>Ga0123336_10000685_pt1 | contig 32916 bp, 26 predicted proteins | sample SSSSmetaG_FD_96466 | JGI IMG/M metagenome (GOLD analysis project Ga0123336, IMG submission 96466) | Glacier valley bacterial and archeal communities from Borup Fiord, Nunavut, Canada, to study Microbial Dark Matter (Phase II) - ​SSSS metaG | ecosystem: Environmental > Aquatic > Freshwater > Ice...
CGGCCCGACGCCGCCGGGTACGGGTGTGATGGCGCGGGCGCGTTCGGCAGCGGCGGCATATTCGACGTCACCGCGCAGCTTACCGTCGCTGCCGCGGTTGATGCCGACGTCGATCACGGTGGCCCCAGTTTTGATCCAGGCCCCGCGCACGAACTCGGTCTTGCCGATGGCGGCGACGACGATGTCGGCGCGGCCGACGACCGACGGCAAATCTAGGGTGCGGGAGTGACAGACGGTGACCGTGGCCGAGGCGTTGAGCAACAGGCCCGCCATCGGACGGCCGACGATGTTGCTGCGTCCGATGATGACCGCGTCGGCGCCAGCGACGGAGACGCCGGTCTCGGACAGAAGCCGCATGACTCCGAGCGGCGTGCACGGCACAAAGCCCGGCTTGCCGGTCCACAGCTTGCCGACGTTCTCGGGATGGAAGCCGTCGACGTCTTTTTCGGGCGCGATGAGATGGAGGATGCGCTCGGCGTCGAGATGCGACGGCAGCGGCAGCTGCACCAAGATGCCGTCGACGGCGGGGTCGGCGTTGAGCTGCGCGACGAGCGCCATCAGCGTGTCTTGGGTCGTTTCCGACGGCAGATGGTGATCGAAGGCGGCGAGGCCGGCTTCCCGACAGGCCTTGGACTTGGCCTTTACGTAGACTTGCGAAGCCGCATCGGCGCCAACCAAGACCACCGCCAACCCTGGCGTCACCCCTTGGGCTACCAGCGCGGAAACAGCGACGGCGACTTCAGCGCGGACCTTGGCGGCGATCTGTTTGCCGTCGATGACGGTGGCCGACATTCAGGACTCACCGACGGCAACGGCTGGGCGAGACAGCGTCCGCACCACGGCCGCCTGCAGATCGTGGAACGACGGCGGGGTGGCCAGGGCCTCGTCGGCGCCTGCTTCTTTGCCGCGCGCGCGTCGCGCTGGATCGGCCGCGAGCAAGATGACCGGTGTGTGCTCTCGCCGGGCTTTGGCGCGCATGATCGTCTCGATGCCCATCTCCGGCTTCACGTCGAGATCGACGATCAACAGATCGGGCGCCTGATCGAGCGCCACGTCGGCCAGCTCGAGCTTGGTGGCCTCGACGATGTCACAGCTGATGATGCTGCGAACATAACGGCCGAGCAGCGACAGTCGATCGTGCGACGCAGCGACGACGAGAACCGTCAGGCCCACGAACGAGCGCACCATTTCGTCGATGTGATCGCCGTGTTTCTCGTCGAGGCGCTCGAACTGCACACCCATGCCGTCGGGCAGGCTGTCGGGATGTTGCAGCCGCACCCAGGCGACGACGCCCTCGACGATGAGCGGCCCCGAGCCGGGCACGTCGAACTCGAGGCTGACCCGTGCGCCGATCTCGAGCGGCGTCGAGGTCTCGAGAAAGATGCCGCCTTTGGACAGGTTGATGGAGTAGGCGACCAGGAACGCGCCTGCGGTGCGGTACTCGACCTTGAGGCTGATCGGGATGCGCGGTTGCCTGCGGTCAGGTGGCGGTGGCGGCGTGTTCGGCATCGGTCAGCGCGACGACAACAGCTTCTCGAGGAGACCATCGAGCTGGTCGAGGGAGGCGTATTCGATCTCGATGGTGCCGGCCTGGACCGAGCGTTGCACGACGCGCACGCGGGTGCCGAGCGAACGCTCCAAACGGTTCTGCAAATCGCGCACGCTCGACGACTGCTCGACCTTCGCACCGCTCTTTTTGGCCTCACGCGAGCGGCGAACGAGGGCCTCGGTCTGACGCACGCTGAGGCCCTTCCGCAGGACCTCCGACGCCATTTTGTCGACGAGGGCAACCGATTCTTTCGACGGTGCGGCCCCTTCTGCCCCGAGAAGACCGAGGAGCGCGCGCGCGTGACCCATCGGCAGCTCACCCTGCGCAACCCGGCCGCGCACCGACGGTGGTAGCTTGAGGAGGCGCAAGGTGTTGGCCACCGTGGCGCGCTCTTTGCCGACACGGGAGGCGAGCTGTTCCTGGGTGTAGCCGTGCTCGCTGAGGAGGCGCTGGTAGGCCTCGGCCTCTTCGATCGGATTCAGATCCTCGCGCTGCAGATTCTCGACGAGCGCGCGCTCGAAGGCCTCGGACTCGGTGACGTCCTTGACCACCACCGCGACGGCCTTGAGCCCGGCCAACTGGGCCGCACGCCAGCGACGCTCGCCGGCGATGAGCTGAAATCCGCCGGCGGCACGCTGGCGCACGATGAGCGGCTGCACCAGGCCCTGGGCGCGGATCGAGTCGGCGAGCTCACGCAGCCGCTCGGCCGGAAAGGTCTTGCGCGGGTTGTTCACCGACGGATGGACGTCTTCGATGGCGCACTCGAAATACTCGCGTCGCGCCGTCGGCAGCGACGAGACGATCGCCGTACCGCCGGGGATGAGCGCCGACAGGCCGCGACCGAGCGCCTTGCGTTTCTCTGGTGGGGTCATGACGTCTCAGGCGGCCGGGAGCTGGCGGTGCAGGAGCTCTTCGGCGAGCGCCTGATAGGACATGCTGCCCGTCGAGCGCGCGTCGTAAAGCAAGATCGGTTTGCCATGCGACGGCGCCTCCGAAAGGCGCACGTTGCGCGGGATGGTCGTCTGATAGACCTTGTCGGCGAAGTGCGACCGCACCTCGTCGACGACCTGCTGGGTCAGGTTCATGCGCGCGTCGACCATGGTGAACAGGATGCCTTCGATGCGGAGCGACGGATTGTACGCCGCTTGCACCCGCTCGATGGTGTCGACGAGCTGCGACAATCCCTCTAGCGCGTAGTACTCGCACTGCATCGGAATGACCACGGCCGTCGCTGCCACGAGCGCATTGAGCGTCAACAGGCCCAGCGACGGCGGACAGTCGATGATGATGTAGTCGAACTGATCTTCGACGGGCTCGAGCGCAGTGAGGAGCCGCCGCTGGCGCTCTTCGATGCCGACCAGCTCCACTTCGGCGCCGGCCAGATCGCGCGTCGACGGCAGCAGCCACAAATTGGGGACCTCGGTGAGCTGGAGGAGCTCGCGCACCGGTCGATCGCCGAGCAGCGCTTCGTAGACGCCTTCCGAGAGGGTGCCGCGCTGAAACCCGAGGCCGGAGGTGGCGTTGGCCTGCGGGTCGAGGTCAACGAGGAGCACGCGGGGTAGCTCCGACGTGTCCCGCTTGGCGCGTTTTCGGGTCGCTATCGACGCGGCGAGGTTGATAGCCGTCGTGGTCTTGCCCACGCCGCCCTTTTGGTTCGCCACCGCCAACACTCGCTTCCTCATGCCCATCGGGGATTTATCACAGCGGTTGGCCCGACGGACAAAAGACCGCGCGCAATTTCTGAAAATATTTTCGGTAAAAAATTTGTGCGTCGCATTGGGTCAGCATACAACGTGGGTAGATGTAGGTGTTAAACCTTCAAGTCATACACAGACTGAAACCAGGTCGGAGGAACCCATGAAAAGCAACGCGATGCCCAAGGTCTACCACTCCTTCGAAGAGTTCGAGCGCGACGAGCTCTACCGCCTGGACAGCATGACCATGTCAATCGACCAGATGCTGGACGACATGTTCGGCGAACCCACAGCGATGTTCGACACGAATACCGACGAGTCCAACCCCCTCGGCGACCGCAAGGCCGTCAAAAACACCAAACGCAATGGAGGCTCCAAATGAACGCTTCTACTCTCGTGATGCGCTTCAACCCGTGGATGTGGGCTCTGTCCGGCGTCGCTGGCGCCATGTTTGGCCTCGCCATCGGCCTCATGTAGCTAGCAGGTCTGCCTAGGCTGTAACTATCGTATAGCTCTCTCTTTTCAGCACCTCTGCCGTTGACAGGGGCCAGATCGGCGACATACGTTCTGGCGACTGCGCGCTCCTCGGAGCCGCGGCTTTCTGGGTTTAAAGGAGAGAGTTCATGACCAAGATCAAAGGCGGAGCGCCTGGTGCAGGTGACACCGGTGGCCCCGTCGAGGTGCCCGAGCAGCTCCCGATCCTGCCGCTCAGGAACTCGGTGCTGTTCCCAGGCTCCATCATTCCGATCGACGTGGGTCGTCGCAAGAGCGTGCGCCTGGTCGAAGAGGCGATCTCCAAGGAGCGCCCCGTCATTGGTATCCTCACGCAGCGCGACGCGCGCACCGAGGATCCGACCGAGGCTGACATGTACTCGGTGGGCTGCGCCGCGCGCATCCTCAAGGTGATCAAGCTCGCCAAGGACAACTTCTCGGTGATCTTGCAGGGTGTCTCGCGCATTCGCATCGCCGAGTACCAGCAGCAAGAGCCGTTCATCATCGCCAAGGTCTCGGCGGTGCCAGATCCGACCACCGCCGATGTCGAGCTCGACGCGCTGGTCATGAACCTCAAAGACATCGCCAAGCGGGTCATCAAGCTGATGCCCGAGCTGCCCAAAGAAGCGGGCGCGCTCGTCGACAGCGTGACCGAGCCGGGTCAGCTGGCAGACCTCATCACGTCCAACCTCGACCTCCAGGTCGACGAGAAGCAGGACGTGCTCGAGACCTTCGACCTCAAGTCGCGCATGCGGACGGTGTTGCAGTTCCTGTCGCGGCAGCTCGAGGTCTTGAAGGTCCGCGAGAAGATCAACACCCAGGTCCAGGAAGAGATGGGCCGCAATCAGCGTGAGTACGTGCTTCGCCAGCAGCTCAAGGCCATCAAGGAAGAGCTCGGCGAGCTCGACGACGCTGGGAATGACCTCGAAGAATTCAAAGAGAAGATCACCGAGGCCAAGATGGGCCCGGAGGTCGAAAAAGTCGCCATGAAGCAGTACGAGCGGCTCAAGATCATGCAGCCGTCGTCGGCGGAGTACACCGTCACCCGCACCTACCTCGAGTGGCTCGTCGAGCTGCCCTGGTCGATTTCTACCGAGGACAAGCTCGATATTCAGGAAGCGCGCGACATCCTCAACTCGGATCACTACGACCTCGAGAAGGTGAAGAAGCGCATCCTCGAGTATCTCGCCGTGCGCAAGCTCAAGGCGGACAAGAAGGGGCCGATCCTGTGCCTCCTTGGGCCCCCGGGCGTCGGCAAGACCTCGCTCGGGCGCTCGATCGCCAAGGCCATGGGGCGTAAGTTCGTGCGCATCAGCCTCGGCGGTGTGCGTGACGAGGCCGAGATCCGTGGTCACCGTCGGACGTATGTCGGCTCGTTGCCGGGGCGCATCGTGCAGTCGCTGAAGAAGGCGGGCACCAATAATCCGATCTTCATGCTCGACGAGATCGACAAGCTCGGCCACGACTTCCGCGGCGACCCCGCGTCGGCGCTGCTCGAGGTTCTCGACCCGGAGCAGAACAACTCGTTCTCCGATCATTACCTCGAAGTGCCGTTCGATCTCTCCCACGTCATGTTCCTGGCGACGGCCAACCAGATCGATCCGGTGCCGCCGGCGCTCAAAGATCGCCTCGAGATCTTGGAGCTGCCGGGCTACACCCGCGACGAGAAGCGCAACATCGCCAAGCAGTTCCTGGTGCGCAAGCAGCTCGAAGAGCACGGCCTCAACGACGCGCATGTCGAGATCACCGACGAAGCGGTCGGCGAGATCATCGACAGCTATACGCGTGAGGCCGGCGTGCGCAACCTCGAGCGCGAAGTAGGCTCCGTGTGTCGTGGCGTCGCGGTCAAGGTGGCCGAGGGCGCGACGGAGAAGTTCCTCATCACCGCCAAGGACATCCCCGACTATCTGGGGCCTGAGAAGTACATGTCCGAGGTCGCCGAGCGGACCTCGGAGCCGGGTGTGGCCACTGGCCTCGCCTGGACGCCCGTCGGTGGCGACATTCTATTCATCGAAGCGACCAAGATGCCGGGCAAGGGCTCGTTGGTCCTGACCGGCCAGCTCGGCGACGTGATGAAGGAGTCGGCGCAGGCGGCATTGTCGTACGTCCGGTCGCATACCAAGTGGCTGGGCATCGACGAAGGCTTCCTCGAGAAGACCGACATCCACGTGCACATTCCTGCCGGCTCGATTCCCAAGGACGGCCCGTCGGCGGGCGTGACCATGTTCACTGCGCTGGCGTCGATGCTGACGGGCAAGCCCATCCGCCCTGACGTGGCCATGACCGGTGAGATCACGCTTCGTGGCAATGTATTGCCCGTCGGTGGCATCAAAGAAAAGATGCTGGCGGCTCATCGCGCCGGCATCAAGCGGATCATCATGCCCGACCGCAATCAGAAGGACATGGTCGACGTGCCGGACCAGGCAAAGAACGAAATGGAGTTCTTCTTCGTCAAGCGCGTCGACGAGATCCTGCCGCTGGCGTTGTCCGAGCTTCCTGACGGATATGCGCAGGCGGGCACGGCGCCCACCGCGCCTCCGTCGACCACAGTCAGCTAACGCGTCATACGTGTGGAAAACCCGGCGGCTTCCCGCCGGGTTTTTTTATATGCATCGGGCGGGCCGCACGTTGACTGCGACGGCGCGCATGCTTAGGTTTTGCTGCGTACCAAATTGAAATTCAAGGAGTGAGGGCCTTATGGGAAAGATCATCGGAATCGACCTTGGTACGACGAACTCAGTCGTCGCGATCATGGAAGGCAAAGAGCCGAAGGTCATCGTCAACGAAGAGGGTCACCGGCTGACCCCGTCGGTGGTGGCTTTCGACGATAAGGGTGAGGTCCTGGTCGGGCAGATTGCTCGCCGCCAGTCGATCACCAATCCAGAAAACACCGTGTATTCGATCAAGCGCTTCATGGGGCGCAAGTTCGACGAAGTGCAGGACGAGCTCAAGCGCGTCCCGTACAAGGTCGTCAAGGCGTCCAACGGCGACTGTGCCGTCGAGGTCCGTGGCAAGAAGTACTCGCCGCAAGAGATCTCCGCCCGCGTCCTCATGAAGCTCAAGCGCGCTGCCGAGGAATATCTCGGCGAGAAGGTCACCGAGGCGGTCATCACCGTCCCGGCGTACTTCAACGATGCCCAGCGTCAGGCCACCAAAGACGCCGGCCGCATCGCCGGTCTCGACGTCAAGCGCATCGTCAACGAGCCCACCGCAGCTGCACTCGCGTACGGTCTCGACAAGGGCAACGATCACCTCATCGCCGTGTACGACTTCGGCGGCGGTACGTTCGATATCTCGGTGCTCGAGGTCGGTGAGAAGGTGGTCGAGGTCGTGGCCACCAACGGCGACACGCACCTCGGCGGCGACGATCTCGACGACATCGTCATGAACTGGCTCATCGCCGAGTTCAAGAAAGATCAGGGCCTCGACGTCTCGAAGGACAAGATGGTCCTTCAGCGTCTCAAAGAGGCGGCCGAAAAGGCCAAGATCGAGCTCTCCAGCACGCAGGAGACCGAGGTCAACCTGCCCTTCTTGACGGCAGATGCGTCCGGGCCGAAGCACCTCCAGATCAAGCTCACGCGCGCCAAGCTCGAGCAGATGATCGGGCCGACCATCGACCGCGCTCTCGAGCCGACCAAGAAAGCGTTGGCTGACTCGGGCAAGACGGCGAAGGATCTCGGCGAGGTCGTTCTCGTCGGTGGCTCGACACGTATTCCGCTGGTGGGCAAGCAGGTCAAAGAGTTCTTCGGCCGCGATCCGCACAAGGGCGTCAACCCGGACGAAGTCGTGGCGCTCGGCGCTGCCGTCCAGGCCGGCGTGCTCTCCGGCGACGTGAAGGACATCCTGCTCCTCGACGTCACCCCGCTCACGCTGGGCATCGAGACGCAGGGTCGGGTCATGACCACCATGATCCCGCGCAACACGACCATCCCGACCAAGAAGACCGAGACCTTCTCCACGGCCTCGGACGGACAGACCTCGGTCGAGGTGGTGGTCACGCAGGGCGAGCGGCCGATGGCGCCCGACAACAAGCTCCTCGGTAAGTTTCACCTCGACGGGATCCCGCCCGCGCCGCGTGGTGTGCCGCAGATCGAAGTCACCTTCGACATCGACGCCAACGGCATCGTCCACGTGACCGCCAAGGACAAGGGCACCGGCAAAGAGAAGTCGGTGCGCCTCGAGTCTGGGTCGGGTCTGACCGAGGACGAGATCAAGAAGATGGTGAAGGACGCCGAGAACAACGAGGCTTCCGACAAGACGCGCAAAGAGGCAGTCGAGGCCCGTAACCAGCTCGATTCCTTGGTGTTCCAGATGGAGAAGATGTTGTCCGAGAACCGCGACAAGGTCGACGCAGCCGCTCGCGCCGACGTGGAGCGGGGCATCGAGGAGTCCAAGAAGATCCTCGAGGACAACAAAGAGGCCAAGGACGCCGCGGTGTTCAAGGACGCCTTCGAGTCCCTGCAGAAGGCTTCGTACAAGATGGCCGAGCAGATGTACAAGACCGCGCCGCCGGCTGACGGCGGTGGTGAGGCTCCGCCTCCTTCGGCTGCTTCGTCGACGCAGGAGCAGAAAGACGTCATCGACGCTGAGTTCGAGGAACATTAGGACCCAGCAGCTTCGGTAGTAAGTAAGTTTTCCCACGGAGCCAGGCTCACACCTGGCTCCGCTTTTTTTTGCCGTCGGGGATCGTTGCCGTTACCGTTGGGGCTTGCGCTACGCGTTTTTGATCTTGCTCGGCGGCTGTCTTGGCCCGGGCATGCTGAGCGACGGCACCAGCGTCAGCGTCGGTAGCTTCAACCACGGCGCCCTGCGGCACGGTGGGCATCTGGCGACCAAGGGCGAAGGCTACGTGGTGCCGCCGCTGTGGGCGGCGCGGGATGCGTCTTGGGCCACCGACGAGCTGGTGGCGGCGATCTCGCGTTCGGCGCGGCGGGTGCGGCGTGAATATCCAGGCGCGCTCTTGTCCATCGGCGATCTGTCGCTCAAGGGCGGCGGCGACAGCGTCTTGCATCGTTCGCACGAGAACGGTCGCGACGCCGACCTAATCTACTACGCCGTCGACGAGAACGGTAAGCCCGCGCCCCCCGCCGACAGCATGCCCAAGTATTCGCCGATCGATCTACACGCGCGCGATCCCGGTCCGCAAGAACACGGCGTGGTGTTCGGGCCTTTCAGTCCGCGCTGGTTCGACGTGCCGCGCAACTGGGCGTTGGTGCGGGCGCTCTTGACCCAGCCCGACGCTGAAATCCAATATCTGTTCTGCAATCAGCGACTCAAAGAGCGGCTGCTGCAGCGCGCAGAGGAAATCGGCGAAGACCCCGACCTCATGGACCGGGCCCGTGAGCTGCTTCGTCAGCCGGGCGATTCCTTGCCGCACGACGACCATCTGCATGTGCGGATCTTCTGCGCCGCCGACGACAGACCGCTCGGCTGTTCCGACAAGGGTCCCTTGCGCTGGTGGAAGAAGCGCTACAAATACATGCCGCCGAGAGACACCACCGGCGAGCTGCGCCAGCTGTTGTCGATGCTGATGCCGTCGCTACGGCCGTAGATGCGGCTCGCTTTTCGCGCACAGCTCGCTGGCGCTCGCTCAGCGAGCCTCACGCAGCCTCAGTAAGGCTTGGCGTTGTTGAAGTTGCCCGGCGGGGCGTAGTCGCAGACGAGATACGTCCAGTCGGGGAATCCCGACAGAGGCGAGCCAGTGGTGCATTTGGCGATGCCGCAGCCGACGCTGGTGGTCTTGCGCCAGACCAGCTGGGTGTAGTGGCCGCACACTTTGCCCGTCGGGCAGGTGTTGCCGGCGTAGTCGTAGTCGGCTTTTTCGCTGTTCCAGAGGCTGACGGTTTGGGTAGGCGTGGAGTTGCCGCTAAAGGCGGCGATGTTTTCGCCGAAGTTGCCGCGGTTGGGGTTGTGCATCCAGTTGCAGCCTTCCGCCCAGGCCTGGGCGGTGGTTGCGCCTGCCGTGTTCCAGGTGAGCGCGGGCAGCTCGGGGCTCGGGGTAGGCGGGCCAGCCATGGCGCGGGCGTCGTTGTGCGCCTCGATCCATTCGTCGGCGATGGGGTCTCCAGTGGACACCGAGCCGTCGGTGTTGTTGTTCGGATTGCTACTGCCGCACCCAGTGACAGCGACGAGAAGGCCGACGGCACCGAGGTAGGTGAAGCTGCGCATGCGGCGATTGTAACGCGAAAGAAAGGGGGGTCGGTAGCGTAGACTGAATTTGCGGAGGCCTTCCTATGCACCATCGGCGTGGCCAACTGTACGTGTGCCTTTTGATGTGCCTGGCCAGCGAGGCGTTTGCCAAACCCAAGCATGTGACGCCGAGCGCGAGTGAAGCGGCAGCGGCACGCGGCGATGCCTGGACCGTCGCTGGGCGCTGCGAGGAGGCGGTGACCGCTTACAGCGAGGCCATCAAGCTCGATCCGCGCCCGCCCTGGAAGGTGCGGTTGGCGACCTGTCTCGATCGGGTGGGGCGTGCGGCCGAAGCCGACCAGTTGTTGTCGGAGCTGGTGAAGTTGCCACCACCCGTCGGGCCCACGGCGCTCGCCACCCGCGCAGATTTGTTGATGCAGAGGCACGACCTCGTCGGTGCGGTGGCGGCGTACGAGGACCTGGCCAAGATCCAGCCGACGCCGCAAAGCTGGCTGATGTTGCTCGAGGCGTTGCTGGCTCAGTCCGACAAAGGCTCGGACGCAGCGCGCAAGCGGGGCCTCGATGTGGCAACGATCATCGCCAAGCATGCAGCCGCCGACCAGCCGACGCGCACCCGGGCCGAGGAAGTCGCCGCCCTGTTCACCTATGGCCCCGTTGCCCGCGACATGCTCGACGCCAAGGCACGGCTCGTCGCTGGCGACGCCAAATCAGCGGTGCCGATGCTGGAGCGGGTGACAGCCACACGGCCTGCACTCGAGGAGGCTTCGTATCTACTTGGCCTCGCTCTGGTGGCAGCTGAGGTCGGTCGCCGCGGCGACGCCAAGAAGGCTTGGCAGCGCGCCCCGCATGTCAAAGAGGCGCAGCTCGAGCTCGGTCTCGATGCCTACGAAGGCGGCGAGCTCGACGAGGCCGAGCGCCGTCTGCGTGCGGCCACCGAGCTGGACGGTCGGTTTCAGAATGCGCAGTATCAGCTGGGCCTGGTGTTGCGCGAGGCCGGTCGGGCCGACGAGGCCAAGGTCGCGCTTCGCAAAGCGGTCCTCATCGACAGCCGATCCGATCTCGGCAAGTGGGCCGCCACCAAGCTGGCGTTGTTGACCGGCAATGTGACGTCGATGTCGGAAGGCCAGATCGTCGATACCTCGTCGGAGATTGGCATCGGCCAAGAGATCGTCCGGCAGCTTTCGAGCACCGTCGGTCGCATCGACGATCCGGCGCTGGAGGCGCGGCTGCAAGGCATCTTGAAGCGCCTCGCGTTGGTCAGTGATCGGCCGGAGCGCGAGCTGCGCTGGCAGGTGGTGTTGGTCGACGTCAAGATGGTCAACGCGCTGACGCTGCCTGGCGGGACGGTGTTGGTCTTTCGTGGGCTCATCGATCTGGTGCGTGACAAGCTCGGTGATCGCGACGACGCCTGGGCGGCGGTGCTGGGCCACGAGTGTGCCCACGCCGCGCTGCGACACGGCATGGGCATGGTCCAGGTAGCCTCGTCGCTATCGAGTGGCAAAGCGCTGATGGGGCAGGGCGAGCTGGCCGGGCTTCTCAATACCGTGTCGCGCGCGCACGAGTTCGAGGCGGATCAGTTCGGCTCGCTGTATGCCTATCGCGCGGGCTTCAATCCGTCGGTGATGCTGGAGCTGCAAAAGGCCATGCTGGCCAACAGCGGCGAGATTCCGCACGGCATGACGCATCCGACGCACAAAGAGCGTATCGAGCGGGTACAGGATTATCTTCTCGACGTGCGTGCCAAAGTGCGTGGCTTCGACCTCGCCACCAAGGCGCTCGACGATGGGGACTTTGATCTGGCCACACAGCGTCTCGAGGTGTTTCTCGGCGTGTTTCCGGACTCGACTGCAGCGCGGTCCAACCTCGGGGTGGCGCTACACAAGAAAGCGTTGCGGGCGTTGGCGCCGGCGACGCAATTTCGACGTGTCACCGACGTGGATCCGAGTGCCAGGGTGCGCAAGATCGAGCTGCGGGCCGGGGCCGAGGCGCCCAAGGTCGACGAGCGGCTGTTGCGGGCGGCGGTGGTGGAGTACGAGTCGGCGCTGAGTGTGGATCCGGGCTATGGCCGGGCGTTGACCAACCTCGGCGCGGCGCTGTCGGATCTGCGCGATCGAACGCGGGCGCGGGCGGTGTTGGAGCGGGCGGTCAAGGCGTTGCCGGGGTCGAAAGAAGCCTGGAACAATCTGGGGACCGTGGCTGCCGAGCAGAGCCAGGTGGCGCGGGCGCAAGAGGCGCTGCATAGGGCCATCGAGCTCGACGCCAAGTTCCCCGATGCTTGGTTCAATCTGGCGTTGGTGGAGGAGCAGGCCGGGCATCCCAAAGAGGCTGTCGCCGCGTGGGATCACTATCTGATGCTCGACGCCAAGAGCGGCTGGGCCGATGCCGCCCGGGTTGCGCGGGCAGGGCTCAGCCCGGCTGCGAAGTAAGTAAATTACCACTGGTGACTTTTAGCCCGAGCGGGACACCTGACCTGGGGTCTATTGGCCCAACCTGTGGCGTCAGGGTCATTAGACCTCAGTAAATCCCCAGTTATTTCAAGTGTCACCAAAGGGTGGCTAGTCGGCGCGGCGGTTGCAGAAGCCAGGGGCATGACGCTCAGCCGGTTTCTTCTGTTGGTGTTCGTGGGCCTGACGTTGGCCCTGGCGATGACGGCGTGTGATGCCCGGGCCAAGGTGCCGCCGCTCGAGAAGACACTGGCGACCAGCTTGGCTTCTGATCGCCAGACCACGCCGGCCGACTACCGGGCGCTGGCGGCCAAAGACTATCCCCTCAAGCCTGTCGCCACGCTCGACGCGACGCGCACCAAGCTCGGCAGCGACGCCACCCTGTCGCCGATGGTGCAGGCGCTGCGCGATGCCGGCTGGCAGGACGAAGAGATCGCCACCATGGTCACCGTCGCTGGCGCTTACAACTCCGGGCAGCCGTCCGATACCGCCCGCGCCCGTGGCCTCATGTTGCGTACGTCGGTGCAGGCTGGGTTCGACCAACTGGAGGCCAAGGTCTCCGCGCTCGAGGCCGCCACCCGGACGCCGATCGATCGCCAGGCGGTCACCAGCGCCATGTACCCCGCCGATCCCGACTACTCGGGCGGAGGTGTCCAGTGAGCCGCGCGGTCTTGTTTTGTTGCGCAGCGACGGTGGCAGCAATGATGTTGACGGCTGCCAAGGCCGAAGCGGCACCGAGCTGTCGCAACCTGCCTGCAGTGGCCTGGCAACAGCCGCCGTCGGTGGACCTGTCGTTGTTGGGCCTCGCCAGCGTCAGCGTGGACTCGGTGACCTCGGTCAAAGCGCTGTATCTGCAGACGCTGTGTGGTCTCCAGCCTGCGACGATCTGGGACCTCGTCGACCACGGCAAGGGCGCGGTCTTCGAGCTGCCGGCCAACATCGCCACCGCGCTCGACAACGCCACGCCTTATTTTCCGCGCGTCGATCGGATGTATGTCCGCGGCGGCGGGCCGGGCAAAGAGCTGGCGGTGATCTTGTTTGCCAACGGCTATGAAGGCGCACTATTCAAGGTCGACAAGCCGGCGGTGTGGACCGCCGATCAGGCCCAGAAGGCCGGCGACATCTGGAACCTTCTGCCTTACGAATACATGCGCCGCGCGGCGACCTGGCTGCACGATGTGGCCCAGTTCGATAGCTGCTACACCGTCGAGATCGAGCTCAAGTTCTTGTTCGGGCTCGTCGACGTGAAGATCCCCACCGGGCAGAAGATGTGCAACCGCGCCATGGCCAATCCGCTCGGCTCGATGCTGATGCCGACGCAGAACCTCGGCCGCGGCGCCGACGTGTTCGTGCACGAGCTGGCGCACTACAACAACTGGTACCTGTCGGGGCCGTATGCACTGGCTCTCGTCGACGAGTTCGCGTCGATCTCGCGCAAGAACACCGAGGTGCTTGGCGTGCCGGTGCCGATGTTGTTCGAGGAGCGCTATCCCCAGGCCAAGGCGGCGTGCCCGCAGAACGGCTGCACCGCGGCTGGTGGTTGCAGCTGCATGACGGCTGAGGAACCGTATGGCTACGTCTCGCGGTATGCGGCTTGTGGCGAGGCGGTCGTCGAGGATTTTGGCGATACGTTGGCGATGGCTGTCGGCATCACCCAGGGTGTGTGGCGCAATGACCATGTGGCCACTGCGCGCGTGGCCGTCGACAACTACCGCGGCAACATCTGCAACGCCGACGGCAGCTACGACAACGACTATGACTACAACAAAGACCGCGTCTTTGGCCGCAACGGCGTCGACAAGGCGGTCATGGATCGCAAGGTCCAGTTTCTGCGCGACCACTACACGTTTGCGCTGACCGCGCCCATGGACGCCGACGGCGACGGCGTGACCTGGCGCTATGGCGACCCGCGCGGCGTCGGTGACTGCGACGATGCCAACCCGTCGATCGGCGCTTGCGATGTCGGCTCGTGCGTCAACGCCGACGACTGCAACGACGGCGATCCTTGCACCACTGACAGCTGCGATGCCGGCCGCTGCGCACATCCGCGCCTCGACGTCGACGGGGACGGCTTCGTGGCCGCTTCGTGCGGCGGCAATGACTGCGACGACAACAATCGCTTCGTCAACCCCGGCCAGGCCGAGATCTGCGACGGCCTCGACAATGACTGCAACGGCACCGTCGACGGCACGGACGCGCTCGACGCCCGCGACTGGTACTTCGACGGCGATCACGACGGCTGGGGCGGCGGCGTGGCGCATCGTCAATGTGGCACGCCGGGCCCGCACTGGCTGCCGTTTGGCGGCGACTGCAACGACACCGACCCGGCCTATCACCCGGGCGCCACCGAGAGCTGCACGTCGCCCGCCGACTACAACTGCGACGGCAACGTGCAGTATGCCGACAAAGACGGCGACGGCGTGCCGGCGTGTCTCGACTGCAACGACAACGATCCGCACAGCTACCCGGGCGCACCAGAGCTCTGCGACGGGCGGGACAACAATTGTAACGGCACCGTCGACGAATTCAATCCGGGCGGCGGCGGCGTCTGCTCGACGGGCCTGCAAGGCCAGTGCTCCGCAGGCGTGTCGGTGTGCCAGTCGGGCCGGCTCATCTGCAACCCGACCGTTCGTCCCGGCCAGGTCGCCGAGACCTGCGACGGCTCCGACAACGACTGCGACGGCGTCATCGACAACGGCGTGCAGCAGACGCTCTATCGCGATGCCGACGGCGACGGCTTTGGCGACGCCAACGTGTCCTACAAAGGCTGCGCGGCGACGGTGGGCTGGGTGACCAACAAGGCCGACTGCTTCGACCGCAACGCCAACGCGCGGCCTGGCCAGACCGGCTGGTTCGATCAGGATCGCGGCGACGGCTCGTACGACTACGACTGCGACGGTCTGCAGATGCCGCGCGCGTCCAACGTGGCCATCACCAACTGCGAGTTCGACGCCTGCCACTGGGCCGGCGGCTGGCAAAATCTCGTCGCTGAGTGTGGCCGCAGCGGCAAGTGGCTGACCGGATGCTGGGGCGCAGTGTGGGTCTGCACCCAGCAGGATTGGGCCGACAAGATGCAGGACTGCCGATAAGGCTCGCCTAGGCTCGCTTCGCTCGCCTTCGTGGGGAGGATTTCATCCTCCCCACGGACCCCTCGACGGAACGGATGCTGCCTCGGAAGCGGCTCACGACGCTGCGTGATCGATCGAGCGGTTTGCTCCGGTCGGCACAGCCCACCTACGCACTCTCGTTCTCGGTCATTTGGCCAGTAGTTGACCTAGTTGGGCGCGGACCGTTTCTACGTCGCCTTCGTATTTTAGGACCATGTTGAGGGTTTCGGAGACTGTGGTCTCGTCGAGGGTGGTGATGTTTAGGAGGGTCAGTGCGCGGACCCAGTCTAGGGTCTCGGAGACTGACGGCGATTTTTTTAGGTCGAGACCGCGGAGGCTTTGGATGAGTGTTACGACTTGTGCGGCTAGCTGTTTGGCAGCGTCGGGAAGCCGGGCGTCGACGATGGCTTGCTCGCGTTGAGCGTCGGGGTAGCCCAAATATAGGTAGAGACAGCGACGGCGAAGTGCGTCGGTGAGCTCGCGGGCAGCGTTGGACGTGAGGATGACGAGCGGACGGTGCGAGGCTTTGAGCGTGCCGAGCTCGGGCACCGAGACCTGGAAGTCGGAGAGCACTTCGAGCAAGAAAGCCTCGAACTCCGGGTCCGAACGATCGACTTCGTCGACGAGCAGCACGACGCGCTTGGGCGCGCGGATGGCCCGCAAGAGCGGCCGTTGCAAGAGGAAGCGCTCGGAAAAGAACGCGTCTTCCTGCAGGCTCAGTTTGTCGACGGCGTCGACGAGCGTGGTGGTGGCGCCGAGGACCTCGCCGATCTTGTCGCGCAAGATCTGGGTGTAGAGGAGCTGCTTCGAGTATTCCCACTCGTACAGCGCCTTGGCCTCGTCGAGCCCTTCGTAGCACTGCAGGCGCACCAGCTCCGTGTCGAGCGCGAGCGCGAGCACTTTGGCGAGCTCGGTCTTGCCGACGCCAGCCGGGCCCTCGACGAGGATGGGCTTGTCGAGATGGTCGGCGAGATAGACCGAGGTGGCGATGCGGGTGTCGCAGACGTAGGCCTGAGCGGAGAGCCGCCGCGTGACGTCGTCGACCGAGGCAAAATCGGGCATGAGGCCGACCCTAGCAGCGAGGCTACGGCGGCGCTAGCTGAAGAGATCGCACGGCTTCTTGAAAGTCGGCGAGTGAGCGGCCGCGATCGACGACGGGTGCGACCAAGGTGAGCACGTAGGCCACGCCGTTCTCGACGATGTAGAGCTGGCGCACGAAGCGTTTGCCGCTGTCGAGGTCGGCGTCGAGAGCGACGCGATCGCCGTCGGGCTGGACGGACAGATGCGTGAAGCCTTGCTTCATGAGCGCCGAGCGGGATTGCTCGACGAGCGCCGTGGCGGTGAGCTCTTTCTGGACCCGCTCGCCGGAGAGGGTGAGCTTGCCGTCCTTCCAGGAGTAGCTGGCGAGGATGCGCGGATACGACGACTGCGGCGCCATCTCCCAGCCACCTGGGGGACGGAAAGCGAGGACGCGCATCGCTTCGTTGCGATAGCTGCGCAGCTGGCTCTGGGCGGTCGCGGGATCAGTACTGAACAGAAAAAATAGGCAGCAGATCTGGCCCGCAACAACGGTCATCCGCGACATGTGCCGAGCTTAGGCGTTGAGGTCGACGGTCGCAAGTCGCAGTCGCCGAAGCGCGATTTATCGTCGCTGAACGCGTGAAATCAGCGCGTCCTCTAAGCGCGCGACACGCGATCGCAACCGCGCGGATGTTCAGTATAAGAAATGAGATTTGCTCCGTAATTTCGCTTGAAGCGTTTCTATTGAATAGAATACATTCGTGCACGTGACGAGGAAGTCCACTACGCCAGCGAGCGCCACGGAGAGCGAATCTCCGACGGGAGATCGCCCTGCGCCCAAGAAGTTGCGCGGCGCAGAGAAGAGATCTGGCGTGGCGAGAGATCTCCTTTCGGACGCGGAGCTGGACGCGCTGGAGAGCGCGCATCCGGCTGGCATCACCGCCGCGCAGGTCGTCGACGCGTTTCAGCGCCGCAACCTCAAGCTCTCCGAAGCCACCTTCCGCAAGTACGTGCAGCTAGGCCTTCTGCCGCGCAGCCGTCGCGTGGGCCGCAAAGGCAAGCACCAGGGCTCGATGGGCCTCTATCCGGTCATCGCAGTCCGGCGTGTCAACGCCATCAAGCGGATGATGAACGAGGGTTACACCGTCGAGGATATCCAGCGCTCGTTCCTGCGCTGGACCGACGAGATCGCCGCTCTCGAGCGCGGTCTCACGGATCTTTTCGACAGCTTTGAACGCGAGCTCCGTGCACCGGACCTCGTGGCAGCAAGGAAGAGATCGGGAAGCGAGCAGTTGGTGGAGCTGCGCGCGCAGGCCGAAGACCTGGTCGGCCGGATCGAGCACTTGGAGCGGGAGCTGAGTCTCCCGCGCGAGCGCGCCGCTCGAGCGCGCGCATTTTCGTCCGGCGCGACAGGGGGCGCCGGCGACCTGCTTTAGGCAGGGGAGGAGGGCGAATGGATGATGACCGCGACGATGGCGACGAGAACGAGCTACTGAACGACGACCTCAGCGACGTGATCGATGGAGATGCTCCGTCGATCAGCCGCAAGGTCCGGCACAAGCGGCGCTTGCGCGCGCGCAGCAAGACGATTGCGCCGAAGCGCTTGACCAAGGAAGAGCTCAAGCTCAAGGATCTGCTTCCGCTCGTCGACGAATACGATCGCCCGATGTCGCGTGGCGAGTGTGCGGCCGAAGCGCGGCCGTGCCCGTTCGTGTCGTGCAAGTTCCATCTGTATCTCGACGTCAATCCGGAGACGGGCAGCATCAAGCTCAACTTCCCGGATCTCGAGGTCGCCGATATGAAAGACACTTGCGCGCTCGACGTCGCCGACCGTGGCGGCATCACGCTCGAGGAGGTCGGTGAGATCCTCAACCTGACCCGCGAGCGCATCCGTCAGGTCGAGGTGCGTGGCCTCATCAAGCTGAAGATGGTCGGTCCCGGCGAGGAGCCGCTTCCGGGCGATCCAGGCTATTTGCCTCGTGGCCAGTACCCAGTTTTCCCGAGTCACGGTCGCTGATTGTTGCCCGGAACCCTGAGAGGTTCCGGACCTCCAACGCTCGATGTGGGCACAGCCCACGCTACGGATCCATGATAGAGGTTTGAGTCATGGGGAAGATCAAGCGGGCGTTGATCAGTGTTTCTGACAAGCGCGGGGTGGAGGAGCTGGCTCGGGGCCTTCAGCGGCACGGGGTCCAGATCCTGTCGACGGGCGGCACCGCGCGGACGTTGCGTGAAGCCGGTGCTTCGGTCACCGAGGTGGCCGACTACACCGGCGCTCCCGAGATCCTCGACGGGCGCGTCAAGACGTTGCATCCGCGTATCCACGGGGGCCTCTTGGGTCGCCCGACGCCGGAGCATCGGGCAGAGATGCTGGAGCACCACATCGACGAGATCGACCTCGTCGTCGTCAACCTATATCCCTTTCGTGAGACGGTGGCCAAGGCCGGCGTGACGCTGGCCGACGCCATCGAAAACATCGACATCGGTGGGCCGTCGATGGTGCGTTCGGCGGCCAAGAATTACGAGCGCGTGGCTGTCGTCGTCGACCCGGATGACTATGGCGCCTTGTTGGCCGAGATGGACGCGCACGACGGTGGCGTATCGGCCGAGCTGCGCTCGAAGCTGATGCGGCGAGCGTTTGCGTACACGGCTGCGTATGACGGCGCCATCGCGAATTTTCTGACGGCTTTACCAGAAGATCCAGGGGCGGGCCCGCTGTCACCGGGCCGGTTTCCGGAGATCCTCACCTTGCAGGTTCGCGAGGGCAAAGTGCTCCGCTACGGCGAGAATCCGCATCAGCAAGCGGCGTTCTATCTCGACGAGGCTTTGCCGGTGGGTCCGTCGGTGGCGCGCGCCGAGGTGCTGCAAGGCAAGGAGCTTTCGTACAACAACATCGTCGATCTCGACGCGGCGGTGGCGCTGGTGTCGGAGTTTACCCGGCCGGCGGTGACCATCATCAAGCACACCAATCCGTGCGGGACCGCCGAGAGCGACGACGGTGTGGCCGCGGCCTATCGGGCGGCGCGTGAGTGCGATCCGGTCAGCGCATTTGGCGGTATCGTCGCTGCCAACCGCGTCATCGACGACGAGCTCGGCAAAGAGCTGGCCGAGACCTTCCTCGAGTGCGTCATTGCCCCCGGCTTCACCGACGGGGCGCGTGAGGCGTTGGCCAAGAAAAAGTCGCTGCGCCTCCTGGCCTACGGGACTCCCAGCACCGGCAAGTCTCATCTCCAGTTGCGCGCGGTCAACGGGGGCCTCTTGGTGCAGACCGACGACGACGTGATCGTCTCTGCGGCGGCAGCCAAGGTCGTCACCAAGCGCGCACCGACGGTAGACGAGCTTCGCGCGCTCGATTTTGCCTGGCGGGTGTGCAAGCACGTCAAGTCCAACGCCATCGTTCTTGCGGGGCTGACTCCGTCGGGGGCGCGGACGCTGGGTGTCGGCGCCGGCCAGATGTCGCGGGTGGATTCGGTGAAGCTGGCGCAGCAGAAAGCCGTGTTGCCGACGGCGGGCTGCGTGTTGGCCTCGGATGCCTTTTTCCCGTTTCGGGACGGGCTCGATGCGGCGATTGCGGCGGGGATCACCGCCGTCATTCAGCCGGGCGGCTCGGTCCGTGACGACGAGGTCATCGCTGCCGCCGACGAGCATGGGTTGGCGATGGTGCTCACCGGGATGCGGCACTTCCGGCACTGATGCGCGTCCTCGTCGTCGGTGGTGGCGGCCGCGAGCATGCGTTGTGCTGGGGGCTCGACCGTTCTCCGTCGGTGACGGCCATCTTGGCGGCACCCGGCAATCCGGGAATCGCGGCTCTGAAAAAGGCGCGCTGTTTGCCGATCGCCGTCGATCGCATCGACGCGCTCGTCGCTGCGACTGACGACGTGGACTTGGTGGTGGTGGGCCCCGAGGCGCCGCTGGTGGCCGGGTTGGCCGACGCGTTGCGGGCGCGGGGGCGGCTGGTGTTCGGCTGCTCGGCGGCGGCGGCGGCGCTCGAGGGTTCGAAGGCGTTTTCCAAGGCCTTCATGCACCGCCATCGCATCCCGACGGCGGCGTTCGGCGTCTTCGACGCAATCGCGCCAGCGGAGGCGTTCATCGCGTCGCTGGGCGCCCGCACGGTGGTCAAAGCGGACGGCCTGGCCGCGGGCAAAGGCGTCTTCTTGTGCGACAGCGTCGCCGAAGCCAAGACGGCGGTGGCGACGCTTCTCGACGGCGGACTCGGCGCGGCAGGCCGTCGGGTGGTGATCGAAGAGTTTCTCGTCGGGCGCGAGGCTTCGCTGTTGGCGCTGGTTCATGACGAACAAGTCTTGGTGCTGCCCCCGGCCGAGGATCACAAGACCGTCTTCGACGGCGATCTGGGCCCGATGACGGGCGGCATGGGCACCGTGTCACCGACGCCCGTGTTGGGCCCAGCGGAGGTCGAGCGCGCATTGCAAGACGTGCTCATCCCGACCGCGCGTGGTATGTGCAGCGACGGTAAGCCGTTCCAGGGCGTGATCTTCGCGGGCCTCATGTGGACGGCGACCGGGCCCAAGGTGCTGGAGTACAACTGCCGTTTCGGCGATCCGGAGACGCAGGTGATCGTGCCGCGACTGGAGGACGATCTCGGCGAGCTGTTGCGCGCGGCGGCCGCGGGGCAGTTGCCGTCGACGCTGGCAGTGTCGGCCGAGGCGGCGGTGTGCGTGGTGATGACCGCAGCCGGCTATCCCGGTGCGTATGCTGGCGGAGTCGCCATTCGCGGGCTCGAGGCCGTATCCGACGCCATCGTATTTCAGGCCGGCACCAAGCTCGTCGATGGAGAGCTGGTCACCGCCGGCGGCCGGGTGCTGGGCGTCACTGCGCTCGGAGCCGATGTCGACGCGGCGCGGGCATTGGCCTATGCCGCGGTACGCGAGATCTCGTTCGACGGCGCCCACTTTCGCTCTGACGTGGGTGCACGCGGCCGACTTCCTCGGTAGGATGCCGTATGCCAGAGATTGTTCCGTTTCGTGGTCTCTTGTTCGATGCGTCGAAGGCGAGCCCTGAGCGCTGCTGGGCGCCGCCGTACGATGTGATTTCGCCGCAAGATCGCGAGCGCCTGGCTGCCCAGGATCCGCACAATGTGGTGCGTTTGATCTTGCCGAAGGACGATCACGGCGGCGACAGCGACGGGCGCTACGCCCACGCTGCTTTGATCTTGCGGGCCTGGATCGGCGACGGCGTGCTGCGCCGTGACGAGGAGCCGGCCTATTATCGCTACCATCAGACGTTCACCGCCGCCGGCAAGACCACCACGCGCAAGGGCTTCATCTGTCGCATGCGGCTGCATCGCTTCAGTGAAGGCATCGTGCTGCCGCACGAGCGCACCCTGTCGGGCCCAAAGGCCGATCGCCTCAAGCTGACCCGCGCCACCGAGTGCCAGCTGTCGCAAGTGTTCGGCATGTACTCCGATCCGGAGCGCAAATCGGATGCGCCGTTTGTCGCGGTCGAGCGCCAGAAGCCTGATCAAGAAGGCACCACCAGCGACGGCGTGTTGCAAAAACTGTGGCGGCTCACCGAACCGGCGGCCATCGCCGAGATCGGGCGTATCGTCGCCGAGCGCAAGGTCTACATCGCTGACGGGCATCATCGTTACGAGACCATGCTCGCCTATCGCGACGAGGCGCGGGCTGCTGGACGCACGGCCCCCCATGCCGCGACCGAGTTCGTCACGACCTTTCTGTGCAACATGGACGACCCTGGGCTGATCGTGCTGCCGACGCATCGGGTGATCCGGGGTCTTGCGAAGCTCGATTGGGCCGATCTATTGGCGCGGGCCCGGACCTGGTTTACCGTCGAGGAAGCCACGCGACCAGAGACCGAGGCGCTGCGCACCGAGCTCGGGCGGCGGGGTGAGAGCGCGCCCAGCTTTGCTCTTCTGTCGGGCGCGAAATTTGCCTGGCTGACCGTGCGGCGGGATGTGGATCTGGCGTCCCACGGGGTGTTGGCCGGTCCAGCGGTGCTGCAGACGCTCGATGTGAGCCTGTTGCATGCGCTTCTCATCGAGAATCTCTTGGGTATCGATCGCGCCGCGCAGGAACAGCAGACGAACCTGACCTATGTCAAAGCCCTCGAGGCTGCGATCGACGAAGCCGGCAAGCCAGAGAACCAGCTGGTGGTGGTCATGAACCCGACCAAGGTGTCAGAGGTGCGCGCGGTGGCCGATGCAGGCGAGGTGATGCCGCAAAAATCGACCTTCTTTTATCCCAAGCTCGCCTCGGGCCTGGTGATGAATCCAGTTGGCCGCTCGGGAGGGGATGTCTGAGCGAGGATCTTTCTCGCGACGAGATCTTGCGCGGCCGGCTGCGGCTTTGGCAGCCCAAGGTCGGCTATCGTTTCTCGGTCGACCCGCTGCTGCTGTGCGACTTTGTCGTCGCTGGACACGCGTCGTTGGGCCGGGTGGTCGACCTCGGGACCGGGTCGGGCATCGTGGCCTTGGCCCTGGCCGAACGGGATCCGCAGGCGAGGGTGGTGGCGGTGGAGGTGCAGCCGCGGCTGGCTGAGCTGGCGCGGCGAAATGCCATCGAGAATGAGCTGAGCGAGCGCGTCGAAATCGCGGAGCTCGATCTGGCCGAGCCGCGCGCGGCCAAAGCGCTGCCCGGCGCCGCCTTCGAGCTGGCGGTGTCCAATCCGCCGTTTCGGCCGCTCAGCGACGGGCCACCGAGTCCCAACCCCGAAGAAGCGGTCGCCAAACACGAGCTCCGGCTGTCGTTGCCCCAGCTCGTCAAAGAAGCGCGGCGGATGTTGGTGCCGGGTGGGCGTCTCGCGTTGGTGTATCCGGCCGCGCGCCTGGTGGCGCTCATCGAGGCGTTGCAGATCGAAGGTCTGCGTCCGTCGCGCGCGCGCTTCGTTCACGACAAGCTCGAGGAGCCAGCCCGTCGCGTCTTACTGGAGGCAGAGAAAGGCGGCCGCGGCGCGTGTGTCATCGAGCGACCGTTCTTGCTGCGTCGCGCCGACGGGACCTACACCGACGAGGCCCGCGCCGCCCTCGGCGAGCCTTGGGTCAAGCCGGGGTCCTGAGAAGATCTACCTGGGGTGGCCTTCGTTGAGGTTGATGACCGAGACGGTGTCGGGGTAGATGTAGCCGGCAAACGTGCCAAAACCGGTGAGCGCGCCGCCGGCACTGGTGAGGCCGCCACCGACGACAGTAACCTTGCCTGGCGGCAGGTTGAGGCCGGTGAAGAGGCCCAGGCGATCGGTCGACTGGCGGGCACTGTCGGGTAGGGTCTTGATCGGGTTGCCGTTGAAATAGCTCGAGCGATCGGGCGCGGGCGTCATGCCGACCACAGCGAATTCAACACGCACGTTGTCGCAGTCGTGGAGCTCGCCAGCGACGGCGCCGCGGCCGGGAGCGATGCCTCCCGACAGGCCCGAGGTGACCGGGATGTTGACGTAGTCGGTCTTCGACAGTGCGTTGACGTTGAGGCGGTAGGTGGTGTTGGCAGCGTCGATGCAGTCATTGTCTTCGAGGCCGAGAGGTCCAGAGGCGCAGGCGTGGTCGCTCGTCGACAAGTAGACGTTCCAGACCACCAGATTGGCCCAGTTCTGGTCGGCCATGCCGTTGGCGCCGGTGACCCGGACGACCAAGGGCTTGTTGGTCGGGACCATGACCGGCATGGTGTAGCGCGCCTCCCAGCGCAGGCGATCGTTGCAGGTGAAGTTGCCGCCCCCGTTGTCGCGGCAATATTTCGTGCTGTCGGTGCGCCCGTCGAGGCCGTCGTTGCAGACGGGCAGGGCGCAGCCGGTATGGGACGGCAGACTGCAGCCGAATTTGCCATCGGCGTCGCAGGCGCGCTGGGTGGCCGGATCGAGGGTCACGCTGGGCAATTGTGCAATGGGGGTGGCGACCGAGATGTCCTGGCCGCCGAGCAGTGGGCCGGCATCATAGACGGCGACGGAGATGCCGTTGGCGTTGGGGCCGTTGGAGAAGACATCGATGAAGCCGGTGAGGGTGACCATGGCCGGACCGGCGCCTGGCGTCTTCGGTGTGGCGAGACAGCTCAGGTTGGGCGCTGCGGTTTTGGTCTTGTCGCAGAAATCAGTGACGTCGCCGCACTGGGTGCGGGCTGCGACGTCGGTGGGCGGGTAGAGACAAACACCGTCGAGGGTGGTGCAGGTGAGGCCGCCGTCCATCGGAGAAGTGCCCTTGGAACAGGCGGAGGCGACGAGCAAAGACAAAAGACACAGGGTTCGCGACATGAATGTCCTCGATTGTTCAGGTATGGACGCGGTTACGGCCGCCGCGTTTGGCGCGATAGAGAGCCTCGTCGGCGCAGCGGAGCAGGACCTCGGCGGTGCGTCCGTCGTCGGGATAGGCCGCCACACCGACGGAGACCGTGGGCTTGATCACCACGCCGTCTTTCTCGAAGTGATGGTCGACGATAGCCTTGCGCACCGTTTCGCCCATGGCGACCGCTTGCGCCTTGTCGCTGCCGGGCAAGAAGGCAGCGAACTCGTCACCCCCGAAGCGGCAGGCGAGGCCGTGCTCGGAGACCAGGCGGCCAATGATGCGCCCGACTTCGGAGATGGTGTGCGCACCGATGGGATGACCGTGGGTGTCGTTGATGATCTTGAGCTGATCGAGGTCGAGCATGAGGACGGCGAAGCTGCGGCGCAGGGCCCGCGCAGCGTCGAGACCGCGGATGTAGGCGGCGTCGAAACGGCGTTTGGCGACGAGCCCGGTGAGGTCGTCGGTGCCGATGAGCTGGTCCATCTGCGCGTGATAGCGGACCTCGAACGCGTCGGAGTTGGTGAACTTGAGGACGCAGCCGCCGAGGAAGATGCGGTCGCCGGGGCGGAGCCGGACCACGCCGTCGATGCGCTCGCCGTTGAGCAAGGTGCCGTTGGTGGAGCCGAGGTCTTCGAGGACGAAGTGGTCACCGTCGTAGCGGACCTGACAGTGGCGGCGCGAGATGCCTTCGTCTTGTAACGGCAGCTCTGCCGACGGGTCGCGCCCGACGACGACGGACTTGTCGAGGATGACGTGCGAGCCGATTTCGCCTTCGTTACCTTGCAGGACGACGAGGGCGGCTTGCTTGTCCTGCGCTTTGGCGATCGACTCACGCACCTCGGCTACATTGAGCTTGAGGGTCTCGTTACCGAGGGTGCGGCGGCGGCGCTTTTGGGACATGAGGCGCCGGTATGGTACCAGGTTTGGGCCTGATTTATGTCGGCACGTCGGTGCCGAGGTCCGTCCATTCGCCCATCCAGGCGGACAGGTCGGCACCGATGCGCTCTTTGTCGGCGACGAGCGTGTTGAGGCGCTGCCAGTCTCCAGCGTGGTTGGCTGCGAGCTCTGCCTCGAGAGCGGCCAAGGAGGCTTCGGCTTCGGCAATCTTGGTTTCGAGCTCCGCCACGCGACGGCGACGGCGGGCTTCGTCGCGGCTGCCCGCGCGTTTGCGCTCGCGGTCCAACGTCGCAGGCTTGGCGACGATCGGCGATTTCTCGACGGGCTTCGATGCTTTTGGCGGCTTTTCCGCGGCCTTCGGCGCCTTGACAGCGACGACGAGCTTCTCCTGGCGCGCTTTCCAGTCGCTGTAGTTGCCGGCATGCAGCGTCGCTACGCCGTCGTGCAAATGGAGGATCTTGGTCACCACCTCATCGAGAAAATAGCGATCGTGGGACACCACCAACAGCGTGCCATCATAGTCGGCCAGCGCCTCCTCCAGCACCTCGCGCATGGGGATGTCGAGATGGTTGGTCGGCTCGTCGAGCGCCAACAGATTTCGCGGCCGCAGCATCATCTTGGCCAGTGTCATCCGGTTGCGCTCGCCGCCAGACAGGCCCTTCACCTTGCGAAAGCCATCGTCGCCCGAGAAACGAAAACGCCCCAAAAACGCCCGCGCTACGTCTTCGTTGAAATCGCCGCGGATGGTCCGGATCTCGTCGATCAACGACCGTTCGTCGTCGAGCTCGGACAGCTTCTGGTCGAAATAGCCGATCCGCACCTCGTGGCCACGCACTACATTCCCGGCAAGCGCCGGCAGCTTGCCGAGGAGCGTCTTCATCAGCGTCGACTTGCCACAGCCGTTGGGCCCGACGAAGCCAATGCGATCGCCGCGATACACGACGAGCTCGAGGCCCTTCACCAACGGCGGCGCACCCGGATAGCCGATCGACAGATCGGTCATCTTGATAGCCTCACGCCCGCCGGCATGGTCACCGACGGAAAACTTGAGGCTGACCTCGCTCGCCTCCTGAAATTCGTCTTTGACCTTGGACAGCCGATCTAGCTTTTCGAGCTGCTTTCTGCGGCTCTGGGCCTGCTTGGTCTTCTGCCCGGCCAGGTTGCGGCGGATGAAGTCTTCGGTCTTGGAGATGTGCTCGCGCTGTTTCTCGAAGGCCGCCGACAGTCGCTGATGCCGGGCCTGGCGCTCGACCGTGTATTTGTCGTAACCACCTGGAAACAAAACGGCTTTGCCCGCCTCCAGCTCGACGATGTCTTTGCACACTGCGCGCAGAAAATAGCGATCGTGCGACACGAGCACGAAGGCCTTCGGCCACTCCGCCAAGCGCTCTTCCAGATGCTCGGTGGCCTCCACGTCGAGGTGGTTGGTCGGCTCGTCGAGCAGCAAGAGATCCGGCGCCTCGAGGAGCGTCTTGGTCAGCTCCAGCCGTCCGCGCTCGCCACCCGACAGCGTCTCGACGGTACGGGCCAGATCGCTCTCGGAAAAACCAAGGTCGTAGGCGAGCGCCTTGGTCCGGGCCTCTACCGAATAACCGTCGAGGCGGTTGTACTCGTCCTGCAGCGTGCCATAGCGGTCGAGCAGCGACTGTAAGCCGGCCTCACCGACGGTGCCCATCTCTGCTTCCATGCGCGCCAGCTCGTCCCGCATATCGAGCACACTGGCAAAGGGGGCCAACAAAGCCGTCCAGATCGACCGGTCGCCATGGTCGGGACTGAACTCCTGAGACTGCTTGAGATAGCCGAACGTGGCGCCGCGCGTGCGCGACACCGAGCCGCGATCGGGCGGCAATCTGCCGTCGAGAACGCGCAGCAGCGTCGACTTGCCGCAGCCGTTGGGCCCGACGAGACCTATGCGGTCGCCGGGGTTGACCTGAAATGTCAGCCCCGAAAAGATCTCGGTGCCGGGATAGCTGAAATAGACATCTCCGAGTTGCGCGAGCACGCGCCTCTACTAGCAGATTTACTCCCTGGCGGAGACCCGATACCTTGCCGGCCATGGCCAAACACCGGGTTCTCATCGCCGACGACCTGTCCCAGCGCGCGGTGGAGATCTTGTCTGCGCATCCGGACATTGCCGTTGAGGTCAAAATGGGCCTCAAAGGCCCGGAGCTGATCGCCGCGCTCGATGGTGTGTCCGGCCTGGCGGTGCGCTCGGCGACCAAGGTCACCGCGCAGGTGCTCGACGGGGTGACCAGCCTCAAGATCATCGGCCGCGCCGGCGTCGGCGTGGACAACATCGACGTCAGCGCCGCCTCGCGCCGCGGCGTCATCGTCATGAACACGCCGGGCGGCAACGCGGTCACCACCGCCGAGCACGCGCTCTTCTTGCTGTGCGCGCTCGCCCGTCACATCCCGCAGGCCACCGCGTCGATGAAAGCCGGCAAGTGGGACAAAAAGAGCTTTTCCGGCACCGAGCTCGAGGACAAGACCCTGGCCGTGCTCGGCCTCGGCAACATCGGCCGCATCGTCGCCCGAAAGGCGCTCGGCCTCGGCATGAAGGTCATCGGCTTCGACCCCGGGCTCGGCCGGGAGGCGGCGCAGCGCCTCGGCGTCGAGCTGGTCGATCTCGATCATCTGTGGGCGCGCGCCGATGCGATCAGCGTTCATACCCCGCTCAGCGACGACACCCGCGGTTTGTTGGGCGCCAAGACCTTCCCCAAGATGAAGCGCGGCGTGCTCCTCGTGAACGCGGCGCGCGGTGGCGTCATCGACGAGAAAGCCTTGCTGGAGGCGCTCGAGTCCGGCCAGGTCGGCGGCGCGGCCTTGGACGTCTTCGTCGAGGAGCCGGTGCCGTCCAACTTCGCGCTCATCCAGCATCCGCGCGTGATCTGCACGCCGCACCTCGGCGCCTCGACGGGAGAAGCCCAGGAAAAGGTCGCGGTGGAAGTCGCCGAGCAGCTGGTCGCATTTTTGACGCGCGGCGAAATCAAGAACGCAGTCAATGCAGCGCACATCCCTGGCGACCATCAGACGCGCCTGCTCCCGTATGTCGAGCTGGCGGACAAGATCGGCAAGTTTGTCGGCCAGCAGATCTCTGGCGTCGAGGAGCTGCATGTGGAGCTGTCGGAAGAAGTGGCCGAGCTCGCCGAGCACGCGCGCAAGATCGTCCCCAATGCGGTCCTGGCTGGCCTCCTCGGCGCAACCTCCGACATCCCCGTCAACCAGGTCAACGCGCCCATGCTCGCCGTCGAGCGCGGGGTCAAGGCGACCATGTCGACGCGCGAGGGCGGCGAGAATTTCGTGCACTCCATCCGCGTGCGCGTCACGGCCAAAGGTATGCACCAGTCTGTAGAAGGCGCGGTGTTCACGCAGGCTGGCCGCATCGAGGCCCGCATCGTGCGCGTCGGACCGTTCTTCGTCGATGTCGTGCCCGAAGGTCACATTTTGGTGCTCACCAACGACGATCAGCCGGGCGTCATTGGCGCCATCGGCACCTTGTTGGGCCGGCGCGGCGTCAATGTCTCGCGCATGCAGGTGGGCCTCGATCAGCGAGAGGCGTTGCAACTGTGGAATCTCGACGCCGCACTCGATGCCGACACGCTGGCCGAGCTGCGCCGTACGCCAGCAGTGCGGTCCGCTTCAGTGGTCCGTCTGTGACTGTGACGTCCAAACAGCCAGCCCGACTGCCACCAGGGGCCCGGGATCATCTGCCAGCAGCGACGGCACGCCGACGCGGTCTGGTCTCGACGCTGACCACGGAGCTAGAGCGCTGGGGCTACGCTGGCGTCATCACACCTATCTATGAGTACGACGAAGTTCTGCGGCGTGGGCTCGGCGGCCCTGCGCGCGCTCTTCGCCTCGTCGAGCCGTCGACGGGAGAAGTGTTGGCCCTGCGACCGGATCTGACGGCACAGGTGGCCCGCCTGGTCGCCACCCGGCTCAGCGACGAGCCCGGGCCGTTGCGGCTCTACTATCAGGGCTCTGTCGTCCGGTTGCCAGTGGGCGGCTCCGCGGCGGAGCTGTTCCAGGTCGGCGTCGAGCTCATCGATGCGCCGCAAACATCGGGGGACCTCGAGGCGGTGCTGCTGGCGCAAGCCATGCTTGGCGCAGTGGGCGTCAGCGAAGTCACCCTGGACCTCGGTCACGCGGAGATCGTCCGCGCTGCACTCGATGGCCTTCCGCCGTCGCTGGTGACGGATCTGATCACCGCGCTGCAAAAGCGTGATGTGGCCAGGCTGGCGGCGCTGGGCAAAACCGCCAAGCTGCCCGCGCAGCGACGCAAGCTCCTCGAAGCGCTGCCCATGCTGCATGGCGGCGTCGAGGTCTTGAAGAAGGCGCGGCGCGTTCTCGGCGACGGCAAGTCCAAGGCGACGGCGGCGCTGGGCGAGCTCGAGACGCTCGTCGCCCAGCTGGAGAAGCTCGGGGCCGCCAGCCGCATCGGCGTCGACCTCGGCGAGGTACGCGGCTTCGACTACTACACCGGCACCCGCTTCGTGGTCTACGCCGAGGGAGCCGGCGCCGAAGTGGCCTCGGGCGGTCGCTATGATCGGCTCATCGAACGCTACGGCCGGTCGGCGCGCGCGACCGGGTTTGCACTCAACGTCGACGAGCTGTCGGCCCTTTTGCGGGCACGCGGCATCGAAGCGCCGCGGCCAACGGGCGGCGCCCTCGTGGCCGGCGATCCGGTCACTGCAGCCTGGCTGGCTGGCATCATCCGCCAGCGTGGCCTGCGCGCGATTCTGGACCTCGAACCAAGTGCCAGCGACGGAGAGCGCAAAGTACGCGCAGCCCGCCACCAACTTTCCCGCGTGATCTTCGTAGATCGATCCGGCGCCCGCTGGAACGATCCCCAGTCTGCGACGAGAACCACCCGTTTGGCAGCCACCGCCTGGCGCCGCGCGCTGGCGGGCGATGTGGATGCTCTCGACGCACTGCTTCCAACACGCTAACGTAGTCGGCCATGGCGAACGTCGTAATCGTCGGTGCCCAATGGGGCGATGAGGGTAAGGGCAAAGTCGTCGATCTCTATACGGAGTTCGCCGACGCGGTGGTGCGTTTCGGGGGCGGCGCCAACGCCGGCCATACCTTGGTGGTCGACGGGCAGAAGATCATCACCCGGCTGATCCCATCAGGCGTGCTGCGCGGCCGGGGCAAGCGCTGCATCCTCGGCGACGGCATGGTCATCGATCCGCGGACGCTCCTGGAAGAGATCGCGGCGTTGAAGGCCAAAGGGCTCATTGCCGATGACAAAGATCTCGTCGTCAGCACCCAGGCCCACGTCATCCTGCCGCTTCATCGCGAGATCGATCGGGTCCGCGAAGAGGGCAAGTCGCCCATCGGCACCACCAAGCGCGGCATCGGGCCCGCCTACGAGGCCAAGATGGCCCGTCGGGGCGTGCGCATGGCCGACCTCATCGAGCCCGAGCGGCTGAAGACGCTGCTCATTCACAACCTCGAGGAAGTCGGTCCTTACTTGGCGCAGCACGGGGTGGATCTGCCGACGGACTGGGTCGACACCACCCTCGTCGAGTACCTCGACTTTGGCACCCGGCTGCGGCGCTATTTTGCCGACGCGTCGCGGTTGGTCTACGCCGAGATGAAGCGCGGCAAGCACATCCTGTTCGAAGGCGCACAGGGGGCATTGCTCGACGTCGACCGCGGGACGTATCCCTATGTGACCTCGTCGTCGACCATCGCCGGTGGCGCCTGTACCGGCGTCGGCATCGGCCCGACGGCGATCGATTCGGTCATCGGTATCGCCAAGGCCTACACCACCCGCGTCGGTGGCGGGCCTTTTCCCACCGAGCTCACCGACGAGATCGGCAATCGGCTGCGGGAGACCGGCGCCGAATTTGGCTCGGTGACCGGGCGTCCCCGTCGCTGTGGCTGGCTGGATGTGGCCGCGTTGCGGCTGGCCGTCCGCTGGAACGGCTTTGACGGCATCGCGTTGACCAAGCTGGATGTCCTCGGTGGCCTTCGCCGTCTCAAGATCTGTGTCGGCTACACCCTCGACGGGCCCAATGGTCGAGAAGAACGCGACGAGCTACCCACCGAGCCCGGCGAGATCGCCCGTGCCCAGCCTGTCTATGAAGAGCTCGACGGCTGGGACGCTGACACCCGGGAAGTCCGCGAGCTCGAGGCTCTGCCTGCGGCGGCGCAGAAGTACGTGCGACGGGTCGAGGCGCTGCTCGGCGTCGACGTGGCCCTCATCTCGGTCGGCCCTGGCCGCGCCGAAACCATCATGTTGCGGAACCCGTTTCGGTAAGTCGCGCGTTGGTGTTGTTGTGATGTTAAAGAAGTGACGGCGTCCGTTTGCGAATGCCGAAACCCATGATAAAGTACAGAGTCCAGAGAAGGGGCCCGCTGAATGAAGATCGTTTGCGACAACTGCGCGACGAAGTACTCGATCGCGGACGAAAAAGTCCGCGGGAAGGTCTTCAAGATCCGCTGCAAGAAGTGCAGCCACATCATTGTGGTGCGTGGCAATGAGAACGGCGAACCCGTTTCGGCGAGCTCTGCCGACGAGCCGGCCCCTGCCATTTCGAGCTCGCCGACACCAGCGCCTGCAAGTGGCGATTCGGTGTGGCACCTGGTAGTCAATGGCGAGCAGGTCGGTCCAATGACCCCCGCCGAGATCCGCGCCAAGTTCGCGGCGAGCGAGGTCGATGCAGAGACCTACGCTTGGCGTGAGGGCTTCGGCGACTGGCTGCGTCTCGGCAGCATCGAAGACTTCAAAGATTTGGCCAGCGCGGCACCGGCCCAAGAAGAGGGCCAGACTCGTCGCACCGACGCGGCGGATCTGTTCGCCCGCGCTGCTGCCGACGAGGCGACCAATGCCGATGCCGGCTCGGATCTGTTTGGATCCACGCCGGCTGCGGCGTCGGCGGCTGCCAAGCCGGCTCCGGCGTCCAGCGATGTGTTTGCGCCAGCGTCGTCGAATCTATTCGGCGCGACTGCGCAGGCTGCGGCGTCCGATTCCGCCCCCGCCCCGACCCGTCAGCCACGCAATTCGGCTCCTGCTGTCGCTGCGGCGCCGGCGGGCAACGGCGAAGGCATGTCGGCTGAAGCCAATCCCAAGATGGCTGGTCAGCGCAACGAGAACTCGGTTTTGTTCTCGCTGAACAACCTGCAGGCGTTGGCGTCGTCGAACGGCGCGCCTTCCAAGCAAGGGGGTCCGGCTCCGGCCGCCAAGGCGGGCGTCGACAATCGGCCTGGATTTGCCAATTCGCAGACCGAGGGCTCGGGCCTCATCGATATCCGCGCCATGGCTGCCTCGACGCTAGCGGCTGGTCCGTCGTCGTCGTCGTCGAGCTCGCGCGGC
>Ga0123336_10000687_pt1 | contig 32850 bp, 25 predicted proteins | sample SSSSmetaG_FD_96466 | JGI IMG/M metagenome (GOLD analysis project Ga0123336, IMG submission 96466) | Glacier valley bacterial and archeal communities from Borup Fiord, Nunavut, Canada, to study Microbial Dark Matter (Phase II) - ​SSSS metaG | ecosystem: Environmental > Aquatic > Freshwater > Ice...
AGAATTAATGCTATACCATTAATTATTAAGGATATGGTTGACAACAAGATTAATACTTCTATAAAATTAATAAATATAAATATAATTATATTTGTTAAATTATTTTGTGTAATAATAGTAAAAGAGTTATTATTATATTTTTTGTGTATTTCAGGAGGACATTGTGGAAAAATTTAAAGGGTTTTTATTGATAAACATAGGGCTATTTTTTACTGCTGTGGGAATCTATTTTTTTAAGATGCCTAACAATTTTGCTATGGGTGGAGTTAGTGGCCTGGCGATAATTCTTAAGAACTTTACGATAGGTATATCTGTTGGTCCAATAATGATGATTATTAATATTGCACTTTTAGTTGTAGGTTTCATCTTTATTGGATCTAGCTTTGGTTCTAAAACAGTATATTCCAGCTTTATGCTTTCTGGAATGGTTTGGTTATTGGAGAGAGTTTATCCTATGGGACATTCCTTGACTGATGATATGTTCCTTGAAATGATTTTTGCAGTACTTCTTCCTGGAATTGGCTCAGCAATTGTATTCAATCAAGGAGCATCTACTGGTGGTACGGATATTATTGCTAAAATACTTACAAAATACATGCATGTCAACATCGGTAAAACTCTTTTAATGGCCGATTTCTTGATTACATGTACTGCTGGAATAGTTTTTGGAATCAAAATTGGCTTGTATTCAATTTTAGGGCTACTTTTAAAAGCATTTGTTATAGATATGGTCATAGAAAATTTGAATATTTCTAAGAATATGGTTATAGTCTCTAGCAAGCCTGAAGAAGTTAGAGAATACATTGTAAAGGTGCTAAAACGGGGTGCTACTATCCATTTAGCTAAAGGTGCTTTTGCCAACGAAGAAAAAGTAGTTATTACGACTGTAGTCAGCAGGAAACAGGCCATAGCTTTAAGGCTATTTATTAAGAAAATTGATGAAAAAGCCTTTATCTCCATAACTAACACATCAGAGATAATTGGTAAGGGCTTTAGAAACGTTGATATATAAAAGACTAATTTGCGATTGAAAAGCTAATAATTCAAGAGTTCCATAGGACAACGTCCGTACCGAACGATAGTGAGGGGCATGGAACTTTATTGGAATACAAAAATCCCATGTCCAAATTTAATTGAACATGGGATTCCTTATGATTTCATTAAGCTGTCATTCTGAGCATAGCGAAGAAGCTCGGGTTCTATTTAGCTTCTACTATTGCATGCTTACCGGGTATTGCAGATACCCATTTAATCCTCAATACCATAATAGTTATAATTAAAGCAGCCATATAGTTTGAGAAGAGGTTACCCCAGAAAACCGAATAAAAACTTAGGCTATGCTCTGTTGCCAGGATGAATACATAGCGTAATAACCATACCCTCAATAGACCCAATACCAGAGGCACTTTCATTCGACCAAGACCAATAAACGCTCCTTGAACTACCATACATACACCGAATCCTAAAACGGAATAGGTATATATATGCAGAGCTTTGTTTGCTATCTCTACGACCTCTGCATCACGGGTGAAAAGAAGAGTTAAATAAGGAGATAATGGTACAATAATAGCAACTGTTATAACTGCAGTAATAGCGCTTATTATACAACCTACAATGCAGGCTTTACGAGCGTTTTTGCCATTGCCTGCACCGATATTCATGCTGACCATTGTTGTAACAGCAGATCCAAATGAGCCTGGAAGGGCGAAACATATGGAGGTAATATTACTAGAAATACCCTGGGCATTCAATACAACTGGCCCATATTTTTGTACCTCATTATTAATAAGGATAAAGCCTAAATTAAGCATTACACTTGATAATATTGATGGAATACCCATTCGCACCAATTCACGGAGTGTTGTAAAATCAAATCTGAAACCTTTCAAAATTAGCTTATCATCGCTTTGCATTACAAATAATTCATAGAACATCCAAATGCAAATAAGAGCATTTGACAAAAGTGAAGCCATTACTGCTCCAACCACTCCCCAACGGAGAATGGCAATAAATATTGTATTGAATATTGTTTTTAAAATCAGCATTAAAACCATTCTAATAAAGGTGGCTTCCGGTTTCCCACTTGCATTCTTAATAGAATTATAAATTGATTCCAGAAATGAAAAGGGAATTACCAGAGAGTACAGAGACAGGTAAACAAAAATATCATGTGCTATTCTTGAATCAACATGGGAGGATACAGGATAAGCTATTAGCACCAGAAATGGTGCCATAAGGCAACCTAAAATAAAAGAGAAAACAACTATCTGTGTGGATATATGCTTTGCCTCTTTGAATTCACCTCTGCCATTAGCCTGGCCAATCATAGCCATGCCGGTGACGCTGAGACCCTGAGCTATAGCACTTGCCATGTTTATTATAGGTACACTGAAGGATATTGAACTTGCAGCTAATGTTCCTGCAATATTGTTTATAAAAAGTCCATCCATTATAGGCATCATGGATTGGACAAGACCCATCATTAGAGTAGGCATTGATAACAAGAAAATAGTTTTTGAAATACTACCATTTAGGATTAAATCACGTCTTTGTTCTGTATTCTGATGTAAAAAATTTAATCGCATGCTTTTATTAGCCAGCTTTCCAATAATATTTACTGCGTTTATCGTGATGAATTAATTATTTTATTCGTCTTAAACAGATAAATATAGATTATACTCCTCCGTATAATTGAGGTCAAGTTAGGGTGGATTCAATTTACAGTAGGGAAAAGAAGATTTTTTGTTCATGTGTAGCAACTTTTATCTGAGCAGCGTAATCTTCTTTTCCGTGCTTTTATAGTAAAGAAACCCAACACTACATATAACAATACAAAATAGAATAAAGATTGGAACATAGAAAGGATTAGATACAACCCCACCTATTAAAATAATAGCAGAGCCCATTATGCCAAATACGGGAAAAACTATGCCTTTGAAGAAACTAGTTATGATTTTATCTTTTTTCATCTTAATTACTTTGAGATATAATAATGCATAGCATACATAACTAAAAACAATAGAAATCTCGCTTATATCACTACCTCTTAAAATACCGCTCTTTTGAGTAATATAGTGTATAAACAACCAAATGGAAGATACTAAAAATGAAATTAAGCAGGATTTCATTGAAAGTTTAAATTTTGGATCTAATTTAGCAATCTTTTTTGAATAGGGAATCATATTTTTACTTGCCAGTGCCTGTGGCATTCTTAAGCTTCCAAGAGTTAGGCCATTAAGAACACCTAGTATTGAAATAATTACAATAATCAATATAATCTTAGCGCCATTAGCACCTAATAATAATTCACCAGCTTTGTTAACTGCTGAGTTACCTGTGGACATTATATATTCAGCACCCAACATCTTTGTAAGACCTAGAAAATATGAAATATATACACATAGAACAACTAGAGGCCCAATGATAAGGGCAAGGGGCATATTCCTTTTTGGATTTCTAACTTCATTTGTTATACTTGTTGAAACAACCCAGCCATCGTAAGAGAATGCAATGGGTGCAAGAGCTGCAAGCCATCCTAATCCTACATCACTTTTTGGAATAAGTGCAACTCCAACAGGTATTTCAATATTAGTTGGAGTCCAGAAAAAGCTTATGATTGCAATACCTAATAGAGGGATAAGTTTAACAATTGTAGATACATTTTGAATATAACCTCCATACTTAAGTGAAAAAGTATTTATTAAATAGATTATAATCATAAAAGCAAATCCAATAAGTATTTGTATTTCTAGTGTAGTATTTATTCCAAGTAATATACAAGTATAGATACCTGCAACCCAGGAAACAACTGCGTTTATTGTAGGGTAATAGATTAATGTCTGAAACCAACCAAAACCACTTGCGGCTTTCGTTGAAATAAATTCCTCGTAGTAGCCAACAACTCCGCCATTCTTTTTTGTCCTAATTGAGAGCTCTGTCAAAGTTAAACAGCCAAAAATTATGCTACATGCGCCAATACAAAATACCAGTACTCCCAACCAAGCAGAACCGCCTGTATACATCAATATATCATCACTTTTGAAAAATATACCAGAACCGATTACTATACCAATAATCATTGCTATTGCTGTTGATAAGCCATAGTAACTTTTTTTATTTTCCATATAATCTCCCTATCATCTTATGTATTGTTTGTTTATACCCACCTATTATAAATAGAAAACATGCATTTAGGTATATATATAAGGTAATTACCAAATCTCTACTAAACAATGTTTAATCAACTTAATCCTATTTTATCTCAAAACAGCATAAAAAATGTAGATGCATGGGTTTAAAGGGTACAAATAAGCAGAAGAAGATGACTACTTTCAAGGTTAAAGTTTTGACACAAGTAAACATGAAAGGTTAATCATCTTCTATACACATATAACTATAATATTTCTGGGCTCTTCCTATTATTTTTGATACTTTAAAAGCATTTCACGAAGTTTTGTAGCATGCATTCCTTCTTCTTCTGCAAACTGTTTAAATATTTCTTTAACTTCATTATCATTCATATTCTCACCTCCAAATAATATTTGTTCAAATATTATTTTGTATAAGAAGCTCGATTTTATACAGGGCTTTATTACTGAGTTAGCTCTGTCTTGGGATATAATAACTTTATATGCTTCATTTCCTTAAAAAGCATATATAGTGTTAAAAGCGTCGCTATAATGTCTGCGGTTGGCCCGGCTGCTAATAATCCAGTAAGTCCAAAAAACTTTGGTAGTATAATAAGCACTGGAATCAATACAATAACCTGCCTTGAAAGTGATAGAAAAATTGATATTTTTGCTTTACCAATGGCTTGAAAATAGTTTGAACTTACTATTTGAAAACCTACAATCGGAAGCATTACCAACCAGACACGCAAAAATAGAACACCTAATTCTAATAAATTTTCATCATTTCCACTGAATTGACTAATAATAGCTTTAGAAAATAGCTGGATCATTAAAAATCCAAATGTGGCAACACTGACTGCCGCAATAATAGTTAATTTTAGCGTATGGACTACTCTGTCATATTTTTTTGCACCATAGTTATATCCTATTATTGGCTGTGAACCCTGATTTATTCCGAAAACAGGCATTAATATTAGCATGGCTATACTGTTTACGATTCCCATTGCTGCGAGGGCATTGTCACCGCCATAAGTTTTGAGGCTGATGTTCAAGATTATTGTGATTACTGAGGAGGCTAATTGCATGAGGAATGGGGACAAACCTATTGAAAAAATCTGTTTGATTATATGAATTTTTGGAATAAAATTCTTTACTTTTATCTTTAATAAACTTCGATCACTCAATAAGTAAGTAAGCACCCAAATTGAAGACACAGCCTGGGATATGACTGTTGCAAGGGCAGAACCCTTTATACCAAGTTTAAATACAAATATGAACAATGGATTTAAGGCTATGTTTATCAATGCTCCTATTAACATGGTATACATTGATGTTTTTGGATCACCGGAAGCTCTAATTATATGATTCATACCAAAACCAAAGTTTTGTAACAGAGATCCCCAAAGAATTATTGACACAAAGTCTCTGGCATAGGGCATTACCTCTGGACTTGCACCAAAAAGTAGTAACAACGGGTTAAGAAAAATCAACCCTAAAATGGTTAAAATAATTGAGGAAAGTATGATAAGTACCATAGCATTTGCTAAAATATGTTCGGCCTCTTCCTTTTTATTCTGTCCAAGTCTTATGGAAATAGTTGCTGCAGCACCAATACCAAAAAGCAAACCAAAAGCAAGGATAACTATAGGAATAGGAAATGCCACCGTAGTTGCAGCCTGGCCTAATGGCCCAACACCTTTGCCAACAAATAACCTGTCAATTACATTATATAGTCCATTGACAACCATCCCAATAACCGCTGGAATAGAAAATTTTAATAGTAACTTTCCAATTTTTTCTTCACCTAATTCGTTTGAACTTTCCACGCAATACCTCCTAAAATAAATGCAAATTGTTAATTTTCACGATACATATTTCTAATCTATTTACTAGATATGCCTTTATAGGTTTTGTATAACATTAGTTAAAAATACTTAAGTATATAAAAACACAAAGAAATACAGTACCTGATTAGCGCGTGAAATTATATTATATTACCTTTTCCACAGGGTGGCAATCATAAAGTGGGACAAAGGGACAGGTTCCTTGTCCCGGGACAAGGAACCTGTCCCTTTGTCCCTAAAGAGTAAATTTGCTAAAAGGTGTATAAAATATTTTTTCTAAGACATTATTAATATAGGAGTATTACAGAAATTATAGATTTGGAGGATGAAAAATGACAAAGCCACAGGAAATTGACGTCATGAATCCGGTTGAGAAAGAACTGCCTAAGGAGAAATATGATGAGTTGGAAAGGTTTATAGATAGTCTAGTAACTACGAAGGGGGCTTTGATTGAGATATTACATAAAGCCCAGCATATATTCGGATATTTACCACGGGATGTTCAGCTTTTTATTGCAAGGAAGCTAGGAATGCCAGGTGCGGAAGTGTTCGGAGTTGTGAGCTTTTACTCGTATTTTACGACAAAGCCTGGAGGTAAGCACACGGTAAGTGTGTGTATGGGCACCGCCTGTTTCGTAAGAGGGGCAGATAAAATAGCTGAAAGAGTAAAGGAAATATTAGGAATAGAGTCAAACGAAGTCACAGACGATGGATATTTTGCATTAAAAGATGTCCGTTGTATTGGAGCATGTGGTCTTGCACCAGTTTTAATGATAGATGACAAAGTCTATGGGCGTGTAAAGGTAGAAGAGCTGGATAATATTATAGACTCTTATAGGGTAAAGGTGGCACGTAAATGAAAATCAAGTCGTTAGAAGAACTAAGAAAGATCAGAGAAGAATATTTGCCTAAGATACATTTGAGAAAGCATGACACTAATACGCCTGTTATTAAAGATAAGCATAGAAATATTCTGGTTTGTGGTGGGACAGGCTGCTTATCCAGTGAGAGCGAGAGGGTATTTAAGAATCTTGAACTCATTGTAAAGGCAAGGCAATGTGAAAATGATGTAGACATAATTAAGACAGGTTGCTTTGGGTTCTGTGAGCAGGGTCCAATAGTAAAAATAGAGCCCGACGACGTCTTTTACGTAAGAGTCAGTCCAAAGGATGCAAAAGATATCGTTGATGGACACCTTATAAAAGGTAATAAGGTTGAGCGGCTTTTATACGTTGAACCTAGCAAAGAGATAAAAATTAGTAGACAGGGGGATATGCCTTTTTATAAAAAGCAGCTTCGTGTTGCTTTGAGAAATTGTGGAGTAATTAATCCTGAAAATATCTTTGAATACATTGCAGTTGGTGGGTACCAAGCGCTAGGTTTGGCACTGACAAAAATGACGAGTGACGATATTATCTCAGAACTTAAAAAGTCTGGGCTTCGTGGGCGCGGAGGCGGGGGGTTCCCAACTGGACTCAAATGGGAGATCACAAAAAAACATGAGAGCAAAGATAAGTTTATTATATGTAATGCAGATGAAGGGGACCCCGGGGCATTTATGGACAGAAGCATTTTAGAAGGAGACCCTTTTAGTGTTATTGAGGCCATGACAATCGGAGGGTATGCAATTGGAGCAAATGAAGGCTTAGTTTATATTCGTGCAGAGTATCCCCTTGCTATTTCAAGACTTAATACAGCTATACATCAAGCAAGAGAACTGGGACTACTGGGAGAGAATATTTTTGGTTCAAAATTTGGCTTTGATATTAAATTAAAATACGGTGCGGGAGCTTTTGTATGTGGTGAAGAGACTGCACTGATTAATTCCTGTGAGGGAAAGCGGGGGGAGCCTAACTACAAGCCTCCATATCCAGCTGAGGAGGGATATTGGGGCAAACCGACCTGTGTTAACAACGTTGAAACCTTTGCAAATATTCCTCAGATAATCACAAAAGGGTCTCAATGGTTTGCATCTATAGGAACAGAAAAGAGCAAGGGGACAAAAGTTTTTGCACTTGCAGGGAAAATAAACAATGTGGGTTTGGTTGAAGTACCTATGGGGACTACCTTAAGAGAAATAATCTTCGATATTGGCGGAGGAATACAGGGAGGACATAAGTTTAAGGCAGTTCAGACAGGTGGCCCATCTGGAGGGGTAATGACGGAAGAAAACCTGGATACTCCTATAGACTATGACAGCTTACTTGGAATTGGCTCTATGATGGGGTCAGGTGGAATGATTGTAATGGATGAAAGGGATAATATGGTGAACATTGCGAAGTTCTATTTAGAGTTCACCATGGATGAATCCTGCGGGAGATGCACGCCATGCCGCATTGGAACGAAGAGGTTGTATGAGATGCTGAACAAAATAACTAGTGGCAAAGCGGATGCATCTGACTTGGAGGGCTTGAAAAAGTTGTCCTTCATGATAAAGGATGGTTCTCTATGTGGACTTGGGCAAACTGCGCCAAATCCAGTGTTAAGCACTATGAAGCATTTTCCAGAGGAATATGAAAACTATTTAAAGGACACTGGGAAGACGTCATCAGCAGGTGGCCCTGAGGCAAGGCAATAATTACAAAGAGGTGAAAACATGAAGGAAAGTGAAGATTCAATTAATGATAATAAAATTATTCATATTAAAATAAATCATAAGGTTATTGATGTTCCAGAGGGTATCACAATTCTTGAAGCCGCTCACAAAGCAGGCGCGAGAATACCTACTCTATGTCATCTGGATTTGCACGACATGAAGATGGTGAATAACACAGCATCCTGCAGGGTGTGTATGGTTGAACTTGTGGATACGAGAAACAACAGGAATAAGCTTGTTCCAGCCTGTGTAACTAAGACAAGTGAGGGTATGGAGGTTCTTACCAATACTCTTCGTGCCATCACAGCTAGAAGAATGTCTGTAGAACTCCTACTATCAAACCACCCCAACGAATGCTTTACCTGCCCTAAAAATACAGAGTGCGAGCTTCAGAGTCTTGCTGCTGAATTAGGCATTAGAGAAATCCGATGGGAAGGAGAAAAAATGGATTATCCAAAGGATTTTTCCAGTGGTGCAATTGTCAAAGATCCAAATAAATGTATTTATTGCAGAAGATGTGAAACAATGTGCAATGAAGTACAGACTTGCGGTATTTTATCTGGCATAGGACGAGGTTTTAATGCATTTGTTGGGCCAGCATTCAACATGCCTATGGTTGAGTCGTCCTGTACTTACTGTGGACAGTGCGTGCAGGTGTGCCCAACGGCGGCTCTAACAGAAGTAAATCAGACAGATAAGGTTTGGACGGCTTTGAATGATCCTGACAAATATGTTATTGTCCAGACAGCTCCTGCAATTCGGGTTGCAATTGGTGAAATGTTTGGTATGGAGGCTGGAAGCATAGTAACAGGAAAAATGGTAAGCGCCTTGAGGAGCATGGGCTTTGATGCCGTTTTTGACACCGATTTTGGGGCGGACTTAACTATTATGGAGGAAGCAGCAGAACTAATAGATCGAATTAAAAATAGTAAAACCCTTCCTATATTAACAAGTTGTTGCCCCGCGTGGGTTAAGTTTATAGAGCATCAATTTCCAGAGCTTTTAGATATTCCATCAACCTGTAAATCACCACATATAATGTTTGGGACTATAGCTAAAACATATTTAGCCGAAAAGAGAGGAATAGACCCTGACAAAATAGTTGTAGTGTCTATTATGCCATGCATAGCCAAAAAAGCAGAGGCAAAACGACCTGAGCTTACTAAGGATCATCGTAATAATGTTGATATTGTTGTTACCACCCGGGAACTAGGTTACATGATAAAAGAGGCAGGCATCGAATTTGAAAGTCTACCTGACAGCGATTATGACAGTCCAATGGGTGAATCAACAGGAGCATCTGTTATATTTGGAACTACTGGTGGAGTGATAGAAGCCGCAGTTCGAACTGCCTATGAGTGGATTACAGGAGAAGAACTTGCAAATGTTGAGTTCAGCCAGTTAAGAGGGCTTAAAGGCCTAAGAACTGCTGAAGTTCAAGTAGGAAACAGGACACTTACTATTGGCATAGCAAGTGGTCTTGGAAATGCCAGAGAGCTCCTTGAAACTATAAGGGATGGCAAGACCAAATACGATGCCATAGAGATAATGGCATGCCCAGGCGGTTGCATAGCAGGAGGTGGACAGCCTTATCACCATGGCAATTACGAAATTGTTAAAAAGCGTCAGGAGGCCATTTATCAAGAAGACAGAAATAAGAAACTAAGGAAGTCCCATGAGAATCCAGAAATATTCCAACTATATAAGGAATATTTAGGCGAGCCATATGGAGAGCTAGCACACAAACTTTTGCACACTCATTATGAAAAACGAGAGAGGATTTAGGATGATATATTGTTTATATTAGACACTGTATTTCTATAGTTAGATTTTTTATTATAAAAATTAATAGCTATGAAAGGCAGATAACATAAAAAGAGCATGAAAAGTCCTACTGCTTCTAATGAAAGCAGATACCAAGGCCACGGGCCGAGGAAATCTAAAACCGAGCCATCTACAGGTTTCTCCCTAAGAAACATATAATTTCCACCAGTGAGAATATTTACTGGAATAAGGACAACCATATAAATATTCAAGCCAAGCATTGTTTTCCATATGGACTTTAAGGTTGGCTTATAGCTTTTTACTATTAGCATATAAAAAACCGCGATAAACATTAACCCATGAGAGATAAAGAAGTTGAAAAATCTATAATGAGGAAACGGGTAGTAAAGATCGGGGGTTATTATAGCCTGAGATGCTCCTGCAAAGGTAATAAAATAAACCAATTCAAAGGCTGTATAATTTTCGCTTATAAGCATAAATGCTGACAGAAAGGTTAAAATCTCGCAAAGCTGTAATGGCAGTGAATATTCCATTGACCAATCGCCGGTGAAGATGCTCCAAATAATATAGGACACCTCGTTTATAAGCATAAGCCCGGCTAGATAATACCTGAAGTTATCAAGTAACCTTTTATTACCGCACTTCTTAAAAAAAAATATTAACCCAGCATTTATGAGACAGATTAAGAGTGCTGTTATAATATGTTCTGTTGAGAACATGTTAAAAGGCTCTGCTGATATGTCTTTTGAAAAGAATATTTCCATAATTTTGCCCCCATTTTATATATATATTATATAGCATTTTTATTCGTAAGAGGGTCTCATTATCACAAAAATGAAAATGTTGTCTTTATTTCATTTGATTTAAAGAAAGTTATTAAAATAGACTAATTGGTAGTATAATTTTAGATGAATGGATAAAGAGGAGGAATGAGGATGTACTCACCAGAAAGCACACGTTATGATAGCATGCAATACAGAAGATGTGGAAAAAGTGGATTAAAGCTTCCTGCTATTTCCTTAGGACTATGGCATAATTTTGGAGGATATGATTACTTCGAGAATGGCAGAGCAATAGTAAGAAAATGCTTTGATTTAGGGATAACTCACTTTGATCTTGCAAATAACTATGGGCCGCCTCATGGATCTGCTGAAGAAAACTTCGGAAAGATATTGAAGGCTGACCTTATGGAATATCGTGATGAGCTGATTATTTCAACTAAAGCTGGATATGGAATGTGGCCAGGCCCTTACGGTAATTGGGGTTCAAGAAAGTATTTGCTGTCTAGCCTTGACCAGAGTCTAAAGAGATTAGGACTTGACTATGTTGATATTTTTTATCATCATCGCCCAGATCCTGAGACTCCTTTGGAAGAGTCAATGGATGCTCTAGCTTCAGTTGTAAGGCAGGGAAAGGCCCTTTATGTAGGCCTGTCGAATTATTCTGCTGAGGATACTAAAAAGGCAAGTGGTATTTTGAAGGGCATGGGAATTAAGTGCCTAATACATCAACCGAAATATTCTATGTTTGTGAGAAATCCAGAAGACGGACTTCAGGATGTGCTTGAAGAAGAGGGCATGGGTTCAATTGCCTTCTCACCACTTGCACAAGGATTACTTACAAGCAAGTATTTTAATGGCATACCTGAGGATTCAAGAGCTGCAGGAAAAAGTGTATCCTTAAACCCAGAAGCAGTAACTCATGAAAAGGTGGAGATTTCAAAAAAACTCAATGAGATAGCCTTGGAAAGAGGTCAATCTCTAGCTCAGATGGCTTTAGTATGGGTACTTAGAAAGTCTGTAACTACCTCAGTCATAATTGGAGCTAGTAAAACTACACAAGTTGAAGAAAATGTAAAAGCACTGAATAATATGTCCTTTACTGAGGATGAGCTTAAAATAATTGATGAGATACTTAAAGCATAATCTGAAAATATGAATGAGAACTGCTATATGGTTCAAAGCCAAATAGCGGTTCTTTTCTATTTTGTAACTATTTACTTGGACATAAGAAAGTGTTACTATGGGAACGTACGATACCATTATATTACTTTAATGTTAATTCATTATCAAATTCAAGCAGAACTTTCCTGCAAATTTTTCTGAAAATTTATGATTATTACCCTTATTTATGAAAATAAAAATTATTTTATATTTCACTTTCCATCTTAAGTTAGGAAATAGTAATTTATGAGTTTGCTTTTTAGTATTAATAGGAAATGAACAACTTTTTCATGCAATATTAATACTTTTACTAAGATAATTAGCTTCCGAATTACTATGAATAAGTCTGAACCGCAGAATTGAATTTCAAGCGTTTTTAAAATCTAAAATTCATTATGAAATATTATGGAGCTTATCATAATATGCACCTGTAAGAATTTCCAGACGAAGTTTGGAAATACATATCTGCAAACAAAAGTGGCAAAGCCGCGTTTGTTAAATCACATTATTAAAAGGAGGAAATGTATCATGAAATGGAAGAGAATACTGAGTATGGCATTAGTCTGTCTAATGCTAGTGGTGAATGTATTCTATGGTTTCCCAATGATGAGCGTAAATGCAGAAGATGCTACACTATCATGGGAATCAAGAATTTTCGGGAATAGTGTTTCAGCAGCAACTAATAATATTTCGGTGAATGCTGACAACAGTGTGACCATTGAAAGCACAAAAGGAAAGATTTCTAACAATGCAGATGGTATTGCATTTCGCTATGCCGGAATTGATCCGACAAAACCATTTCAGTTTTCTGCTAAAGCACATGTTGAGAGCTTCACGGCAGGAGACAAACAAGTTTCCTTTGGCTTGATGCTTAGAAACACAGTTGGAACTGATGGCAGTACTTCGGGTCATACCTCGAACTTTATAGCAGTTGGTGCTCTTAATCAAAGAATACAAGCCTTTTCAAGAATTGGAACTGCAAGTGATGCGGATTCAAATGCTAAGCTTGATACACCAATTGATTTAACTGATACAGCTACAGTTCCAAAAGCTGGAGACGACTATGTTTTAAGTATCATTAAAACTGATGATAATAAATGTATAGTGTCTAGCGGCAACCAGTCAGCTGTTATAGATGCAAAAGACTTATTTATTGGCGATAAAGCATATTTGGGATTTTTCTCAGCCAGAAATGCAAAGGTAACTTTTTCAGATTATAAATTAGTTACAGATGTTAGTAATCTGGAAATAACCAAGAAGCCTTCAAAAACTGACTTATTAATAGGACAGGAAGTTGATTTGACAGGTTTGGTAGTAACCGCTACTGATTTTAAAGGTGTGAAAAAAACTCTCACAGTAAATGATTATACTATTTCAGGCTTTGACAAAAATAAAGAGGGCACACAGAGTATTACAGTAAATTATGGTGGGAAGTCTGTCGCCATTGATGTAAAATTAATGCCTTTGACCCTTACAGGTATTCAAATAGCCAATACTCCTGCAAAAACTACATATTATCTTGATGACAAGCTGGATACATTAGGAATGGTAGTCAATAGCATATACAATAATGGAGATGCAAAAACTTTAAGCTTATCAGATTTTGCTATTTCGGGTTTTGACAGTAGTAAGCAGGGAACTAAGGAGATAACTGTCACTTTAAATTCTGATCCAACCATTAAAGCGAGCTTTAATGTGACAATTGAGGATAACAATATTATGAGCCTCGAGATTACAAGGCAACCTGTAAAAACACAATATTATCTTGGGGATAAATTAGACCTTAAAGGAATGGTTGTAAGTGCACTTTATGGTGGCAGTTTGAAGCAAATGCTTCTGCCAGCCGAATATACTGTAGATTCAAGCGGTTTTGATACAACTTCAGTAGCAGTTAAAAATGTTATTATTTCATATAAGGGTAAGGAAGCAAGATTGCAATTACCAGTTAAGGAGAAGACTCTTACAGGAGTTGAGGTAATAAATCTACCTACTACCACCTATTTTGTTGGGGCCAAATTTGACCCAACTGGAATAGTTGTAGCTAAGGTTTTCGACAGTGGGGAGAGAGAAACTTTGGCAGCTTCTGAATATTCAGTTGATTCCTCAGCTTTCAAAAGCGAAACCCCAGGTACTTATAATATAGAGATTGTGCCTAAAAATACATCTCTAAAAGCTTTCACATTTCCTGTAACAATTAGAGCGAAGACTACATACACATGGAAATCAATTATTTTTGGACAGTCTACAAGTTCTAAAGCCAATAAGATTGAGCCTTCTGAGGCTGGAGCTGTAAAGGGAACAATAACACTTAAGGCTGGCTCAAATGCAGATGGAATAACTGGTGGTAAGGTTACCGGTGCACACGACGGAATATCCTTCTACTATACAGAAATAGACGGCAGCAAGGATAACTTTGAATTGTCAGCAGACATTAAGGTTATCGAATTTGCAAAAACAACTCCTGACAATCAAGAAGCCTTCGGAATAATGGCAAGGGACGCGATTGGCGAAAATGGAAATGCCGATGTCTTCTCGTCAAATGTTGTTGGAGCAGGTGGCTACAGGGGAACGACTCAGGCGTTTATCAGAACTGGTGTTAAAAGCTCTCTTGGAAATGAGGGAACTGTTCAAACTGCAACAGCATGGGCTACAGCAAGGCCTGATGCAAGCAATACTGGAGCAGGAAAATATAGGCTTGCTTTAAGAAAGACTAATTCCGGATATACAGCAAGTCTGAACAATCTTGCTGATAATACAGTTATATTTTATCAACCAGATGCATTAGTCGTACAGGATTCAAAAATATATGTTGGCTTTTATACAGCCCGTGTAGCAACAATTGAAGTAAGTAACGTGGACTTTAAAGTAACTGCCTCAGCAACTGATGCAGCAAAGGCGCTTCCTGCTCCTACAGCTGAGACATCTTCGATAAGCGTTGTTTCATTAGCCGGTACCTCTAAAATTGATTATGCGCTTAAGTTTATACCAACCGTAAATGGTACAGTTACAATTAAACAAGGAGAAAAGGTAATTGCAACAGACGTACCAGTTATAGCTAATCAGACATTTTCACAGAATACAAATTTAGCTGCAAATTCTGTGACTAATTTTACAGTTACATTTACTCCAGATAATAGTCAGACATTGTTATCTTATGACAGAATAGTTACTAACTTTGCTGTAACTAATAAGGCATTTATTACAGCAGATGGAGCAATTTTTGTTTCACCAAAAGGGTCAATCACAGCTCTAGGAACCAAGGAAGATCCGCTTGATCTAGACACAGCAATTCAATACTTGAAAGAAGGCCAGACTATTTATATGCTTGGTGGAACATATAGCCGTACAGCGCCTGTGGCAATCCCAGCAGGAAATGACGGAACTGAAAAAGCCATTAAAACTCTTTCAGCATATAATGGTGAATCAGTTGTGTTAGATTTTGGCGGTAAATCCAGGGGATTTACTCTGGGGGCAAATTACTGGCATATTTATGGCATAGATGTTACAAAAACCGTAAGTACAGGGGTAATAATAGGCGGAAACAATAATGTTTTTGAATTTTGCAAGGCTTATGGAAACGGTGATACTGGTATACAAATAAGCAGAATTGGTACAGGGAGCCGTGAAACCTGGCCATCAAATAATCTTATACTAAACTGTGAGTCATATGATAACAAGGACCCTTCTGAAAATAATGCGGATGGCTTTGCTGCAAAGCTTACCTGCGGTGAGGGTAATGTATTTAGAGGTTGTATTTCTCATAATAATATAGATGATGGTTGGGATTTATACACAAAGGCAGAAACTGGCCCAATAGGTGCAGTTGTTATAGAGGATTGTATAGCGTATAACAATGGTACTTTGACAAATGGTTATTTGGGTAAGGGCGATAAGAATGGATTTAAGCTTGGTGGTGAAGGCATTGCTGTACCTCACATAATTAAAAACAGCTTAGCTTTCTCAAATGGGGCTACGGGCTTCACAAGCAATAGTAATCCTGCTGGCCAAGTTTATAACTGTGTTTCTTATGATAATACTGGGTCTAATATTAATTTTTCTTCCTTTGCTGAAATTCCTGTTTCATATAAAATTGACAGCTTTGCTTCATACAGAAGTAAGTCTGGTGCTACTGATGTTTATCCTGAGACTGCCATTATAGATAGTAACTATTTTTATACTGGTACAGCATCGGTTAATAAACTATGGGTTACTTTAAAAGATAGCGATTTTGCCAGCTTGGTGTCTACGGTGCCTTATCTTAGAGGCAAGGATGGCAGCATTATTAAAGGAGATTTCCTCAAATTCGTTGGGCCAGCTAAAACTTCTTCAAATTCATTGAAAGATACTAAGAATCACTGGGCAGAAAAGGACATAGCTTCTTTGGTTGAAAAAGGAATAGTAAATGGATATGAGGATGGTAAATTCAATCCTGACGCCCAAATTACAAGGGCAGAGTTTACAACAATACTGGTGAAAGCCTTCAAGTTCATACCACAAAGCGGTAAAGCATTTAAAGACAGTGCCAACCACTGGGCTAAAGACTATATCGGTGTTGCAGCTAAGAATAACATAGTTAAAGGCTATGATGACGGAAACTTTGGTGCAGATGATTATATTACGAGAGAGCAAATGACTTTAATGGTAATTAATGCGGTGAAGTTAAATGCTGTTTCAGGAACACCTTCATTCAAAGACAACACTGCTATATCAGATTGGGCTAAAGCTGCAGTTATAGAAGGAGTTAAAGACGGTATTGTAAAAGGTTATGCAGATAATACCTTCAAACCTCAGGACAATGCTACAAGGGCAGAAGCTGTAACCGTTATAGTTAATGCTTTAAAATTACAGAAATAATTAGTATTTGTAAACAATCAAAAAGTTAATCTGGCAACCATATTTGGACAAGAAAGTCCAATATGGTTGCCAATTTTTTTTGTCATTCTGAGGACAGTGAAAAATCTTACACTATGTGCTTTGCCTTTATAGCACCTATAAGAAATTGATTTAATATTATATAAGATGAAGGAAATCAAGAAGCAAGGGTTCGGAATCAAGAGAATAGCCCCATGATTCCAGAAAAGAGGATTGTCATGCCATATAGCTCAGTTTCAGGAAAAGCGTGGTCGGAGAGGATAATAAAGAGGTTAATTAGAAATTGTACTAATAATTCAATACTAGATATTGGTGCTGGAGCGGGGAACTATTCTGATCTTTTAAAACCCAAGCTATCGACAACAGAGTTTACAGCCTTGGAAGTATGGAAACCATATATATCCCAATTTAATTTGGAATCGAAATATGCCCAAATTATAAAAGAAGATGTACGGAAATTTACTCCGGAAAAAACATATGGAATAACTCTTTTGGGAGATATCTTAGAACATATGACAAAAGAGGAAGCTATTGAGGTCTATAATAGGCTACTCCAATTTAGCGAATTTATCCTAATAAGTATACCAATTATTGATTACCCTCAGGATGAATATTTAGGCAATCCATATGAAAAGCATGTCAAGGATAACTGGAGTCATGATGAGGTTATGAACTCCTTTGATAATATTACACTTTCCTGTATTGAAAATGAAATAGGTGTATATGTGTGTGCTAATCAAAAACTTCATAATAAAGAGGAGCTTTTAAGGATTAGCAAACCCACCTATGCTGTTTATGGAATATACAATAATGAAGAAAAATTTATTTCTAGGTTTTTGAAATCTGTAAAAGAAGCAGACCAGATAGTGCTTTGCGATACAGGCTCAAAGGATAATACCAATAAGCTTATTGAAGATTTTATTAATGAGAATCCAGAAGTTAATCTAAGAAACTATAAGATATGCGTTTCTCCATGGAGATTTGATGATGCCCGAAATGTTGCCTTAAGTATGGTAGATGAAAGCATTGATGTTTGTATATCTCTGGATATGGATGAATATTTAATGGATGGCTGGAGAGAAGTTCTAGATTTAAGGTATGACTATAAATATACAAGGTATTACCATAAATTTAAAACAATATGGTCTAGTGGAGGTTATTCAGCCCATTGGCATGACAGGATTCATGTGAGATTAGGTTATGCATGGAAGCTGCCTGTTCATGAAATTCTGGAGTACAAAGCTGATGAAAAAATATGCTGGATAGATGATTTCTGGGTTTATCATGAGCCGGATGATAAAAAATCGAGATCTAGCTATCTTCCATTGATTGAACAGTCTGTGAAGGAACGGCCTGATGTCTGGAAGACTTGGAGCTTCCTAGCTGGTGAGTATATGGCTGCTGGAAGATTTAAAGATGCCGAGAATGCTATAGATAGAGCGTTCAATATAGAGACCTCTGATAAAGGCTATCTCTATAAGTTCAGGTATTCGATATTTAAGGCTCAAAATAACACAGAACTTGCTCTATTAAATATTAATAATGCCATAACTAATCTACCGGGCAGAAGAGAGCCTTATTTTGAAAAGGCGTATTATCTATATGAGTTAGGCAGAAACCTTGAAGCATATTTTACTCTACTTGAGGCGAAAAAAATAACTAGCCAGATTACTGATTATCACTTAAATCCTAATGCCTGGAATGACGAGTTTGATAAGTTTTCAGAGAAAGTTATAGAGCTTGCAAAGAAAGAAGGATTGAATATATGAGCAAATACAAAATTTGTGTTTATTCAATTTGTAAAAATGAAGAGCAGTTTGTTGATAGATGGATGGATTCAATTGGGGAAGCAGACCTTGTCGTAGTGTGTGATACCGGCTCAACGGATAATACCGTAGAAATGCTTAGAAATCGTGGCGCACAGGTTTATAGCATCTGCGTTTCACCATGGAGATTCGATGTAGCTAGAAACGTATCTTTGGACTTTATTCCTGATGATTATGATATCTGTGTTTGTACTGACCTTGATGAGGTTTTAGAGTCTGGTTGGAGAGAGAAAATGGAGAAGGTCTGGACACCGCAAACTACCAGATTAAAATATATGTACACGTGGAAATTCAACTCAGATGGAACCAGAGGTGTTACCTACTGGTATGAAAAAATACATGGAAGGCATGGTTATAGGTGGGTAAATCCAATCCATGAAACTGTGAAATATTATGGCGAGAATGAAATATTCGCCTGCGATTCAACGATTCAGTTAAACCACTTTCCAGATAATTCCAAATCAAGAGGTCAGTACTTAGGCCTTCTTGAGCTTTCAAAAAAAGAAAATCCCATGGACAGCAGTACTGTTTTTTGGTTGGGCAGAGAGTATATGTTCTACGGCCAATATGACAAAGCAATTGAAACACTGAATGAACATCTTGCTCTTCCTACTGCAACATGGGATCAGGAACGAAGTGCTTCTATCAGGTATATCTCAAGATGCTATAAAGCTAAAGGGGATATAAAGAAAGCCAAAGCGTGGCTGTATAAAGCTATTGCCGAGTGCGCTGAGATACGGGAACCATATATGGAAATGGCAAGGTTAGGTTACGAATTAAAGGATTGGCCTTTAGTTTATCATATGATAGAAGAAGTACTTAGCATTAAGGTTAAGCAAGTATCATATCTGGTGGAGGATTCAAGTTGGAATTCAAATCCATATGATTTGGGGGCAATTGCCTGCTATCAATTAGGACTTTATCACAGAGCAGTTGAACTTGCGAAAACCGCGGTTGAGATGGAGCCTGACGATATAAGGCTTAAAAATAATCTTAAACTTATACAAGAAAAGGTAAATTGAGAATCATTCATAATACAATATTTTACTGAAATGTTTGCTGTAAAGCTTACTATGTAAAATATGATTAAGTGAAGGTTTTCTTAGTTATTGAATCATGAGTGATTTCCATTATCGTGTAACAGTGAACTGAAAAGTTAAGGTAACATAATGCGGTTTACATAACATTATATATTGTAGTATATTTTTTAGTTAGGAGTATTAATATGAGTAAGAATATTGACGAATCAGATTCTTTACGTTACTGCGGTAATTCAGATGGAGTAAACCAAAAAAATGTGACACACTGGGATGATAGCAAACCTCAGTGTTGTTATGTACCATGTCACGTCGGTCCACAGGGACCACAAGGACCACAGGGACCAGACGGAATTCCAGGCCCATTCGGCCCAACCGGCCCAACAGGAACTGGGGCAACCGGCCCAACCGGCCCAACTGGAGCAGGTGGTCCAACCGGTCCAGGAGTGGGAGCAACCGGTCCGACAGGAGCAGCAGGGGTGGCAGGAGTAGCAGGTCCAACCGGCCCAACTGGAGCACAGGGAATTACAGGCCCAACTGGATCAACAGGAATCACAGGTCCAACAGGGAGTAGTGCTATTATTCCTTTTGCATCTGGAGGACCAGCAGTTATGACTACGGTTGCAGGCGGATTAGTGGGAACGACAAGTGTTTTGGGATTTGGAAGTTCAGCAACAGGTATAAGTCTCTCAGGTGGAACAATAGATTTGACAGGCAATGTACTTGGACCGATTATAAACTTCGCATTTTCTGCTCCTCGAGACGGTACTATCACTGCAATAGCTGCATATTTTAGCACTACTTTAGCACTATCATTACTTGGGAGCACCGTAACCATTACAGCACAGATGTATAGTTCTACTACACCAAACAATATATTTACTGCAATACCTGGTGCTATTGTTACTCTGGCTCCACCACTTACAGGTGTTGTTTCTTTGGGAAGCATCAGTAACGGCATTACAACTGGTTTAAGCATTCCAGTAACTGCACAGACCAGACTTTTAATGGTATTTTCAGCTACAGCCACAGGCACGAGCCTTATTAATACTGTTGTAGGCTATGCCAGCGCAGGATTGACAATAGTATAATTAACAAACACTTTTTTATAGAAAATAAGCTGTCTGTTATCTGGGTAGCTTATTTTTCTACATAAAATAGTTTCATAGGTATATCCATAGTTCATATAGTATTGGGATAAATAGGTAGCATAACATGACATGAAAGAATATTATGTATTGTTAGTTTCAATTATTATAGTAAGGAGTATAGGCTTATGAGTAAATTCGATAATTTCCATCCTTGTGGTGACGACTTTTTTAATGACGAAGATTGCAAATATTCCAAACCACAGTGTTGTTGTGTATGTCTTACAGGCCCGACAGGCCCGCAAGGCCGTAAGGGTTGCCCTGGAGAGACAGGCCCTACTGGACCTGCAAACGGCCCAATTGGCCCACAAGGTGATCGAGGCCCTGATGGAATTCCTGGACCATTCGGTCCAACAGGCCCAACAGGAGTAGGAGAAACAGGTCCAACCGGACCAACAGGAGCGCAGGGATTAACAGGTCCATCAGTAACAGGCCCAACAGGAGTAGGAGCAACAGGTCCAACCGGACCAACAGGAGCGCAGGGGTTGACCGGACCATCAGTAACAGGCCCAACAGGAGTAGGAGCAACAGGTCCAACCGGACCAACAGGAGCGCAGGGATTAACAGGTCCATCAGTAACTGGCCCAACCGGAGGGCAGGGAGTAAAAGGTCCGACAGGAGCACAAGGCGTAACAGGCCCAGGTGTAGGAGCAACAGGCCCGACAGGAGCACAAGGTCCAACAGGGGCAGGACTATCAGCATACGCTTATGTCTATAATTTAGATGCTCAAACCGTAGCGATAGAAGCGGATATAACATTTAGTGCTGATGCTAATCTATCTGGCATCACTCACGCACCAGGAACATCTCAAATTGTACTAGGAAGTGCTGGTGTTTATTCAGTATGTTTCTCAGTTTCGGGTGTTGAACCAGCCCAATTCACACTTTACCAAAATGGCGCTCCTGTTTTAGGAAGCACCTATGGATCCGGAGCTGGTACACAAATAGACTCAGGAATGGTAATTGTAACGGCTAGTGCTGGTGATATATTGACATTGAAAAACCATTCTAGTGCATCAGCTGTTACACTGCAAACGCTGGCAGGAGGAACCCAAGTTAACACCAATGCCTCTGTATTAATACAAAAGCTGAATTAGCTAAATTGAAAATAGAGAAGGTTTTCAGGTTGGTTTCAGAGCTACCATCAATTGTAAACTCAGGGTGGATATTCTTGGGGAAACAATTACATTATAGAGATAAGGTAACATAATATGGCTTGTAATCGTATTATATATTGTAAAAATCTTTATAGTAAGGAGTTAAAGACTTATGAATAATTTCGATGATTTCCATCCTTGTGGTGACGACTTTTTTAATGACGAAGATAACAAACATTCTAAAAAGAAATGCTGTTGTTTTTTCTGCGCTACAGGTCCAACAGGCCCCGCAGGAGGTCCAACAGGTCCGCAAGGTGATAGAGGCCCTGACGGAATTCCCGGACCATTTGGCCCAACCGGCCCAACAGGTCCAGGTGCAGGAGCCACCGGCCCAACAGGCCCGACAGGAGCAACAGGTCCAACAGGCTCAGAACAATGTACTAGTACTGGAGAAATGGTTATTAATGGTGGCATGGAGGTTTTCACTGGTACAGTACCAACTGGCTGGACTTCTACAACGCCACTACTTGTTGCCCAAGAAACAGCACTAGGCCGTGTACACTCAGGCAACTCTTCTGTAAACTTACAAGATACCGCAGTTTTAACACAAGATATAACAGGTATTACTGCAGGATGTTTTTATGAATTTTCATTCTTTGCACGCGGAGAAGGTGCACAAGTTGGTTTTACAGCTACCGTTACTTTTTTGACTTTAGGTGGTCCAGTTACTGATGGAACAATTACAGTCAGACAGCAAGATTTAATTAATAGCAATAGGGACTTTGCTTACTTCAGAATAATTACAACTGCTGCACCTGCTACTGTGACTTCTGCCGTTATATCTTTTACTGTTACTGCAATTGGCAGTCAATCAATGGATTTGGACGATGTTTCATTTGGCGTACAGTAATTTATATTAATGGTTGGCTTAGGTAACTTATTAGTTATGGATTCTTTGGATGACAAAAATTTATTAATATGTCATCCAAAATGAAGTAAGGAAAGCTTAGTATTTGGCATGCTTTCACACTGCAAGGCAATCACTTTGCAGTGTGAAAGCATGTCTTACCTAGAATAAAATTTTCCTCAATATTTGGAGGTCAAAATGAGTAAGCTTAAGGTATGCGCATATTCAGTTTGTAAAAATGAAGAGAAGTTCGTTGATAGATGGGTTGACTCAATGAAGGAAGCCGACATTATGATAGTCACAGACACTGGTTCAACTGACAACACAGTGGAGAGATTAAGACAAAGGGGTGTCATAGTCTACATAGACGTTATAAAACCTTGGCGTTTTGATAAGGCCAGAAACTCCTGCCTTAAAAATATCCCTGAGGATATTGACATATGTGTTAGCACGGATATGGACGAGATTTTTGAGCCAGGTTGGAGAGAAAACCTTGAAAGAGCATGGATCCCAGGCACTAACAGAGCACATTATCATTTTACCTGGAGCTTCAACGAAGATGGCTCTCCTGGTGTAACCTTTATGTATGACAGGATACATGGTCGACATGACTATGAATGGGTGAATCCGACTCATGAGTGTTTGAATTATTTAGGTAAAGGTGCGGAGAGATATGCTTGGTGCCCTGATGTGAGACTGCAACACTATCCAGATGCTTCTAAGGACAGAAGCTTTAATTTGCCATTACTTGAACTGGCAATACAGGAGAGGCCTGATGATGTAAGGAACTATCATTATCTTGGTAGGGAGTACATGTTTGCAAGTATGTGGGATAAGTGCATAGAAACTCTGGTGAAACATATTACTATGCCAAGCTCAAATTGGAAGGAAGAAAAAAGTGCTTCCATGAGGTTCATTGCAAGGGCGTATAGAGGAAAAAAAGACGACGTTGAGGCCAAAAGCTGGCTTTACAGAGCAATTGCTGAGACACCACATTTAAGGGAGCCCTATGTTGAAATGGCAAGGTTTATGTATGATCAGAAGGATTGGGTGGGTATTTATCATGTAGTAAATGATGCGTTGAACATAAAAGAACGGTCGGTATATATTAATGATGTTTCCTCCTGGGATTATACTCTGAATGATTATGGAGCACTGGCATGTTTTAATCTGGGACTCAGGGAAAAAGCTGCTGAGTTTGCCAAAACTGCCTTTGACATGAATCCAAAGGATGAGAGGCTTAAAAAGAACTATGAGATAATTAAAAAGGACTTACAAAAATAGACCATTAAAATTGAAAATAATTCATGGCAAAAGTAGTAGAGTTTTTTTAAAATTAACGCTAAAAGATGTGTAACAAATTTGCATGTCTTTTTTTCTTAACCAATTATGACTTGTCAAATATAGTATAAACGGTATAATACTTATTGTATTAAAGTTTAAATTCAAAAGTAGGTGAGAAAAACATGTTTGTGTATGTGGCTTCAATTGTTTTAATTGTAGCATCAAATCTGTTTTATAATATTTGCCAGAAATCAACACCTCAAAAAGTAAATCCCTTTTCGGCATTATTTGTTACATATATTACAGCAGCAATTATTACTTTAATAATAGTACCTTTTTACAAAGGGGATAGAGGTTTCTTTGATTCCTTTAAAGAATTGAACTGGACAAGCTTTGTTCTGGGTATATGTATCGTTGGTTTGGAATTCGGATATATAATGGCATATAGAGCTGGCTGGAATATTAGCGTGGGCTCTTTGGTGGCGAATATAATTCTCGCTATACTGTTAATACCTGTGGGTATATTGCTGTACAAAGAAGGTTTTGAATTGCATAAGATTCTAGGAGCAGTTCTTTGTATCGCGGGCTTAATTGTGATTAATAGATAATTAAATTTAGAAGATGCTATAAATGCTACATGCAGAACTATTTTATAACAAAATAAATATATATTATTAATAAAGGGGTTAAAATAAATTGGAAAGTAAAAAGATTTTCACTAACAAAAAGACTTTATTTTTGTTAGCAACTTTTAGCTGCATACTTTGGGGTAGCGCCTATCCAGCAATAAAAAACGGATATACTATGTTTAATATAGCAACAGATGATATTCCTACGAAAATGGTTTTTGCAGGTTATAGATTTTTCCTGGCAGGTGTTTTTGTGCTTATTGTCAGTGCTATTATGAAAAGAAAGTTATTTGCGTTTAACATTAAAAATGTTGGCGAAATAGCCTTATATGGTTTAACATATACTACTATTCAGTATACTTTCTTTTATATTGGATTAGCCTATACCACTGGGGTTAATGGCTCAATAATGAATTCAACAACCACGTTTTTCAGCGTTATTTTAGCTCATTTTCTTTATAAAAGTGAAAGACTGAATTTTAATAGAATTATGGGCTGTATTGTGGGCTTCGCAGGAGTAATGACTGTTAACTTAAGCACTAATCTGCTAAATTTTAGCTTTAATTTTAAAGGAGACGGAGCTGTTATCTTATCAGCATTTTTATTGGCTGCTGCTTCGATTTATGGTAAAAAAATAACACAGACGCTTGATTCAATGGTAGTTACAGGCTATCAACTAGCTTTTGGAGGCTTTTTGCTTACACTGTTTGGATGGATAAACCATGGAAGTTTAACGGGTTTCAATATGAAATCTATAGCCTTGCTCCTATATCTAGCGATACTGTCTTCCTTGGCATTTACATTATGGAGCTTACTTCTAAAATACAATAAGGTTGGTGTGGTATCAGTATATAACTTTTCAGTGCCGATATTTGGAGCTGTGCTATCAGGAATGTTCTTAAATGAAAATATTTTACAGGCTAAAAACGCGGTTGCACTTGTTTTTGTTTGCCTTGGAATTTGGTTTGTAAATAGGGAAGTGGAAAATGAATAAATATTATGTAGACCTTCATGTTCATATTGGACGGTCATCACAGGGTATAGAGATTAAGAAAGCAACATCGAATAATCTGACAATCGAGAATATTGCAAAAGAAGCTATTAGAAAAGGAATTGACATATTAGGGGTAGTTGACTGCATATCTCCTTATGTAATAAAGGATATTGAAGCTCTTATTGCGTCAGGTGATTTAAAGGAAAAACCTGAGGGCGGCATGGAGTACAAAGGAAAGCAGACACTTATACTTGGTGCAGAAATTGAGACCCATGAGATTAAAGGCGGTAGTGCGCATTCGCTTTGCTTTTTCTCCACCTTCAATCAGGTAAAGGCTTTCTCTAAAAAAATGAGGCCCCATATTAAGAATATTGAGCTTTTTAGTGCAATGAGCAGACTTACAGCCCAGGAGCTTTTTAACATCGTCGATGAACTTGGAGGAACTTTTATCCCGGCTCATGTTTTTACACCACATAAGAGCTTTTATGGAAACTGCTCAACTTCTCTTCACAACATATTTGATAGTGAAAGTTTTGATAAAATCCCATGCGTTGAACTTGGACTGAGTTCTGACACTTCCATGGCGAGCATGCTGAGTGAACTGGATTCAAAGGCTTTTATCACTAATTCAGATGCTCATTCCCTGCCAAAGATGGGTAGAGAATATAATATATTTCTCCTTGAAGCTCCTACTTATAACGAGCTGATTAAAGCCTTTAAGGGTGAAGCCGGGAGAAGTATAGAATCAAATTATGGGCTCAATCCAAAGCTTGGCAAGTATCATCGAAGTTTTTGCCTTATTTGTGAGAAGATTCTCACAGGTAATCCACCAGTTCTTAAATGTGATGAATCATCAAAGCATAGAGTTATTGTAGGAGTAAGGGATAGACTTGAGATTATAAAAGATAGAGAGCTTCCTCAAATAGAGGGCAGACCACCATATTTCTATAATATTCCTCTGGAGTATCTGCCGAAGGTAGGTCCAAAGACCATCGATAAATTAATTGAGCATTTCGGAACTGAGATGAACGTGATACATGAGGCCTCCTTTGACGAACTCGCAAAAGTGGTATCAAATGAGATTGCCACAAATATCATCTTGGCCAGAGAAGGGAAACTAGCAATAGAAGCCGGAGGTGGAGGGGTCTATGGTAGGGTCAGAAACGATACTAAATAGAGTCTATCTTCCAAAATTGTAGGGGCAATCCCATGTGGTTGCCCCTACAATATCGCTATTTGATGTTTTACATAGATTTAGTTATTCCTTTTCGTAGACTTTTGGACTATAATTGGAGTGTTGTGACTTTATACAACCTTATGCGAAAGGAATCCTGCTTTATATGAAAAATAAAACTTATGTAACTATGTCGGTTTTCTATTCGCTCCTTTTTATGGCAACTGGAAGTTTTACATCCTATATTGGCTTGTATTATGCAGAAATAGGGCTTGATAATGGGCAAATTGGGTTAATCAGCGCCATAATGGCCGCTATTGGAATTATCTCACAGCCCATAATCGGGACAATTAGTGATAAGTCTAACAGGAAGAATAGAGTTCTGAGATTCACGCTACTTTTTTGTACATTGTCAACATTGTTGATACCATTTGCAAAAAAAGAATTCCTATTAGTAACTGTTACAATTTCAATATTCAGTATTTTTAACAATGCAATTAGCCCTTTGAGTGATACTATTACTTTAGAACTTGCGAAAAGAGATGGCTTCAAATTTTCTAAAGTCAGAATGGCTGGTTCACTTGGCTACGCTATAATGGCGGCTGTGGCAGGGAAAATATTTTCAATAAATATTATGTATCTTTTCCCAGTTTACTTTGTTTTGAGGGCTCTTGCCTATGGAACCTCCTTTTTAATACCTCCTGTGAGTGGCTATAAAAATAGCGAAATCATAGTAAGTTTTAAAGAGCTTTTTAGAGATAAAAAACTAAATTTACTATATGTTTATATTTTCATTCTTTCCTGTACTCAGGGCTTCTTCTACTCTTTTCATGCGATTTACAGTAAGCAGGTTGGTATTACTACAGATATAATTGGTATCGGCGTTATGCTTGGTTCTTTTTCACAATTTCCCTTCATGCTTTATTTTGATAAGATCTATAATAAACTGGGCATATTTAAAATTCTAACTATTGCAGGATTTGCCTATGTTTTAAGATGGGTGCTTTATGCCACAGCACTAAACAATCAAACTATTCTTCTCCTGTGGTGCATGCATGGATTTAATTACATGATGGTATATTTGTGCATTACAGAATATGTACATTTAAATGTGCCAAAGGAGCTCCATACTAGAGGACAGATGATGAATACTATTATTTTGTTTGGAATAAGCAACATTATTGGGGTATATTTTGGCGGAGAAATATCAACCTTTACGGGAATTGGTCCGGTATTTATGTACTCTGCCGTTATTTGTCTTATAGCAGTAATAATTTTTATTATTCTCGCAAAAAAGTTTGGATTTACAAAAAAAGTAGAAGTTCAGAATGTTGTAAATGAAAAAATATAAATATAGGAGGTATGAAAATGAAGGTACTAGTACTTGGGGGAACAGGTGTTATTAGCAGGCAAATAATTCCATTGCTTTTGGAGCAAGGGCATGATGTCACAATCTACAATAGGGGGATAAGAGCATCTGGTTTTGCTAAAGAAGTTAAAACAATCTTTGGAGATAAGTTTCAAAGAGATGAATTTGAAAATCAAATGCGAATGTATAAGTTTGATACTGTAATTGATATGATCTGCTTTAACGAAGAGGATGCAAAGTCTGATATTAGAGCCTTCAAAGGCAACATAGGACAGCTTGTAGTTTGCTCCAGCGGTGCAGCTTACAAACGCCCATTTAAAGGCGTTCCCATAAGTGAGGCTAATGAAGAACTTACTACTGACTGTCCATTTCCATATAGCTACAATAAGGCAGGAATGGAAAGATATTTAAACAGCGAAATGAGTAAGGGTGAGCTACCAATTACTATAATAAGACCTTCTCTCACATATGGGGTGGGTTCGGCAAACGTAGGTGTATTGAGGCAGAACTATGGGATAATTGATAGAATAAGGAAGGGAAAACCTCTGATTATGTTTGGCGACGGCACCACACCATGGGCTTTTACTTTTGCCCCTGACTTGGCAAGGGGCTTTGTTGGGGTTGTGGGAAATCCTGCAGCATATAATGAAGCCTTCCACATTACCAGTGATGAGGTGCATATTTGGGATGATCTTTACCTTGAAATTGGTAAAATAATAGGTGTTGAACCAATAATAAAGCACCTGCCAATTGACCTTCTACTTGAATCTGATAAAGACATCTTTGAACATATTTATTATGAAAAGATCTATTCGGGGATATTTGATAATTCAAAAATTAAAGGGGCTGTTCCAGAATTTAAGGCTTGTATTTCTCTTAATCAGGGATTAACAACCCTAATAGACTGGTATGAAAAAGAAGCAAATACTGTTGACCTTAAAAAGGATAAATATGAAGATGCCCTTGTTGAAAAATACAATAGCTGGGCAGAGGAAATGAGAAATTTGAAGTTTTAATACAAAAAAGTAGTCAATGCTCTAAAGTATATGGCTACTTTTTATCAGACACCTAAAGTTCTGATTATGATATTTATGTTAAATAATTTATCCTCATGGCAATTTGAAAAAATAGAAGGAATTTTAGGTTGAAATATAATTTATAGGTAATATTACTTACAAAAAGACTAATAGGGAGGGATTTTTATGAGTAAGATGCCTGTTGCTTTTTTAGGACATGGTTCACCAATGAATGCTATTGAAGAAAATCAATTTACAAAGGGTTGGAGGCAAATTGCAGAAAATATACCAAAGCCTAAAGCAATACTTTCTATTTCAGCTCATTGGTATACAGACGGAACTAGAATTACTGCTGAAGACAATCCCAAAACCATATATGATTTTTACGGTTTTCCAAGAGAACTTTATAATATACAATATGATTCAAAGGGCTCTCCAGAATTAGCTGCAAGGGTAAAGGACCTTTTCGGAAATGCCACTTTTGATAATTCCTGGGGGTATGACCATGGTACATGGTCAATATTAAGTGTTATGTATCCTAAAGCAGATATTCCTGTGATTCAGCTAAGCATAAATGCCAATGCAGATGCTTCTGACCATTTTTATTTGGCAGAAAAATTGAAACCTCTGAGAGACGAAGGAGTCCTTATACTAGGTAGCGGGGATGTAGTTCATAATCTGGGAAGAGTGAATTTTGACATGCACGACGGATATGACTGGGCATATGTGTTTGACAAGTATATCCTTGAGAAGGTTAAGACACATGCTTACGAGGATATAATAGATTACAGACATTTTGGTAAAAGTGCTAAACTTTCAGTGCCCACACCAGAGCATTTCTACCCACTTTTATATGTCCTTGGAGTTTCTGATAATGACGATAGTGTCACAGTTTATAACAACTACTGTGTAAATGGTGGGCTTTCCATGACAAGCTATGTCCTAGGTTTGTAATTTAAACAGTAAAATTAGCAAAAAGGGGTTGTTGCATAATAAAATAGAAAGCAAGAGATTCTTCACTAACCCTCAGAATGGCGCAAATTTTGTCATCCTGAGGGAGTATAACAACTGAAGAATCTTTTTTTATTACACTTTGCAACAACCCTTTTAAATGCTATTCTGAGTAGGCTTTTATTGACTTTTGTAAGTTTAATTTGAACTTATTACTGAAGAGCCTATTGAAGTAGTAAATTTAAAGTGTGTACGTGGGTTCTGTCTTCATCAAGTATTTCCTTGATTATTCTGTGACTTTCTTGGTCCAGGTCGCCTTTTACTATTTCTTCAGACATCTTTACACCATAGTGATCTTCACCTTTGAGGGCAGACTGCAATATTTCTTTCGTATCTTTGGGTGTGCCCATAAGCCGGATTATGCCTTCTTGCATTGAACCTAATAGGCCATCGTCATCTACTGGGCGTCCTCCAAGGTTCTGAATCCTTTCTGCCACCTTTGTAGCATGGGCTTTATGGCACTGCTGAATTTTCTGAAGTTCTTTTTTTATTCCTTCTTCTTTCTCATTCTGTATCAGATTTTCATAGGCGTGAATACCCATGTACTGCCCTTTTAAAAATGCGTTTAATTCTTTTACAACATCATTATCCATATCATCTCTCCTAATTTTATATAAAAATCTGAAATAAATATTTTAAATCACTTTTTATAGTTCCAATAGGAAGTTTTTTTATACACATACTTTATAGGCATTTTTCTTAAGTAGGGGCAACCCCCTGTGGTTGCCCAATTACGATACTGTAAAAAGGGTCGGGCAAGATTTGAAACATCAATTTCAATGCTAATTAAACCGTTTACAGGGCAACCACGGGGGGATTGCCCCTACATGAATGAAAAGGGTGCATTAATGTAAAAAAACTTAAAAATTACTCAATAATTTTATAGATTTCTTCAAAGCTCTTCATTTTCTTTTCCCTTGGGGCATATGCTGGAACTCCCACAGGTATGATACTAATAAGTTTATGCTCATCAGAAACATCAAGTATCTCATTAATCTTGTTTCCTGCTATAGTAGGATCATTCATCCAACAGGCTCCGTAGCCTTTCTCGTGAATAGCTAGAAGAAGGTTTTGCACTGCTGCACCAATAGTTAGAATATCAAAATTTCCAAAAAACCTCATCATGTTTTCATAATCCAATCCTTTAGATTCTAAGAAAGATGTAAATGTCTTGTCATAATACACCGCTTCGGTCATGAATACGGCTATAACTACGGGTGCTTTTGCAAAAAATGTCGTGGCCATTTTCTTTGATTCGAGGTATTCTTTTGTCACCATATTGCTATCTGAGAAGGTGTCTTCGACTGTAGCGCTTACTGCCTCAGCCATTTTTTTAATTATATCCTTATTTTTTACGGCAACAAAGTTCCAACATTGGCTGTTACAACCGCTTGGTGCCATAGTTGCGGTTTTTATGAAATATTCAATATCCTCGTTAGGAATATCTATATCCTTAAATTTTCTTATGCTTCTTCTTGACTGTGCAAGTTCAAAAAAATTATTCATATAAGTATCCTCCTTAAATTCTAATTGTATTATCCGCAATTATAAGGTTAATTAAATATTTTTTCAAACATTACTTAACCTATAGGAAAAGTTATAGTATAATATAGAAAAAATTAAAAATGTAATTCCACTGAGGTATAAACTTTGCTATACTAAAGCTAAAATAACTTTATTTAATTTATGTTACAATTTGTAAAATTGTAGGTGAAGATACACATACTTATATGGGATGAATGGAGGTTAATATGATTTATAATTTTGACGAGATAATTGACAGAAGAGATACCAATGCAGAAAAATGGGCTGACCACGTTATAGGAGGCAAGGATGTACTGCCTCTCTGGGTTGCAGACATGGACTTCAGATGCCCAAAGCCTGTAGTAGATGCTCTGGTGAAGACTGCCAAGCATGGAATATATGGCTATAACGAGAGGCCGGATTCATATTATGATGCAATTATAAACTGGAACAAGAAAAGGCATGATTGGGATATTGAAAGGGATTGGATAGTTTTTTCACCTGGTGTTGTTCCTGCTTTAAGTTTTTCAGTAGAAGCTTTTTGCAAGCCAGGGGATAAGGTAATTATACAGACGCCGGTTTACTTCCCTTTTTATAGAGTAATAACAAATAATGGTTGTCAGGTAGTTAAAAGCACTTTGAAAGAAGAAAAGGGACACTATGA
>Ga0123336_10000690_pt1 | contig 32814 bp, 26 predicted proteins | sample SSSSmetaG_FD_96466 | JGI IMG/M metagenome (GOLD analysis project Ga0123336, IMG submission 96466) | Glacier valley bacterial and archeal communities from Borup Fiord, Nunavut, Canada, to study Microbial Dark Matter (Phase II) - ​SSSS metaG | ecosystem: Environmental > Aquatic > Freshwater > Ice...
GAAGTTCCTGGAAAAGAGACCACGCAAATAGCCTCCTGGGCGAAAGAAGCAAAAGCCTACATTGTTATCGGCGTTACTGAAAAAGATACTGTCAGTGATACACTTTATTGTTCATTGCTATACTTTTCACCGGAAGGAAATCTTATTCATCGTCATAGAAAAATAAAACCTACCGCAGCAGAAAGAATTATATGGGGTGAAGGTGACGGCAGTGATCTTAATGTATTGGATACTTCATTAGGAAAAATGGGTGGACTCATTTGCTGGGAAAATTATATGCCGTTGGCACGAGTAAGTTTATACGAACAAGGGATAGAAATCTACCTCGCTCCCACTGCAGATTGCAGAGATAGCTGGCAATCAACTTTAACACACATTGCTTGCGAAGGAAGATGCTTTGTATTGGGCTGCAATCAATACGTAACAAAAGAACATTATCCACCCGATCTGCAGAAGCTTCTCGATCCAAATCAGACTTCGTTACCTAGCACCGGAGGAAGTGTGATCATTAATCCAATGGGAAAAATTCTCGCCGGTCCATTGTTCCAACAGGAGGGAATACTTACTGCAGAAATTGATCACCGCGAAATCATAAAAGCGAAAATGGATTTTGATGTGATCGGTCATTACGCAAGAGCGGATGTATTTGCATTTGAATGGAAGAAAAGAAAACCAATTTGAAAATGCGCTAATTTGAAAATGAGATGCGGGAATAATCCTCGAAATTTACATGGTGGATGTACGCCTCTCAGGATAATCTCCCGGTACTTAATGAGTGCCTAATGCCCTACTATAAAATGAAAGTTTATGATCCAATCTGAACAAGTTATTAAAGACTTCTACACGGCATTTCAATTGAAAGACTGGAAAGGCATGCAGGCCTGCTATCACGATAAGATTGAGTTTTCAGATCCTGTGTTCCAAAATTTAAAAGGCGGAGAAGTAAAAGCCATGTGGCACATGCTGGCATTGGCAGCGAAGGATATCATCATCGTATTCAAAAATATAGAAGGCGGTGCTAAAACAGGATCATGTGATTGGGATGCACTTTACTCTTTTTCCAGAACTGGTAGGAAAGTGCACAACATTATTCATGCGAGTTTCGAATTCCGAGATGGCAGGATCATCAAGCACACAGATTCATTTGATCTTTGGAAATGGGCCGGTATGGCATTTGGGATGTCTGGAAAATTATTGGGATGGACACCTTTCTTTCAATCAAAGGTGCGTGTCACTGCAAGGCAGAATCTTGATAAATTCATTATCCAGCATCCTGAATATAGGTCGTGATTCAAGGAAAGCATGCGGCCCGGCCCATCCTGATTTAGCATATATTTTATCAATCAAACCATTGTGTTTATGTAATGTTTTCCTGGTCATTTTGAGGGAATTTAAAATACCAGACTCCTCCTTTTATCTATTAGAATCTCTGTCGCAGGTTATGTCAAGATCGAAAAATATGTATCAAAAGCCCTTAAATTCGAATTTTAAGCGGTTTTATAACTCAAATTACAGGATAATTGAGAGTATTTTGTTGCCATAGTTCACGATTGCATCTAATTTCAACTATTTTGTTTAATGCAATTGGAAATCGGTGATGTTTACCTTTTTGAAACTTTAATTTTGATATTTAAAATATTATTATATTTGTTAAGTTAAAACAATAATCAAACCTGTTGGCACAAGGGTTCCTGTTACTTCAGTTGAGTTGAGATTATTAATTAACGGAACTTTATTATTTAACTAATTTCAACAGTACACATGAACATTTATGTAGCCAACATTCCCTGGAAGGCCACCGAAGATCAACTGAAATCACACTTTGCAGCGTATGGGGAAGTAACCACTGCAAAGATCATTATGGACAAAGTTACTCAACGCAGCCGTGGATTCGGTTTCGTAGAAATGGCTGACGATAGTTCTGCCCGTCAGGCGATCACAAGTCTTAATGGATCTGATTTCCAAGGAAAAAGTCTAGTGGTGAATGAGGCACGTCCGCGTGAAGAAAGACCTAACAACTTCCGCAGCAATGGCGGCGGTGGTGGTGGTGGTTTCCGCGGCGGTAGAGGCGGATTCAATCGCGAAGATTAATAAGATACATACTTCTTATAAAGACCTAATGTCCTGCGAAATCAGGACATTTTTTATTTGTGGTTTCCCTTGTTGATCGCACCTTTGCGCTGCAATCCTTGCGTGACCCATCATGAGCTTATTTTTTCATTTCTGAATTCACGAATCTCCATATTCCCAACGGATTGCCTGCCTTCAATTCCTCAGGCAATAACGCATCCGGAAAATTTTGAAATGAAACAGGTCGAACAAATCGCTTGATAGCATCGGTTCCCACAGAAGTAAAACGAGAATCAGTCGTTGCCGGAAACGGACCACCGTGATGCATGGAAGGACAAACTTCAACACCTGTAGGAACTCCGTTGATAATTACTCGCCCTGCCTTCTCTGCAAGTAATTGAATAAACTCTGCGTATTGCAACAGTTCATCATCTTCACCAATGATCGTGACTGTTAATTGTCCGGGCAACTTATTGGCCGCAGCTATTAATTCTTCCTGAGAGGACGCTGTTACAAGTATCGAATAAGGTCCGAAGATCTCCTCACTAAGGATCTCATTATTCAAAAAGTCTGACGCCTTCACAGTGGATAGCGTTGTTACTCCCTGATTCTCTTTTGGCTTTTCGGTTGACTCAGCGATCACCGATACACCCTTTTGTGATAATGCTCTTTCCCTGTTCTTCTTAAATGCCGCAGCAATTCCAGGATGCAACATTGTGCCCGGCGCAATCTTTTCCATAGTGGCTCCCAGCTCATGAGAGAATTTATCAAGGTCAGTACTTTGAACACCCAGCATTATTCCGGGGTTCGTGCAAAATTGTCCAACGCTTTGAGTGATAGAGACCGCATACATTTCCGCAACCTTATCTCCTCTTACTTTCAATGCTTTTGGCAATATGAAAACAGGATTTATACTTCCCATTTCTGAAAATACAGGGATTGGATCAGGCCTTTGCGTTGCATAATCATATAATGCTTTTCCGCCTGAAAATGACCCAGTGAACCCAACTGCTTTCGTCAGCGGATGCTGCACCAACGCTTTTCCAGATTCAAATGTTGAGCTGTGAACATGTTGAAATGTATCAACAGGCATTCCAGTAGATGTAATTGCTTTCGCTATAGCGCGTGCTACAAGTTCAGATGTCTCCGGATGCGCAGGGTGTGCCTTCAAAACCACCGGACAACCGGCAGCTAATGCCGAGGCAGTATCAACACCAGCGGTAGAGTACGCAAATGGAAAATTACTGGCGCCAAATACAACAACAGGTCCAAGTGGCACCAGCATCTTACGAATGTCCGGCTTAGGCAATGGTATCCGATCAGGAATTGCAGTATCTACCCTAGCGTCAACCCATGAGCCCTCTTTTAATAAAGCGGAAAATTGACGAAGTTGATTGCATGTACGGGCTCTTTCTCCAGCCAAACGAACTTCAGGAAGATTCGTCTCTTGCATTGCCTGCTGAATCAATTCAATTCCCAATGTTTCTATCTCCAATGCTATCGCTTCAAGAAAAGCAGCCTTCTTAACTCCTGAAACTCTCTTGAATAAAAGAAAAGCTTCATGAGATTTTTTTAGCACTGTATCAATTTCTGCAACTCCGATGTCTTTAAACATATCAATAATTATTTTCCGATTAAATCCATTCAAATTTTGTCACTGTCTGCTCAACAATAGTCTCGCCTGTATGCTTTATTGACTTAGGTTCGACCAACATCAGCTTTACCATTTCTCCATCTTTCGTCCAGGGCCGGTGCTCGACTCCTTTCGGAACTATCAGAATTTCCCCTGGCCGTGTAGCAATTGTTTCTTTATCTCTGAAATCCATCATTAAGGTTCCTTCAAATACAATAAAAAGCTCATCTTCACCCGCGTGTTTATGCCAGATCAGATCACCTTTGACCTTAGCAATTTTAATATGATTTTCATTGAGTTCTCCAATGATATAAGGATGCCAATACTCCGAAAATTTGCTGAATTTTTGTTCGAGATTTACATGCATGGTACAAGAATTAAAGGCTGCAATAAAGGGATTTAATATTGGCACTTATGAATATTTTATTATCCTGTTGAATTTTGAATCAATAATCAAAGTCGTTCGTTCTTTCTAAAGACAGTCGATAACGCTAAATCTAATCACATGAGACCCACTTTATTTCAGATACTATTTTCGGTCTTTTTCATTACAGGTGCATATGCTCAAAATACTATTGAAAGTGATCATACGCTCGTTGTGAATTTCATAAGCATTGGAGCCGGAATTGATCATAAAATACAGAAAAAGTTCTTAGAATATATACACCAATTTCAAAAGGATAAGAATATCAAACTTACATATATTTTGGAGCCATGGGGTCGTGAGGGTGAACAGAAATATATATTTGATCTTAGTACGATTTCATCTAAAAGAAAGAAAGAATTTATCAGTTCGACAAAGAAGATGTTTGAAGGCAATAAGTTAGTACAGGTTGAATAATGATCTGGTTTTCCGTAAAGAGAATTTTTTGAATTGAGGGATGGAGTATTTTATTAAAGAGCTATTAAACCGAAGCATTGCAGTAGAAACAAATGTTATTGTTCAATAAATTTCATTGTGCCTCTAGTGAAGAATGGATTTAAAAAGATTTATTAATAGATTTCAAGAACCCTAGCGTCTTTGCACCTTCGCGGTAAAAATTACTATCCGCGCTTCAATTCCATTATCGTCAGCTCCGGTGGCATTCCTACCCTACCCGGGTATCCTAAAAATCCAAAGCCTCTATTAACATAAATATGCTGTTTACCCTCAGTATACAAACCACCCCATTGTTTATAAACATATTGAACAGGGCTCCATTTTATACCAGCTACTTCAACACCAAACTGGAAACCATGCGTATGACCGGCAAACGTTACATCAATATCCGGATGGTTGGGCCTTACCTGGGCATCCCAATGTGTTGGGTCATGAGACAATAACAATTTAACAGCAGCTTCGTCAGTGCCTTTTACAGCCTCATCAAGTTTGCCATACTTCGAAAACCTGCCAGCTCCCCAATTTTCGTTTCCAATAATGGCAATCTTCTCTCCTCCCAGTTCAAGAAAACGATGTTCATTCATTAAAATATCATAACCCATGATCTTATGGGCCTGGATAAGATCTTTAAAGTTTGACTTTTTTTCCTGTTCACTGTTCCACGTTTTATAGTCTCCATAATCATGATTTCCTGTAATTGAAAATACACCCATCGGTGCTTTTAATTTTTCAAAGATCGGAACGTACTCTTTTACTTCTGATGATTCATTGTTAACAAGATCGCCGGTAAAGAATATTACGTCAGGCTTTTCACGCATCATCATTTCAACTCCGCCTTTAACTGCAGTCTTGTTCCAAAAACTTCCTGAATGAATATCCGATACTTGCCCGATACATAAACCATCAAATTGCTTCGGCAGATTCTTAAGCTTGACCGTTACTCGCTTAACACGATAATCATGAGCACCTGAAATTATTCCATAAGCAAAAGCAGTAAACGGAACGATTGTTGTCGCTAAAGCAACCTTAGATAAAAACTCAGAACGAGGAATGGACGAACCCGGAAGATTCTCCGAAGATCTTTTTGAAAAGTATTGAATCACCCAACGCGCACCGCGTGAAATGTCATCTATGAAGAGCACCAGTATTCCAAGAATTTTGGAGAAGTACGTTGCTACAATTCCAGTTATAATAAAACTTCGTGTTGTCGCAGTGAAATAATAAGGATTGCCAATTGCCCACCAAATCAATGAAATAATGCAAAGAACAGTTGGCACCCAAAATCCATAACGTATAATGCCTTTCCATAACGGGGACCAATTCTTACTGACTGCTAAAACAGCCTGGAAAAAGTAATAATCAATCACCAGAAAGAATAAAACCAACACAATCATTGTCATAATCCGGTACCGCATACATGAAGAAAAGTCGCCCTACGAATGTAAGACGACTTTCCTGATCTTTTTATTTTAGTTCAAGGCAACAGAAGCTTCAGGAGGCGTAACCTCGGGAGTTTTTATTTTCTTGAAAACACGTGCTTTCAATTTTGCAACCAGCAAATACATTACCGGAACAAGAAAAAGCGTAAGTGTGGTACCGAAAATCAGACCAAATATCATCGTCCATGATAAAGGTCCCCAGAAGGCAACATTATCACCTCCAAAGTATATATGCGGATTGAATTCAGTAAAGAGTGTAACGAAGTCGATATTCAAACCCACTGCCAACGGTATCAAACCAAGTGTTGCCGCCATCGCTGTCAGCAATACCGGTGTCATACGTGTCTTTGCCGCTTCAATAATCGCCGGCTTTAATTCCATACCCTGTGATATCAACAGGTCAATGAACTCCACCATTAGAATTCCGTTTCGAACCACAATACCCGCAAGGGCCATGACACCAACACCGGACATAACGATAGAGATTTCCATTTTAAATAATGAGAAACCAATTAATACACCGATAACAGAGAATAAAATTTCAGCAAGAATGATAATTGGCTTACTCGTAGAATTGAACTGTGTAACAAGGATCATGAAGATCAATGCAAACGCAACTCCCATCGCTACCACCAGGAATTGTCCTGTTTCAGCCTGATCTTCTTGTTCACCGGTCATCTTGATGGTAACACCGTCAGGAACCGGGAAGTCTGCAAGACGCTGTTGAATATCTGCAACAACGTTATTCGCATTCGCATCACTTAATACATTTGAAGATAACGTAATGACACGTTTCTGATCAATACGACGGATACCAGCAAAGCTATTGGAATATTCGATCTTCGCTACTGCCGACATCGGCACCTGACGGACTGCACCACCCGCACTCATATCACGATAAGTAAGCGGAAGATTCATCAACGTATTAATATCATTTCTCAAATCTTCTTTAATACGAAGTGTAATTTCATAATCATCGTTATCATCACGAAACTTTGAAACTTCTTTGCCATTGATTGCCGTATTCAACGCCATACCGATCTGAGCTGTCGAGATGCCTTCACGGTTTGCTTTCTCGCGATCAATTGAAATTACGATCTCAGGCTTATCACTTTGAAAGTCAGACTTCAACTCTTCTACTCCTGGTACTTGCAAAGAATCGAGATATCGTTTTGTGCGATTTGCAGTTGCAACAAGAATATCAAAGTCCTCAGCAGCGATTTCTATATTAACCGGCTTACCTGTCGGAGGTCCGTTGGCTTCCTTGTTAACGGAAATCTCTGCACCTCGTATTCCTTTCACATACTTACGGATGGAATCGAGAATTTTCTTGGTAGACTGACCATCACGTTTTGAAAAGTCTACAAAAGCAACGGTAACTTTTCCAAGATGGGGTTGAGCATTCGTACCTGCGAATTGATCTTCCGAAGCTCCAACGGCCACATTAGAAATAATTGATTTTACCATCGGATTATTTTCGCCAACAACGCCAACCACTCGTTTCTCAACAATGTTGGTAATCGAATCTGTAACACGTTGGTCTGTTCCGATTGGCATCGTGATGTAAGTGAAAATAAAGTTTGGATCGCCATCAGGGAAGAATCCAACCGGAGGCTTGCGAATAGCAGTGAATACAATGGAGAAGATGAACAATCCAATTACTGAAAGCACAACCCATATCGGTCTGTAACCAACAAGTAATTTTGAAATTGTTCTCTTATATGCTTCCTGAACTTTAGGCCATGCGTCTGTCTGGAAATGAGAGATGACTCTACTCAGGAAGAAATGATGCAATGCATATACTCCAAACATAAAAATCGTAAAGTTTCCAAAGCCATACCATCCTATGATATAGGATACTAATGCCATTGAACCAAACACGATAGCAGTGATCTTAAAGCTTCTTGTAAACTTGCTCTTCGTTTCGTGATCATGATCGTGAACTTCCATGAAGTCAGCAGCAAATACAGGGTTGATAATATACGCTACAAGCAATGAAGCCAGCAAGGTTACAATCAGCGTGATCGGAAGATAGAACATGAATTTTCCAATGACGCCAGGCCAGAAAGCAAGTGGAACGAATGGCGCGAGCACTACCAAGGTACCAGACAATACCGGTAGGAAAACCTCACCGGCTGCTATTTTCGCAGCTTTACGGATCGGTACTTTACCATTATCAAATACACGATGTGTATTTTCAATAACTACAATCGCATCATCTACAACAATACCGAGGGCGAGAAGGAATGAGAACAACGTCATCATATTCAATGTGAAACCCAATGTAGGAAATACAAGGAATGCAATGAATGCTGACAATGGGACAGATAATCCCACAAAAATGGCATTGGTAGCGCCCATAAAGAACATAAGGATCAATGTCACCAATACAAATCCAATGATAATTGTATTGATAAGGTCATGAAGTGTGGTACGTGTCTGATCTGATTGGTCGGCAGTAATCGTAACATCAATTCCAGGTGGAAGAATACGTTCTTTATAGTCTTTTACGATTGCATTGATCTGGTCAGAAGCAATGATCAGATTTTCACCGCTACGTTTAATTACATTTAGAGTGATAACGTTTTTCTTATCAAGACGGGCAAAGCTCTCCTGTTCTTTGTGCGAATCAATTACATCAGCGATGTCTTTCATATAGATCTTACCACCTTTGGTAGAACCAACAACTGTATTTCCCAATTGCTCAGCAGAGATAAACTCACCGTTAACGGTCAGAGATCTCTTCATTCCATCAACAGAAAGCTGTCCGCCCGGAATAATTACGTTCTCACCTTTTACTGAATTCTCAATATCATCAAGGCTCACGCCAGCAAGACCCAACTTGAACATATCAACGTTGATCTGTATTTCGCGGGTCAGTGCACCGATGATATCTACACGTCTGATCTCACGAACAGCTTCAATGGCGTCCTGCATTTGCTCAGCGTATTTCTTCAACGTGGTCAAATCATAATCTCCTGAAAGATTAACGTTCATGATCGGCTGTTCAGAAATATCAATTTCAATAACCTGCGGATCATCTTTCAAATCGCTCGGGAGATTTTGTTTCGCACGATCCACAGCGTCTTTTACTTCCACTTTCGCCTCGTCAACATCGATGTTTGTTTCAAATTCGATGATCACATTGGAAAAGCTTTGAACTGAACTACTCTTGATCTTCTTTACACCGGAAATTGATTTAACTTCTTTTTCAATTTCTTTCGTAATAAGGTTTTCAATATCCGTTGGCGAGGCTCCGGGATAAACTGTAGCGACAAAGATCTGGGGAAACACAACTTCCGGGAAATTTTCCTTCGGAAGGCTAAGGTATGTGAAGATACCCGCCAGCGTAATAAATATCGTGGCAACGTAAATGCTAACTTTGTTATCAATGGCCCAACTGGTGGGCTTAAATTCTTTTTCGATGTCTTGCATATTTTTAGAAATTAGAAGTTAAAGATCGGACAGCCAGTCTTTCTTCGTTTAGAATTTTATCAATTCACCATCATTTAAACCCTGGTAGCCTACAGTGATAATTTTATCACCCGCTTTCAAGCCGCTAACCTGTGCAACGTTTCCATATACACCCGCTACCTCCACTACTTTTCTGCGGGCAACTTGTTTGTCACCATCCACTTCTGCTGTGTACACTATTTTCTGGCTATTAACGTCCTGAACAATATTCACAGGCACTGTGATGGCATCCGGAACAGTCTTGAAAATAACTTTCAATACACCACTCATATTAGGACGAAGATCTACGTATGATGGCAACGCCACTTCTACCGGGAACGTACGCGAAAGCTGGTTGATTGTCTTTCCAACAAATGTAACAGGAGCCTCGAACTCTTTTTTAATATCAGGGAAAGAAAGCTTCACCTTATCTCCTTTTTTGATTGAGATTACATAGGCTTCAGAAACATTTGCTTTCATCTTAAGTTTATCGAAGCTCACAACGCGGAACGCAGGCATTCCTGGTCCTACATTCTGACCGATCTTCACATCCACTTCATCAACTGAACCATTGATAGGTGATTTAATACGGAATTGATCGATCTGCTCATGCAACGTTGCAAGTCTTTTTTCAAGCCCTTCTTTGCTGTTTTTTGCCTGGAGATATTGAACCTCCGTACCGATCTTCTGATCCCAAAGATTTTTCTGACGATTGTAAACCGTAGTGGCGAGATCAATAGAAGCTTTCAGCTCGTCCACATTTCTACCCAGAAGAGAATTGTCGATCTGAGCCAATGTCTGACCCTTTGTTACAACATCCCCTTCACGTGAAAAAACCTGGGAGATCACACCAGCTCCTTTGGAACTAACCATGATATTGTCAATTGCTTCGATAGAACCTTGCGTTTGAATGAAATAGTCAAACTTACCAGGCTTTACCTCTGAAACGCCAACTTCTTTGGTTCTTGCTTTAGAAGCCGTAGGATTTTCCTTAGCAACTTCTGCCTCTAACTTACGGATTTCAGCAGCAATCTCAGTCTGCTTTATTTTTAGTTCAGCAAGCTGCGTTGCTTTATCTTTTGAAGAGCTACTGCACGCGGCAGCAAAAATGCCGATCAATAGCGCAATCAATATGTTTGTGTACAATCTTGTTTTCATATTTTAAAAAGGTTATTTAATTTTTAATTATTTAGACTGAGAAGACGAAGATGGTACAAGTCTTCCAAAAGCTTTCTCGAGGTCCGTTTTAGCAACCATAGCATCGAATAATGCACTGTAATAGTTTGTCTGCGCGGTTCGAAGACTATTTTCAGCATCAACTACTTCAAGATTAGAACCAACACCCTGCTGATATTTAATCTTGGTAACACGTGCGACTTTACCAGCGAGTTCCATATTGGCAGTTTGTGCTGTCAATGATTTGATAGCGTTGTCAAAATTTACAGAGGCCTGCTTAACTTCTAAGTCAATTACATTTTTCAAACCTCTGAAGTTGTTGTCTATCTTGGCAAGGTTGAGCTTCTCCTGCTGTATCCGATAGTGTCTTTGGAAACCGGTGAAAATATTCATGCTGAGATTTACTCCGAACAAAGAATAACCGTAATATTTATCCGTCCCGAAATTAGCCTTTACCGCGTCACTTGCATTGGAAAAATCGCTGTTTGTTGAAAACAATCCGGCGATATCAGGTGATTGAGTAAAATACCCGAGGTTTGCAACCGCACCAAGAACCGGCAGAGCGCCAGCGTATTGATTTTTGATCACAAGCTCTTGCGCTCTTCTATTCACCTGCAAAACTTGAAAGTCAGGTCGCTGCGAATAATCAAAGCCTTCTTTGTAAGTAGTGATCGTAGCTTCGACTTTTACATCTTCAATATTTCCTGCGACATCAATTGGCTGATCCATGGGGTAGTTCATTTGGAACTTCAATAACTCCATCCCCAGGTCATTCAGGTTCAAAAATTTATCTCGCTCAGCAAGAAGGTTATTATATGTAACCTGGATACGATCGACATCAATCTCTTCGGCCAAACCATTAGTATTAAGTGCTTTTGTATTTCTCAAAAGAGTATCTACACGGGCGATATTGCTTGTAAACAAAGATGCTCTTTCTTTATTGATCAACACCGCATAGTAAGCTTTGGTAACCTGCATCACGATTTGCTCACGCGTCTGGTTTGCCGCCTTGGCAGATAATTCTTTATAGGTGCTGGAGGCTTTCAGACCAACGAGGTATGATCCATTGAACAATAATTGGTTAATGGTAATTCCTATATCCGCACTGTTTTTTAACTGGAAAAAGTTCGGAGCGGCAATTACGGTTCCCGTGGCAATTCCTGGATTGTCACCAAGGTTAATAAAACCTCCGTTTGGATTATATGCTGTAAAGAACCGTCGCAGGTTATAGTTATTTTGTACAGAAGCAAGGCCTGATACCTGGGGTAGCCCAATGCCAATTGTTTCTTTAACTTTTGCTGCTGCTATGCGCTGATCAACAATTGCGTTTTGAGCACTGATTGCATTCTGCAATGCATACTCGATACACTGCTCAAGGGTCATCGGACCTGATACTTTTTGATCCTGCGTTTGCCCATTTGCCAGGATAGTCAGGCTCACTGCTATTATTAAAATATATAATCGTTTCATATAGATTGAGGTATTAACTCGGGATTGTTAGATTGTAGTTTATATTTTTCATAGACCTTACGGCCTTTATCTGTTAAAATTCCCTGTACGAAATGTTCAAAGAGCTGCATATTCACTTCTCCGAGATCATACTTCTCTGATGGAAAAACATTTCCTTCGAACGTTGCCTGAACTGTCTCTAATCGAACGATGGCGAGTACTTCTGTGTTGATCTCGGCACGAAAGAATCCTTCTTCAATTCCCTGGTTGAGATTCCTTATGATGGATTGCTTGATATAACCCTTTTTATGCATTAACCATGCTGACCATGCTGTTGCGTGGTACTTTTGCATATCGAATAATAAGTTTGGGTTCATCTTCTGAAAATCTTTTCTAAGACATGAAGAAATTTTTATCAATTCATCAATAGCATTCTTTGCGGATAGGTGGAAGCTTTCAAACTGCTCTTTATCTCTTTCCATGTGAAAAGCTGCCACCATCGTTACAATCTCATCTTTGTCAGCGAAGTAGTGATACAATGTTTTCTTTGACATTGATAAGTGGCGGGCCACATCATCCATCGAAACACTCCTGATCCCGAATCGCATAAAGAGCTCTTCCGAGCCTTTCAAGATCCTGTCTTTTATGTCTTTCTCTTCCATATAGGCGCAAACTATGGAAACTATTGTGATCTCCAAAGTTTCCACAGTTTCCTTCTACGCCGTTTTTCAGAATAGGTTTAAGCTTTTTTAAAAAAAAGACTAAAAACTTTTCCACGAAATTCCTTCAACCGTTTGCAATGGGTAATATCCATGATTGAAGAGTTCTCAGAAAAAATTAAACCTTTCAGAACAGGCATCTCTTCGATTCTGAATCTGAAAGGTTTCTAAATAATAGAATAAATAAAATGTGTTCTTAACCCTTTGAACTGTCTGAATCTTCATTCGGCTTGTACTTATCAGTATAGCACCACTTTTCCTTCATCTTTTGTTTTAACCGTTCGCGATCTTCCGGTGACATAGTCTTCATTTTTTCAGACCAGTAGTATCCCCATCCCGGTCGATCATTTTTGTGATGACCTCCTTTGCCAAAGCTCCAGAATAAAATCTTGCTCAGTAAAATCAGTCCCAATGCCTGCCAGTAAGTAACAACATGTCCCCCAAACAATTCAGGCACCAGCCAGTTCCACAGCATTTGTGTGACCAGGCCCAGCACTGCTACGAACAGCACTGTCATCACCACAAATTTCAATACCCATACTCCTCTTTTCATAAATCAATTATTTTAATTTTTTAATTCATTTTTTTAAGGTCCCACGACATCATCGTAGAATCGTTGTAATCTTTTTCGTAAAGCAAGGATCGCATAGCGCTTCCGCGAAAGCAGTGTGTTGATTGATACACCAGTCTCTTCAGAGATCTCTCTGAAGCTGCGTTCTTCCATTTCATTCTGAATAAAGATCTCCCGCTGATCAGCCGGAAGTTCTTCCAATGCGAGCGTGATCTCATCCCAGATAGCTTCTCGTAATAATGTTGCTTCCGGTGTGTTGTCCAAGTCAGGCAAAATATCCTGAAGTGTCAATGGCTCATCTTCCCTCCCAACTATTCCTTCGAGGTCTGCTTTCTTAGGCCTGGCCGCGTCACGACGATACCTATCGATGATCTTATTCCGCGCAACACTGTAAAGCCATGACGTTACCCGATCAATAGATTCAATTGATTCAAACCCTGCAACGAACTGATAGAAAACGTCTTGTAAGATATCTTCTGCCTCCTCAACCGATGCAACCTTTCCCCGGATAAAGCTTAAAAGCTTACCCCTCTCCTTCCGGAAGGTCTCCTGTTTTATCTCTTGCATCAAATTAATATCTATCGCTACAGCTCGCTCCATACAACACCAAAGACGCGATGCAGGGATTTATTATTTTACACAAAGTGAAGAAAATTGAGGTGTTACACCTAATACTATTTTTCCATCGGGTATTTGCCATTGAGAAAACATATTTATGAGGCTTAATCACAATTTTCAGTCGAATGCCCTAATGCCTAATACCCAATGCCTTATCACTCGTTTAAAATAGAGGATCATTTCTTTGGTATAATTATTAAAAAAGAAGACTGCTGAATTATCTCAAATCCTGTAATTTCGGGCTCACTTTTCCGCTACATGATTTCATTCTTCAGGTCTTCGTCCAGCCCACTTTATGCGGTTGGGCACGCTCACCCTTTTTCAACTGACGACACACAGAAACTGATTTGGCTCTTCAACAGCGCAAAACCGCTCATTGACTCAATCCTCACAGGATATTTCGTAGGTCCCCGCAAGGAAATGATAACTCCTTGGAGCACCAATGCCGTTGAAATTACTCAAACGATGGGAGTGCCTGGGATTCAAAGAATTGAAGAGTTCGTTCCCGTTCACAGTGAATTATCTTCTTACGATCCGATGCTGCAGGTTCTTTACAAACAACTGGATCAGGAATTATTTACAATCCATCACACACCAGAACCGGTTTATGAAATAGAGGACATCGGCGCATACAGTAAGAAAGAGGGTCTTGCACTTAGTCAGGTAGAAGTAGATTATCTTAATGAAGTAAGCTTACAACTTGGTCGCAAGCTTACCGACAGCGAAGTATTTGGATTCTCCCAGGTGAATTCCGAACACTGTCGTCATAAAATATTCAATGGCACTTTCATTATTGATGGTATTGAAAAAGAGCAGACACTATTTCAATTAATAAAGAAAACATCTAACGAGCATCCGAATTTTATTGTCTCTGCATACAAAGACAATGTTGCCTTTATTGAAGGTCCTACCATTGAACAGTTTGCCCCTGCACGTCAGGACACAGCAGATTACTTTGTAGTTGAAGACATTGAATCAGTTATTTCATTAAAAGCTGAGACTCATAATTTTCCGACAACAGTTGAGCCATTCAATGGTGCAGCCACTGGTTCAGGCGGAGAAATCCGCGACCGGCTTGCGGGCGGAAAAGGTTCTTTGCCATTGGCCGGAACAGCAGTGTACATGACTTCTTATCCACGCCTGATAAAAGAAAGATCATGGGAAAAAAACCTTGGCGAACGTAAATGGTTGTATCAAACTCCTGCAGAGATCCTTATCAAAGCATCTGACGGTGCAAGTGACTTTGGAAATAAGTTCGGTCAGCCCATGATTGGCGGAAGTGTTTTAACTTTTGAACACATTGAAAATCAAAAGAAATTTGGTTTCGATAAAGTGATCATGCTTGCTGGTGGTGTTGGATATGGAAAGAAAAAAGACAGTAAAAAAGAACATCTTAAAGCCGGCGATAAGATCATCATCCTCGGTGGTGATAATTACCGCATTGGAATGGGAGGCGGCGCCGTATCATCCGTTGCGACAGGAGAATTTGGAAACTCTATCGAGTTGAATGCTATTCAACGGTCCAATCCCGAAATGCAAAAACGGGTTATGAATGCCATTCGCGCTATGGTAGAAGCAAAAGAAAATCCAATTGTATCAATACACGATCACGGAGCAGGTGGTCATTTGAATTGCTTAAGTGAATTACTGGAAGAAACAGGTGGTAAGATTGAGATCAATGATCTTCCGATAGGTGATCCTACTCTTTCCGACAAGGAGATCATCAGCAATGAATCCCAGGAACGTATGGGCGTTGCTATCGGCGCAGATGCTGTGGAAATTTTTAAACGCATTGCTGAACGTGAACGCGCTCCTTTATACGTAGTAGGGGAAGCAACCGGCGACCACGAATTGATTTTTGAAAGTAAGAACAAAAACATAAAACCATTTGATTTAAAAGTTGATCAGTTGTTCGGATCTTCTCCTAAAACAATTTTAAACGATATAACGGATACACAATCATATAAAGAAATTAAATATGATATTGGCAAGATACAGTTCTACCTTGAACAGGTTCTTCAGCTTGAAGCAGTTGCTTGTAAAGATTGGTTAACAAATAAAGTTGACCGTTCTGTTACGGGTAAAGTGGCAACGCAACAATCGTGTGGCCCAATTCAATTGCCATTGAACAATGTATCCGTCATGGCGCTTGATTTCCTGAGTCATAAGGGCGTTGCTACAGGAATCGGACATGCTCCTGCTGCTGCGATGATCAATCCGGCAAAGGGAAGCAAGCTTGCAATCTCTGAATCATTGCTTAATCTAATATGGACTCCATTACGTCATGGACTGAAGGGAGTTTCGTTGAGTGCCAACTGGATGTGGCCTGCAAAGAATGCCGGTGAGAATGCACGACTTTATGTAGCAGTACAAGCAGTAAGTGATTTTGCATGCGCACTGGGAATCAATATCCCAACAGGAAAAGATTCTTTGTCAATGACACAAAAATATCCGGACGGAGATATTGTGTATTCACCTGGCACTGTCATTATTTCTGCTGTTGCTGAAGTAGAGGACATTCGCAAAACCGTGTCACCTGATCTTAAAATAGTAAATGATTCAAAGCTTTTGGTGATTGATTTCTCTAAAGATGCTCTTACACTTGGCGGAAGTAGTTTCTCTCAGATTCTTAATCAGCTTGGCAATGATGCGCCATCTGTCAATGATGACGAATATTTCAGGAAAGCATTTAACACCGTACAAGATCTTATTAAACAGAATCTTGTATTGGCAGGTCACGATGTTTCTTCAGGAGGATTGATCACAACGTTATTGGAAATGTGTTTTCCTCTTCCTGATATCGGATTGAATCTGGATCTTTCTGAAATAGGTTCTGATCCTGTCCAGGTTCTCTTTAATGAAAATCCATCAATTGTAATTCAATACGCAGATGAAAGAGTTATTGAAATCCTGAGAGCGAATAATATAGACTATAAATTCCTGGGAGACGTAATTGATTCACCTACTGTTGAAATAACCGTTGGGCATCAGAAATTCACGTTTGACATTTCAAAAAGTCGTGAGACCTGGTTTAAGACTTCCTATTTAATGGATAAAATTCAGCGACCAAAAGGACATGCTGATGTGCGCCAGGAAAATATATTCAATCAAAAGCTTGAATATCATTTCCAAACAACGTTTGACGGCAAGTTCGCAACGTATGGGATTGATCCTAAGCGGAGAACTTTAACAGGATTAAAAGCAGCGATCATTCGTGAAAAAGGAGTTAATGGAGATCGCGAGATGGCATATACGCTTTACCTCGCAGGATTTGATGTGAAAGATGTTCATATGACGGACCTTGTTTCGGGTCGTGAAGATCTTTCAACGATCAATATGATTGTGTTTGTAGGAGGTTTCAGCAATTCAGATGTATTGGGTTCTTCGAAAGGATGGGCTGGTGCATTTTTATACAACCCGAAAGCAAAAGCAGCGCTTGACAATTTCTATGCAAGAAAAGACACACTTAGTCTTGGCGTATGTAACGGTTGTCAGTTGATGATGGAACTTGGGTTGGTGAATCGCGATATGGAAATGAGTTCGCATCCAAAGATGCATCACAACGGTTCTGGAAAATTCGAATCAGCATTCATTAACCTGACGATACCAAAGAATAATTCAATCATGCTGAAGAGCTATGAAGGCGCGCGGTTAGGTGCCTGGCTGGCTCACGGAGAAGGAATGTTCCAACTACCTTATGGAACTTCAAAGTTTAATGTTGTAGCGAATTATTCCTATAAAGAATATCCGGGTAATCCAAATGATTCAGATTTTGCTGTCGCTGCGTTATGCTCTAAAGATGGAAGACACCTTGCGATCATGCCCCACATTGAGCGTTCGTTATTTCCGTGGAATTGGCCACATTATACACGATCCAAGCTGGAAGATGAAATTGGTCCGTGGATGGAGGCGTTTGCAAATGCGAGAGAGTGGGTGAAGGAGAACTGTAATTAGTGAGAAATCTGAACTACCCTACATTTCACATTTCACAATCTACCTTCCCTTCCTCCATCTGCTTCTTGCCTTCATTGAGAATTCTTCAAGTTTTTTATTCTGATCCTCGGTTAAAATTGGCTTTAGTTTGATTTTCAAAGAATCCATGATAGAAACCATTCTCTCATTCGAATTTTTTTCAAGAGAACTGATTTGTTCAGTTGCTTTTTTCGTCAACGGACGAATTTCTTTCACCTGGTCTGAATCAGGCATTACTACATGAATGATTGTATTTGTCAACCATTCCTGCCGGTTACCCATGTTCTTTTTTGTTCTGTTATGCTCCGGCCATTCACCTTTACCTCCTCTATGCTCCATCATATCCCGGTGCCTCACCTTGCCAAAAAAAGCAGGCGCTAATGATCCTATGAGTAGTCCGAAAAAAAATGTAAGGGATAAAAAGAAAATTGCTTTTTTTCTGTCGGTCATCATAACTCAATTATTTACAAATGTTTCTAAAAAATCAAAATGCTCAATCTCATCCTCTGGCATGTCTGTATCAGTAGTTGCAGCCTCTTCAATTCCTATCACTGAAGCAATATCAAGCTGATCAGAGAAAATGATATTGAACGTCAGCAATGCAATCATAACACTGAGTGCAACGACCCGGAATTTCTTAAAGAAGAAAGCAATCTGCTGATCCAGCTCTTCACGCATGTTGTGAATGCGCGTAATAACTTTTTGAGCAAAATAGGGACCAAATGTTGCAGGCTCTTTCCTCAATAGTAATTCACGTACGTTTTTATAAGCGATCAGGCTACTGGCTAATTCGCTATCCGATTCTATCGCAAGAGCAAGAATCTTCTTTTCAGAATCATTCAGCGTCTGATCAAATGATTTGATACATAAATCTTCTATCTCGTTTTTATTCATAGCCCGAGGTGTTTTGATAAAACTAGTTTTAATTTCTTTTGCGCCCGTGATAGCCTTGAAAGAACTGTCCCCAGAGGGATTCCAAGTATATTCGAAGTCTCTTCCGTTGTGTAACCTTCAATCATTCTCAAGGTCACCACTGATCTGAATTCCGGTTCAAGACGATTGAGTTCATACGTCACTATTTCATTTATATCGCTTTTATGTTCAGGAGCCTTCGCCCATTTGCCTTCTTCCTCACGTGTAAAAAAACTACTCTTTCGTTTTCGGCTCTTGATCTCATTCAATGAAAGGTTAATCGCAATGCGTATTAAATAGGTTCTCAATGCAGACTCGCCTTTAAACTTATCCATTGAGGTGTAAAACCTTACGAACACTTCCTGGCCAACATCTTCTGCTTCAGGAGTTACACCAAGCATTGATTGAACCACACCCGCCACATGGCGCTCATGTCGTATCACCAATTCTTTAAATGCCAGATCATCACCTTTTCTGGACTTCTCCACCAAATCCTCATCGGACTGTTCCATTGCTATTATGCGGGTTAGACAATGATAATTCTCGAAATATTCCCGAAGGTTGGGATTTTTTCGAGAATTACCCCGGGTAATTTCAAACGATACCGGAAGATTATTTTAATAATATCAAAAGACAGTTATTCATTCTGTTTCAAATACGACGCGAAGTAATTAAGTTAGGTGTTTGGTCAACCCTTGAACTTATTATCTTGCTTAACTCCCTTTCAAGACGTGAATTCTTAACTAAAAGTAGCGCAATTGCGTACCCGGCTATGATGGCAATGGGTATGTTGCGCGCTGCCCCAGTCCATGGATTTTCGTGGCAAGGAAGTGGTGAAGGCAAGCACGTTATTATACTTGGAGCAGGTTTGGCGGGAATGACTGCCGCTTACGAATTGCTGAAACTCGGATATCGGTGTACGTTGCTGGAGGCGCGAGAGCGCACTGGCGGGCGTTGCTGGAGCGTACGGAATGGGTCGTCTAACAAAGAAATCTTTTCAGAAACTTCGCAACCTTTTCAAAAAGCAAAATATGACGAGGGATTATATTTTAATGCCGGCCCTTCCAGGATCCCGCACCATCATCAATTAACGTTACAATATTGTCGTGAATTGGGTGTGCCTGTTGAAGTGTATAATAATGTGAACGAAGGTGCTTATTATTTTGCGGAAGGTAATGGCCCTCTTTCACACAAAAAGATTCGTGCAAGAGAGATCCATAATGATCTTCGTGGCTACATGGCTGAGCTCCTCGCCAAAAGTATTGATCAGGGCAAAGTCAATCTTGATATGACAAAAGAAGATTCGGAAAAAGTAATTGAATACCTGCGCGCCGAAGGAGGACTTGATATTGATAAGATGTATAAATCTTCTGCACGAAGAGGTTATTCTTTATCGCCTGGTTCAGGTGATACTGCAGGAAAAATAAGCGATGCGCATGTGTTAACCGATATAATTCGTTCCGGATTAATGGACCCTGATTTTTATAATGTTGCCGAATACACCTACGAACTTCAAATGACCATGTTCCAGGCTGTTGGCGGAATGGATAACATTGCAAAAGCACTTGAGAAGAAGATTACCTCCAGTCTTCAGTTAGGAGTAGAAGTAACTTCGATCATCAATTCAGATAAAAATGTAAGTGTAACATACAAAAGTAAAGAAGGGCATAAGAGCATTACTGGCGATTATTGCATTTGTACGTTGCCCCTTCCCGTATTGAGTGATCTTCAGCACAATTTTTCATCGGATGTTAGTCGCGCGATTGACGTTACGCCCTACATCGCTACAGGAAAAATCGGATTACAGTTCAAGAGACGATTCTGGGAGGAAGATGAGAGTATTTTTGGTGGCATCACCCATACCAATAATGATCTTACTCAGATCTTTTATCCTTCCAATAATTACCTAGGCAAGAAAGGGGTACTCATTGGATTCTATAATTTCAATGAGAAGGCAAAAAAGATCGGGGCTCTCTCCTTTGCCGATCGGGAGAAATTTGCATTGGAGAAAGGAAGTTTAATTCATCCTCAATATTCAACTGAGTTTGAATCTTCTTTTTCAGTGAGCTGGCATCAAACCCAATACAGTATGGGTGGATGGGCACTTTATAACGCCGAGACCAGGAAGACATTATATAAAGCATTATTGCAGCCTGATAAGCAGGTCTATTTTGCAGGAGAGCATACAACGTATCTGAATGCGTGGATGGCAGGAGCTTTTGAATCTGCAAGAAGTACAGTAACAGCGTTGCATGCACGCGCAACAGAACAACGAATCGAATACCCAACCAATAAGAATTAAAACCTAACACAAACACCATGGCAACATCAATGAACAGACGGAATTGGCTTAAGGCCAGTACATTGCTCGCAGGAGGATTGACATTCATTTCGGGAGCGGTCACATCGGTGATTGCCAAACCAGCAACACTTTTCAAAAGAAAGAGCATATCTGATGAGATGTTTGATGAATTCGCAGCTGAAGAACCAGCCATACCAAAATTAAAGGCACGACTTTTTGCTAATGAAAATCCGTTTGGGCCTTCCTCCAAAGCTAAGAAAGCAATAAAAGAAGCACTTCCAACAAGCTATCAGTATGCGTTTGCCACTGCCCGTGAGCTTCAGGGAAATATCGCAGCGTTTGAAAGTGTGCAAAAAGAACAGGTAATGATGAGCGCCGGCTCCTCACCACTGTTGTTAGCTGCAGCAATGCATTACAGCAAAAGTGGCGGCAACATCATATCAGGCGACCCGAGCTATGAGGACCTTCCTGATCGTGTGGAAGGTTTTGGTGCAAAATGGATCAAAGTTCCCCTCACCTCGGATTACAAGCTTGATCTCGATGCGATGGAGGAACGTGTCGATGAAAAAACATCTCTTGTCTATATTGTCAATCCGAATAATCCAACAGGGACTGTGCTTGACACCGCAAAGTTAAAAGCATTTGTAGAGCGTGTCTCCAAAAAGACAACTGTTTTTATTGATGAGGCTTACATTGACTATATGGAAGATCCTCGTAGCGCAACATTGATTGATTGCGTGAAGAAAGGACAAAATGTAATTGTTGCAAGAACGTTCTCCAAGCTTTATGGATTTGCCGGGTTACGCGTTGGTTATATAGTTGGTCAACCTGAAACGGTTAAAATACTTTCTGATTATACAAATGGCAGCGGATCGATCTCTGCTACTTCATTGAAAGCGGCGCTCGTGAGTTACAATGATACAGATTTCCTACAGCAAGCTTTAAAGAAAACAATAACATCAAAGGAATACTTGTATAGCGTCTTAACAAAAGAAGGATACACCTATATTCCTTCTTCTACCAATTTTGTCATGTTCCCAGTAAACATGGATGCGGATCGTTTCGTTGGCGAAATGATGAAGCGCGGTGTTGGCGTTCGTCCATGGAAATTCAGTAACAAGAACTGGTGTCGTGTAAGCATTGGCAAGATGAATGAAATGCAGGCCTTCGCGGAGGCTTTCAAAGAGATCTCGTGATAGAAAACAGAATTAGGAAGCCAGAATTAAGAAGCCAGAACCTAGAACTACCTTCAATGAAAACTCCATTCTCGATCATATTATGCATCGTATCAATCATTTCCTTTGCGCAGGATAAGGTCAACCCTCGTCCGATTACCACAGCAGAATATGAAAAAGCAAAGACTTATTCTATTGGAAATCTTGATACTGACACATACGCAAAGTTTGACAATGCCTATTTATTGGACCGATATGAATTAAGAAAACCATACTTCATTACTGGTGACGACAAGCTTAAGAAACGTATTGACCTTTATAAATTAATTGCAAAAGATGGCTTGCAGGAACTTGGGACCATGATTTTTTACACGAACGAAACCGGAAAACTATACAAATCCATTCTCCCAAACTTTACAGCAAGTGCCGATGTATGGAACAAATACTTTGAAGATATTCATGCTATTGACAAAGAAGAAAAGAATTTCGTTTTGAAAATCTCTTATGTCCTTTCAAAAGAAATGAGCTATCAGATTTACAAAAACATCAATGAGGGAAAAGACATTACAAAGGAATCAGTCACTTATGGAAATGATATTTGTTTTCCTGGTGATCAACGGGTAGCGATGGCAGATGGCACAACAAAATTGCTTTCTGAAATCAAAGCCGGCGATGTCGTTACTACCGTCGATCCCGTGACAAAACAAGCTTCATCTGTTAAAGTTGAGAAACTGGTTGTGCATGAGGCAAGGAACTATGCATTGATCTCGCTACTGTTGATCAATTCTGATGAGGAAACGACTCCTGCCGGAGTAACTATTAACCTCCGATCAAAAGTGATTGAAGCAACGCCGAACCATCCAATGACAACCAATCTCGGAGAAAAGAAAATCGGTGCCATTAGCATCGGCGAGAAAATTCTTTGTCTCGATACCAATTCATGCACGTATGATTTATTCACTGTCGTGGAAAAGCAGGAATTTACCAAGGGTACTCAGCCAGTTTATAATATTGAGGCGAGCGGCGGAAATACGTTTTTGATGAATAGTGTTATTGTACGTCAGAAGTAATACAGGTAATTGGTAGTTGGTAAGAAGTGATTGGTGGAGTCGGTTAAAACACAAGTCACTACCTATCAATAACCAAGTGCCGGTATCATTATGCCGAATTACGCGCAGCATTAATAATCCCAAACATACACCGCACCACCAGCTTGCGATAGAGCTGCTCGTTCTCTTTATCTTTCTCACTTCTTAAATTCATTAATGCAAACTGCTGAAGCATTATCAACGGCAGCACAATCTTCTCGCGGAGCTTTATCGATTCACGGATCTGGGAATTATTCTCCATCAGCTCCGGCATGTTCGCCAATTCGAGGATCATCTGTTGCGATAACTCAAACTCTTTGAACATCTTCTTCCAGAATGCACCAAACTCAGGATCCTTTGCAAGGTAGGCGGTAGCCGGATAAAACGATTTCGTCAGCGACATCATGCTATTCCCAATCAATGTTCTGAAAAACAAGGATCGCTGATACAATGCCTGAAGTTCATTCCACTTTCCCTTATCTTTTAACTCAGCCAACGCTGTCCCCACGCCATAAAATCCTGGAATGTTTTGCTTCATCTGTGCCCAGGATCCAACAAAAGGAATAGCACGAAGATCTTCAAACTTCAATCCTTCCCCTCCTGATCTCTTCACCGGGCGTGAACCGATATTGGTTTCACCAAAGTATGGCAATGGTGTTATCTTCTCCAGGTATGGAACAAACTTTGGATCAAGTTTTAAATCCAGGTATGATTTGTAACCTGCTTCAGCAAGTGTATCCAATAACTTCTTATCTTCTTCTGTCAATTGCCCTACAGGATGACCAAACACATTACTTTCTAATCCTGCTGACAGCAATTGCTCGAGATTATATTGACATGAAGCCTCTTTTCCAAAATTGGAACTGATCGTTTGGCCCTGAATAGTTATCTGAACTTCTTTGTTTTCGATAGTGCTTCCCAACGATGCATAGAAGTCGTGTGTGTTACCACCTCCACGCGCCGGTGGGCCTCCTCTTCCATCAAAGAACAGCGCTGTAACTCCAAACTTTCTTGAGATTTCTGTGAGCGCTTCTTTTGCTCTGAAGATCGACCAGTTGGCCCTAAGATATCCTCCGTCTTTTGTACCATCAGAAAATCCAAGCATGATCGTCTGTTTGTTCCCACGTTCCTCAAGATGTTTTCTGTACGCAGGCACACGGTATACCGATTCCATAATTTCTTTCGCATAACTTAAATCATCAATCGTTTCAAACAATGGCACAACATCCAGTGGCAGAACATTATTTGTCGATACCAACCAGTTTGCAAGCTGATACACTTGCAGTATATGAAATGAGCTCTGACAGTTACTTATAATGTAACGGTGACAACCTTCGACTCCATTTTGTAATTGAATATCTTTGATTGCTCTGAAACTTGAAATCGTTTCTGCGATAACTTCATCCTCCACGACAAACGCAGATTCATCAAGCGTTAATGCCAACAGGTTCTCAATTTTCGTTTCATCTGTCGGCTGATTGAACACATCGGCTTCTTTACCGGCCTTTGCGAGAATGCTCTTTACGACTGGCTCATGCTTTCTTCCATCCTGGCGGATATCCAATGATGCAAAGTGAAATCCAAATAATTTCACTTTTAATATAAATTCTTCCAGCAGATCAAGGAACAAACTTCCATGGCGGTCTATTAAAATTTTTCTTGCCGTTAATAAGTCGTCAACAAGCTCTGAACATTTTGTATAGCCCTTACCCAAATACAATGCGTTATATAATTTTTTTTCTATTTGCTGAATCAATGGTTCAATGCCTTCAAAGGTGAATCTCCTCTTCAATTGACGAATGTCCTGATAGTAATTTCGTATAATGCCTTCACGTAAGCGCCTGGCCACGTTAAGCGTAATTTCTGTTGTGACAAATGGATTGCCATCGCGATCGCCTCCGGGCCAGAAACCAATGCTGATCAATCGATTATTTTTCCAATCATCCAAGGAAATAGAAAGACCTTTCATAAACTGCTCAACGATAGCAGGTGCTGCTTCATAAAAAATATTCTCAAGATACCAGCAAAGGCTTACTGCCTCATCGAATGGTGTTGGCTTTTCCTGGTTAATGAATCCCGTCTTACCCAGTTGTTGCAACAGTAAATTGATTTGGGGAAAATCATTCAGACGTATCGCACGTTCAAGATCTGTAAGTATTGCAAGCACGTGCCCGGGATAAAATTGTGTAGGGTGTGCCGTCAATACAATGCGGGTTGAATAGTCAGTAAGGATTGTTCTCAACTCTTCGCTTTTACCCTCTGCATCAGCACGAAGCATTAATGCAGCTACAGAACCTTTGCCACGCAGGTCGTTGATCTGCTCAAAGGAAGAATCTTCAATTGAGTCAAACAATACTACCTGCCGCTCGATATACTGGATTACCCTGAACTGGAAGTCAAATTTCTCTTTTTGTGAAATACCTGGCAGGTAATCTTCGAAAAACTTCTGCATGATCTCATCGGGCTGGCGTCCTGCTTTGAAACCCTGCTCACAAGCCTGCTGTAAAAGGGGTAAAAAATTACCTGTACGGGAAATATTTTGAAAAGGCAGATTGAGGAACAAACTATTGTAGATGGAAAAGCGTGTAGTGACTACGGAGCTGAATTGATTCACTGGCATATATTTTAAGACGTTGCGTTGGTGACGGTTTAAAAGAAAGCAATTACAGATTGTTAACGCCAAATTGCGTCAATTTGAGTCAAAAAACGCAATTTAAAATTTAACATTTTGTTCGCGTGGTTATATTGTTGGAAGTAAGTAAATTTTGGTTGTTTTTTATATAAACAGAACTTGACTATGAGAATTTTCTGCGCTGGTGTCTGCTTTACTCTCTTACTTTCTTCATGCCTTGGCTATAAAGAACTGCCGGTAGAATACGATTATAGTTACCGTGGTAATTTCAAAAAATACAGAACATTCCAGATCATGCGTCCGGTTGGAATTATTGATTCAACAATGATGAACTCTGTCATTGAAAAATCGATCATTTCAAGAATGCGCTTTCTTGGATACAAGCAATCAGAGCATAAGCCTCATCTGATTATCGGTTTCAAAATGTTTACTGACAGCCTGGTGCTGAATGGCTATACTCAACCTGATATTGAAGAATGGGCAACATCACAGAAAGAAGATCTTCGTTACGATCAGCAGAAATTCAATCTTAACTCCGGCACCTTATTAATACAATTCTTCGACCGCCGTCAAAACAGGTCTATCTGGCAAGGTTATGCCACTACAGTCTACGGGGGCATCGACTTTCATAATAACCGGCACCTGAAGAATGCTGTGATATCAATTCTCGACAAGTACAGGTTCTGGGCAGATGGATTTATTGAAGGTACACCGGTGGTAGAGGATAGCGGACTATAACCAGACTATAACCAGCAGCATCATGCTGTGATGTTTTTGGAAAAGTCTAAATCATACTTTATTCAGTATAGATTTATACTTATGGTATCACTTGTTAAAGTTTCCAGAGTGGATCAATAATCCGAACCATCCGGATGCAGTAAAAATAAAAATCGTCGAGGAGAAAGAGTATGCGTATGATCTGAGGTTGAAGACAAATTAATCGATTTGATCTCAAATAACCTTCCAATCACGTGAGGGGATAATCCACCTTTGCGAGTAGTCCTTTGCCACCTTTGTGATAGCTTAATTTTGCACCAATAACATTTGAACGCATGCGAAGTGTGTTATTTTTTTTCTGCAGCGTTTCTATACATTTCGGCACCTTGTAAAATCCAGTTCCGTCGTCTTCAACTTCAATGGACAGCATATTTTGGGACCAGGAAAGGCGAAGCCACACATGCCATGCTGATGAATGTTTTAATGCATTATGTATTAGCTCCTGGATTATTCGAAACAGGTAGATTGCAGCAAGTTCAGGAATTTTTTGTTCTTGTCCGGACGGTTCGAAATGAATTGTGCCGCCCCCTGGTCGTTCAAGATTTTGACATAATATGCCAATGCCTTTTTGAAAAGAATCATCCGACATATTTACTGGAAGCAATCTTCTTGAAATTCGACGTACCGAAAGAACGACTTCCTGAAAGTCCGCATTCATTCCAACGATCAGCGCCTCAACCTCTTTTAGATCAGTTTTAGACCTATCAAGTCTGTCAAGATATAAACGGAAGACCGAAAGTTTTTGTATAAGATCATCATGAAGCTCTGCACCCATTTCTGACAAAATAAGTTCACAACTTTCCATTGCCTGCTTCGAAACAGCTGTGTTGAACGATGATTTCGACTTAAATATATTGAACATTTTTTTGTAACTTTTATTTTAAGATCACAACCTACCCGGCGCTGGCCTTCTGGCGTAAATTAAATTCTTTAATATGAAAAAAATGCAACGTTTCTGTTGGATCATTTTTTTAGCGCTGACCCCGAGCGGCATTTCAGCCCAAAATCAGCGAATTGATTCCTTAAAATCCGTTCTCAGGCTGTCTGGAAAACCTGACGATTTTAAAATTCTGTGTGAACTGGCATTTGAGTTTGTAGGCGTTGATAATAAGATCGCTTTTGAGTATGCTGAAACTTCACACACATCTGCTCTTGAAGCGGCAGATTCTCTTTATATAGCAAAGTCTGGCAGGTTGAAGGGTCAGCTTTTAAGATTGATGGGTAAATTTGATGAATCTATAACCATCCTGAATTCAAGTTTGGCAATTGCGCAGCGAAATGATTTTATAAAAGAGGTTGCAAATATTTCTAATGCATTAGCAAATAGCTATTCACTGGTATTCGAATTTGACAAGGCATTGGAGTTTAATTTCATGGCATTGGTTCTTCAGGAGGCCGAAGGTGACCCTAAAAGAATTAACCGGACGTTAATGAATACCGGTTTTGTCTATTACAGGATGGGCTCTAGTTTAGAAGCCATCGATTATTTTGAGAGATCTCTTAATCTTAAACTTCAATATGGCGATAAGGTCGATCTCGATGTATTATATTCTAATCTTGGATTTTGTCATTCAGACCGGAAAAATGTTAAAGAAGCACGAATCTTTTTTAATAAGGCTTTTGAAACGTGTATTCCAGATTGCTCAAATTCAATAATTACTCAAGTGGAGATGGGACTGGCAAAAACATTTGTCATTGAAAAGAATTATGAACAAGCTGAAATTCATTATTTAAAATCGCTCAGGCATTCAGAGCTTAATGGCGATCAGCGTTTTCAGATAGAAGTTTCAAGGGATCTTATCGAGTTATATCTATTAAAAAATGACTTTCTCAAGACGGCAAATTATTTTAAGTACGTTGAGTCGTTACCAGAATTTGCCCAGTATTCTTCTTTCAATGTTGAGTTTGATAGGCTAAAGGCTGAGTATTATACAAGAATGAAGAATTTTGAACTCGCAAATTCATTTCAGAAAAAGTATTCAGATGCGATTGAGCAAGAGCGCGGAAATGAAAGGAGCTTAAGCCTTGTCAAAGTTAAAGCTCAATTTATGGAACGTGAGAATATTACCAGGATCAATTATCAAAAAAAACGATTAGCTCTTCAGGAACAAGCCCTGGCACAACAGCAGATATTAAATCTTTTAATCGGCGCTGTTGCTATTTTGATAATTACAGTCATTGTAATTTTAATAAAAGTGAATAGAAAGAAGCAGGTTATTAACGAATTGCTAAATCAGCGAGTTAAAGAACGAACCAAAGAGCTTGAACAAAACAGGGACAAACTAGTGCATACCCATAACGAACAGGCCATTGTCTTAAAAAGAGTCTCAAGTGATCTAGTGGCTTCTCTGGCTACAATAAAAGGACTTTCAGACATCGCTTACGCAGAACTCCCGGAACACGAGGCTATGTATTTCAGGAACGCTGAGTCGATGACGGAGAAAATGGTAGATTATATGAGGGGCTACTCAAATGCACGATAGTGGTGAATTGTTTTTTTATTTGAAATAAAATGAGTCGCCAATTTATAGGTAGCTCACTATTTCGTCTAACGCTTTTAATATGATAAAAATGCTAAGAGTAATCAGTATCTTTTTTTTTGTGGTGGTTTCTTCTAGTGGGATAGCACAGAATTACAGAATTGATTCGTTGAATCTGGCGCTCGCCGGAAAACCAAATGATCTAAAAATTCTTTGGGAGCTGGCGTATGAGTTCGTAAGCGTTGATAATAAGATCGCTTTTAAGTATGCTGAAATGACCCATGCCGTTGCCATAAAGGCTAGAGATTCTCTTTATATAGTAAAGTCTGAAAGAATGATGGGACAGCTTTATAGATTCATGGATAAGTTAGATGAATCTATAAGATTTCTAAATTCAAGTTTGGCAATTGCTCAGCGAAATGATTTTGTTAAAGAGGTTGCGAATATTTCTAATGCATTGGCTAATAGCTATTCATTGCTATTCGAGTTTGATAAGGCATTGGAGTTTAACTTAAAAGCATTGGTTCTTCATGAGGCTGAGCGTGATCCGAAAAAGATTAACCAGACCTTAATGAACATTGGCTTTGTTTATTACCGTATGGGCTCTAGTTTAGAAGCCATCGATTATTTTGAGAGATCTCTTAATCTTAAACTTCGATATGGGGATAGGGTCGATCTCGATATATTATATTCTAATCTTGGCTTTTGTCACTCAGATCGGAAAAATGTCAAAGAAGCACGAATCTTTTTTAATAAGGCTTTTGAAACATGTATCCCAAATTGCTCAAATTCAATAATTACTCAAGTGGAGATGGGACTGGCAAAAAATTTTGTCATTGAGAAGAATTATGAACAAGCTGAAATTCATTATTTAAAATCACTCAGGCATTCAGAGGTGTCAAACGATCAGCGTTTTCAAATAGAAATTGCAAATGAGCTGATTGAATTGTATCTACTAAAAAATGACCTTATCAGGACAGCAAATTATTTTAAGTACGTTGAGTCGTTGCCTGAATTTATCCAGTATTCTTCATTCAATGTTGATTTTTATAGGCTGAAAGCTAAGTACTATACAAAGTTGAAGAATTTTGAACTGGCAAATTCATTTCAGAAAAAGTATTCAGATGCGATTGAGCTAGAGCGCGGAAATGAAAGAAGCTTAAGCCTTGTCAAAGTTAAAGCTCAATTTATCGAACGTGAGAATATTATTAGGATCAATGAACAAAAAAAACAATTAGCTCTTCAAGAGCAAGCCCTGGCACAACATCGGATATTAAATCTTTTAATCGGCGCTGCTGGTATTTTGACAATTACTGTCATCTTAATTTTAATAAAAGCAAATAGAAAGAAACAATGTATTAGCGAATTGCTAAATCAGCGAGTCAAAGAACGAACTGAAGAGCTTGAACGAAACAGGGATGAACTTGAGCAAACCCATAACGAACAGATCAGTATCTTAAAAAGAGTTTCAAGCGATTTAGTTGCTTCTCTGTCCACAATACAAGAGTTATCAGATATCGCTTACGCAGAACTCCCGGCGCATGATGCTGTGTTTTTCAAAAAGGCGGAATCAATGACAAAAAAAATGGTGGATTATATGAGGAGCTATTCGAAATGAGTTAATTTCTTTCTTTTTATAATTAAGAATTCTTTTAGGTAAGCATACCCCAATAATTGAGAAAGTCTCAAATTACGTTAACAATAGATCGACCTGGATAATGATCAATCAATTGTTAATGTAGAGTGACTTTTTTAGCAATTTCTAGCTTACATTGAAATCAATGTGCCTCTGAGATAAATCCTCCAACAGATTTTGAGCAAATAACATTTGCCCCAGAAACTTCAGATTTCCCATTGGTCTTATTTTTATATTTTATTCTGGATGCGCCGAGTGCGATAACGAAATATTAATGGAGGGTGAGTATAGGCTTGGCAATGGCCCATTTCAGAAAAAAATATAATGAAGCACAGCATTTACGCAGAAGATGTCCTCAAAAACCTCAACCGTGTCCAGACCCAATTTGCCCAGCGTGAAAATCTCGCCATCATCGCTTCCAAAGATGAGGTGCTCAAGCTGAATCATGCAATCATCACGCAGCAGCAGGTGCTCAACTGGCTGCTGGCAGCAATTGTGATTTTAACAAGTGTGCTCGGAATTGTGATCTACCAAAACTATAAGCGTACGCGAAATGTGAACGGGGCACTGGCAATGGCCAAGCAGGTAATCGAAGATCAGAATTTCCTGCTGGACCACCAGGTACAGACGAAAACACGCGAACTGGTAGAGACTAACGAAGAACTTGTCAAAGTAAATGATGAGCTGGACAACTTTATCTATAAAACATCCCACGATATCCGCGGGCCGCTGGCCAGCCTGAAAGGCATGGTGAACCTGGCCATCATGGATGTGAAAGATGAAAAAGCGCTGACCTATTTGAGCAAGCTTGATCTCACGGCGGAAAAGCTGAATACAGTTCTGACACGGTTATTGATTGTCAATCGCATCAACCACGCCGAGCTCAAGCCTGAGATCATTCATTTCGAGCCTATCATCCAGGAAATTCTAACGCTGGAGGTGAAAAAAGGCTTTAACAGTAAGATCAAAATTGATTATGAGGTAGACAATGATGTTCACCTTGTCTCGGACCATGAGATGGTACGTCTTATACTCGAAAACTTGATCGACAATGCGATCAAATTCTACGATGAGTCCGCCAGGGTGGCGTCATTTGTAAAGATCCGTGTTAAAAAAGAGTCTGGATTTGTCACCGCCCACATACTTGACAACGGTACAGGCATTGGCCTGGCGAGCAGGGAGCACCTGTTTCAGATGTTTGTGAGGGCATCAGAGCGCTCTGAAACCGGAGGCATTGGATTATACCTTGCCAAGCTGGCAACAGAAAAGCTGGGCGGAGATATCAATCTTGTTTCCACCGATGAGCTGCTCACACAGTTCACTGTTAAATTCCCGGCGAATCTTCAGGATGTCATTGCGCGGCGCAAGGAAGAAAAGTTACGACTCGATCAGGACAAGGAAAAAATTGAGACCGGAACTCCCAGTTTCAATTTTCCAATTTCAAAATAACGAATAATGGAGCACCGGCTTTTGCCAATGCTCCAATACCTTGAAAAACCTTAGTTAAACTGGTTTCTATCTTCCATTGCAAGCCCTTTGTGTACACGGGTCTGCGCTGAAGCTGATTTCTTGATAAGCACTTTTGGTTGTTTGGCAGTCTGAGTGCTGGCAACGGTAAGTGTAACCACAGAAATTAAAACAGAGAGAATAAGTATTTTAGTTTTCATGCGTTTCTAATTTGAGCTTGAACTAGACTTACAAAAATATTAACCGATCTTCTTTGGACAACCAGGTTTTCCAGGGTAGCAATCTGTAGATCCACTGCCTGTATCATCCTTTGGCTTAATATCTTGTTCTGTGCATGAAGAAAGGGCGATTGCAGAAACACATGC
>Ga0123336_10000694_pt1 | contig 32735 bp, 22 predicted proteins | sample SSSSmetaG_FD_96466 | JGI IMG/M metagenome (GOLD analysis project Ga0123336, IMG submission 96466) | Glacier valley bacterial and archeal communities from Borup Fiord, Nunavut, Canada, to study Microbial Dark Matter (Phase II) - ​SSSS metaG | ecosystem: Environmental > Aquatic > Freshwater > Ice...
GCCAGCTCGGCCACTTCCGACGGCGGGTGCTTGTCGGCGCCCAGCGGCAGGCCGCGGGTGAGGAAGCTGTGCACGGCGTGGCCGCCCTCGTGCAGCATGGTCACCACGTCGCGCAGCGAGCTGGTGGCGTTCATGAAAATAAAGGGCACGCCCGTCTCGTCCAGCGGGTAGTTGTAGCCGCCAGGGGCCTTGCCTTTGCGGCTTTCCAGGTCGAGGTGGCCCATCTGGCGCATGGTGCGCAGGCAGTCGCCGAGGTAGGGGTCGAGGTGCTGGAAGGCGGTGATGGTCTTGTCCAGCAGCTCTTCGCCGGTGCCGAAGGGGCGCAGCGGCGGCTGGCCGCTGGGGTCCACGTCGAGGTCCCAGGGGCGCAGGGCGGGCAGGTTCAGGTCCTGCCGGCGCTCCAGGTCAAAGTCGTCGATGAGCGGCACCACCGTTTCGCGGATGGCCCGGTGGAAATCGAAGCAGTCCTGCGGGGTGTAGTCGAACCGGCCCAGGGCGGCAAACATGTAGTCGCGGAAGTTGGCAAACCCCGCGTTGTGAGCGACTTGGTGGCGCAAGCCCACCAGTTCGCTGAAGAGTCGGTCGAGGGCCGGCGCGTCTTGCAGGCGGCGGGCCTGGATGGCGCGGTAGGCCGTTTCGCGCACGGCACGGTCGGGGTTCTTGAGGCGGTCGGCGGCCTGGGGCAGGGTCAATTCCAGCCCGTCGAGGGTCACGTTCATGGCGCCCACCGTGGCCGCGTACTGCTGCTGCTTGGTGCTGATGTCGGTCTTGAGCGGGGTGTTCTCGGCCCGGTATATCTCCGAAGCTTGACGCACCGAGCGCAAAAACACGCCGTAGCGGTTCTCGTCCAGCTCGCTCAGGTAGGGCGAGGCCAGCATCTTCTCGTTCAGCGCGTGGTCGTAAGGCGCCACCTGCGGCTCCACCTCGTTCACGAAGTACTGGAACGCCTCGGCCCGGGCGGGGTCCTGGGTGTCGCAGGTCATGCGGATGTAGCGCCAGGCCAGGTCCTCGCTCAGCACCGATTCCAGTTCCGAGCGGTCGAGTAGCCAGTGTTCCAGCTCGGCGGCCGTGCCCACGGCGCGGTCCTGCAGTTCCTGAAAAAAGGGCTTGATGGCCGCCCAGTCCGTCACGGCAAACTCCTCGGGCAAATAATGGCGGGGCGGCCGGCTGGTATCGGTGGCCGACTCGGCGGTAGGTTCAGCAAGTAGCATCATAACACAATAATAGAAAAAAACAGGCAACGGGCGTGCCGGCAATAGCCTGTTTCTTACGAAACAAACACCGCGCCGGGCGGAAATATTTTTAGGCGGGCTCATGGGAATGAGTACAACAGAACGGCCCTGCTCGGCACGCGGGCGCCCCTTGAGCAGGGCCGCCTTTTTTCGTACGCACACTTCCTACCCAATCTCAATCACCACGTCGTCCGTCATCGGGTGGCCCACGCAGGTCAGCACGTAGCCCTGCTTCATTTCCGAATCGGACAGGCCCTCGCGCTCGTCGAGGTGCACCTTGCCGCTGAGGCATTTGCCGCGGCAGGCCGTGCACAGGCCGGCCTGGCAGGAATACGGCAGGTCGATGTCCTGGTCGAGGGCGGTTTCGAGAATGGTTTTGCCGGCGGGCACCTCGATTTTGTACTCGCTGCCTTCGTACTGAATGGTGACGGTGCGGGTCGTTTTGGTGTCGTCGCCGGGCGCGTCCGACACGTCGCCGTGGCCGCTGGCCGGGCCGGCCATGGCATCGGCGGTGTCGGCGGCGGCCACGAAACTCTCGCGCCGGATGCGGGCCTCGGGCACGCGCAGCAGGTCGAGCGCGGCGCGGGCTTCGGCCATCAGGCCCTCGGGGCCGCACATGAAATACTCGGCCTGCTCGGCCGGAAACTGGTGGCGCTGCTCCAGAATGCGCAGCAGCATGGTGCGGTTCAGGCGGCCGGTGTGGTGGTGGGCGCCGCCCGGCTGCAGGGGCTGGCTAAACACGTGCTCCACCTGCACGTGGCCGTTGGAGCCGGCTTCAAGGTCGGCGAGCTGCTGCTGAAAAATCACGGATTCCTCGTTGCGGTTGCCGTAAATGAGCAGCACGTGGCTGTTGGGCTCGGTTTTCACCACGGCTTTGAGGATGGACATGAGCGGCGTGATGCCCGAGCCGGCCCCGATAAGCACCAGCGACCGCGCCGCCTTGGGGCTGGGGCTGAGGGTGAAATTGCCGAGGGGTTCCATGACCTCGATTTGCTGCCCCACTTGCACCGTGTCGAGCAGGTAGTTGCTGACCAGGCCGCCTTCCACGCGCTTCACCGTCACGGACAGGCGCGGGGCCTCGTGCGGGGTGCTGCTGAGCGAGTACGCCCGCCGCTCTTTTTTGCCGGCGGGCCCACAGGGCACAATCAGGGTGAGGAACTGGCCGGGCCGGCTGGCAATGGGTTGGCGGTCGGCCCGTTCGAGGTGGATGGTAACAGAATCGGCGGTTTCCTGGGTCAGCGCAACTACGGTCAGCGTGTGGTACATCGAGGGGCGAATGGGGTCGGGGGCGCCTGCGCCATACGTAACCTGGCGGGCTTCCCAACGAAACGGTTGATAAAAGTTGAAACCCGGGCCGCGGCCTGCGCCGCGTCCCGTCGGCCGCAAAGGTAACTTGCCGCCACGGCAGCCTGTAAACCGGGCTCCGGCCAATCTGTTGCCGGCCCTGCCCGCAATTCGTTTCCCCGCCCCGTTTTCCGTTCTCGTTTGTCCCTCCCCGCCCTCCTGCTGCGCCACCAAGCCGATTTCGGCCCCGTGCTCCCCGTCGACCTCAGCGGCCCCGCCGTGGCCCGCCTCGATTTCACCGCCGCCAACCCCGCGGTGGCCGCCGCCGACCTGCGCGACACCGCCGCTTTCGAGCGCCTCGTCCACGGATTATTAACTGCCCAAAGCGCCACCATCGGCGTGGGCGGCTACCTCGAAAACCGCGTCATCTACCGGCGCAGCCCGCACTTCGGCCCCGGCGCGGCCGAGGAGCCCCGCTCCCTGCACCTGGGCGTCGACGTGTGGCTGCCCGCCGGCACGCCCGTGCTGGCGCCCCTGCCGGCCGTGGTGCACAGCCTGGCCGACAACGACAACTTCGGCGACTACGGCCCCACCGTCATCCTCCAGCACGCCCTGGACGGCACCGCGTTCTACAGCCTCTACGGCCACCTCAGCCGCCGCGAGTGGCAGCGGCTCCACCCGGGTCAGGCGGTAGAAAAGGGCGAGGCTTTTGCCACCGTTGGCCCCTTTCCCGAAAACGGCGACTGGCCGCCCCACCTGCACTTCCAGCTCATGGCCGACCTGCATGGCCGCGCGGGCGACTTCCCCGGCGTGGCCCGACCCTCGGAGCGGGCCGTGTGGGCGGCGTTGTGCCCCGACCCCAACCTCGTGCTGAAATGCAGACACCTCGAAACATCGTGCTGAGCTTGTCATAGCATGACGTTCTAGTCGGCAATATTTTATTTGCCGAACGCCCCGGCATCAGTCGAACTTGATGGCCACGACCGGCTTAATCCGCGAAATCAAGTACGTCGGGATGAGCACCGCCAGCAGCGAGGTGGCGAAGGTGGCCGCGTTCAGCAGCAGCAGCATCCGGGGGTCCCAGAAAATCGGCACCCGGTCCATGTAGTAGCTCTCGGGGTCGAGGGGAATGACTTTGAAGTAGTACTGGATAGCGCAGAAACCCACCGCCACCACGTTGCCAATTAGCATGCCCCGCACCGTGAGCGACAGCCCCCGGAAGAAAAACATGCGCCGAATTTGGTTATCCGTCGCCCCCAGCGCCTTGAGGATGCCAATCATGTTGGTCCGTTCCAGAATCATGATGAAAATGGTGGCTACCATGTTGAACGTGGCCACGAAAATAATCAGGATGAGGAAGATGATGACGTTGCGGTTCAGCAGCTGCAGCCAGTCGAACAGCTGGGCGTATTGGTCGGTCACCTTGTCGATTTTCAGGTCGTAGGGCAGCCGCTCGTAGAAGTTGTCGGCCGTCTTGTCCAGGGTTTTGAAGTCGCGCAGCACCACTTCCATGCCGCCCACCAGCGAGTCGGGCCAGGCCGGGGAGTTCAACTCCCGGATTTGCCGGATGTCGCCGATGACGTACACCTCGTCGAACTCATCGAGCCCCGTCGCGTAGATGCCGCTCACGCGGAACTGCCGCACCCGCGGCGGGTTCTGGATGAAGTAGAACAGCGTTTTGTCGCCCACCTTCAGCCGCAGCTTGTTGGCCACCTTCAGCGAGAGCAGCACGTCGGTGCTGGCCGCCGAATCGGGGAAGCTCAGGAACTGGCCCGCGGCCATGTTCTGGCGCATGGGCGAGGGGCCGTCGTTCTCCGAAATGCCTTTCAGCACCACGCCCAGCACCTCGTCCTTGGTTTTGATGATGGCCGTTTTCACGGCGTAGGGCTGGGTCGACTTCACCTCCGGAAACCCGTGCAGCTCGCGCACCAGCCGCGGCCCGCCAATGGGCGCCACTTCCAGCGAGTTGTTGGTGTCGTAGCGCGAGATTTGCAGGTGCGCGGCAAACGAGAAAATCTTGTTTTGAATTTCGTTGCGGAACCCCTGCAAAATGGCAAACGAGACGACCATCACTGCCAAGCCCATGGCAATGCTGATGATGGCTATTTTTGTGACCGAAGACGTGAAGGAGCCTGAGTCGGCTCCGCCGTCAATCTTCTGCGAAATGTAGCGGGCGACGTTCATTGTTCGGCCGTAAAGCTACGTTTTGAACGGGGACCGGCCACGTTGCGGCTTTACGTCCCTGGCCGTGCCCGGCTCTTCGCTCCTTTTTCGCCCTTTCCCTGACATTCATGGTCGCCTCACCTGCCAAAATCACCTGCTCGCTGCTGCTGGCCCTGCTGGCCATTGGGGCCACGCCGCCACCGGCCACCGGCCCCGCCACGGCCCGGCTGACCGGCCCAACGGCCCCGGCGGCGGTTGCCACCGCTCCGGCCCCCGCGCCGCGCATCGTGGTTGGGGCCGAGCGGTTCGATAAGTACCTGCCCCAGCTCAAAAACCAGCGCGTGGGCCTGGTTGTCAACCAAACCGCCCGCGTGGGGGCGGCTTACTTGGTTGACACGCTGCGGGCGCGTGGCGTGAACGTGACGGCCATTTTCGCCCCCGAGCACGGCTTCCGGGGCGAAGCGGCCGACGGCGCCACCATTAGCAACGGGCGCGACGCCCGCAGCGGCGTGCCGGTGCGCTCGGTGTACGGCAAAACCAAAAAGCCCACCCCCGACATGCTGGCCGACGTGGATGTGCTGGTGTTCGACATCCAGGACGTGGGCGCGCGCTTCTACACTTTCATCAGCACGCTGCACTACGTGCTGGAGGCTGCCGCCGAGCAGCACAAGGCCGTCGTCGTGCTCGACCGCCCCAACCCCAACGGCAGCCTGGTCGACGGGCCGGTGCTGGAGCCGGCGCACAAGTCCTTCGTGGGGCTCGACCCGCTACCCATTGCCCACGGCCTGACGGTGGGCGAGCTGGCCACGATGATAAACGGCGAGAAGTGGCTGGCCGGCGGCCGGCGCTGCCGCCTCACCGTGGTGCCGCTGGCCCCCGGCTACACCCACGCCACGGCCTACGCGCTGCCCGTGCGGCCTTCGCCCAACCTGCCCACCGCCCACGCCGTGGCCCTCTATCCCAGCATCTGCTTGTTTGAGGGCACCAACGTGAGCGTGGGGCGCGGCACGGCCGCCCCGTTCGAGGTCATCGGCAGCCCCAGCCAGCCGGCCAGCCGGCCGTTCTCGTTCACGCCCCGGCCCAACGCGGGCTCGCCCACCCCGCCGCTCAACGGCCAGCTGTGTTACGGCCTGAACCTGACCGAGGCTCCGGCCGCTTCCGCCCAGCTTCAGCTCCGGTATTTGCTCGATTTTTATCAGCAAAGCACCGACAAGGTGCACTTTTTTAGCAAGTATTTCGAAGAGTTGTCGGGGACGAATTCGCTGCGGGAGCAAATCATCGCGGGCAGGTCCGAGGCGGAAATTCGGGCCTCGTGGGAGCCGGGCCTGGGCAAGTTCAAAACCTTGCGGCGCAAATATTTGCTATACCCGGAGCGGTGAGGAAAACTCCCCCCGCCCCGGTTTCGCGGTTTTGAACCCAAGGGAAACCCTTCCCGCCTTGGGTTTAAGGATTCCAGGGCCGGGGGAAACTTCCCGAGGACTGATTTCTGAATTTCAAGGCTGGGGGGAACTCCCCGGGCGTTGGCGTGAGGATTCCGGAGCCGAGGAAGTTTTTCACCCAAGCCGACCCAATCCGTGGTCTGCCGTTTTCTTTGCCGAATGAATGTTCCGCTTCGCCTGATTTTCATGGGCACCCCCGACTTTGCGGTGCCCACGCTCGAAAGCCTATTGGCCTGGCCCGGCGGACGCGTGGTGGCCGTGGTCACGGCACCCGACCGGCCGGCGGGGCGCGGGCGGCAGCTTCAGGCCTCGGCCGTGAAGGAGGCCGCCCTGGCCCACGGCCTGCCCGTGCTGCAGCCCACCAACCTGAAGTCGCCCGAGTTTCAGGCCGAACTGCAGCGCTACGCCGCCGATTTGCAGGTGGTGGTGGCTTTCCGGATGCTGCCCGAAGCGGTGTGGAACATGCCCCGGCTGGGCAGCATCAACGTCCACGCCTCGCTGCTGCCGCAGTACCGCGGCGCGGCCCCCATCAACTGGGCCCTGATGCACGGCGACCTGGAAACGGGCATTACCTCGTTCTTTCTGCGGCACGAAATCGACACCGGCGACCTGATTATGCAGGAGCGGGTGCCCATTGCGCCGGACGACGACTTTGGCAGCCTTTACGACAAACTAAAAGTTGTGGGAGCTCGGCTGGCCCGCCGTTCCGTAGAAGCCATTGCGGCCGGCACCGCCCCCAGCACCCCGCAGGAGCCGCGGCCCGACTTGCGGCCGGCACCCAAGCTGCAAAAGGAAACCGGCCGGCTCGATTTCACCCGGCCCACCGCCGAGCTGGTGAACTGGGTGCGCGGCCTGTCGCCCACGCCCGCGGCTTTTGCGTCACTGCCCGACGGGCGCATCCTAAAAATATTCCGGGCCCAACCAGTGCCTCTGGGCGCCGAAGTACCCCCTGCCGCACCCGGCACCTGGGCGTCCGACGGCCGGCACTCCCTGCGCGTGGCCGCCGCCGACGGCTGGCTGGAGCTGCTCGACGTGCAGCTCGAAGGCAAGAAGCGGCTGCCCGTGAAAGAGCTGCTGCTTGGCTTCAAGCTGCCCGCGCAATGAAGCGGTCTGGAAGCTGTTTGAGTGAGTTTTTTTGCTTGTTTGGCGGGAGTAGAGACGCAGCATTTTGCGTCTCGTTGTTCGCGTCGCGTGGGTATCGTTCAACGAGGAGACGCAAAATGTTGCGTCTCTACCCTGTTTTGGCTAATCCAAACCGCTTCTTAGACAGTCGTTTTTCCGCGCGCCTCTTATCCTTAGCTGGCGGACGCGCAGCGCAGGACGACAGAACTTTTGACTTATTGAACAGCTTCAATCCGCATAACTCACTTTACCCTTTCTAGCATGGTTTTTTTCGTGGTTGCAGTGGCCGAAAACGGCGTGATTGGCCAACTCGGCGAGCTGCCCTGGGGCAGCCTGCCCAACGACCTGAAGCACTTTAAACGCATGACCCTGGGCCACCCCGTGGTGATGGGCCGCCGCACCTACGACAGCCTAGGCCGTGCCCTGCCCAAACGCCCCAACATCGTGGTGACGCGCCAGCCCAACTGGGCCGCGCCCGGCTGCGAAACCGCGCCCTCGGTATTGGCGGCCCTGGCCCGCGCCGCGGAGCTGGACGCGGAAGTGGCCGTGATTGGCGGCGGCGAAATCTACCGCGAAGCCCTGCCCGCCGCCGACGTCATCTACCTCACCGAAGTGCACCACACGTTCGAGGGCGACGCCTATTTCCCGGCCCTGCGCCCAACCGAGTGGCGCGAGGAAGCCCGCGAACGCCACGAGCCCGACGAGCGCCACGCCTACGCCTACAGCTTCGTGACGCTGCGCCGGCGCTAGGGAGGCGCCGTCTGTCATTGCGAGCGGAGCGAAGTAACCCTTTCTCTCTGAGCGACAAACTTAATAATGTGAGAAGCCCCGGCACTGCGCAGTGCCGGGGCTTTTCACTTAAAGGGTTTGTCACATTACTAGGCTGGTCGCTCAGAGAGGAAGGGTTGCTTCGCTCCGCTCGCAATGACAGACGGCGCTCGCAACGACAGTTTTCCTTTACCGCATCAGCACCAGCTTGCCCCAGTCGTTTTTAAAGGCCTTGTCGCCGGCCGAGTCGCGGCGGCTGAACTGGCTGCCGGGGTCGTCGAGGGCCACGCGGTAGAGGTACGTGCCGTTGGCCAGCCGGTCGCCGTAGGTGTCGGTGCCGTCCCAGGCGTAGGGGGTCAGGTTGTTGCCGATGTGCAGCGGCCCCAGTTCGCTCATGAAAATTTCGCGCACCACGCGGCCGGTGAGGGTCATAATCTGGATTTTCATGTTGCGCGGCAACTCGTGGCCCGTCACCGTGAACACGAACTGGGTTTTGCTCATCATCGGGTTGGGGTACGGGTACACGTTGGTGATGGTGGAGGCATTCACCACCTCAAATTTCACCTGAAACTCCGTGGTGCCGGCGCTCGCGCCGCTGGGGTCGCGGGCCTGCACGCGCAGCGTGTACACGCCATCGGGCAGCGGAGCCGTGCTGCCGGGCTGGAACTCCAGGGTGGCTTCGCTGCCGTTCGTGTTATTCACGTTGAAGGTGACGTTGGCGCCGGTCAGGTTCACGGGGGTAAGCGGCTGGCCCGGACCCTGCAAAAACACGGTCAAGAAAGACGGGTCGGTGATGTGGCGCACCTTGTCCTCGTCCTTGAGTTGAATTCGAATCGTGGGCTCCGACGACACCAGCTCCCCGTTGAGGATGTGGCGGCCGTCAACGGCCACGTCCAGCGTCGGGGGCACGTTGTTGTCAATCACGGTGAAAGGGTCGAGCAGCAGTTCGTTGTTGGCGTACGACTGTTCGGGTTGCAGGCGGGGGTTCACAAAGACTTCGGCGGCAAAGGTGCCAAACAGCCCCCGCACGTCCACGCTTACGGGGATGGTGGCGGTGGCCCCGGCCGCGAGGGCGGTGTTCACCGTGATGACAAAGTTTCTGTCCGCGTTGTTGGTGGCCGTGTTGCGCAGTTTTACCCGCATTTTGAGCGGTGAAGCAAACGCAACGTCGGATACGTTCTGGAACTTGACCGGAAAGCTGATGATGCCCACGCTCGTGGCCTGCTGGACCAAGGTGGCGGGCGCGTAGCTCGCGGCGGGCACCGAGTCGCGGCGCACCACGCCTTCGGGCACGCCCCGGTACGTCACCAGCCACTGGCGCAGCTGCGGCGGCACCCGCGTCACGGTGTCGCCGAGGGCCAGCTCCAGCCGCAGGTAGGGGTACTGGGCGGCCAAAATGGCCGCCAGCGGCTGCACGGCCGCGGTTACGTTGGGCAAGGGCGTGGATTCGCGGCCCAGCGAGTCGATGGCCACCACCTTCAGGGTGCGGAAGCCGGTGCCCAGGCGAATGGTGGAGTACAGGTCCAGCCAATCCTTGGCCGGGCCAATGCGGGGCGACACCACCCGGCCGGCCGTAACGCGCTGCTGCAGGGTGTCGCGCAGCTCGATGGCCTGGCTGTGCGCGGGGATGGGCAGGCTGCGGTCGGGGCCCGTTTCGTGCACCAGCCGGCCGGAAGTAGCCGTGAGCTTCTGGCCCAGCAGGGCCAACGGTTCACCGTCGGCCAGTTGAGTAATGAGCTGGGAGCCCAGCAGGGCCTGCATCGTGGCCTTGAGCGACGCCGGCAGCCGGGAGTAGCGCAGGCGGTTGGCCGAAACCAGGGCCACGTAGGCCCCCGGCGGCACCACGGCCAGGAAAGAAGCCAGCTGCTGCTGGCGCGCGGGGCTGTAGTTCAGGTTGTCGAGCGTGTCCAGCGCGCCAGCGATTGTGTCCCTGGCCGAAAAGTAGTAGAAATAGTTAGGTCCCACGCCGCAGCGTTGGTACGCGGCCGGCATGGCCACGGGCCGCAGGCCGTTGGGCTCGTACACGGCCACCAGCAGGTTGGGCGAGTTCACCCCACAGCCGCTCACCGAAGGCGGCGAACCGACCGACTGCAGGAAAATGCCCGCCCCCGTTAAGGATTCAAACGTGGCCGGGCTGCGCGGCACGCCCCCGCCGCGGGTGCGCAACACCAGCGGCACCCGGTTCTGGACGAAAGCCCACGCCCCGGTGGGGCTGCGCACGTCCACGCCGGTGCGGGTAGTGCGCTGGAACTGGCCGTAATGGCTCTGCGACCACCCACTGGGGCTGCCGGGGATGACGCGGAACGAAGCCGTGGCCCAGCTGCCGTCCTCGCCCGCCGCGGGCGTGTGGAAGCGGGCCCGCCAGTACCAGACCACGCTGTCGCGCGGGGCCACGGCGGGCAGCGCCGGGCGCCACTCGGCCACCAGGGAAGCCGTGATGAGCGGGGCGCGCAACAAGGCGCCGCTGTTGAAAGTGGGCACCGAATCCAACTCGAAATCGTAGCCGCGGGTCGTGCCGTTGCGGTCGTTGCTCTGCACCACCAGCCGGGGCTGGGCCGTGGTGACAATGGCAAACTCGGTCGGATTGACGACGGTGAGTCCGCCTTGCAGGAAGGTATAGTCCAGCTGCGCCGTGTTGTTGGTTTCGCTTACTTCCGGCACCCGGTTGTTGGGGTCCAACGCCACCTCGAACGTGCTGAGGCCGGCTTCGGCCACGGTGTTGGTCAAGGTGAGGGCATAGGTCGTGTCGCGGCCCCAGGCTTGGCGGCGCGTGAACAGCGGGTACACCACCGGCGGCCGGCCCGAGGCGTAGCGCCGCGTCACCCGGATTTCCACGGAGTCAAAGGTAATTTTTGCCGGGTTGGCCACGCCCACGTTCAGCACGAAGGAAGTGGAGGAAGCCTTTACCGGCCCGGGCTGCCCGGGCACCGGGGTAACGCTGAGCGTGGCCGCGCTGGCGATAAAGTCGGGGCGGGCGGGCGCGAAGAGCGCCAGGGCGGGGTCGCCCTGCCAGCCGGTACACAGCAATTGCTCGGCGCCAATGTCGTCGCTGAAGAGCGGCAGGCGCTGCAAGCGCCGCACCGCTTCGTCGTGCACCGCCACCACGGGTTTGCCGTACCACTGCGCGTCGTTGTAAAGCAGCTTCGTGAGCGTGTCGAGGGCAACGGCCAGCGGGGCGGCGTAGCTGTAGCCTGATTCGCCGAGGGAGCCAATGGCACCCTTTCGGTCAGCAAATAGATAGTCTTCGACTATAGTGGCGTAGGGGGTGAACGTCTGGTTTCCAGCGCAGCCATTCAGCATCAGCACCGGGTATTTGTCGCGGTTGTTGTAATTATTGGCCGGGTCCGAGGGCACCCCAAATTCAAGGGCAAACGTGTTGTTGGACCCGTGCCCAAAGTAGTTCAGCACCGAAATGCCGTTGTTCAAATAGGTCGCGATGTTGATGCTGACGGGCAGCGAGTTGGGCGTGACGCGGAACTCCGTGCTTACGTGCCCGCCAAAGTATGGGCGTTCCGTGCGCACCTTGGCCCGGTCCATCACGGCCCGAAAATCCGCGGTTTCCGACGGCGTATAGCCGCCCACCAGGTGCAGCACGTTTTTGCGCCAGGGCTCCGGGCCCAACGCCTCATGGGTGCGCAGTTTGCCCAGGTAGTTTAGCACCTGCTGGGGCGTGATGGCTGTGAGCCGGCCGGTGCGCAGCTTGGCCACGTAGTCGTCCGTCTGAAAGTCGGCCGTTATCATATTGTCCGATACCGACCGAGACGAAGTAGGCACCAAATCGAGGCCCCGCTCGCCGAGGGCACGGGTGGTAGTGAAGGTGTTGATGTTGCTTTGGTTGCTGCCCTGAATAAGCGGCTCGGAATACCCGATGCCCTTGCCTAGCAGCAGCAGGTAGCGGTTGGGGTTGGCCGGGGCGGCGGCGGCCAGCCACCGGCCAAAGTGCCGCAGGGCCAGCCAGGACCTTTCGCCGTAATGAAACTGGTCGTAGAGCTGAGCGGCCGTCACCAGCAAAGTGTCGTAGCCCCCGCCGGCCGCCGATGCCCGGTAGCCGGCGTAGGCCCGGGCGGCGTTGGGTACGGGCGTGGTACCGTCCATTCCCGGACCAAATAATTGGCGGTGCGAAACAATGGCGAAGTTGACCGCCGCCGCGTTGATGGCCCGGAAGCGCACCCGCCGGGCCGCCAGGGGCACCAGCGGGCGCTGGGCATCGGCGAGCAGCAACCGGTGCGTACTGGCCGCCGTGGCGCCCGGGAACACAAAGCGCCGGCCCAGCGGGCCCAGTGTCTGGGCCGCGGCGGGCGCCACCCGCTGCACGTTCCAGGGGTCCTGCACGTCGTAGCCCACCACCGAGGCCGGGATGCTGTCCACTTCGAACGTGGCCGGGCCGCCCAGCAGCGAGTCGTTGGCAAAGAACAGGCTGCGGCGCGGCCCCAGCCAGCGGTTGGCCTGGGGCGCCACCACCCGCACGTATGCCCGGCGGAAATAATCGCCGGTGGAATTGGTGCCGCCCCCCGCGCTGCCCGACAGCCGGATGGTGAACTTCCCATCGGCCCCAATCTCGGAACGCCGCAGGGCGTAGCGTCCCACTTTGAAGCCGTAATTGCTGAAAATTAGCCGGCCCAGGGACCGGTACGTGACCGTGGCCGTGGTCGAGTCCAGCACCAACACTTCGATGTTGTGGGGCGCGTTGCGGCCGCCCACCACGCACACTTCCACGCGCGGGGCCGGGCCGCTGCCCGCCGGTACCACGGCCCGCAGCAGCGAGTCGGCCGGGGTGTAGTGCGGCGTTCTAACCGCCCCGCCCAGCAGAATTGAGAAGTAGCCTTCCCCCGATTCCACCCACGGCAGGTACGTGTCGCCGTGCGGGGTTTCGCCCACCTGCACGGTTTCCAGCCGCGTGACGGTGGTCAGGCGCCAGGGCTGGGGAGTGCCGCCGGCCGCGGCGAGTTCGGCCATGCGCCGGGCGGCGGGGGCGGCGGCGCCCGGGTAAGTCAGGAAGTACGCCGCCGTGTCGGTGTAAAAGCTGTAGAGCTGATGGGGCTGTTCGGCCGCCGTCTTGTACAAGTCGCCGTCGAGCTGGCCGTCGTTGCGCTGCCCGAAAAATTCCAGGTAAGTGTTGGCGTCGAACACGTTGCGGGTACCGCCCTGGTACGCGGCCACCTCGCGGCCCCGGCGCCAGAGCTGCAGGCGACTGGGGTCGATGCCACTCAGCCCGGCCTGGGTCAGGTACTGGTAGTCGAGGCGGTAGAGGCCGTCGCGCGTCACCCGCACCTTGTAGTACTGCTGGCTGGGCACCACCCACTCATTGCCGTAGGGCCCCGATTGGGCCTGCGCCCGCCCGCCTCCCAGCAGCGTAGTCAGCAGCAACAGCAGCAACCCCCATCCTTTCCCCGTAAAGCCGTATATTTTATGCATATTTATGTGAATTCAGCGTTCTTATCAACACCATCGAAATGCGCCACGAGCTTGCGGCTCGCCTACGTAACTATTCGGGCAACGCCGCTTAGCCTTATTTAAACCCGTAGCCGAGCGACACAATCAGCGAGTTGGTTTGCGAGGCGCTCCCGAGCTTTTCCACGGCCAGGCGCGACAGGGCCAGGTCCACGCGCAGGCCGCTCACGGCCACGCCGGCGCCGAGGCTGTACTGGCCTTTCCACTGTAGTTTTTGGTCGACTACGCTGCTAATTTGCTGGAAGTTGCCCGCCCCTCCGCGCAGAAACACCAAGTCCTTGTACCCCACCTCCAGGCCCACGCGCGGGTCCACGCTCACGGTTTTGGTGGAAATGGGCGTGTTGCGCCGGCCGTCGGTCGTCGTCTCCAAATCGACGCCCACCAGGGCCGAGAACTGCTTGGGCAGCGCAAAGCGGCGGCCGGCCCCGAGGATGAACTGGGGCAGCGTGATTTCGGTGCTGTTGGCCGGCACCGGGTCCGTGGAGGCGTAGGTGATGTCCTTCTGGTACTCGGCCGCGTTGATGGCCCAGGAGTTGAACGTCGTGGTCACGTCGCGGGCCATCAGGCCCAGGTTCCAGCCCTTGCGGTTGTACTGCACCCCGGCGTCGATGCCGAAGCCGTAGGCGCTGGCGAAGTTGCCCACGTTGCGGTAGATAATCTTGCCGTTGGCGCCCACGCTCAGGCCCTCCACCTTGCTGATTTTGCGGGAGTACGACAGCAGCAGCGCGTAATCGGCCACGGCGAAGTACTTGATTTTGCCGTAGTCCACGTAGCCATCTTCGCCGATGAGGCCACGGGTGTCGGCAATGTTGTCGATGCCCAGGCGCAGGATGCTCACGCCCACGGCGCTCTTGTCGTCGAGCGGCATGGAAAAGGCCGCGTAGTCGTTTTTCACGATGCCCGAGAACAGCTCCGAGTGCATCAGCACGCCGTCGTACTTGTGGGTTTGGTTCACCAGGCCGGCGGGGTTCCAGTAGCCGGCGGTGGCGTTGTCGGCCAGGCTGGCCTGCACCTTGCCCATGCCCAGGGCCCGGGCCCCCACCCCGATGCTGAGGAATTCGTTGCTGTACTTGGGCGTGCGCTTGGATTGGGCGGCGGCGGGCAGGGCCAGGGCGGCCAGGGCACCCGCAGCGAGCAGCGCGCGGGCAGCGGAGAAAAAGTGCGGCATATATAGAAAGGCGGTAAGAAGTGCGCGGACGGAACGCAAGTTACTTCAACTTAGTGCACCCGGGCCCGCCAATTTCGGGCCAATCGTGCGCTTTGGCCGAAGAATACTGCTACCGGCGGCCGGCGGGGACGGCCCAGGGCCCGCGCTGGCCGCTCCCGCCGGCCGCAGGGACCCCGCGAGCCGAGCACAAGGGGTCAACCAGAAGACAGTCTGTTTGCCCGTTCACGCTGGAATTCAGGAATTGTCAGGAGATTTAGCTGGTTTCAAGCAAAATTTTTCTATCTGATTATCAATGGATAACACATTATTTATTGGAATTTATAATAATTATTCATCCAGTACCTTGCTTTACAAAGTACCTACCATAGATTTGTACTGTTTCTCACCCACTAGCTATTCGACACGCCCATGAAACTCGAGAACACCCAGGTTCAGATGCGCAAGGGAATCCTTGAATTCTGCATCCTGGAAATTATCGCCCGCGGCGAAGCCTACGCCTCCGACATGCTGGAGGAGCTGACTTCGGCCCGCATGATAGTGGTGGAGGGCACGCTCTACCCCTTGCTCACCCGCCTCAAAAACGCTGCCCTGCTCGACTACGTCTGGAAGGAAAGCACCAGCGGGCCGCCCCGCAAGTACTACACCCTGACCGACGACGGCCGCAAGTTCCTGGAGGAGCTGCGCGACACCTGGCAGGAAATGGCCGCTTCGGTGGACATCATCCGCCACAGCCGGCCGCCGGGCGACAGCCGCTAACCCGCCTTTTTTTCTGCTTCACTCACCCGCATCAAACTGGCCCGTTCGGCCTTCTTTCACATGAAAAAGAACATCAGCATCAATTTGCAGGGCCTCATCTTCCACATCGAAGAAGATGGTTTCGACGTCCTCAGCCGCTACCTGGCCGAGGTGAAGGCCCACTTCGCCGGCTACCGCGGCCACGAAGACATCGTGGCCGACATCGAGGGCCGCATCGCCGAGCTCTTCGCCGCCCGCCTCTCCCCCACCCAGCAGGTCATCAGCCTGGAGGACGTGGAGGCCATGACGGCCAAAATGGGCCGGGTGCGCGACTTCGCCGCTGACGCCGACGAGGACGACGAAGCCACCGCCGAAACCGCCGCTGCCGACGCTGCTGCCTTCGGCACCACCAGCGCCTATGGCACCACCGCGGCCCCCGCCGCCGAAACCGGCCCCAAGCGCCTGTACCGCGACATGGCCAACCGCAAGATTGCCGGCGTGGCCGCCGGCATTGCCCAGTACTTGGCCGTGAACCCGCTCTGGATTCGCCTCGGCTTCGTGGTGCTGGCCTTCTTCTCGCCGGGCGTGTGGCGGGTGTTCGACGACAACCCCTTCCGCCACTTCAACCTGCACTTTGGCTCCTGGACCCTGCTGGGCTACATCGTGCTCTGGATAGTGCTGCCCAAGCGCTACGACGCCCCCGCCCCCACCGACGCGCTGCTGACCACCGGCCCGCTGGCCGGCCGGCGCCTGTTTCGGGACACGGGCAGCGCCAAGGTGGCCGGCGTGGCCGCCGGCCTGGCCGCCTACTTCAACGTGGACGTGACCCTGGTGCGGGTGCTGATGCTGGTGGGCCTGCTGGCGGGCGGCTTCACCGTGCCGCTCTACATCATTCTGTGGATAGTCTTGCCCGAAGCCAAAACGGTTTCGGACAAGCTGCGGATGCGCGGCGACGCCATGACGCTGGAAAGCTTCGACAGTAGCGCGCGCAGCAACGCTTTTAGCGACGCCCCCACCACGAATCGGCCAGTGGGGGCCTTTGTGGAAGAGGCTGCCCGGAGCCTGCGGCCGTTGGTGAACTTCGCGGGCTCAGCCATTCGCATCGTGGCCGGGGTGCTGCTCACCCTCACCGGGTTTGGCCTGCTGCTGGCCCTGGCCATTGCGCTGGGCGCCGGGTTGGGCGTCATCCCGAACTCCGAAAACATCATCGCCGGCGACGTGCCGGCCCACGTGCTCCTGAACGGCGTCCCCGGCTGGGGCCTGCTGGCGGGCTTCCTGGCCCTGGGCATTCCGTCCTTGTCGCTGCTGCTGGGCGGGCTGAACCTCTTGTTTCACCGGGCCCTGCTGCCCCGCACCGTGAGCCTGTCGCTGCTGGGCCTCTGGCTGCTGAGCATCGTGGGCCTGGTGGCCGCCGTGGCCCAGCAGAGCCACGAGTACCAGCGCAGCGCCGAAGTGGAGCAGCTGGAGCGCTACCCCGCCCTGACCACGCCCGTGCTCTTCCTCGACGCCCGCCACGTGGACCGGCAGTGGGACCAGCACGTGGACGCCCGCCTGGCCGCCGCCGACAGCGGGCGCGTGGTGGAAGTGCTGCGCACCCTGGGGGCCAAAGGCGCCACCGAGGAAGCCGCCCGCCGCACGGCCTTGTCCACGATTGACTACACGGTGCGGGCCAGCGGGGATTCGGCGCTGGTGTTCGACGACCATTTCTCCTTCCTGCCCAACGCCCGCTTCCGCAACCAGGAGCTGGCCCTCACCGTCCGCCTGCCCCGCGACCGCACCTTCCGCATCAGCCGGCGCTTTGCCAGCCTCGTCGGTGACGAAAGCTTTGTGAATGGCCGCCAGCCCCGCAGCCCCGAGCAGCACCGCTACCGCCTGCGCGGCAATAAACTGGAATGCATCGGCTGCACCGACGAAGAGGTGGGCAACGACCAAGGTGGCGATGGCCTCCACATCAACGGCAACATTAATGGCAAGGAAATGCACGTGCGCGTGGACAGCGACAGTGACAGCAACAACGCCGACAGCTCGGACGACAACGCCGACAGCTCGGACGACAACGCCGACAGCAACGGCGTGACCCTGAACTACGGCGGCGCCCCCACCTTCAACACCGACCTGAGCAGCTACGGCAGCGACCGCCGCACCTACGAGCAAACCGGCTTCACCCAAGTGCACGTGGTGGGCGGCTACCGCGTGGTGGTGCGCAACGGCGCCGGCTTCAAAATCGAGGCCGGCGGCGACGACCAGAACCTGCAGGACGTGCGGGTGGAGCAGAGCGGCAACACCTTGGAAATCCACCCCCGCAACACGTCCATTTTCGGCGGCAGCTGGGGCCGCGGCCAGGAAAAGGTGCTCATCCGCATCGAAATGCCCAGCATCGACGGCCTGCAGTTGGCCGGCGCCGTGCACGCCGACCTCAGCGGCTTTGCCCGGCAGGACCGCCTGAAAGTGGAGCAGGCCGGCGCCAGCCACCTGCGCCTGAACGGCGACTACGGCACCCTCAAGCTGGAGCAGGCCGGTGCCTGCCGCACCACCGCCACCGGCCGGGCCGACGACCTCGACTTCGACGCCGCCGGCGCTTGCGAGCTAGCCGGCGCCAACCTGCAAACCCGCACCGCCAAAATCAACCTGGCCGGCGTGTGCAAGGCCCGCCTCCACGTAACCGAAAGCATCAAGGGCGACGCCGTGGGCGCCAGCGAAATTGCCTACAGCGGCAAGCCCCGTTCCGAAAACATCGACGCCACCGGCCCTTCCAGCGTGAAACGGCTGTGAGACCAGCCACCGCTTCGGCGTTTTGCCCGCCGCTCACGTAGCTAGGATTATTAAATTATTTCCAAGCAACTTTCCCCGGCGCGGCCGCATCTATGCCCCCGATATTTGCCTGAAAAAAGAAGCCAGGCCTAGTTTGGTGAGTGAACGACGCCTCCTTCTGGACGAAGTCCTTTGGCTGCCCCCTGCTGCAACAGGAAGGCCAGGGCTTCGTCCATTTCGTTTTTAATGGTGCCTTCGAGGATGGCCTCGAGCACGAGGTTCTTCAGCTCGCCCACTTCCCTGGAAGGCTTGAGGCCAAAGGTTTCCATGATGATTTCGCCGGTGATGACCGGCCGGAAGTTGCGCAGGTGGTCCTGGGCTTCCACTTCCTTCAGCTTGTCTTCCACCTCGCCGAAGTTGCGCAGGTAGCGGGCCTTGCGCTCATGGTCTTTGCTGGTGATGTCGGCCCGGCACAGCAGCATGAGCCGGTCGATGTCGTCGCCGGCTTCGAACAGCAGGCGGCGCACGGCCGCGGCGGTCACGGTTTCCTTCACCAGCGCAATGGGGCGCAGGTGCAGCCGCACCAGCTTCTGCACCATGCGCATTTCCTCGCCCAGCGGCAGTTTCAGGTCGGTGAAAATGCCGGGCACCCAGCGGGCGCCCTTGTCCTCGTGCCCGTGAAACGTCCAGCCCACGCGGGGGAAGTAGCGCTTGGTGGCGGGCTTGGCGATGTCGTGCAGCACGGCGGCCCAGCGCAGCCACAAGTCGCCGCCGGCCGCGGCTACGTTGTCGAGCACCTGCAGGGTGTGGTAGAAGTTGTCCTTGTGGGCGTGCGTGCCCACTTTCTCTACCCCCTGCAGCAGCGCCATCTTCGGAAAGATGAGGTGCAGCAGTCCCGTCTGAAACAGCAGCTTGAAGCCGTAGCTCGGCGTGGGCGACCCGATAATCTTGTTCAATTCCATCGTAATCCGCTCCTGCGACACAATTTTTATGCGGTCCTTGTTCCGGACAATGGCGTCGAACGTGTCCGGCTCAATGTCAAAATTAAGCTGCGCGGCGAAGCGCACGGCGCGCATCATCCGCAGCGGGTCGTCGGAAAACGTCACGTCGGGCCCCAGCGGCGTGCGGATGGTTTTGCTGGCCAGGTCCTTCATCCCGTCGTAGCGGTCGACCAGCACGCCAAAGTCCTCGGCGTTGAGGCTCAGGCCCAAAGCGTTGATGGTGAAGTCGCGGCGGGCCAAATCCTCTTCCAGCGTCCCGGCTTCCACCTCCGGCTTGCGCGAGTCGGCGCGGTAGCTTTCGCGGCGGGCGCCCACAAACTCGATTTCGCCGGCCTCCTCGGTCGGCAGCATGGCGGTGCCAAAGTTCTTGAACACCGTGACCTTGGCGCGGCCTTTCAGCCGGGCGCCCACGGCCTGGGCCAGCGCAATGCCGTCGCCCACGGTCACCACGTCGATGTCCTTGCTCGCCCGCCCCAGGGCCAAGTCCCGCACATAGCCGCCGATGACGTAAGCCGGCTGCTTCAGCGCCGCCGCCGCTTCGGCGATGGTGCGAAAGATGGGCAATTCGGGGAGTTGGGGCGTGCTCATGGCCGCAAAGTTCGGCCAGAACTCTCATTGCCGCTTCACGCCCTTACCACTTCCAGCTGGCCGCCGGCGCCCAGGCGCACCACGCGCGAGGGCGCCACCCGCGTGTCGTCGTCCTGCCGCCAGTTCACCACGTGGTCGGCCCCGCGCACAATGGCGGCGTCCACTTCCGCGTACACGGCCGGGGTTGGCGCGCCCGCCTTGTTCGCCGACGTCGACACCAGCCCGTGCCCCAGCCGCCGCACCACCTTGAAGCAAAACTCGTCCTGCACCACGCGCAGGCCCACCGTGCCATCGGGCGCCACCAGGCCGGGGGCCACCACCCGGCTGGCGGGCAGCAGGTAGGTGGTCGGCCGCGCTTGGTCGGCCAGCAGCTGCTCGATGCCGTCGGGCACTTGCGCGGCGTAGCGGCGCAACATGGCCGCGTCGATCACCAGCACGATGCTGGGCTGGCCTTCGGGCCGGTTCTTCAACTTGTAAAGCGCCTGCACGGCGGGCGGCGCTTCGGCGTCGCAGCCCAGGCCCCACACCGTGTCGGTCGGGTAAAGAATGACTTGCTGAAGCAGCAAGGCATCCACGGCGGCATCTACTTCTTGCTGGAATCTATTCATATCACTGATTGCCGCGGATTAACCGTGATTTCGCTGATTTTTTACGAGCGGCACGGCGGAGTATCGGGTAAAGCAAAGGGAGACTGGTGGGGGCTGGTTGAGCGCAGGTCCCGGGCTTGCCCTGGGGAACCGGGCCGGTCTTTGGCCGAAAGAATCAGTGAAATCACGGTTAATCCGCGGCAATCAGCGATTGGCAGAGCTCGACCAACACGCCGGCCGCGCTTTTGGGGTGTACGAAGCAGACGAGTTTGTTGTCGGCGCCGCGCTTGGGTTCTTCGTTTAATAACACGAAGCCTTCGCCGCGCAGCCGGGCCATTTCGGCCCGGATGTCGTCCACTTCAAACGCGACGTGGTGAATGCCTTCGGGCTTCTTGGCCAGGAACTTGGTGATGGCGCTGTCGGGCGAGGTACCCGCCAGCAGCTCAATCTTGGAGCCGCCCACCCGGAAGAAAACGGTGTCGACGGCTTCGCTGGCCACGTGCTCCTGCTTGTAGGGCTCCGCACCGAGCAGCGTGGTGTAGAGGGCCGTGGCGACTTTGAGGTCGTGCACGGCCAGGCCGAGGTGTTCGAGATTGGTGAGCATGGGAACGAGGACGAAAAGAACCGCAAACGCGGCTGACGGCAAAACGCGGCCCTTTGGCCCTTTGCCGGGCGTTTCGGGCCGGCGCCGGAAGTCGGCGCAATTCCTTATTTAGATTGTATCTACTTTTGTGGGACCAAAGAAAACTGATTACCCCGAAACCGTGTTCTACAGGGGACCATCCATTCGCTGGTTTACCACCTTGCTAACCCGCTACGCGCAATGCTGAAGCTCCCCATTTACCTCGACAACAACGCCACCACGCCCCTCGACCCGCGGGTGCTGGAGGCCATGATGCCCTACCTGACCGACGTTTTTGGCAACGCGGCCTCGCGCAACCACCCCTTCGGCTGGGCCGCCGAGGAAGGCGTGGACTACGCCCGCGAACAAATCGCTCAGCTCATCAACTGCGACCCCAAGGAAATCATCTTCACTTCGGGCGCCACCGAATCCGATAACCTCGGCATCAAGGGCGTGTTCGAGATGTACAGCCAGAAAGGCAACCACGTCATCACCTGCACCACCGAGCACAAAGCCGTGCTCGATACCTGCAAGCACCTCGAAAAGCTGGGCGGCCGCGTCACCTACCTGCCCGTCGACGACAAAGGCCTCATCAGCCTCGAAGAATTAGAAGCGGCCATGACACCGCAGACCGTGCTGGTCACCATCATGTACGGCAACAACGAGACGGGCACGATTAACAACATCCGCGAAATTGCCCGCATTGCGCACAGCCACGGGGCCCTGTTCATGACCGACGGCACCCAGGCCGTGGGCAAAATTCCGGTGGACGTGCTGGCCGACGGCATCGACATCATGGCCTTTACGGCCCACAAAATGTACGGCCCTAAGGGCGTGGGGGCACTTTACGTGCGCCGCAAGAACCCCCGGGTGAAGGTGACGGCCCAGATGGACGGCGGGGGCCACGAGCGCGGCATGCGCTCGGGCACCCTCAACGTGCCCGGCATTGTGGGCCTGGGCAAGGCCTGCGAGCTGGCCCGCCTGGAGATGGCCGCCGACACCGCCCGCCTAAGCGTGCTGCGCGACCGCCTCGAAAAGGAGCTGATGACGATGGAGGAAACCTACGTGAACGGCTCGGTAGAACACCGCCTGCCCCACGTCACCAACATCAGCTTCAAGTATGTGGAAGGCGAAGGCCTGATGATGGGCGTGAAGGACCTCGCCGTATCGTCCGGCTCGGCCTGCACTTCGGCCTCGCTGGAGCCCAGCTACGTGCTCAAGGCCCTGGGCCTGAGCGACGACTTGGCCCACAGTAGCCTGCGTTTCGGCCTGAGCCGCTTCACCACCGACGAGCAGATTGACTACGCCATCGGCCACGTGAAAGAAGCGGTGACCAAGCTGCGCGAAATGTCGCCCCTGTGGGAGATGTTCCAGGAAGGCATCGATTTGAGCAAAATCGAGTGGGCGGAACATTAATTAAATGAGGAATGAAGAATTGTTTCCGACGCCTCGTTTGCTTTAATTCCTCATTCTTCATTTCCTCATTCTTCATTTCCTCATTCTTCATTCTTCATTCTTCATTATTAACTCAAGCAAAGCGACATGGCTTATTCCGATAAGGTAATCGACCACTACAGCAACCCCCGCAACGTGGGCACGCTGGACAAGAGCAAAAAGAACGTGGGCACCGGCCTGGTGGGCGCGCCCGAATGCGGCGACGTGATGCGCCTGCAAATTGAGGTGGACGAGGCCACCAACACCATCACCGACGCCAAATTCAAAACCTTCGGCTGCGGCTCGGCCATTGCGTCGTCGTCGCTGGCCACGGAGTGGCTGAAGGGCAAATCCATTGACGAAGCCTTGACCATCGACAACATGGAGATTGTGGAAGAGCTGGCACTTCCGCCCGTGAAAATCCACTGCTCGGTGCTGGCCGAGGATGCCATCAAGTCGGCAATTTCGGACTACCGCGTGAAGAACGGCTTGCCTGCTTTGGAGCTGGCGCACCACTAATTCAACTAAAAATGGAGAAGTAAAAATTAAAGTCGGCGTCAAATACGACTGTCATTTTTGCTTCTCCATTTTCAATTGCTTAAAACAGATGGACGGATTTGAGGACGCCCGTTTGCAGCGCGAAATTGAGCAATATTTGGGGCTCGACGCGGAGCAGTTGCAGTTTGAGTTTCGCCGGTTGGATGGGCTCACGCGTCTGGACTTGGTAACCGTGAACCCGCGGCACCAGCAGCGCTTTTTGTTCCGCTTCGAAACGGGCCGCGACGAAACGGAATGCCTGCAAAAAATGTTGGACTACGTGCGCCGCTTCCGCGACAACGAAAGCTCGTACACCTTGCAATGGCGCGCCCGCGGCGACAAGGAATTACAAACGTCCTACTTCCGGGCACACAACGCTTACGAGGCCCTGGACAAACTTTATTTTGGTCGCGACCTGAACACCATTACCGTGTTCAGCGTGGTGCTAAATCCGAGTTCTTAGGGTACGGAGCTGCCCCCGTCCGCGGCGCGAACGAACCAGCCCGAACGGCGGTTTATTATCCTGATGAAACTGCTTCTCACATTCCGCTAGCCGGACTATTGCCATGATTACCGTATCCGACAAAGCCAAAGAAAAAATGACGCGCCTGATTCAGGACGCGCACCTCGACGAGACTTACCGCCTGCGCGCCTCGGTGGCGGGCGGGGGCTGCTCGGGGTTGAGCTACAAGCTGGACTTCGACAACGAGGTGCGGCCCATGGACCAGGAGTTCGAAGACAAGGGCGTGCGCGTGGTGGTCGACATGAAAAGCTTCCTCTACCTGGCCGGCACGGAACTGGATTTTTCCGACGGCCTCAACGGCAAGGGTTTCCAGTTCAACAACCCCAACGCCTCGCGCGAGTGCGGCTGCGGTGAGAGTTTCTCTGTCTGAACCGCGGATTGGTCGGATTGATTTTGTGGGCGACACCACTACCGCGCCAAGTCCTTTCGTCCCGCATACAAAAGGCCACCCGATGGGTGGCCTTTTCTTTTCTCGTAGGCTCGGTTCATCCCCAAAATCCGGGTCATCCGACCAATTCGCGGTTCGGACACTACTCTTTTTCGAATTTCTGTACAACGCGGCCGGTGGTGGTTTGCAGCTCTAAAAAGTAGAGGCCCGGGGGCAGCGTGTCGAGGGCGAGGTGAGCAGTGCCGGCTTGGGTGGTGCCGTGCAACAGGGGCTGGCCCAGCTGGTTGAGCACGCGGTAGGGCGTGGCCCCCTCAGTCAGGAAGTTGATGGCGGTGCGGGCCGGGTTGGGGTAGAGCAAAACCTTGGCGGCCAAGCCTGTGCCAGCACCCGCCACGGCCACCACGGGTGAGAAAGCGGCTTTGCCATCGGTATCAACTTGGCGCAGACGGTAGTAGAGCGCGGGGGCCGCAGGGGCCTTGTCGAGGGCGGCGTAGGCGGTGGGCTGGCTGCTGTTGCCGCGGGCCGGGGCGGTGGCCACCGCGGCAAAATCGTGGCCGTTGGCACTGCGCTGCACTTCGAAGTAGGCGCTGTTTTTCTCGCTGGCGGTGATCCACTTCACCGATACGGCATTATCGGCTTGGCGCCGGGCGGTGAAGCTGGTCAGTTCTACAGGCAGGGGGTTGACGAGGGCCGTGGGCGACGTAGTGGCCAGGACGATATCGCCCAGCTGCCCCGGCGCCGACAAGCTCACGGTGATGGTGCCGGCCGTGGGCGGGCCGGTGTTGTTGGGGTTGGTGGCAGGGTCCACGTCGGCATACGGCACGCCGGACCCGGCGGAAGCGGCCACGCGCAGCGTCCCGCTGTTGGAGTTGTCCGTCACGCCGTCGTCGCCGCCGTACGCCAGCGTGACCGTGCCTAGCTGGAAGTTGGAAGTTGCTTCTTCGGTGAGGGTGAAATAGCGAATGCTGGAAACGCGCGTGATGCTGCCCGTGTAGCCGCGGGCGTTGGTGTTCTGCTCGGTAATGCGCGCCGTGTAAGCCGTGGCGCTCGGGTTTTGCGTGGCCCCGAAGACCAAGGGACGGTACGCGCCCTGCTGGAAACCCAGCGGGAACGTGAGCGTGGCGCTGGTGGCGGCGTTGGGCGTCGTCAGGGTCAGCGCGTTCACGAAGCTGTTGGCGTTGCCGGGGTTGGTGGGGTCGAGCGTGCCCGCCACGATGCGGTCGGTGGGGCCGGTTTGCAGGGCACCCAGGACCAGCGACAGCGTGCCGACGGAAACGGTGTTGGCCACGGGAATCAGGGCGAAAGCGGTGCGGTTGAGGGCCAGGGTGTTGAGGGCGTTGCCGCCCGATGGAATGATGGCCAGCGAGCCCGTGACGGCGCCCGAACCCGAGAAGACAAGGTTACTGGTGGCCGACCCCTGGATGGGCGATGCCGCCCCGGCCGCGGTGAGGGCCCCGGCAATTTCCAGCGTGTTGGCGGCCCCAATGGCCAGCGTGCCGGCGGTAAGAGTCAAGGCGTTGCTCACCTTCAGGGAATTGCCCAGTCGCAGCGTGGCTGCCGCCCGGTTCAGGGTCAGCGTCCCCACCTCGGCCGCGACGTTGGGCGAAGTGTAGAGCTGCCCCAGGGCGCCGCTGCCGCCAATGGTCAGAGTGGTGGCGGGGCCCACGGCCAGCAAGCCGGTAGAGGCCGTCATCACGGGGCCGTTCAGGGTGAGGTTGCCGGTGCCCGACGCGAGGATGCCGTTCTGTAGCGACAGCGTGCCGGTCACGGTCAGGTCGTTGGGCAGGGCCAGCGTGTTGCCGGGGGCAGGGGCGCCCCGTACGTCCAGGGTCAAGTTGGTCAGTTGGGTACTTCCCGGGGTCAGTAACAGGGTGCCCAGCGGGGTGGTGAAGCTGCGGCTGAATACCAGGCTGGCGCCGGGACTGAACGCCAGGGTGCCCTGCGTAGACGCGCCGGTGGTGATAACCGCCCGGCCCAACGGGAAAAAGCTGAGGGGGTTGTTGTTGATGTTGAGGATGGTGCCCGTGGCCAGCGAGTAGCCGCCCCCGCCGGTACCGTTGCCCAATTCCAGGCTGGTGCCGCCGCTGGCATCGGCCAGGCTCACGCCGGCCTGGCCGGCAAGCAGCGTGAGGCGGAACAAGCGCACCGCATTGCCATTGCCGCTGATGAGCTGCGGGGTGGTGGTGGTGGTGGCATTCACGGTTATGCGGCCGGTGCCCACGGTTTCAAACGTCGTGGTGCCGGTCAGGGTGAGGTTGCCGCCCAGGTTGAGGGTGGTGAACGGCGACGCCACGTTCCCGCTAAACCCGGTCACGTTATCGACCAGCAGGTTGCCGGCGATGGCCAGGGCCACGCCGGGCAGCGTTTTCGTGCCGTTGCGCAGGGTGAGGTTGCCGAAGCCGGTGCTGGGAATATCGGCCGCTAACAGCGCGTAGCTGCCGCTCTGGCCGTATTCGACGGTGCTGGCCGGGCTCACGGTGCCAAACGTGACGGCCGGGGCGGCGTTTTGTTGCACCAGCATGGCATTGGCGTTAATGTCAACCGAGCCCGTCAAATTGGCGCCGCTGCCAATCGTCACGTCCGAAGCGGCTTGCAGCACCAGCTTCGAGCCGCTGCCCAGCACCACGGCCGAGTTGAAGGTATGCCCCAGGCCCGAAACGTAGTAAATAGTGTTGGGCAGCGTGAGGGAAGTCGGATTGGCGCCCGTGCCGTTGGTGTTCGTCCCAAAGTTCAATGGGTCGCTCAGGTCGCTGGCGGCGGTGGAATAGTAAACGCCGGTAACCGGAAAATTCACCGCGCTGGAAACGCTGGCGCCGTTGTTCACCGTCACCGGGTAGTTGCCAGGGGTGGCAATGGTCCCGGCCGGAATGCTGGCCGTGAGCTGGGTGGCGCTACCAAACGTGGTGGGTAGCGCCGCGCCGTTGAAATTGATGACGCTGCCCGCCACAAACCCCGAACCGTTCACGGTGAAGGGCGTGGCGGCGGCCGTGGCGGCGGCCGTGGCGGGGCTCAGGGTGGTTATCACCGGGCCAGTAGCTGCGCTACCCTTCACCAATACATCGTCAACTACCCAGCGCTAATTGATGGCGTTATCGCTCATGGCGATGCGGAAACGCAAACTCGTGGTGCTCGCAATACCAGTTACCGACACGGTGCTGTACCCGTCGGTGGTCCGGGCACCGCCGCCGGCCGGCGCAAACGCGGTAGGGGTGTTGTTGCCGGAGTATGCTCGGGTGGCGGTTCCCGAGCCGGTGGTGTAATGCCAGTAGGCATTGTTGTTGCCGTTCACGCGGATTTCGCTCGAATAGGTAGCTCCGCCGTCGGTGCTGACCTCAAGCGTCACAAAATCAGGACCGTCAACTCCATTGGCTGAGCTGTTAACGGAGAAAGCCGCCAACCGAAAACTGACCGAAATATTGGTGTAAGTGCTGGCATCGATGTTGGCCGAAGACGCAACGGTAGCAGTGACGGTGGCTGATGACGTACTGGAAAGGCCGTAGGCCTGAGCGCCCTGGCTGAAGAAGGTACTGCTGGCGGGGCGGTCGCCCGAAGCCGAGCTGCCCGAATACAGCACGCCACCCGAAAGCGTTACCGGAGCCGTGGGGGTGGCCGGAGTGGCCTCAAAATCATATCCAGCGATTGTTACTTGCCCCCGGCCCAGCAAGGGTAACAACAGCATCATCAGCAGGCCTCCGCACCAACGGCCATTCGCAGATAAATGGGTAGCCATTTTTTTCATAAAAGACTTTATTTAAGACGTATAAGTAAAATTAATTCGGTGTATACGTCGAGAACAAAAGTATAACACGGCCCCGTTGCTTCTCCCTTCCCGCAATTACTAAATCGTTAACCCTGCCGCCGCGCCCCACACGCCCTAGTCAGGCAGGCACGGCCTGCTGCCTGCGCCACCGGCGAAATCCGGCAGCCAAAAACACGGGGCCCGCTACGTCCAGCGGCTGAGAAACTGCAGGAAGGCCTCTTTGTACTGGTCGCCGACTGGGATGGTGACGGCCCCGATTTGGACAGTGAGGCGGCGCACGGCCTCAATCTTGTCGAGCGCCACGATAAACGAGCGGTGAATGCGCATGAAGCGCCGGGCCGGCAGCTTTTCATCCATCGCCTTGAGGCTCATGAGGGAAAGCAAGGCGCGGGGCGTGCTTTTGAGGTGCACTTTTACGTAATCCTTCAAGCCTTCGACGTAAAGCACGTCGCTCAGGGCCACCCGCACCAGCTGGTATTCGGCTTTCAAAAACAGGTATTCTTCCTCCTCGGACCCGGCAAAAGGCGGGGCAATGGCGTGCTGCGCGGTCAGTTCGGCGTAGGCCCGGGCCTTGCCGGCGGCCCGCAGGAATTCCTCGTAGTTGAAGGGCTTGACGAGGTAGTCGAGGGCGTCGACGCGGTAGCCGTCGAGGGCGTATTGGCTGAATGCGGTGGTGAAAACGACGCGCGGCCCCGCCGGGCCCAGCAAGCGGGCCAGTTCCAAACCGTTGAGCTCCTGCATCTGGATGTCGAGAAAGGCCAAATCGACCGAGCCGGGGTGTTCGTGCAGGTACTTGAGGGCCTCCACGGCGCTGCCAAATTTTCCAACCAGTTCCAAAAAAGGCGTTTTTTGGACGAAGGACACCACCAGCCCAAGCGCCAGGGGCTCGTCGTCGACGGCAATGCACTTGAGGGGCGGCAAGGTCGAACTGCTCATGCGACGTGCAACGTGAGGTGAACCCGAAACTCGCGGGCGGGCGTGTGGTCTTCGACCAGCAGGGTAAACTGGCCGGGGTAGAGGAGGTCGAGGCGGCGGCGGGTGTTGGCCAGCCCAATGCCGTTGCTGCCGGCCAGGTCGGAGGTGGGCAAGGCGAGCCGGGTGTTGCGCACTTCCAATTCTACCACGTCGGGCGCGGGCTGGCGCAGGGCAACGAAAATGCTGCTGGCCTGGGTGGCCGCCACGCCGTGCTTAAAAGCGTTTTCGAGGAAGGGCAGCAGCAGCATGGGCGCCACTGGCACGTCGTGCACGGGCTCGGGGCGCTCGAAGGTGACGCGCACCCGCTCGTCGAGCCGCAGCTGCATCAGGGTGATGTAGTCCTGCACGAAGGCAATTTCCTGGCTCAGCAGGGTGAGGCCGCCGGCGGTGTCGTACAGCACGTAGCGCATCATGCGCGAGAGGCGGTGAATGGCGGTGCGGGCCTGCTCGCCGTCGAGCAGCGTGAGGGCGTAGATGTTGTTGAGCGTGTTGAAAAAGAAGTGCGGGTTGATTTGCGCCTTGAGCACCAGCAGCTCGGCGCTGACGCGCTGTTGCTCCAGGGTTTGGCGAATCTGGGCATCGTGCTGCCACTTTTGCACCACCGTGATGCTGGTGCTGATGCCCAGCACGAGCATGGTGGTGAGCAGGCCCATGGCGTCGAACCGCGGGCCGTTGCGCGGCGGCCGCGGGTGGCCGATACGCGCCTCAAATGCCTTTTTAATGAGCTCTGGCAAGTGGAGGGCCGAATCCATTAGCTTGCTGAACAGCAGCACCGCAACCGTGGTGCTCACCAACGCCAGCACGAACCAGCCCGTGCGCCCCGGAAAAAGCAGCCGCGGCACGCTCACCCGCGCGGTGAGGTAAAATGTGGCAATCCAAACGCCAAACATCAAGCCTTGCTTCACCCAGAACTGCGGGGGCAGCGTGAGCCGGCCCGTAAGCGGCTGAAAAAGCAGAAACGTGAGCCCAAACAAGCCCCACACCAGCACGTGAATCAGCGGGGCGAGGTAGCGTCGGGGGGTGAGAACGGCCATGAACAAGGGAAGAATCGAAACAAACTTAGTGGACCCCAACGCACCAAACCCTGCCAAACCGACCGCAAGCAGGATTGTATCGACGGCAAGCGGGGATTTATCGGTGGGCAGTGCCAGTGTTGGAGTGCGAACCCTGCGCCATGTTTAATATAATGGCCCCGCCGTTCGCTTCCGCCCATCTTCCCCGAACTTGCCGCCATGATTCGTCCACTTGTGCTGCTTGTGCTCCTTTCCGCCGCCGCCGCCGTTCCGCCCCAGCCGGACTTCGCCCAGTACCCCACCTACCTCGGCCCCGACCTGGGCCTGACCTGGCGCGGCGACCGAGCCACCCTGCGCGTGTGGGCCCCCACCGCCGAGGCCCTGCACCTGCGCCTGTACGCGGCCGGCGCGGCCGGCGCGGCTTCGGCCATCTTCCTGATGAAAAAAGCCGAAGGCGGCACGTGGACCCATGCCCTGCCCTCCGGCACCGCCGGCTTCTACACCGTGCAGGCCACCATTGCGGGACGAAAAATGGCCGAGGTGGCCGACCCCTACGCCCACGCCGTGGGCCTCAACGGGCAGCGCGGCGCCGTGTTCAACCCCGCCCTCGCCCAGCCGCCGGGCTGGCCCGACGACCTGCGCCCGGCGCTCAAGCAAGCCACCGATATCGTGATTGGCGAAGTGCATGTGCGCGACTTGAGTACGCACCCGCAGTCGGGCATCCGGCACAAGGGCAAATTGCTGGGAGCGGCGCAGCTGGGCACCCGCGGGCCGAACGGCGTGACCACCGGCCTCGACCACCTGGTGGAGCTGGGCCTGACCCACGTGCACCTGCTGCCCACCAACGACTTTGCCTCCATCGACGAAGCCGCGCCCGCCCGCGCCAACCGCTACAACTGGGGCTACGACCCGCTGAACTACAGCGTGCCCGAAGGCAGCTACGCCACCGACGCCGCCGACCCCGCCGTGCGCATCCGCGAGTTCAAGCAGCTGGTGGAGAACCTGCACGGCGCGGGCCTGCGCGTGGTGCTCGACGTGGTGTACAACCACACCGCCGACGCCGGCCGCAGCGCTTTCGAGCAGCTGGTACCCGGCTACTATTACCGCCACAACGCCGGCGGCCGCCTGAGCAACGCCACCGCCTGCGGCAACGAAGTGGCCTCCGAGCGGCCGATGGTGCGCAAACTTATCGTGGAATCCGTCGCGTACTGGGCCCGCGAATACCACGCCGACGGCTTCCGCTTCGACCTGATGGGCGTGCTCGACATCGAGACTATGCGCGCTGTGCGCGTGGCCCTCGACCAGCAGGACCACAGCATTTTTGTGTACGGCGAGGGCTGGACCGCCGGCCCCTCGCCCCTGCCCGAAACCCAGCGCGCCGTGAAGGCCAACCTGGCCCGGCTGCCACGCATCGCCGCGTTCGGCGACGAGCTGCGCGACGGCGTGAAGGGCCACTACGCCCGCCAGACCGAGCCCGGCTTTGCCAGCGGCCGCCCCGGCCTGGAGGAGAGCGTGAAGTTTGGCATCGTGGCCGCCACCCCGCACCCGCAGCTCGACTACGCCCAGGTGAACTACTCGAAAGCGCCCTGGGCCGCCGCGCCGGGCCAGGCCATCAACTACGTGGCCTGCCACGACGATAGGGTGCTGTGGGACAAGCTGGCCGCGGCCAACCCCGGCGCCACCGAAGCGGAACTGATTCGGATGGATGTACTGAGCAATACCATTGTGTTCACGTCGCAGGGCGTGCCGTTTTTGCCGGTGGGCGACGAGTTTCTGCGCACCAAGGGCGGCTCGGCCAACTCGTACAATCAGCCCGACAGCGTGAACCAGCTCGACTGGGCGCGTAAGGCGAAGTACCTGCCGGTGTTCGAATTTTACCGCCGGCTCATTGCCCTGCGCCGCGCCCACCCCGCCTTCCGCCTGCCCACCGCCGAGCTCATTCAGGCGCACCTCGAATTCCTGCCCAACCTGCCCGCCGGCACCATCGCCTACCGGCTGAAAGACCACGCCGGCGGCGACGCCTGGCAAAACATCGTGGTGATTTTCAACGGCAGCCGCGCGGCCGCCCGCGTGCCCGTGCCGGCCGGCCGCTACCGCGCGGTGCTGCGCGGCGACCAGCTCAACGAGCAGGGCCTCGATTTGGTCGAGGTAGCCGGCGCGGCCGTGCCCGTGCCCGCCAGCTCGGCGCTGATTCTGGTGCAGTAGCAACCGGGCCCGTTGGTGCCCCGGCCTTGCTGATTTGGAAAAACCGGCTTGCCGTTTTGAAAATTATACTCCCCGTTGGGCCTGGCGCCCGGCGGGGTTTTTTATTTACCGCATTTTAAATCAATTAGTTACATATTTTAAGCAAATAATTTTTTGAATCGGCACTGGTATTGGCATGGGGGAACACACCCTACTTCAACCTGCTAACCTTTAAAGCCTCTTTCTTATGAACTCCCTCGTTGCGCTTGATTCAGAACCCGGCTTGCCCAAGTGGCAGCAGCCGGAAAAAATGGCCGGCCGCGTGCTGCTGCTGGGGCTGCTGGGCACGGCCGTGTACTTCTGGGGCACCATTCTGCCCTTTCTCGTGGACATGGTGTTCGACACCGTGAAGCTGGGTATCGGCCTGGGCGTGCTGTTTGTGCTGTTTTTGCTGGCCACGAATAAGCGCATCAAGGCCGGGCTGTGGTACGCCGGGCAGCGCATTCTGCGCACGATGGCCGGCATCTTCGTCAACACCGACCCCATTGGCATCATGGAGGACTACATCGCGAATACCGAGAAAGAGGCCCGCAAGATGGACGGCGAGGTGAGCAACATCGAAGGCGCCAAGGAATTGGTGCAGCGCAAGTTGGCCGCTAATACCGCCCAGATGCAGGAATACCTGGCCCTGGCCGACTCGGCCACCCGCCAAGGCGAAAAAGACGCCGCCGAATCCTACGCCAGCCGCGCCGCCCAGCTCGACGACTACAACCGCCGCCTCACCCCGATGGCCACCACCACGGCCAACGTCTCGGTCGTGATGCGCCAGATTCTCAAGGCCGCCCTGCGCCAAATCGACAGCAGCAAGTTCAAAGTCAACCTGCTCAAGGACGAATACGCATTGGTGAAGCGCACGAGTTCGGGGATGCGGGCGGCGATGAACATCCTGCGCGGCGACCCGGACAAGAAGTACTTCTTCGACCTGGCCACCGACCGCGTGGCCCAGGACA
>Ga0123336_10000700_pt1 | contig 32614 bp, 31 predicted proteins | sample SSSSmetaG_FD_96466 | JGI IMG/M metagenome (GOLD analysis project Ga0123336, IMG submission 96466) | Glacier valley bacterial and archeal communities from Borup Fiord, Nunavut, Canada, to study Microbial Dark Matter (Phase II) - ​SSSS metaG | ecosystem: Environmental > Aquatic > Freshwater > Ice...
ATTAAGATAATCTTCGATAGCTTGTACTTTTTGTTCAGCACTACATTTAGGCTTTGACATTAAAAATACCTCCAAAGTATCAGTTTTTATATTTAAACTGTCTACTTTAGAGGTATCCTATCACTTTCAATGAATAGCGAGGTGTGCTTTTGATTTGATTATAATTTTCAAGCTACTTTAACTATACTCATTTGACACTTACTCTCCCCTTTAAAAATGAAAGCTTAGTTTCTGAAATGATAACAGCTATAAAAATAAAAATAAAACCAATTATCAAACGCAGTGTTAACTGTTCGTGATAGAATATAATTGAGAATAAAACACCAAATACCGATTCTAAGCTTAAAATTATTGCTGCTGCAGAGGGATGTGTATGCTTCTGCCCAATATTTTGGAAAAGTATCGCAATAGCAGTTGCAAAAACCGCTAGATACATAAGTCCAGCAACACTTTCAACACTCCACTCTGTTGGGAATGATTCAAAAGAAAATCCAACAATCCATGAAAATATTGCAGCAAATCCAAACTGTAATATTGTAATAATTATCGGATCTTTACCTTTACTAAGCTTAGCGACAGCCACCATATGTGCTGCATAGAAAAGCCCACCTATTAAAGTGAATGCATCACCATATCCAATTGTAAAATCCCCTGTTAGGGATACCATTCCAATACCAGCTATACAGACTATAGCCGCTGCAAAGTTGTAAATATCAGGTCTAGACTTATTTACTATCCAAAACAGGAATGGAACGATTACACAATATATAGATGTTAAAAATGCATTTTTGCCTGGCGTAGTTGCAGTTATTCCAATTGTTTGAGTACTATAACCCAAAAACAGAAACAGACCGATAATAGAGCCTTTCCATAAATAATTAAAATTAATTTCTTTGATTTTTTTCCAAAATATTAAACTTAATAAAATACATGCAATTGTGAAACGAAAACCTAATAATATGTAAGGAGTAAATACATCCACTGTATTTTTCATTATAAAAAAAGAACTTCCCCAAATGAATGCAGCGCTGAATAATGCAAGTTTCGGTATTATTTCCTTCGTATGTAAAGCTTTAATCGTAACCAGTCCTCTCTAGTGTGAAAAATATAATATTTAAAAAGTAATAAAAAATATGCTAAAACAGATAAAATCCATTATAACATATTTTAAATTCTAGTAAACACCAGTAAAGGCCTATTATCTTTATCTATCTTCACTATTTGTCTTCAAATAATATATTATTCTTCTCTTTCATTAACGACTTTTTTATCTTTTTGTCTGCGTTTCTTGTTGTTTTTTAATTCATTTTCTTTCACTCTAGTTCTTGGATTTATAACCCAGTTTCTACGGATTTCTTTCATTAAGTCAAACATGTTTTTATTTTTTGCCATAATCAGAATCTCCTATCTAAAAATTAATTATATGATATGTAGCTTATTTTCTAAATACAAAGATACCCCGCTCCAATGGATTTGAAACGAGGTGTCTATGAACATGTTATATAACCTTAAAACTCTTAATATTATAACTATTTTGTTACATTGTAGCCTTGATCCTCAATTGCATCAAAAATAGCCTTTCCAGTGACTATTTCAGGATCGAATTCTACGGTGACTTTCTTTGTACCTAAGTCAACACCTACTTTTTCAACTCCATTCAAAGCCCCAACCGCATTTTTAATACTGTTCTCGCAGTGGCTACATGACATACCCTCAACAACAATATCTGTAATTTCTTTAGCCATAATTTATTACCTCCAAATATTTAGACTTGAATATATTATCACCATTTTTATGTTTTTTTTGAATTAACATTATATTTTTATCAAGTAATTATAGTGATTTTATGTATTTAAAATAATTGATTAAATTTCATAACATATATTTACAACTTGCTCAATGTAAAGTATATTGAGTATATGTACATGTAGACAAGGAGTATTTGATAATGAAATCTGTAAAAATAGCGTATTTATGTAGTTTTTGTAGTGGAATAATACTGTTTATACTAGGTATATTCTTTTTGATTAATATAAAAGCTACTGTTTCTCAATACCAACCTCTAGGCCCCTCCGGTCCTTCGAACAATTCTAACTCTTTTAGTATAGTTGATAATTATACTGGCAACTACAATCCTATAAATATTTTAGTATTAGTTAAAGAGGCCTCAGGAGAAAACACAGATACTATTATTATTGCTAACTATGCTCCAAGTACAAAGCAAATAAGCTTGTTAACTGTACCTAGAGATACAAAGCCAAGTAACAAGGCCAACTATAAAATAAATTCAAGCTACTCAATTGGTTTAAATAAATATACACGTTCTAAAGAACTTTCTCCTACAGAAGTTAAGCATAAAGCTGCAGGGTATGCTACGCAATCAATTAGTGATTTAACTGACATACCTATTGATTATTATTTATATCTTGAGATTTCTACTATAAAAGAAATTGTAGATAGATTGGGTGGTGTATACTTTGACATTCCAGCTGATTTGAAGTATTCTGACCCAACACAAGACCTATTTATTGATCTAAAAAAAGGGTACCAGCTTCTTGATGGTGATAAGGCTGAACAGTTTCTGCGTTTTAGAAAATCTTATTCTCGTACTTCAACTGAATGGAAGAAATATTATGATGGCTCAGATTTAAAAAGAACTGAGATGCAAATTAGATTTTTGAATGAATTAATTCAGCAGAAAGTTAATTTACTTCAGCTTCCAAAGCTTATTCCTATTATTAAATATACCTTTGAAAACGTAATTACTAATACTCCCTCTTCGGATACTCTTTCATTGTTTAGTGCCTTCACACAAGCCTCTAGACCAAGTATGAACACCTTTAAATTGTATGGCTTGGATAGAAGAATTAATGGGTCCGATTACTTTATCTATATCAATAAAGTACAAGAAATTCAAACAAGAGAAAATTTTGATTCACAAGAAATAATTGATAAGTATTTTACATCGAAATCAAACTTATTTATTCCTAATAAAAATAAAAAGTATGACTTTGAAGCAATACTAAATAGTAATCCATCCAACTCAGATACTGATTCTATTGATAATGGAGAAGATAAGCCTTAAATAGTATGTATTCTATAAATGTTATATCTTATAACTCTAAATCTCTTTTTATTCCTACATATGAATATTTTGGAATTATACTTACAACCAGCAATTTTTGCGCCTTAAGCAAAAATATTGCTGGTTGTAAGTATCATGGTTACTTGTATTGATTCTAACTAAGCTACTTAATTGTTTTTTACAACGATCTAATCTTAGAAATTAACTCCTGATATTCTGCTTCAAGCTTATCCTTATCAGAATTTTCACTGGATAACCTTGACAGTACTTCAGACATTCTCATTTCTAATATCGTCTTTTGTGTTTGAATATCTCCTCGTGTTTTTGAAGTATTATTTTGGTTTTCATAGTCTTTCAAATTACCTTCAAACTCTTTGATCTGACCTTTTTCAATCACTAGCAACTTTTGCGCAACTTCATTTATAAAAGCTTTGTCATGAGAGACAAACAAGACAGTTCCTTCATATTCGCAAAGTATGTTTTGCAACGCTTCAATTGAAACCATGTCTAGATAATTTGTTGGTTCGTCCAGCAATAAAACATTTGCGTTAGAGACAATAAGTTTTGCAAAACTAACCTTAATCCTCTCTCCACCACTCAAAATCCCGACTCTTTTATAAACATTCTCACCACTAATTAATAACCTGGCTAGAATTGTTCTTACAGTAGTTTCATTCTGTACACTTTCCTGCATCACATTTTCAAGTACAGTATTGTGAAGCTTCAAGTTCTCAAAGCCTTGATAAAAATACCCCACCTTAGCTTTGGGAACAATATTAATACCTTTCCCAGCTTGAACTAAATGCATATCCAGTGCATTCGAATCACTTTCATTTTTATCAAGACTACCTATACTTTTTCTATTCTGCAAGCCACTATTATCAGGAATATCTAAATTGTTCGATTTTTTATTTTGAAAGCATGTATAAATCTGACTTAGTAACGTAGTTTTTCCTGCTCCGTTCTCGCCAATAATAGCTTGCTTCATGCCGTTATATACATGAAATTTAGTATTTAGAAATAATACTCTTTGACCATAACAAAAGCTAAAGTTGTCACTTGAAATCACTATTTTATTTTGGGGTGGATTGGTCAACGAAAAGTCAAGCTTAATGTTTGAAATCTCCTTTGGTTTAATTTTGACCTCCAATTTATCCAGTCTGGTTTTTATGCTATTGGCTGCATCCTGAATTTTTTCCTGCATTTTATTAGCTTCGCGTTTGTGTAAACGAGCCTCAGAATTACCCATGCGTGTTGGAGTTTTTTTAATGGATTTTGCTCGTGACTTGCGATTTATAATGGCTTCTTCAAGATGATTTTTCTCCTGCGTGAAATTATGATACTCTAACCTTTCTCTATCCACCATTTTTTGTTTTTGCTGCTGGTAAAATGAATAATTACCCTCAAAAAAAGTCAGCCTTCCATTGGACACTTCGATTATTTTATTACATACACTATCAAGCAGTTCCCTATCATGGCTTATGAGCACTAGTGATTCCACTTTTAAAAGCTTGTTCTTTAAGGTTTGAATCCCTTTAAAATCAAGGTTGGCTGTAGGTTCATCAGCAAAAAGCAACAGACTGTTTTTGCTAAAAGCACCTGCAATTTTCAGCCTCGTATGCTCACCACCGCTTATTTTGTTACTATTAATTTTATCCTGAACAGCAAATTCACTCAGAACTTTTGCATCAGCTACAATTTCTTCTTCTGAAAACTGCTTAATATATGCTAATTCACAGAATTTTTTCACAATCCCTTCATCTAGTAATAGCTCACCTGCAAGTATATTCAAAAGTGTAGTTTTTCCGGCTCCATTTTGGCCAACAACACCTATCTTATCTCCTTTTCTAATTTTGAGCTCATCAAATGATAAAATATTTCTATCACCAAAGTTTTTTTTAACATTTATTGCTTCTAAAATAAGCATAAAAAAATCTCTCCTTCGCTTGTTTAGCTGGAAAGATCAAATAAACACAATAATTTTACGGGAATCCATACAAATATTCCCATCATGCCTTAAGACACCTTTAAAACTCGCTTAAAATACAAAGAGTAGAGGTCAATAGGCATATAAAAAACAAACTACCAGGTATGTGTTATTGAACTAATCCAGCAAAAATAAGGGCATCTCGCCCCTTCAAAATCTCAATGATTTTAAAAGCTAAATTAGTCAATTCTCATTATCACAATACCTATAACCTTTCTTAAAATAACTCTATGAGCTTAGAATTGCAAACAAAACGATGTATATTTATGTTTGACTTGCAAAATCACTAACTGCTCCGCTTTCATAGAGTATGTAACTTATTCAGTATATTACATTAACACTAAGTAATCAATATGGTCATCAAAAAACAACACTTGAATATTATGACAACATTACATCAGCACTTGACATCCAAATCATTGCGTAATCTCAATTATATTGTTATCAGGGTCTAATATACTGCTTTCATAAAAGCCGTCCCCTGTGGTTCTTGGGGCACTATGAAGAGTGTATCCATCACTTACAAGCAGCTTTGTTAAGCAATCAACTTCTTCTTTGCTACCAACACTAAATGCCAAATGAGTTAATCCCTCAGCATTAGTATGAACACTAGAACTCGTAAGATCTGGTTTCTGCATAAGCTCAAGCTTCGTGCCTCCCTCAAATGTGATAAAGTAAGTCTCTAAACCAGTTTTGCTGTTATGGTATTTATTATTACACTTACCTGAAAAGTACTTTGTGTAGAAGTCTTTCAAGCGTTCTAAATCTTTGGTGTACATTGCAATATGACATATAAACATTTTTACTCCTTTCATAATTACACTATTAATAGTAAAAGCTTTATAATTAAATCTATTAGAAAACACGCACGAAATTCCTTATTATGAAGTATAATGAAAAACCAATTATGATAATTATCCAAAATTTACGACTCCTTGGAATGATCTTTATATGCTTTCCAAATACAAATGAAATCAGTTCTATATACGCTAGTGAACCTATTAACATACCAAATATAGGCACAATATTATATTTAAGTGAACCTAGAATATCGCCTTTTAAAAAGTGTTGAACACTTCGTGTGTTACCACAGCCTGGACAATAAATATCAAAGAAGGTATAGCTTGGACATGCTGGGAAAGTAGTACCCAAACGATATAAAGCAGCTCTAAATATATAAACCAAACCTACTGCGATAAATGGAAAAAGACAAACCATAATTTTTATCCAAAGTGACCTATTTTTCAACTTAACCTCCCAATTCTTATACCAATCATAATTCTAGAGTTACAGTCATTTTACAACGGGTATTTGAGCACGAATACTATCTACCATATCTAAATCTATGTCAGCAAAAATGATCTGTTCCTTTTCATCGGCACTATTCAAAACCTTTCCCCAAGGGTCGCAAACCATTGAGTTTCCATAGGCAATATAGTTAGCTTCAGTATTTCTTGCAGGACTCACTGCGACATGAAACACCTGATTATCAAGTGCCCTAGCTCTTATAAGTAGTTCCCAATGCGCAGGACCTGTGGTCATATTAAAAGCGCCCGGAGTAATAAAAATCTTAGCTCCTGCTTTACTCATTTCTCCATAGAGCTCACTAAAACGCATATCAAAGCAAATGGCAATACCTATCTTGCAATATTCTGTAGCTATAACTGTTATCTGCTTGCCACTAGATAATACCTCAGATTCTTTAAAGGAAATTCCGTTTTTAATATCTACATCAAATAAATGTACTTTTCGATGCTTTCCAATAATTACACCAGTTTTGTCAAATATTAGAGAAGTATTGTATATATGTCCCTCATAAAGCTCAGGAATTGAACCAGCAACTACATACATATTATTGTACTTAGCAGCAGATGAAATGACTGATACCGTTTCACTGTTTTCGAAATTTTCTGCAAAGACCGCAAATTTTGATAAGTCATAAGGGCAATTGAACATTTCTGGCAACACGGCTATATTTACATTATTCTGACTACAAGCTTCAAGCATATCAACTGCTTTTTTAAGATTATCTTGTTTATTGTAAGTAACGTTCATCTGGCATAATCCGAGCTTTAAATTATTCATCGTATACCTCACTCTAATTGCGATAAATATATATTATCAAAATATATTGGCCATAGCAATTAATATCCTGTTTTGCATCTTGATGGACCTTTAAATGCTCAGCATATCCTTTAAAGTTACCTCAGAGTGGTGATAACGTTTTCTTTTTTGAGTTTTATCATGAAAATTTATGCTATTATTGGGACACCACTGAATGCACGCCGTACATTGTTCGCATTTATGTTCCCATACTGGATGGCCATTTTCCAAATGAATGTTTTGTACTGGACATACGTTAACACATATTCCACAACTATTACAATTCTCATTAAAATGAAATCCTGCATCAAGTACAGCAAAACCCTGTCTTGAACTTATTGTTTTTTCTCCAAGCTTCTTATTGCTAAGTACAATTCTTTCAAAAATACGAGGACCTAATGTGTCGGTGCTTCGCTTTTGTCCTACCTTATCAACAATATTTTGAATGTTTTTTTTCGATTTTCTATAAAGCAAATTGCTATATGCATTAGGTAAAGCCCCGTACTGAGTAATAGAATTTCCTGGCATTATAACTGAGAACTCTCCATCAAGTATATATCCCATTAATTCAATCTGGTTTCGTAGATATTCTAACGACAACCCCCGTGATGAACCATAGGTCACCACTCCAAATTTATATTGTTCTTTTTTGAAAATCAGTTTTTTCACAAAATTTTCTACAAATAAAGGTGGTTGATAATAGTATACTGGGAACACAACTCCCACACTCTCATATGGAGTTGTATCTATTTCATCTTGGTTAGCATGAATTTTTAGAAGCGTTGTCTCACCTAGCTGATTAGCTATTTTTCTTGCCACAGCCAGACTATTTCCAGTTCCACTAAAATAATAAATAACATTGCTCATAAAATATCCTCCTTTTAGTTTTGTAATATAACACATAATATTACAAAACTAATGTTATACTTTTTGTTATATAATGTCAATCTAATTATGAAATACTGTTTATTATATTTCATAACATGTTATAATAGTTACATTACACTTTAGGAGTTTATAATGAATAAATATGAAATTCGAACAAATAAAAAAAAAGAAGCCATATTAAAAGCTTCTCGTGAATTATTTCAAAAAAACGGTTTTGTAAACACTAGTATAAAAGAAATTGCTGCACTAGCAAAGGTCTCTCAGGTTTCTATTTATAATTATTTTGGGAGTAAAAATCTTTTAGTAAAAGAATCAATCGCCTTTATTATGGATGATATGTCTACCATGTCAGAAGAAATACTATCTCTTACTATTCCCTTTACCGAAAAGTTAAAAATGGCACTTGCACTTTGTTCTGAGGAAATCGGTCGTTCGATAGAGGAATTTTTTTCAGTTACTGCCCTTGAAGACCCACAGATGGTACAAGCTATGATGAGCACTGTAACTGATAAAAAAATGATCCTATACGAGAAATATATTGAAGCAGGAAAAGCAGCTGGATGTATCGATACTTCCATTGCTACAACTACAATTCTGGATTTTACGAAGGCTTTTGATGCTATTGGAAATACGCCAGAATATCTTGAGCAAGACATGAAATACAGGGATGATTTACTTAAATTATTCCTTGGTGGATTGCTAATTCAAAAATGAGTATATGTATCAAGTTGTTTTTACACGATATAACAAATATTTAATTTATTTGAAGTATGATTTTTCATTTGATTAAAATATTCTTTTGTAATATCTATTATAAATCACCTTCTCAGAGTAAATTAAAGCATATGGTTTCTTAGTACAAAACCTCTTAGTTTTGGGTGGAATTGCAGTAGTATTTTTAGGCCTAAACTTAATAGTTTCAAAAATTAGGCTTGAAAACTTTTAGCAGATTCGAAAGAACTTAATAATGTAGCCGAAGATGTTTGTATAGAAGCTTAAATCATTGAGTTTACAGCAAATGAAGGGGCTTAACAAAACGTAAATTTTGTTAAGCCCCTTCTATCTCTTTGTTTTAAGTTAACCTTTGAATAAAATAAAGTTTTTTGGTATCGCTTAGTTTTTCAAGCTATGCAATGGAGCCGGTATTCTCCCACCTCTTTTGATGAAATCCGCGCTTCCATAGGAATTCACCTTCATTACTGGGGCATATCCCAGCAAACCGCCAAATTCAACTATATCACCCACTTTTTTACCTGGTGCAGGAATTATTCTAACTGCAGTGGTTTTTGTGTTCACAACGCCAATTGCAGCCTCATCTGCAATGATTGCAGAGATAGTATCAGCTGATGTATCACCTGGAACCACAATCATATCAAGTCCAACTGAGCACACGCAGGTCATAGCCTCAAGTTTTTCAAGTGACAAAGCACCACACTCAACCGAAGAAATCATTCCAGCATCCTCACTTACAGGTATAAATGCACCGCTTAAGCCACCAACGTAAGATGAAGCCATAACTCCACCCTTTTTAACAGCATCGTTCAAAAGAGCCAGAGCCGCTGTTGTACCATGAGTTCCACACTTTTCTAGACCCATCTCTTCAAGAATATGAGCCACACTATCACCAATTGCAGGTGTAGGCGCAAGAGATAAATCAACTATTCCAAAAGGAACATTCAGTCTGCGTGATGCCTCTCTAGCAACCAACTCACCCATTCTAGTTATCTTGAATGCAGTCTTTTTAATGGTTTCAGATACTGTACCAAAGTCGGCTCCCTTCACCTTTTCAAGAGCACATTTTACTACACCAGGTCCACTAACGCCCACATTTATAACACATTCTGGCTCCCCTATCCCATGAAAGGCTCCTGCCATAAATGGGTTATCCTCAACAGCGTTTGCGAAAACAACTAATTTTGCGCATGCCAACGCATTGTTATCAGCAGTTAGCTCAGCACATTTTTTTATAATTATGCCCATTTCAGCAACTGCATCCATGTTGATACCTGCTTTTGTAGATGCAATATTTACAGAAGAACAAACCTTATTAGTAGTGCTCAAAGCTTCTGGAATTGAGGCAATAAGCTTTCTATCACCATTAGTATAACCCTTGTGAACAAGTGCAGAGAAACCACCAATAAAGTTAACACCTACTGTGTTAGCAGCCCTGTCCATTGCTAGTGCAAACTTAGCATAATCGGCGCTGTCACAGCTTTCAGCTATCAAAGCGATAGGTGTAACAGAAATTCTTTTATTTATAATCGGTATTCCATATTCCTTTTCAATATTCGCGCCAGTAATTACAAGCTTTTCAGCATATCTGGTTATTTTGTCATAAATCTTTTGGCAAGAAATATTTATATCAGGATGGCAACAATCTCTAAGCGAAATACCCATTGTAATAGTTCTAATATCTAAATTTTCTTTTTCAATCATTTCAAGCGTTTCAATTATTTCAAAAGGACGTAACATTAGCCTTCACCTCATATCCTATGCATGGAATTAAATATATCTTCATGTTGAATCTGGATTCTTAAACCCATCTCAACTCCCTTGTTTTCTAGTCTTTCAGATAAATCAAGAAAAGGGATATTACATTTTGAAATCTCAACAAGTGTAATCATTGTGAATACATCTTGCATAATAGTTTGAGTTATATCTAGTATATTAACATTAGTTGCAGCTAAAATATTGCTTACCCCTGCGATAATTCCAACTCTATCATTTCCAATAACTGTAATAATTGCTCTCACCTTTGTACCTCCTAAATATGTTCTAATAAGCCCTCAAATTGTAACAAGACAATTTTGATCGTTGTTTAGAGTCTAAAAATACTAATAGAATGTATTATATAACTTTGGTAAATAAATATCAATTGGAATTAATTCGACTTACCTACTTTAACACATAAATTAGAACACATAAATTAGGATTTTTAGAGAACAATCTTTATCACTATGATAACTTTACCGTCTAGATATACTTTTTGCCAAGAAATTTATTGATTAAGGAAATAAGTGATTCTGCTGTAATATTCGCAATATTATATAAGCATAAAGAACATATGTTTGATTTTAATTTATTGTTATGTTATAATTTTACTTAAGAAAACTATATAAATATTTTATCGCTTTTGGTGAAAATTAAATTTAGTTTTACAAAAATTATTTATAAGCGAGATTGATAATGAATTTATTTGATAAGCTTGGTGTTTTAGCTGATGCAGCTAAATATGATGTCTCTTGTTCCTCCAGCGGTGGATCTAGAAATAATAAGAATGGTGTCGGAAACAGCCATACAGCAGGTATCTGCCACACTTGGTCAGATGATGGCAGATGTGTTTCACTACTTAAGATTTTGTTATCAAACGAATGTATTTATGATTGCGTTTACTGTGTAAATAGAGTGTCAAATGATGTGCCTCGTGCCAGTTTTACAGCTGATGAGGTTATCGAGCTCACGATGAATTTCTATAGGCGAAACTATATTGAAGGGCTTTTTCTGAGCTCAGCTGTGCTCAAAAATCCTAGCTATACTATGGAATTAATGCTTGATATAGTAAAGAGGCTTCGCAATGAGCATGGCTTTTATGGATATATACACATAAAGGGTATACCTGGTGCAGATGAAAAACTTATAAATGAAGCAGGAATGTTTGTGGATAGGATGAGTATTAATATTGAGCTTCCTTCAGACAAGGGTCTTGAGGTTTTAGCACCACAAAAGCCTAAAAAAGCGTTGCTCAAGCCTATGCAACAAATAAACAATAAAATTATCGAAATGAAAGATGCGCAAAAAATATATAGAAGAGGAAATTCTACAGGAATTACAAAAGAGTCTTCTAGAGGGAAACTCTTTGTCCCTGCTGGTCAGAGTACCCAGCTTATAATTGGAGCTACACCAGATAGAGATTTAAGTATTCTAAAGCTCTCTGAGGCCTTGTACGACAATTTCAATTTAAAAAGAGTATATTACTCTGCCTATGTTCCCACTTTGTCAGATCCTAGGCTCCCTGCTTTGATTAAGCCACCTCTACTTCGTGAACACAGACTTTATCAGGCAGATTGGCTCCTTAGATTCTACGGCTTTGGTGCTGATGAATTACTTAGCAAAAATAACCCAGATTTTAATCCAGAGCTAGATCCAAAGGCCGATTGGGCACTTAGAAACCTTCATCTATTCCCTGTTGAGATTAATTCAATAGATTACGAGATGCTTTTAAGAATACCTGGAATAGGTGTTCAATCCGCTAAACGAATTATTACGGCAAGACGAGTTGGAAGACTTAGCTTTGACGACCTCAAAAAAATAGGCGTAGTTTTAAAGCGAGCAGGTCATTTCATTACTTGCCAGGGTAAAATTTTTGAAACATATAGCAAAAATGAAGTTATCGTAAAGGAATCACTTGTTTCTGCAAAATTACTTCCTCAAGGCAGAAAGTATGTTGGCGGACAAATGTCTTTATTATCAACTATTAATGAAAATGGTTTAGGCGAAAATATGTCTGATTTATATCTTTTTGACTCACCTGAGAACACAAAGCAATGGCTAAGCTACTACAATCAGCCACAAGATGGGAGGTTACTACTTAGTGATATACATTTATGACGGCACTTGGGATTGCTTTTTGGCTGCAGTTCACCATTATTATTATGACCATCAAGACGTTACAAATATTGATTCTGCGCTTTCGTACAGTCCAAATCTTATTGATGAATATATACAGATTAACCCTGATAATATTAAGGCAAAAGCTGTTGAACAGGCTATCTTAAATAAAATATCTTTTGAGAGCCTTGATAATATAATACGTTGTTTTTTTTCAGAAATTGACGGACGTGAATTATGGATTTTGAATTATATAAAGCTAGGGTTCAAAATTGGTTGTAAGATTGACAGTATGCTTGGAAATCAAACTGTTTTAAACGTTTTGGTTCCAGCAAGGAAAGTAAAAGGAGAGTCTCATCTAATGATGGGCATACTCCGTTTTGAGCTCCTTGAAAGCAACATATACTATGCACATATAGAGCCTGACCACAATATCATTACTTTTATTTCACCACATTTCAAGGAGCGATTTGCTGACCAAAACTGGGTTATTCATGACACCAAAAGAAATCTTGCAGCTCTATATAACACCAAAAGAATGCTTATTTCCTATATGGACTTAACTAGCATCCCAAACCTCCATGCTGATGAGCTCAAGTTCCAATCGCTTTGGAAAAACTATTTTAAACATATAGCAATCAAGAGCAGGATAAATCCAAAGCTACAGAAGCAATTTATTCCAAAGCGCTATTGGAAACACCTTACCGAGAAACAATAGCGCTAATTACCATACTCCTTAACTCTTCATTCTTTTCTATTCACTAGAAGTTTTTAAACTTTTTATTTCAAATCATTAACCAGTTCCTTAAATACATTACCACGATGCTCGAAGTTCTTGAACATATCAAAGCTAGTACTTGCAGGCGATAATATTATGCAGTCACCTGTTGTCGCCTCAGCATAAGCTTGGTCTACAACCTCTTGATATGTTTCACAGTGAATTATTTTTACTTCACTATCAATATCTGTTTGATGAACATAATTGTTATATGCTTCCTCAATTCTTGTTGCAGTAGCTCCAATCAATAATAGACATTTAACCTTTTCAGCAATTGCCTGACCCATAGGATCATACGGGATGCCCTTATCCTTGCCGCCTGCTATCAAAATCACTTTATTAGCAAAAGTACTTAGTGCCGCAATTGTCCTAGAAGGACTGCTGTCTATTGAGCTATTATAAAACTTAACTCCATTAAGCTCTCTAACTAGCTCAAGTCTATGTTCAACTCCATTAAATGTTGTAGCTATTTTTTTAATAGTTTCAGGCTTTACAAAATCTATTGTTGCGGCAGTAGCTGCCATATAGTTTTCAATATTATGGAAACCAGGTATTTTTATGTTATCAACATCAACTATCTCTTCTTCTTTCTCATCACTTTTCACGATTATTTTACCATTTTGAAAAACAACACCATTAACAAGATTACTAATTCTTGAGAAGTAAACATATTCTCCTTTTGCTTCACTTGAAAAGCTTCTAGTAATGGCATTATCGTAATTAAGAATCAATTTATCTTTAGTCGTTTGGTTAATAAAAATATTCTTCTTTGCATCAATATATTCTTTCAATGACTTATGAACATCCAAATGATTTGGAGAGATATTAGTTATTATTGCAATAGATGGACTATTCTTAATAGTCATCAACTGAAAACTGCTCAACTCTAGAATCACCTTATCTGTTTCGTTAACTTCATCAATTTTACTGAGTAGTGGCGTTCCTATATTGCCGCCTAACCAACAATTATAACCTTCCTCGGTCAATATTTTATAAATTAACGTCGTAGTTGTAGTTTTTCCATCACTTCCTGTAACTGCAAACACCTGAGCTGGGCAAAGTTTGAGAAAAACCTCCATTTCAGAAGTAAGCTCTGCCCCTCTATCCACTGCGTCAACAAGCTCTGGCAAATCTGGTCTCATGCCAGGAGTACGGAAAATTATATCAAAACCATTAAGTCTTGATAGATAATCAGTCCCCAGGCTATATTTAACAGGAAGTCCATCAAGCTGAGACAATGCATCCTTAAGATTTTCTGAAGTATTCTTGTCAAACGCTGTTACATTAACTCCTAGATTAATTAGATATCTAATTAGAGGAATGTTGCTAATGCCAATCCCTAATACAGCTACCTTTTTACTCTCGATATCCTTCTTAAACTGTTCAAGCTTGCTATTCATAATTAACCTCCTTAATTAATCCTTCATTTTTGCAAATCATATCGTTTTCAAATAAGGGCGATAAAGAAAACTTCATCTGCACTAAGTCTTCTTTGCCCGATGTCTACAGCTGCTATACTCCCATTGCATAAGCGGGAGATAAGCAGCTGTACGACCCTGGATAAGGGCGACTAGAGTTCAGAAAACTTCATCTGAACTAAGTCTTCTTTATTACCTATTGCAATAGTAGTATATTTATAGTAAAATACATATTGCAGTCAAGATATGCGGATATGGCGGAATTGGCAGACGCGCATGGTTCAGGTCCATGTGAGAGCAATTTCATGCAGGTTCAAGTCCTGTTATCCGCACCAAAAGAGTTTGAAAATTTTTATTTTCAAACTCTTTCTTATTATCTACAACTTTATATCTTGAAAACTATAGTTATCTTCTTCCTTTACATAAAAAAACGTTTTAAGTGACTTAAAGTTAAATTTATTCGCCATTATTAATTGCTCAGTACTTCCTACAAATAAAATCCCCTGTGGATTCAATGACATATTAAATTTTTTATAAATATCACTCTTTGCTTCTTCTGTAAAATAAATAAGTACATTTCTACACACAATTAAATCAATACCTGCTGGGTATGGATCTCTTAGAAGATTAAATTGCTTAAAATCGACACAATTCTTAACTTCGTCCTTTATCTTAAAGCTATCGCCCATTACAGTAAAATATTTATCTTTCATTTCTTTTGGCAGATTTTCTAGACTTTTAGATGCATATATACCATTTTTAGCCTTCTCCAATGCTCCTAAGTCAATATCTGTTGCAAGTATTTTTATTGAGCTCAGTGGTAAAAGCTTGTTTAAAACCATTACTAGAGTATAAGGCTCATCACCAGTTGAGCAAGCAGAACTCCAAATTGTAATTTTTCTCTTTTTACTCAAAAGAAGTGGTAAAATCTCTTTTTCAAGAACATCCCATTGATCAGGATTTCTGTAAAATTCTGAAACATTAATAGTAAGATAGTTAATAAACTCATAAAATAGATCTTTATTATCCTTCAATACTTGAACGTATTCTTTATATGTATTGATGTTATTCTTTTTTATTAAAGCGTCAATTCTTCTCTTCATTTGTTTCTCTTTATACAGAGTAAGATTGATTTTTGTCAATTTAAATATTTCTTCTTTAAAACCTTCGTATTCCATAACTAACCACCTTATAAATATTGTATTCTGAAAGGGGTATACTTGATGTTTATATTATAATAATGGCTGGTTTTCCTAGATTTAAAGAAAGGATGTACCAAGGTACATCCTTTCTCAATATTTGAAACAGAGTTTTTACTCTCTTTGAAGCTTAGTCATGTGATAAATAATTATTAATCATTTAATTCTGCTAAACTATCTGCAATAGTAGTTGACATATCTTCTTTATGCTCAGTTGGAAGCTCTTCAACATCACTAGAAGCAACAGTCTCTTCCTTCTTTGCTCCTACAGGATCAATAGGATTTACTTCCTTAATACTGAGGCTAATCTTCTTAGTTTCGGAATTAAGCTCAGTTATCTTTGCTTCTACCTGCTGACCTACTTTAAGAACGTCACCTGGTTTACCCAAACGGAAAGATGAAATTTGAGAAATGTGTACAAGTCCATCAATTCCCTGCTCTATTTCAACAAATGCACCAAATGGTACTAATCTTACTACTTTACCAGTTATAACATTGCCAACTTCATATTTCTCTATTGCTTTGTTCCAAGGGTTATCTTCTTGCTTTTTGTAGCCAAGTGAAATACGTTTCTTTTCTTTATCGAACTCAAGAACAGAAACAGTTATTTCATCTCCTATATTTACTATTTCAGATGGATGTTTAATTTTACTCCAAGAGAGCTCAGATAAGTGAACAAGTCCATCCACACCACCAATATCAACAAAAGCACCAAAGTCCATAAGACTCTTAACAAGGCCTTTGTATGTTTTACCTATCTCAATAGTATTCCAAACCTCACTAGATGAACTTTCTTTATTCTTTTCAATAAGAATCCTTGAAGAACCAACTACTTTCCTCTTTTGTTTGTTAATTTCAATAATCTGAACTTGAAGAACTTGTTTAACAAACTCTGATAAATCTTTAATAAATCTATCACTTATTTGTGAAGCAGGAATAAATATCTTTACTCCGTGAGCATAACCAATTACACCACCATTAACCATTTCGTTAATCTTTACTGCAATTGGTTTTTTTGTTTCATAAGCACTTTCAAGAACATCCCAGCCTTTAACAGCGTCGACTTTCTTTTTGCTTAACATTACAGTACCTTCACTATCGTTAACTCTAACTACAAAAACTTCAATTTCGTCTCCAATCTTAAGTGATTCAGGATTAAAGTTTGCGTCATCAGAAAACTCCTGTATTGGAATTATTCCATCCGACTTGAAACCCAAGTCTACGTACACTTCATTAATGTTATATCCGATAATTTTACCTTTTGTGATTTGACCTGTAGTCAAAGTCACAAGAGAGCTTTCAAATGCCTCAGCAAAGCTCATTTCAAGATCCTGTTTATCTAATTCACTCATTTTATGAATAACCTCCTTGATTACCCAGTCAGGTGTTGACGCCCCCGCAGTAATACCAATTTTTTTAATTTTTTTTATATCAACCGGTGGAATGTCACTGGCTGTTTGTATTTTATAAGTGCTTTTACAGTTTGCTTTGCAAATTTCAAATAACTTATTGGTATTAGAACTATTTTCTCCTCCAATAACCAATACTAAATCAACTTCTTTTGAAATTTTCTCAGCTTCAGCTTGTCTTTTGTCGGTTGCATTACATATTGTATCAAATTTTAAAACATTTTCAAACCTTTTATTTAAACTCTGTATAATTTTTTCCCATTTTTCTCGAATAAATGTAGTTTGAGCGACAATACATACACTGCTTTGTGTATTTGGTAGGCTATTCACCTGCTCTTCATTCTCAATAATAAATGCACTGTTATCACACCAACCATTGATGCCTATGATTTCTGGGTGATTTTTATCACCAATAATAATTATTTGATGACCATCTTTATGTTTTTCACAAACTAAGCGCTGGATCTTTTCCACATAAGGGCAAGTTGCATTTACTATATCAACTCCCCTATCTTCTAACGCAGAAATTAAGTTAGGTCCAACACCATGTGCTCTAATTACAACTTTTGATGGTAATGTTGCTTGTTCTGGTTCATCAATGGCTGTTACTCCAGACTCTGTTAATTTATTTACTACTTGGTCATTATGAATTATAGGTCCAATAGTATATATTTTGTCTTCGGATTTTGTTGCTAAATCAAAAACTATTTTGACTGCATTATTTACGCCGAAACAAAAACCAGCAGTACTTGCTATAACTAAATCCATTGATATTAGCCTCCATTTTTATTTAGAATTGGAGTATGTATCATATAAATACATAATTGTTTCAACCACTTCATCTATTGTCAAAGAGGTAGAGTCTACTTCAATTGCATCTGTAGCCTTAATAAGTGGTGCAAAAGCTCTAGAACTATCATTATTATCCCTAAATATCATATCAGCTTTTACTTCATCAAAATTAACCTTTTGACCTTTTTGTACTAGTTCATCATATCTTCTTTTAGCTCTTTCGTCTACTTCTGCTGTTAAAAATATCTTTAAATTTGCACTTGGCAAAACATATGATCCAATATCTCTACCATCCATTACAACGTCTTTGTTTGCAGCTATTTTACGCTGTAGGTCAACTAATTTTAATCGAACTTCTTGAAAAACTGCGACATTTGATGCCCCAACAGATACGTCAGGTCTTCTTATTTCCTCTGAAACATCAATACTATCAAGAAATATTCTTTGAGTATTATTTTCATGTGAAAGGGTAACATCTATATTTTCTATGATTTTTGACAAATCTTTCTGGGATTTTGTATCAATGCCACTATTAATTGCCTTTAATGCAACAGCTCTGTACATTGCTCCTGTATCTAGATATATAAATCCAAGATTTGCTGAAACTTTTTTTGCAATAGTACTTTTACCAGCCCCTGCTGGGCCATCAATTGCTATACTTTTTGACATATTTATCAATCCAATCTCTATATTCAGTTTAATTATTAATCACTTACTTAAATCAGGTCTTAATACTATTGCACCTTTCAGATAGACATGGTTAATTTCTTTATTGCTCTTATCCGTGTTAAAATGAATCAAAACTCTTACACAGCTTTTTAAACTGCCTGGTACATCAATCTCATTTGTACACATTAGTGAAATACCTGACCAGCCAAGCTCTCTAGCTGCTATTGCAGGAAAAGTAGCATTTAAGTCACTAGTCACTGTAAAAATGACGCTGATGATATTTAAATCGTCTAAATCATTTCTTTTTATTATTTCGACAAGAAGCTCTCTAGTTCCTTCTAATATTGATTCTTTTGTATTTTCAGAAACAGTTATGGCTCCTCTAATAGCCCGTACACACATTTACTCTCCCCCAATTAAACAGCCCTATGTCCAAGTCCGATTGCAACTTCGTTCAGATTAAGTAAACCTATACCAAAAAATATTGCAACACCAATATGGTCCTTATATCTTGCTATTCCAATCTTTCCACCAACGTTCAATCCGATTGCTTTAGGCATTATTTGTGATATTGCTTCACGGGTTGCCCCGGCAACAGCGCCTTGCTCTGCATGACTTTCAGATATAATCCCTTCACGCTTTGACGCTACAACTGCTCTTTCAACTATCTTCATAACCGATGAAATAAATTCACCACCATAATCAACAGCAGCAGATTGAATACCAATTTGACTAAATTCAAACTGAAGTTTCTTTTCAGAAGTTCTATCATTAGTCAGTGCTATCTTGATTGCAGCACATGAAATATCTTTACTCCCAAACTCACTCATATTTATCTCCATTTCCAACGTAGAATATTTTATTTCATCCGACGTGGGGTAAAATCATTATTTAAAGCAATTCTCTAAAAATTAAATTAAAAATATATTAACTTAATCTGTCTAACTTTACAAAAAAAATCAAAACAAAAAACCTATACAATATTATATAGGTTTTTGATTTATAAAACAATCTTAAGTTTAAATACTGATAAATCAAGCAAATAATTTTTAGAATTACTTTATACATGATTTAAAGTCTTAACCTATATCACTTAATTTGAACCTTTACCAATCTTTGAATATTTGATTCAACTCTTGCAATTGCAGTACTACATGTACTACTAATATTTGTTGATAATGATTCCACGCTGATAATATGACCTATCAAGCTCTGACTTCCATCAATCTCAATGACATCACCATCTTTAACACTAATATTCATCATTAGATTTTCAAACATGGCTATATCATCACCATTAACTAATATCCTAACATTTGAGTCAGGGGTTTCACCAATCATTTTAAGCGTTATTTGACCTTGTTTATATAGATAATCATCCTTGCTCAATGGTACCCCAATACTTTTATCAGATAAATTCAAATTATCCCTAGCAGAAGGTATAACTAATACTATTTGAATTAAAACAAGTATAATAAAACACACGATGCATGTGCCAAAAAGTAAATTTTCAAAAATCGTACCCTTGTCTTTATTGTTTACTGTACCTTTTTTAAACCTAAAAACATTTGTTTTCATGCGATTGCCCCTAATTTGTATATTTACTTAATAATATGTACAAATTTGGGACCAAATACACATAATTTCCTAAAAAGGTTTAGTAATTAAACATTCCAGATAAAATAATTACAAATCTCAGAGATTATTTAATATTTTTAAACATCAAAAAACAACCAAATAGTGTTAAAGTATTTGGTTGCTCCTAGTAAATTATAAAATTTGTTTACTAATTAGCTCAGTTCTGGTTGGTTACAGTTCATACCAGCTAAATGACCTGTAGAAAAAGCTATTGTGAGGTTAAATCCGCCTGTATATGCATCTACATCAATTATCTCACCTGCAAAGAATAGTCCACTTACCTTTTTGGATTCCATAGTTGATGGGTTAATTTCATTTGTTTTAATCCCACCAGCAGTTACAATTGCCTCTTTTATAGGTCTTGCTCCTATAATGGAAGTTTCAAGTCCTTTAAGAAGCGATACTAACTTCTTTCGCTCTTCCTTTGTTACTTGATGTACTTGTTTTTCAGGATCAATTTTTGTTAATCTTATTATTACAGGAATAAGCTTTTGAGGAAGCAAGTCATCAAGGGCATTTTTAAATTGCTTTCTAGAATATTTATCAAAATCCCTCTGTACTCTCTCGTCTAGCTTTTCCTCAGTAAGTCCTGGCTTTAAATCGATAGAAAGCTTAATATCTGTAAAATCATATGGAAGCAGATGTCTACTAGCGCTAAGTATGACTGGACCAGATACACCAAAGTGAGTAAAAATCATCTCACCGAAATCATTATAAATCTCTTTGCCATTATTGGTTTTAAACGTCACAGCAATGTTTTTGAGTGATAAACCTTGTAAGTCCTTTATCCATGACTCTTTCGTAATTAGTGGAATTAATGACGGTTTTAAAGGTGTCACAGTATGTCCTAAGCGTCTAGCCATTTCATACCCGTCCCCCGTTGAGCCTGTGAGTGGGTAAGATTTTCCACCAACAGCAAGAACTACAGAATTAGCTTCCATAATGCTACCATTCATTCGTTCTACACCTGTTACTTTACCATCTTTTATAAGAATATTTTTTACAGTTATTTCAGTCATTACTTTAACATTACTCTTAGTTAAAAATGTTTGGAGTGCATGCATAACATCCTTAGCAGAATCAGAGGTTGGAAAAACTCTTCCCCCACGTTCAACTTTTGTATCAACACCTAGTTCATTAAAAAAGCTTATTAAATCTTGGTTAGAAAATGTATAAAAAGCTGAGTACAAAAAATTTCCATTTCCAGGTGTATTCTCAATTAAGCCCTCAACATCAGTATCGTTAGTTAGATTACATCTTCCCTTACCAGAAATGAGAAGTTTCTTGCCCAGTCGCTCATTTTTCTCTAATAAAATTACCTCGTTACCTTTTTGTGCAGCAATACCTGCTGCCATCATACCTGCAGGTCCTCCACCTATAACTATTACCTTATTTGTGTTCATATATATCCTTCCATAGTTGCTCTAGCCTTCAATATTAGTTGTAACTATTGTCCAGAATACTTCATCTGAACTAAGTCTTCTTTGCCCGATGTCTACCGCCTCTAATACTCCCACTTCATAAGTGGAAGATAAGTGGCGGTACGACCCTGGATAAGTGCGACTAAGTCCAGAAAACTTCATCTGAACTAAGTCTTCTTTATCTTTGCGGAGATACTAATCTCCTACTATAATTTTTCGTCATGATAGCCATCATCTTTTTCATAGACCTGATATTCATCCCAAATTTTTTCAAGCCTTTCAAAAGTATTATATACTTCGCTTTTTCTTCTCATACCTATAGCTACAATTAATGCATTTATTAAGCTAAGTGGTGCCACTAATGAATCTACAAAGGATGCCATATCACTTCGTGCAAATAAAGACATGTCAGCGCATTTTGCAACCGGGGATTCAACGCTATCCGTCAATGCAATAGTTTTTGCACCTTGATCTTTTGCAAACTGCATAGCTTTTATTGTTCTCTTTGAATAACGAGGATAGCTAATACCAATAACTACATCACCCTCTTGGGCTCTTATTATCTGTTCAAACATTTCACTCACGCTTGTAGTGTGTACAAGTCTAACATTATCAAAAATCAAATTGAAATAAAAGCCAAGAAAACTTGCAAGAGTAGCCGAACTTCTTACACCAAGAATAAATATTCTTTTTGCATTTAATATGGTTTCCACTATATCATTAAAATCAGAATGGTCAACCTGTTCAAGCGTTATCTTTATCTTGTCAATATCAGACTGCAGTACACTTTTCAAAATATTATCTTCGTTTATTCTATTTGAAGATACCTCAATTCTTTGCACTGAGGTCAGCCTACTCTTAATAAGCTCCTGCAATACCTTCTGAAGCTTTGGATAACCATCAAATCCAAGCTCAATAGCAAATCTTACGACCGTTGACTCACTTACTCCACATATTTCTCCAAGCTTAGCTGCTGTGACATATGCGGCCTTATCGTAATGATTGACAATATAATTAGCAATAAGCTTCTGTCCCTTGCTAAAATCATCATATTTATGCTGTATAATGTTAATTAAATCATTATTTTTTGGGGTTCTATTCATAACTCCACCAACCTAAAATTTATTATTAAATCATTTCTAATATCATAGTTTTAGAGGGAGTATAAACTCCCTCTGCATCTATGCATTATGTTTATTTTTAAATGCTAATTTTTTAAGACTTATTACTTATATATATTACCTTTTTGCAAGATAAAAATCAAGCACTTGCATTTTTGTATATAATTCAAAGTATAAAATATAATACTAAATACAGTTAAATAGATTCAAATAGTCGTTATAAGCTGCTTCCATTAAGATATAGAAAGCTTGACCCTCTGGTGCTGTCCCTGGAGTATTAAAATTAGGAACTCCGCAGACATCTTGAACTAAGCCATTAGCATCAACCTTCATATACACTGCCCGTCGCATAGTGTCTGCATATATAATATACCCTTTTTCTAACCAGCCATTCGAAACTCCTCTGTAAATTGAATAACTCAGCATTTGCGCGAGGTTTGTTTCAATAAATGAAGAGTAATCGTCTACTATGTCGTGGAAGAAACCATTATCACATTGATGTGCAAGACAACCATCAATTACCTCTTTTAGAATGACTATTAATAATTCCTTTTCTATCTTTAAATTTTCTGGCAAAGCTTTTAGTACTCTAACAATTCCCGCTACTACCCAGCCATTTCCTACACCCCAATGTAGTTCTCTCGCAAAACAACCCAAGTAATCATCCCATTGGTGAGCATATAGTTTCTTTTCGCTATTCCACAAAAACTTTGTATATCCTAGGATTTGCTTTACAGCTTCCTCTGGATATCCAGCAACGGCTAAAAATGGAGGAACCATATAAAAAGAATCCACCCATATTTTGCCTTCATTCTCACTATGATATATAATGCCTTCTCTTGTTTTAGGTGCTATGTACAATAAGTATTCAAGCATTTTTTGTGATGCAATTTTGAATTTATCTTCACCTGTGATTTGCGCTGCACAAAAAACTACTTCACCATTTGCAGCAGGGTCTGCAGCAGCTCCTCTTTCATATTTCATTGCAAGCCTGCCGTCTTTATATTGGTTAGTCACTGCTTCTCTAGCCATAAGTAAAGCCATTTCAATATTTCCAAGCTCAAGAAAAGCTTGAGCTACAACTCCCTGCTCCCACGGCCAGCGTTGCATTGCTAACGTTGCCTTAATAACTTTTTCCAACCTGTCTGATCTGTCCATATATGTCCTCCTTTAAATAACAGCAATTTATCAATAAAGATAATGTTTTTAATTGTATAAATTAAATTGGTTTATTGATTTTCAGCTCAACGGCGTTACTAACCTCTCTCTATTTAAGCCTAAACTATATATGAGCAAGTTCAGATATAAGTCTGATAAAGTGCAGAATACTTCATCTGTACTTTAATCTTCTTTATATTTCTAGTATGCCTTGATATGGTAAAGATGTCAATTTAGAAATAACTAAATATTAACATTAATTCGTGCTGCATCAACTCATTTATTTTCATATTTTATAAAGCAAAATGAAATAATTATCTAATAAAATAATTATCTATAGAATAATTTACTATAGAATAATTTACTGATGAATCCAAAAATATTTTACTCATCGAGAACATTTCCATGGGAAATATTTCGCGAAATACTATATAGTTGCCCTAACGTAACATATTAACCGTAAATTTTAGTAATACTAACTGTATAATTTAAAAAAGTGTTGGAGTTTTTATGATACAAATAGATGACGCTGGTAGTGGAAGCTTTGTTGGTGGAACATGTATTGGCTTTTATAGGCCTGAAACTAACGAATATTATTTTGATATTATCCCTGTTGAATTATACGCTACTAATAATTTTAAGAATAAGCTGTATTTGGACGATGTTGTGGAAATAACTATCAAAGCTTTTGATGCATTACATGTAGCTAAAAACGAGACTATAGAGATATGTAGAGGATATATGTTTGAAAGGCTAAAAAGCTGGCTAAATACGCAGGAATTTTGTTGGTATGTAACTCAAATTACTGGAAGAATTCAAGATGTAGTTGAAAAGAACTTTGAGCTATATACGATTAATTTGGGCCTTCCTGTAGAATATATAAAATATACAAGGTACCCATTTCACTTTCACAAGCTACTAAGGTGGGTGTTTTCTGATTTCGACAATAGAATAAACTTATGCAAGGTTGGGTGGAAAAGCTGGCAAAAGCTAAAAAATGTCTCCCCCACTGTTTCGTATGACAAAATGCAACATACCAATTTTTATTGTCTAAAGTGTGGTAAACATATAAAGAAAGGCACTGACGTAGCTGTTTTGGAATTTTTCAGCAATAAGCATAACTATGTTTATTTGCATAGAGGGTGTGAAGGTGAGCAATCAAAGTCATAATATATAGCTACATTGTTATTTATAAAACACATATTCCTTCATTGTGCAAAATTGAATTATCATGATAAAACTTATTGAAACTTTGTACCAAATCAATTAAGTATTTTTAACTTATTACACCTCAGATATTGCTTTATTATCGTATATTATTCTTTCCAGGGATGCTTTTATATCGGAGGAATATCGCCCGCATGATTACAGATAATTTTTATAATTTCATACTTCAGCAACTTTATGACAGATTCCAAGTGCAATCGTTTTATCTAATGCGAATTCGGGAGTGGCAATGCATAATTCACCATTTTCAATTACCAGCGCATCTCCCGCTATCATTGTCCTTTCCTCCGTTATATACAAGGAAAATGTTCTTTTTTATTCTTTTATATACACTTATTTCAACTTAACTTCTACTGTTCAGATACTGTTCAGATACTGTTCAGATTTTTAGTTATTATCCTCTAAATTCCACTAATTCTCCGTCAGGGCCTACAAAGACTACCCTTCTCCAGTCTTTTTCCCTGGATTCTCTTTCTCCTGCTGGGTGAGGCTCAGTATCAATAGGAATACCGGCGGTTTTTAGGCGTGTGTAATCTTCATCAAAGTTATCACTCTCTAGGCAGAAATGAAATCCCTGATTTGCTGGGCTGCCAGGCGAATGTACCAATTCTAAAATGGTGTCGCCAAGTTTAAGATATACTATTTTTTCAATTGAGGGTACAGGTACATCATTTTCGTAATATTTTTTAAATCCAAAATGTTCTTCGTAAAAGTTTATAGATTTGATACGATCCTTAACTAAAAATGCTATATGGTCGATACGTTTAAACATTGATTACTCCTTAAAAATAATGATTTATGAATGATTTTATGAATTATTATACCACATTATGTTACATTTACTTTTTATACTGATAAGATTTTAAATACCTCCTCCTTAGATTATTCTACTGATTTCATAAAAATATTGTATCCCATTATTGTAATGAGTATTAAAATATGACTATAGTTATTTTAAATAGTTTTATAAACAAAAATAAAGGCTTTCAAAGTATAATACTCTGAAAACCTTTATCTATTTTTCTTACCCTCCAACTTCAAATAAACAACTGTCTGATTCAAAGTCATTGGGATAACTATTTATTTATCTTTTCATCTCACAATTTAATTTATTGGCTATTTATCTGCTTATCAATACAATTTATATCTTCGCTCTAAACCTATCCAGCATACCATACAGACCCCATCTGTTCTGATTTTGCTGCTGATTGCCTAGATTTTTTATATTTCCGATACTATATTGCTTGCCATCTCTCTTGCCCATTTCAACAACTGCAGCTGTTATAGCGGCAACAACCTCAGGACTAATCCCTTCAAACGTTGGTGCTTTTGGTGCATTTTGAGTTAGAACATTTTCAGCAGAAATAGATGCATTCTCTCTATCTTCAATTCGCTGCTTAAAGAACTTTTCAGCAACAGCAGGCAGCATCGCATATGAGAGTACATCTTCTTCCTGTTCAATATATTGTGAAGCAGCAGCTTTAATTTTTTCTAGCTCAGGCTCAATCAAGTCTGCCGGCCTACAAGTAATTGCCTGTTCATCACCCAATATCTTATTTCTGATTTCTTCACTTATAGTTGCCGGAGTCTTGCCGTATTCACCTTTAACTATACCTTTTGACTCTTTTGGAACCATCTTGTATCTTTCGCCTGTAATAACATTCATAACTGCCTGCGTGCCAACTATCTGGCTTGTAGGTGTAACAAGTGGGGGATATCCAAAGTCTTCTCTAACTCTTGGTACTTCTTTAAGAACTTCTTCATATTTATCTAACGCATTTGCCTGCTTTAGCTGTGAAACCAGGTTAGAAAGCATTCCACCTGGAACCTGATAGATGAGTGTATTTACGTCTACGCCCATTACCTTAACGTCTAACAGACCGCTCTCAATATACTTTTCCTTAAGTGGTCTGAAGTAATCTGCAATCTCACTAAGCTTTGCTAAATCCAAACCTGTATCATAAGGTGTATTCTTAAGTGTAGCAACTAATGGTTCAGTTGGTGGTTGTGAGGTTCCCATAGCCATAGGTGAAATAGCACAGTCAACGATATCAACACCAGCCTCGATGGCTTTTAGATATGTCATTGATGCTACACCGCTCGTGTAGTGGGTATGCAGTTGTATTGGTATTTTAACACTTTCTTTAAGTGCCTTAACCAGTTCAAACGCTTGGTAAGGTACTAAAAGCCCAGCCATATCTTTAATACATATTGAGTTAGCACCCATACTCTCAAGCTGTTTTGCATCCTTTACAAAAAGCTCCAAGCTATGAACTGGACTAACTGTATAGCAAATACAGCCTTGAGCATGGCCGCCTTCTTTTATACAAGCCTTTATTGCAGTTTCTATATTTCTAGCATCGTTTAATGCATCGAATATTCTCATTATATCCATGCCATTTGCAATGGCTTTTTGTATAAAGTACTCTACAACATCATCAGCATAGTGCTTATAGCCTAACAGGTTTTGACCTCTAAGTAGCATTTGAAGCTTAGTTTTCTTTGCTACGTCTTTTATTTTTCTGAGTCTAGCCCAAGGGTCTTCATTTAAAAATCTCATCGATGCATCAAAGGTAGCTCCACCCCAGGCTTCTAAAGAGTGATAGCCAATATCATCAAGCTTCTCAACTATAGGAAGCATATCTTCAGTTCTCATTCTTGTAGCAATAAGTGACTGATGTGCATCTCTAAGCACGGTTTCAGTAATTTTTACTCCTGCCATGTTTCCATCTCCTTTTTTAGGGTGAAGATAACTTTTAACTCTATATTCCCAGTATACATATAATGATTTTAACTGGATAGTAGATTTATACAATGGAGGCGCATCATAATTATTTGTTAAATTTGTTAGTGACAGAACAGGATTTTTACTGTCAAAATGGTAGTATGCCATTTTGAGCAGCAACCCGAGCCACGGATGGCGAGTTTGCGCGACGGTAAAAATTCTGTGATGAGCTAATACAAATTTCAAATAATTTTGCTAAGCCTTATCAGGGTATACATCTACTTTCCAGTTTCTCTAATGCTTTAAACTGGGATAGTAGTGTTATTTAAGCTATTGACACCATTACTTCGCCTGCTGTAACAGACTTGCCAGCTTCTACATTTAATATAGCAACTTTTCCGTCAGCTGGTGAAACAATCTCGTTCTCCATTTTCATTGCTTCTAGTATCAATAGTACCTGTCCTTTTTTAACAGCATCACCAAGAGCAACTTTTAATTTCAAAACTGTTCCAGGCATTGGTGCAACTACATCTCCAGTACTATTTGAAGTTGGTTGTGTTGTCTTTACAACATTAGGTGCTATCGTTTTAGTTGTTGTCTTTGTAGCTGTTGCTGTAGTAACGTTTGAGCTTACAACACCAACTTCTTCAACTTCTACCTCATATGGATTTCCGTTAACCTTAATTATATACTTACTCATATTATCATCCTCCATGAGCCGCAAAAGCGACCATAAAATGTGTTATATTTATTATTTTTAAAGTGGAATATTACCATGCTTCTTAGCAGGTCTATTTTCTCTTTTAGTATTTAACATTTCAAGTGCTAATATAATTCTTGTTCTAGTTTCAGATGGTTCTATTACATCATCAACATAGCCCCTAGCAGCAGCTACATAAGGATTTGAGAACTTATCTCTGTATTCTGCTATCTTTTCTTTTCTAGTTTCGGCTGGATTTTCAGAAGCAGTAATATCCTTTTTAAATATAATATTTGCTGCGCCCTCTGGTCCCATAACAGCTATTTCAGCTGAAGGCCATGCAAGTACCATATCACATCCGATTGTCTTACTGTTCATTGCAATATAAGCTCCACCATAGGCTTTTCTAAGAATAACATTTACCTTCGGTACAGTTGCCTCTGAGAATGCATATAGAAGCTTTGCGCCATGTCTAATAATACCATTATGCTCTTGTGCAACACCTGGTAGGAAGGCAGGAACATCAGTTAATGAAACAACTGGAATGTTAAAGGCATCACAGAAACGAACGAAACGAGCTGCTTTGTCAGCTGCATTCATATCTAGCGAGCCTGCCATTACCTTTGGCTGATTTGCAACAATACCAACTGATTTCCCATTGAATCTGCCAAAACCAATTATCATATTTTGAGCAAAATAGCTCTGAATTTCAAAGAAATCACCATTATCAACTACTTGACTAATTATTTCATACATATCATATGGCTTATTTGATTCTTCTGGAATGATTTCATTTAAGCTCTTTATACTTCTATTTGCACAATCTGTTTCACCGAAATAAACAGTGTCCGATACATTATTATCAGGAAGGAAGCTTAGAAGCCTCTTTATATCTTCAATGCATTCTTGCTCGGAAGCCGACTTAAAGTGTGCAACACCACTAACAGCAGTGTGTACATTAGCACCACCAAGTGTCTCAGCTGTAACGTCTTCTCCAGTAACTGACTTAATAACCTGAGGACCAGTAATAAACATCTGGCTAGTATTTTCCACCATAAATATAAAGTCTGTAATTGCAGGAGAATACACTGCCCCACCTGCACAAGGCCCCATAATTACAGAAATCTGAGGGATAACGCCTGATGCTAGAGTATTTCTATAAAATATATCGCCATAGCCAGAAAGAGCATCTAAGCCTTCTTCGATACGGGCTCCACCAGAATCATTGATTGCCAAAAACGGTGCTCCCATTTTAAGTGCCATGTCCATTACCTTTGTTATTTTCTTAGCATGCATCTCACCTAGTGACCCACCTATAACTGTAAAGTCTTGTGATGCAACAAATACTCTTCTTCCGTTTACTGTACCATAGCCAGTAACTACCCCATCACCTGCAAGCTTTTTCTTTTGCATACCGAAATCAAAACATCTTGATTCAATAAAAGCATCTACCTCTACAAAGCTATTTTCATCAAATAGAAGGTCTATTCTCTCTCGAGCAGACAACTTACCTTCAGTATGTCTTTTTGCAATTTTATCTTCTCCGCCACCAAGTGCAATGGAATTTTTCAAACTTTTTAAAGTTTCTATTTTTTCAATCTGTGACATATACAATCACCTCTTTAAGAAAATTATAATTTTTATTACCTGTAACTACTATTAGTTAATATCACCTAGTAATAATTATATATTATGAAAAAATTTGTGTCAAGATACTAACGTATATCTTTATTATTTTGAATAAAACATATATACTTTATGTAACCTCAATAAAATAATTAATATTTTATTTATTGAAATTTGTGTTCCCCCACTAAAAGATTGAATAATAACGAATAATATAGCGAGGAGTGAAATATTGTTGCATATTTTAAATATATTTAATAAATCACAACGAAATTCAGAGCCTCTTGGAGATACTATTAAAAAAATAAAAAATGGAGATGACCAGTTAAGAGAAAAGTTAATAAATGATTATAAACCTTATATCATAAAAGTAATTTCAAAAACTACTGGCAGGTATGTCGATTTAGAAAATAATGAAGAATTTAGCATTGGACTTATGGCATTCAATGAAGCTATAGATTGCTTTGATGCAAACAAATATTCTGGTTTTTTAAGCTTTGCTCAGACAGTTATAAAGAGAAGACTTATTGATTACATAAGGAAAAATGAAAAAAATAGTAAGGTGTATCCCCTTACCTATTTCTATAATGACAAAAACGAAATTGAAAATTCTTTTGAAGAAAAATATTTAATAGTAGATTCAAGTTCTCAGTTTAGTAATATCGAAAATAAAGAAGAAATTGCTTTATTTATAAAGAAACTCAATGATTTTGGAATTGAACTTAAAGATTTAGTTAAAAGTGTTCCAAAACATATGGATTCTAAAAGGCTGTCAATAAGTATTGCGAGAGTTCTTGTAGAAAACAAAGACCTCTCTGAAAAGCTTGAAAGAAAGAAAAACATACCAATGGTTGATCTTATGAAGTTAGTAGTTGTAAACCACAAAACAATTGAGAGAAATAGGAAATTTATTATTTCAGTCTATTTGATATTAACCAGTAATCTTGAGGTCATGCAAGGATATGTCGAAAATATTGAGAAAGGTGGTAAGAATGATGAATGAATTTACAGGATCAATACTGGAATTAAATGAAACCCGAGCTATAGTTATGACCGAAGCCTGCGATTTTGTATCCATTCAGAGACAACCTCAAATGTTTATTGGTCAACAAGTTAAGTTTAAAAAATCAGATTTAAATAGAACTAATAAAAATTATATGAGATATTTCGCACTTGTTGCGAGTGTATTTATAATAGCTCTATGTTCTGTTTTCTATTTTCAAATTTTCCTTCCGAATACTGTGTTTGCATATGTTGATGTTGATATAAATCCTAGCTTAGAATTAGTTATCAATAAAAATGCTAAAGTCTTAGATATTAAGCCTTTAAACAATGATGCACGAACACTCGTAAAAGATTTAAAGCTTATTGATTTACCAGTGAAAGATGCGATTTCACAAATAGTTATAACTTCAAAACAAATGGGTTTTATAAGTACTAGTAAAACAAATACAGTTCTTATATCAGCTTCAATAGATGAAGAGAAAAATTACACGCAGAATGGTTCTAAGCAAAAAGCTCTCGATAATATTTTATCTGACATAGGCAGTTTTACCTTTGATGGTGGTACTGAAAAAATTAAGCCAGAAATTTTAAAGGTTACACCTGAAAACAGGAAATCTGCTTTAAAGAACAATATCTCTATGGGTAGATATTCTCTTTACTCAAAAATAAAGGAACAAAACAATGAAATAACTGTTGAAAAAGCAAAGATTGAGCGAGTTTCTGACATGCTAGACAAGGCTAAAATAAAAGGCTATTACAAAAATAAATCTGGTGAATTTGATGAATCTAAGAATAGTGATTCTAAAAACACTAACTCAAATAATAATGATTCCAAGGACACTAACTCTAAAGGTAATAACTCTAAGAGTAAAGATTCTACATTTAATAAGAGCGCAAATTCAAAGAGTAATAAATCAGATAATAATAATAACGGCGATTCAAATATTAATAAGGACAAAGAAAATAATAATAGTAATTCCTCTGACAAGGAGGAATTACTAAATAAGAATTATAAAAGTGACAATAATTCCTCAGGTTATGAAAAAGATAAAGTTGA
>Ga0123336_10000702_pt1 | contig 32581 bp, 41 predicted proteins | sample SSSSmetaG_FD_96466 | JGI IMG/M metagenome (GOLD analysis project Ga0123336, IMG submission 96466) | Glacier valley bacterial and archeal communities from Borup Fiord, Nunavut, Canada, to study Microbial Dark Matter (Phase II) - ​SSSS metaG | ecosystem: Environmental > Aquatic > Freshwater > Ice...
CAGTGCAAACAGACAAGATTTTTTAGAGTGTGCATTATCATGGGTGAGTAAAGGTAATATTGGAGATTACATGAGTAGTCATCGATTCAAGGATAATATCGATGAACTAAAGACTTATTTTAATACTGTGATTAATTGGGTTTCTACTATATTTATTGATGTAGAAAGTGAAATGCGTGGACTCGAGTGGGGACGATTATACGAAACCTATAATACAAATTCGTATGATCCAAAAATCGTTTCGGAAAAAGTCCTCCGATTATATGGCGATCCGTATGTAAAAAGTCGCAAAGGTATTTTTGAATACATTCTTGGTGGTTCCATTGATACTAAATTACTTAATGTTCGCTTCTTTGATGAAGCAATAAAAAAAGCTGTTTATACTTCGCAATCTAAAAAAGCAGTGGAAAAAGATATATCAAATTGTTCGCTTTGTGCTGTTGGACATGATTCTAATAAAAGTAAAATATGGAGTATCAGTGAAATGGATGCCGATCATGTAACGGCTTGGAGTAAAGGTGGTGCGACTGACATAAAAAATTGCGAGATGCTTTGCAAATCACATAATCGTGCGAAAGGAAATTCATGACAAAATAAAGAAATTTTGTCTGAGCATGAGACCGCATGCTCAGACAGGTTCAGTTAATTTTTTTTGGAATAATTATATTTTACATAAGTATTTATAAATCCATTTAATCCCTCACCCTGTATAGCCCGTTTTTTCATAGTTTCTACATTATCTCGTCCAGCGCTTATGTATGTATATTCATATGATTTACCGTCATTGAATTTCACAATAATGCTTTCAGGATAAATTTGATACGACTCAATTCCAGAATCGCCATCTAGGTTTTTATATATTGTCATATTAAAATCAGTTAAATAAAATACTTTTTGCAATTTTACAAAGAACCTATCTCGTGGTATTTTATTAATAGAAAATCTACCATGATTTCTATTGAGCAGTAAGACTTGCAAAGTAAATTGCGTATTCTTTGCAGTCTTGCTAATTTATTATTTTCATTTGGGCTAGTTTAATAGATATTTGGAAAAGTTTACTGTACATTGCTAAAAAAACAAGATTTTGAAAAATGAAAGCACATGATAAAATGAATTTCCGTTTTTAAATTTTGAAATTCAGATTTTAATTGTCCCACTCTTTAAAAAATATTTTTCCACCACCTCCTTATCCAAAAATACATATAGCTACAGTCATCTCAATACTTATAACTATTACAAGCCACCCCATTTCTTTGACTTGCTATAGTTGCATCCAATTTCATAGGATCGTTAGAAGCTGAAAAACCACAACACAAAAAGAACGTCTGCGCATCAGCTTGCGATGAAAAATCTGCGCAATCTCGATCTGGCGATATACAGGAATACTTACATGCATTTTGAGCCACTGGTGCAGCCGTCGTCGGAACGATAGTAGTCTTAATCACCGTAGTCAGAACAGTACTCGCGACCGTCGAAGTTGGCACAGGCGTGGTCGTGACAGGAGTCGAAGATAAAGTCGGAGAAATTGCTGTAGTCGATACGGGAGTAGGAGATGCGCTAGTCGTAGCACCGAGAACACTTGATGTTTTATTTTCACTCGTTCCACTATTTGGTGTAGTGCTTGGGCTCTTGTAGAAAATACCCACAACGAGTAGCAAAACCACAATCATCACAAAAAACCTAAACCCTCCTGAAGATTTTATTTTTGACCACATGATTATAAAAATTAATTATAATCCAATGTAATCCTAGGACAGAAAAATAACAATTTCATTCATAAATCTTCTCTGTGACTGTATTTTTTGGTATAATATATTGATAATACAATGCCATGAAACGAAATTTAACATTAACCTCCCTAAACAATAATGAAGCTTTGTTCCTCTCTACAAGCCATCATGGAGCTACTGCTTTTGTATATCCTGAAGGTGAAAATCTATTGCATATAATCGAAAATAGACAATCTGAAAATATCACCCGAAGTCTTTTGATTTTGACAGGACTGAACTTATTTGAACAAGACAAAGCTATTAGCGTGACATACGATATTTTAGGTAATAAAGGAGCAAATTATCTACCAGTTACTGATACAAACAGATGTGCTATTACAGATTCTCATGGTACTACGCAAGAGACTAATTATATTTTAGTTGATGCATCCTCAGACACAGCTCCAGTAGGAGAAATCATACTAGTCAGAGATGTAAATTTAGTTGTGTTCACACTATTTGGTTTATTAGATGAAAAAGATATGAATGAAATTAAAGATTTTTTGATTTAGTAAAATAATAATCAAACGGGTACAACCATTTCAGCATCTACTGCTGGAATTATTCTTTTAATTCTTGGATTAAAAATACTATCCATACCTTCCCACAATTCACGATGCCATTGCACACCAAAACCATCGACAGGTAATACTAAACATAGCAATGCAAAATTTACCTTATCGCCGAATGAACCTAACCTTGTATAAATTATAAATTCATCAGCATTGGTTAAAATTATTGGTTTAAAATATTCTTCATTAAATGGAATGGGTCGGACCCAATAAAAAAGTGATAAAGAAGTATCTTCGATATTTACTCCTTTAACCGTAGGATCGAGAGTAAAATTTTTATCTGAAGTATCAACAGATGCGTCACTTTTTTCTAATGTGGGTACATAGATTCTTCCCGATCCAGAACTAAATTGATAACTTAATTTTACTGGATTTACTAGATTTTCTGTATTTTCTGTATTTTCTGTATTTTCTGTATTTTCTGGATTGTAATTGTGTGACACTTCGACATGAACAGAAGAACTTTTCACTATGGAACTAATTTCAACATCCAACATTTTTATATATTCATGAAATACGCAGGATTATAACAATATGAGAAACTGAAGAGAAGATCATAGTTTCCTCGTTCTACGAATATATTGATGTCTTAATTCACCACAATTTATTTTTTTATCAACACCATTTAGACAAAATGCAAATAAACCTTCTTGCCTTGAGACAACAACTGCAGATTCTCGAATTCTTTTTTTTGTCTGCTGCCGACCTTCTGCATATCCTATTGAAACATTAGGATTAATATCTTGCAAAGCCTTTTTAGTCATATCAGAAATTAGAGAACACCTGAAATATCTTCCAAAATATTTACTAATATCAATTATATTTCTTTCCGCATTCTCTCCAGTAAAATATTTCCCTACACATGCTAAAAATATTTGTTCCCCGTTTGGTCCAATAGACTTAGGCTCATATTTTGAAATTTTAAATGGATGTCCGTCCGTTCTGAAAGGAACAGATATTAGTTTTAGTAGTGAAAGAGACGTCGAACTAAATGAAATTTCTAAACAATTTGCTGATTGGCTTAGGTACTCGAGACCATTGATTAAATTGTAAATAATGGGTTCAGATGCTGTATTATTTTTGATTCCTCTTGGCATTTACTTTAAAAGAATTCGCATAATTTTAATTTTTATACTGCAAGATATTCTCAGCTAACACTTCTTTATCAACATCCGAAAAATCATTGCCTTTATCATAAATTCCCAGCAAATAGAGACCCCTTTTACTACGAATCGTGAAAGCAGCCACACAACATTTTGGATTTTCATAACAACCAATACCCATATCTGGGTCTGCCACATCTAAGGCGCTAGCCACAAGTTCACCAAATTTATAAATGGCAAAAGCTTCTTCTAAATTTTTTCCGACCTTTCGCATTTTTCCACCATCTTCAAAAGCTTTCCCAACTGGTAATATCAAACTCTGCTGAATTGGATCTTTATGAGTAATGATGACAAGCTTTCTTCTTTCGGATAAGAAAGATGTAGGTAAAATAATTTTATTTGTCGGTATGATAGATTCGGAATCAGGTGTAAAAATATATTCCCGCTCTGTACTAGATAAAATTATCATTTGAGTTAATTAATTGCCCGGATTATACCTCTTTTAACCAAATAGAAAAACATGATACTCATGTTCTTATTATAACGAAGTAGTAAATACAAATTTGTTTTTCAACTTAAAGATAGATAATATATTTCATAATATTATTTGAATGAAGAACTTTATTGCCCAAAACAAAATCCCACTATTATTTTTATCTGGTTTTATCTCCGCAGTTATAATCATTTCTCTCGTACTATTTATATCAAAAGAATTAAATGTCACCGACACTACTTCTACGACCGCGAGTAATACGATAACCGTAACCGAAACTTCTACAGCAAATCCGACAACAATAACTTCAACATCCATAACAAATTCAACAACGCGAACTACGACAAGAATTATCTCAAAAATATTACCTCTGGGTGACGGGAAATATACCAGTGCTGGAGCAAAGAAAGGATATATCTATGTTTGCAATGCGAATTTTAACGGTAGTGGAGCATTTAAAGATGGATCGTGGATAACGGGAACGACGTGGGACTCGACTAAAAAAATCGCTGTACAGGGTGATGTGAAATGGCCAACGGCAAATATTACAATCACAGTAAATGGAACGAATAGAGTAATTACCACAAATGATTTGCCCACAACTCACAACACGGGAGTATTCCCGATATCAGCATCCGATCCGGCGTATCAGTTTGATCATAATCCCAATAAAATTGCCGCACAAAATAAAACTTTTACTCTTCCTGCGAATCCGACACTCGCTGCTACGCCACAATGTATTTTCGGAATGGTGGGAGTAATGCTCGACGGAGTAATACTTTTTGATGGTCTCGACGCCGGTGGACGTGACGCCGCCGCACACGAAGTACAAGATAAATGCTCTGGTCATCCAGAAAAAACGAGCGCATATCATTACCACAGTCTCAGCGATTGTATTACCGATGGCAAGACAAATAAATTAATCGGCTACGCATTTGACGGATTTGGTATCTATGGATATCTGGATAATAATGGAACTCAGATTATTAGTGATGATCTCGATGAATGTCATGGCACCACAAGTCTGGTGAATTGGGATGGCAAACAGGTAAATATGTATCACTATGTCATGACTCAAGATTATCCATACTCCATAGGATGTTTTAAAGGAGCTTCAAAAGAGCCAAGACCAATGTAATTGCAAATTGGCAATCAAGTCGATATATTCGTTCCTAGAGCCTATTTTAACCTTGACATAAGCTTATAGAAATTGTAAGATAAGGAATCACGATGAGTGGCTATACGAAAGGTTCCGTCCTTAGTTAATGCCACTCTTTTTGTTTTTATATTCTAATTTTCTTTGCAGACCGTTCAAAAAAGTCATTTTATTATTAAATTCACGTAAAAGTGAAGAATACTTCTGACTATTCGGAATGATTACACGCTCCAATTTTCCAATACTGTCCAAATGTTTTATTAGACAATGAAAATCACCATCACCCGTCACAATTATTGCTGAATCATAATTAGGAATATCTAATGCAGCTTGCAAAACTAATTCCGCGTCAACATTACCTTTCACTTTGCCATCTGGCAATTTTAGTGTAGGTTTAAAAACTAAAATATAACCAGAATTTTGAAGATCTGTATACATTTTTTGATTTTGAGGAATATATCCTAAAAATAAATATGCCTTCTTGACGGAATATTTATCTGACAGATATTTTCGAAATCTAAAAAAATTTAATTTCCACCCCATATCTTTCGTTGCAAGATTTACGTTTTGGCTATCAATAAATGCATAATTGTTTTTTAATTTTTTATTAGTAGACTTCATAATAACTATTGTAACGTGTTTTGGGAACAAAATAAAAAATATAATCCTTGAAGGAACTCTAATATTTCTATGAATAGATATATCTTTTCATAACTTTATCTACATAATTCATTATTGACTTTAAATTCTTAAGTCGATTGAAGTTGTACAAGATACTCGATATTCCCATTTCCAGAACCACCTTTTATTGGCGATTCAATAAAATTTTTTATCTTAATATTATTTTCAACACACCAGGTTTTAAATTCTTCCACGATTTTCATTCTAGTTTCATCATCTTTGACAATTCCATTGCGAAGTAGAGATTCATCTTGGGCTTCGTAGTGAGGTTTTAACAAGGCTATCATTGGAGCATTTTTTGTTAACTGAAATATTTTTGGTAAAGCTCGTTTCAAAGTGACAAAAGATAAATCACATACTGCAAAATCTATTTTATTATCTTTTAGCGGCAAATTTTCTAGACTAAACAAACTATTATCCTCCAGATTTATAACACGAGTATCGTTTCTCAGGCTCATATCTAGCTCACCTTTTGCCGTCTCGATAGAGTAAACTTTTTCCGCACCATTTTTTAGTAGAACATCCGTAAATCCGCCCGTAGAAGCACCAAAATCTGCACAGACCAGATCTTTCACTTCTATTTTGAAATCTTCCAATGCTTTCTCGAGTTTGAATCCGCCTCGACTGACATATTTTTTCTTGAAAGACCTTATTTCTAGATTTGAATTCACGTCGACTAATTGCGCGATGCTAGTAGCTTTTTCATCATTAATAAATATTTCTCCCGCCATCACCATAGGCAAGATTAATTTTTCTTCTATTAAATTTTGCTCAAGAATTAATTTGTCGAGCCTTATCTTTTTTAATTTCATAAAATAATAGTTAATAGAATATAGTTGTGGAATATTAATTTTCTAAATTATAGACTACCTCTATTAATTTTTATTAATAATTGTTTTCTTGAAAAAAACTTTATTAAAATTAACACAATTAAAATCCAACCTCCATAAATTATTTCTACGATTGCATTCACACCTGTATCAACTAATGTCGGCACATTAGATGCATTTATTGTCACGGCTGAAGTAGAAGTACCCAGGACATCTTCAGTGCTATTTATTTTTGGAATAAGCGTAATCGCCCCTGTCGTCAAAACATTTACATGAAATTGTAGCGTATACTGTTTTTGATAGTCTAGATCAGGCAAATTGATAGTCAAAATATTTCCGTTTAAAGTATAGCCTGAGACAGGATTGCCATCTACAGTGATTGTTGAAGTCTGAGAGAGAATTAATTTATCTGCTGGTAAAATAATCGTCGCAACTAAATTTGTACCTCCTGCGGAGCCAGTATTTTTTATCACATATGAAATTAGCGCGTTGTCGTTAACATGATAAATCTGAGAATTATTAGCGTTATTATTCGAGCTCAGTACGGATTGATCAAAAAGCGGAATATTATTTTCATATCTATAAAAATAATAAATGTTTGTGCTAAATGATCGGAATCGAGCCAGCATATCACCATTGCTAACTGTAGAAGGTAACGCGTAATATAAAACAGAAGCGAAACCGTTTGGAATGCCAGTAAGAGGAAAACTCGACCATGTTGCTCCTGCATCGGTAGAGTGAATAAGGTCCGATGTATTTGATGCGATTATATTATTGCCAGCATAATCGATATAAAAAAATATATTTGGATCCGTCTGATCTTCCAAGGTTTCAAGTGAAGAAATATTTTGAAATGTAGCACCACCGTCTATAGATTTTAAATATTGAATTCTCAGCACATTAAATAAATTATCATAATATTGATAACCAACATAAATATTATTATTTATTGGATTGATTGCAGCACCTGTAGTGCCATAGCTAGTCACGCCAGTGAGATTTTGCGTGAAAGTCAGCTGCGTCCAGCTGGTTCCACCATTTATACTTTTATAAGGCAAATCACTTTCGGGAAATACGTAAACAATATCTTTGTTTGTAGAGTCTACTTGTAGCATTTGAAAACCACCAAAGTCTGCTTCGAATGGTGTGGAATAAGGAGTCCATGTTTGACCATTATCAGAAGAAACTATAAAACTATTTGTTCCACCATTTAGTGTACGAGCATATAGACGATTGTGATCAGAGATAGAGAATTTTATGTCGATAAATCTATCCGAAGCATCGATAATAGGCAACTTGCTATACACTTGCGTCCACGTCTGAGCTCCATCGGTACTTCGCCACAACGTCATCGGACGTAGTAAAGAATTATTTGTAGGCGAATAGTCAGCAAAAACAACAATATTCGGATTCGTCGGATCAATAGCAATATTCTCAGCAAAGGCTACACCACTTGGTAGTGTGCCGAGTAAAATCCAAGTCCGACCCGCATCAGTACTTTTGAATATTTTAGTTTTAGCACTGAAATAAACAATATTTGGATCACTTTTACTTTGTTTAAAAGAAGTAAATTGATCGAATGTCTTGTCACTTGGTAATCCGGAAGATATTGAGGAAAAAGAAGAACCAGCGGAGACACTCTTTTTTATTAAACCATAATTTGTTGATACATAGACTTTGGTAGTAGTGATGGCATCGACCTCAAGATTCGTAAAAGAATTATCAATATCCGAAAATGGCCTGGTCCAAGCAGATCCGGAATTAACAGTTTTAAAAAATTCCCCCTGACTAATTGCATATCCTATAGTCGGATCTAAAGGAGAAAATTTTATCATGATTGCATTTTTCCCGGTTAGTCCGGTTGGCACTTGCCATGAAGCTCCATTGTCTGATGATTTATACGTCCCATGATTAGTACCAGCAAAAAGAACATTATTGCCAGAGTTTTTTGTCAAAATATACACATCAATATTGGATGGATAAGACGGGAAATATGCCATAGTAGTCCATGTATTTCCGCCATCGGTAGATTTATAATTTACGTTTACATGAGTAGTGACATAGATATTCTGAGTATTATTTTTATCTATAGTAAATGGACAAGAATCGTTGGATGAATAACCCAACGCAGATCCCGTATTTGAGGAAATCATTCCACCAATTTGCGTCCAGCTTGCTCCAGCATTAATAGTTTTAAACAAACCTCCCGTGTATCCTGAGGACAGTGTCGCCGCATATAATACATTTGAAGTAACGGGATCTGGTGCCATACAGAAAATACTGAATTTTTTTAAACTAGGATTGGAGTAACTAGAAGTTTCAGTACCTGCACTGATATCAGTCCAGCTAGTCCCTCCATTTATTGTTTTAAAAATTTTCCCATCGGCATTCAGATAAATAATTGAAGTGTTATTTGGATCAAATACAATTCGACCTTGTTTCGAGACATTCATCGATTGAGTTTCTGTAAAAGCAGGAAGTCCAGTATTTATAGATGACCAAGAAACGCCAGCATTTGTACTTTTGTACATTCCAAATTTCATAATATCGGTATATAAAATATTGGAATCGGTAGGATCGACAGCGATATCAATAATATAAGTTCCCGCCGCCGTAAGACCATTCATATGCTGCACCCATTTGTAATTATCTGGTGCCTGAGCGAATATTTTTACAGGCAAGATAAATATCATCATTATTACAAAAATTGTAATCTTCAAAATATGAGGCATATATAAATAGATCTAATTTATAATATTATTTTTCAACAAAAAAAGGAAGTGTTTTCTTATTTTTTTTTCTTATAAATATAATTTATTGGAAAAATCGCGAAATATACAATAGAAAAGATGATCAGAAATGATATATCGATGCCTCTATAAATCCCAATAACTATGCATACAAAAAAGATCATAAAGCTAATAGCAAACAATATATTTTCTAAATTTTTTCTAAAATAATCTTTCATATTTTTAAATTAAGAAATTAAATCTCATATTATCCTTTTTTCGAGAAGAAGGCTAGGTGAAGCGTATCTTTTTACTTTAACTTTTAACTTTCTTTTCCCTTGTATTCCGAAACTCAAAAAATGATGACAGAAAGAGAGCAATAGTAACGATGAATATTGCTGACAAAGATGCTTCTTGATGATATGTCGGATCTAGCTTTAGCCATACACCAAACTCGTCCACGACCAATCCCAAACCAATTCCATATAGTATTGCTATAAAATTTTTGTTTATTCTATGAGGGAATATCGTCGAGAGGAAACCAGATAATGCGAGAAAGAAAATACCGTAAACAAAATGATGAATGTGAACAAATTCTACGATATTGTATTTGAAAATAAATGTTGCGAATTTGTTTTCAACGAAATAAACCGATATCCTTGCCAACGCAATGATGCTCAAAAATGTCATTAAAATAATCGCGCTTTTAGTCTTAAGAAAATCAAAATGTTGATGAAGTATACTCATGTGAGAAATATGTTTAATTCATATTAACATTTGTGGTAGAGAAAAGAAAAATTTAGAAATAGATCGTTGCAAACTCTCCAACTCCAATGAATTTGCCTTTTTTCAATATTGTTATATAGTAGTGTATTAATTTAAGTTAAAAGAAATATGAACTATAGTACGTTAGTGAAACAAGTCGCAGCTGCATTAAATTTATCTCAAACAGATGCTGACAAATATTTAAAAACATTTGTTAGTGTTTTACTTGAATCTATCCAGAGCAATGATTCCGTCGATGTTACAGGTCTTGGCAAATTCAAGAAAGTAATAAGAAAAGAGCGTAAAGGTGTAAATCCACAAAATCCATCTATTAAAATCTTAATCCCAGAATCGAAAGCATTAACATTTAAATCAGCTCTTGCTGTAAAAAGATTGTTAAACGCTTAATACTAATTTTTTTCCTTACAAAATCCCCGTTACAAGCGGGGGTTTTCTTTTCTATTTCGAATTCATATAGATAAGTTCCAAATATAATAAATGATTAACAATACTGGTCAATCACTTTAACCCAAAGGATCTCGCAGAAGGATATAAAGTAATAAGACTTATATCAAGGCATTAATTAAAGAGGCTATAGATTTGAATACAAAATAGTTTAGGTTATAAATTCAAAAATAACTCGAGTACTACAATACTCTATTATTATTTTTTAACTAAATAAAAATGAAATTATATCTATCATCATACAAATTTGGTGATTCCCCAGATCAATTAAAAGATTTGGCAAGAACAAATACTAGTGGTGTCGTTATTACCAATGCTTTAGATTTTGGCACTGATACGGCGAGAAGAATAAAATCCGAGCAAGAACAAATTGATATGCTGAGCAAGCTAGGATACAAAGCTGAAATCTTAGACTTAAGAAAATACTTTAATAAGCCAGATTTATTAAAAGAAAAGATTGAAACCTTAGGTTTTATTTGAGTCCATGGGGTAATTCTTTTTTATTAAGAAGCGCATTTGCTCAAAGTGGTTTAGATAAAATTCTTCAAGACTATAGTAAACAAGAGAATAAAAAAGATTTTATTTATGCAGGGTTTAGTGCTGGTATCTGTATATTAGCACCGACTTTAAAAGGCATCGATAAAATGGATCATCCCAATCTAGTACGAGAAATATACGGGACAGAAATTATTTGGAAGGGATTGGGAATTATCTCATATAGTATTGTCCCTCATTATCAATCGGATCATAAAGAAACGTATTTAGCGGAGGTCGCAGTCAATTATTTGAAAGAAAATAATTTGCCGTATAAAACTTTAAAAGATGGTGAGGTAATAATAGAAGATACAATTTATTCAAAAGAAGGAAAATTAAAACAAATTTAATTAATATAAATATTAATGCGAAAATTAATTATCACAGAATTTATGACTCTAGATGGAGTGATTGAAGCGCCAGATAAATGGTCTATCCAGTATTGGAATGAAGCTATTTCTAATTTTAAACGTGAAGAGGTATTTTCAGCAGATTCATTTGTTTTAGGTCGTGTCACCTATGATGGTTTTTCCAAAGCGTGGCCAACAATGGAAGGGACTGGAGATTTTGGAGAAAGAATGAATTCACTTCCAAAATACGTTGCCTCCAAAACTTTAAAACAAGAAGACATGATCTGGAATGCTAATGTCATGAGTGATGACGTGGTTGAAAAAATAAATGAATTAAAGAATCAGCAAGGAATGAACATATTAGTTGCTGGCAGTCCGGATTTTGCGCAGACTTTGATAAAAGAAAAACTTGTTGATGAATTTTGGCTTCTTGTGTATCCAGTGACATTAGGTCAAGGCAAAAAATTATTTCAAGATGGTGCAGAAACAAAGCTACAACTTTTGGAGACAAAAGATATGGGATCTGGAGTAGTATTGATCAAATATGCTACGATTGTATAAGTTTATTTTTTAATATCTAAAGATGGACAAAAATTCCGAAGCATACAAAAAAGCTCAGCAACGTGTGGAAAGTCTAAAGGGTTTTTACACTCATTTTGGTATTTACATTATTGTAAATATTTTTTTGGTTGTATTAAATCTTATCTCATCACCTAATGATCTTTGGTTTATCTGGGTATTGCTCGGATGGGGCATCGGAGTCGCCGCACATGCATTATCGGTCTTCGGCATGGGAGGACTTTTTGGATCAGCATGGGAAGAGAAAAAGATAAAAGAAATAATGGGAGAGACTGATAGTGTTAAGAATGAAGAAAAATAATTTATTAAATAAAACAAATGTCATTAAATCTAAATTCCGTAATGATTGGATCACAAAATCCAGATGTTTTAGCAAAATTTTACGAAGCAGTATTACAAAAACCAGCGGACATGGTAGATGGCGACTGGCACGGATGGTCTGCTGGTAATACATACTTGTCCATTGGTAAACATTCGGAAGTGGGCGAAAAAGCTACAGATTCAAAAAGAGTTATTTTTAATTTTGAAACTAAAGAAGTTAAAGAAGAGTTTGAACGAATCAAAAACATAGAGGGCGCTGAAGTAATTTCTGAACCTTATGAATTGCAATCTGCTTGGATCGCAACACTGGCAGATCCTGACGGAAATTATTTTCAACTAATGACACCTTGGGAGAGTTAAAACTTATTATTCTTAGACGAAAGTCATGTGCCGCAACATAAAACAGCTTTACAATTTTGAGCCACCAGCAACGAATAATGAAATTCGTGATGCTGCATCGCAATTTGTGAGAAAGGTCTCCGGATTATCCAATCCTAAATTAGAAAATGAGATCGCGTTTGATATAGCTGTCGATAAAATTTCAATAGAAATAAAAAGACTTATCGATAGCTTGCAGACGACGGCCAAGCCAAAGAATAGAGAAGAGGAGAAAGAGAAGGCGAAGGTGAGGAATGAGAAGAGATTTGGTGGGGAATAATAAAATTTATAACTTTAGATAAAAGAAGAACTAATAGAAAAATTCAAAAATAAAATTCTGGCTGTTAGAAATTATAATCATGTCAAACAATAATTCACTGTTTCAGATTTTATTAATTTTTAAAAATATTCAGATTTATTTGAGTTGTCGATGTGAAACATACTCAAAATAAATTCATCGATGATATAAATTGCGATAAATGCAATCGCATATTTTATATCTTGTGTCATGTAAATAATTAAAAAGGCAACAAAATACATCGCATGTTTTGTGATTATATGTACAATTTTACTTAAAGGTTTTGAGGCTTTGGGAGACATAAAAACAGCCCAGAAAAAAATAACGGCTGCAGTAAATACGACAAAAAGTAATATTTTTATTGGCGGATCAAAAGGAAAAAGAAATGCGACAGCTCCCAAGGTGCACCACATTACTATTTCCAGAAGAAATGCGACCGTTAATGCTAGAATGACAAGTATTTTATTTTGCATTATAAATATTAATTCCCATTATTTATAATCAAATGTGCATCCTGGCCTCTGTTGTATATTTTTGCTGCAGATGTGAATCCAGTTACTTGTGCAGGAGTTTTACCCGAGAAAACTTCTACTTTCATAATCTGATTATCTGTCATTTGAATTAACGCAGTTGCTTGAGATGGTCCAGAAGATAATTTGATACCTGTCGCATATTGCCCAGTCCATGTAGCACCTGCGGAAGTGATATATGATCTTTGAAATAATTCAATTTTAACAATCCCACTGGTTGGAGTAATTTTAGTAAAATCTATATTCTTTACTGCAAATTGAGTTGGCTGACCCTTAAAATCACCAATCGAGAATATCATGCCAGAAGGATCTATCGAATCTGGAGCTAATGATAAATGACCAACATAGTATGGAGTAGTAGTGGAGTGACTATCACTACCAGCATAACCATTTGTGCCTTGGACAAACCATGTGCCGATTGCTTGACCATCTACGTCATAATCTATTTTTCCATCACGAGGTTCTGCAGTTTTAATATATTTAGTCAAAACTTCACTTTTTACACTTTCTGTAAAATAATCTAACGGTCGGACAGTATTCACCTTCCATGGTTCACGATTGTTATACGCAATTGGATTTAAAAATCCTTTGAGTTGAGTAGTCGTATCAGCTAATTGATAATCTAAACTTTGTCCGCCAACGTATCCCAAAAGATCTCCAGCCTTAACTGGGATTTTGACAGTAATACTAGCGCTTTTTGGATAATTTGCAGCCAACTTAGCTTTTATTTCTGGAGTCACGCTGGTCAACAAATTATATATGCTTAAAAACGTACAGCTGTGCGCTATGGTCAATCTCCATGCTTCTTTTACCCCATCAAAGTCATCTTCAATAATAGTAATAAATCCGTCACCATCCGCATAAACAGGATAAGTATCTTTTGGTGCATTTTGGTTTGCTTGATAATAATATTCATGATCGATTGGAGTCACATGTCCACCGACGACAGCACCCATTGGCTGGATAGTACTCACATCTTTGATGTTCATTGGTGCGTGAGTAAGTTTCATAGAACCAATGCCTTCACACTGACCATCACTCAGGGCTAAACCTTTTTGCTTGGGATCTGTAGAATTAGGATCGCCTTTTATATTAGCCATTGGAGTAGGGGAAAAAGATGGTGCAATAGTTCCATTTGGAGAAAGATTTTGTGAGTTTTGATTAGCTTCAGCTTGTTTATTCATGCAAATATCGTTAGCTACATGTGAATCTTCACCAGGTTTTGTATTGTCTTTTATACATTGATTAAAATCAAAAGCCGCATTGTTTGCGGTATTACTATTATCATTCTTATTATTACTTTTATTTCCGCCAAATAATACGACTCCGAGAACAACAACGAGAAGGAGAACTACTGCTACGACACCAACAATGATCCAAAGTTTTTTATCTTTAAGTGAAATAGTCATCTTTGATTTCGGAGCAATAGGATTTTCCATTTTTTTGAAATTATTTTATTATTAATAATATATGAATTTTGATATTCAAAACTACTATAAATATATTTGTAATATAATTTGTTCTTACATTTTATACAGTTTATAATTAATCAATAGTTATTAAATTTAACAATAAAGTATGAAACTTTTTAGATATCGTAAACCAAGTCTTAAAAAAGCTCTAGGTATAACAAAAATAAAGAGAAAGGTTAATAAGATAACAGGCAAATCGATGATAAAAAGATATTCAAAAAGTAGAATTAAATCGAAGATAAAAAACAAAGTAGGATTTAGTAAAGAAAGTGTAATATTTGTAAGAAATGCGGCAAAGAATAAAATTCCTACATTTCTAGGAATTTTTGGTAAAAAAAATAATTAAATTAAAATTTTATGAAATACAACGATCTTACTGCAGAAGAAAAACACGTGATCGAAGATAAGGGAACCGAAGCTCCGTTAACAGGTGAATATGATGATTTTTATGTGCCTGGCACATTTATTTGCCGACGTTGTAATCTTCCACTATTTACATCAAAAGCAAAGTTCGATGCTCATTGTGGTTGGCCAGCATTTGATGAAAATTTTCCAGACGCAGTTTTACAAATTCCCGATGCAGATGGTCGAAGAGTGGAAATAGAATGTGCAAATTGTCATGCGCATCTTGGACATGTTTTCACAGGCGAACATTTGACAGATAAAAACACACGTCATTGCGTGAATTCTCTTTCAATAAAATTTGTGAAAGAAGGTAACGAGATGCCAGCTGTTATAAATATTAATTACTAAATTATGTCTTTAGATTTTATCTATTTTGATGTAGGTGGTGTTGCGATAAAAGATATGAGTGGAACAAACAAATGGGACGAAATACTTGATGAAATAGGTGTTGATGGGGATAAAAAATCAAACTTTAATAATCTTTATACAATTTATGAACATGAATTAAACGTGGGTAAAGATATGGATACATTAATCCCGATTTTTGAAGAGAAATTTAATATCAAATTTTCTGATAACTATTCCTGGCTCGATGCAATCGTGAATCGTTTCGAAAGAAATGATGGAATCTGGCCGATAATTAATGAAGTTAAAAAGAGATATAAAATCGGGTTGCTAACAAATATGTATCCAAATATGCTGAACAAAATTGCTGATCGTAAAATAATTGATCTAGATATTTTTGACGTCATTATCGATTCCAGCATCGTAAAAGCTGAGAAACCCACACCTGAAATATATAAGATTGCCGAAGAAAAATCAGACATGCGTCCAGATCAGCTAATATTTATTGATAATATTTTAAAAAATGTCGAAGGTGCAAAAAATCACGGATGGCAAGGAACGTTTTTTGATGTCAAAGATTATGAAGCATCAAATGAGAAAATAAGGAATCTACTTCTCGAAAAATAATAATCTTCTGTCCTGTCATCCTGAGCATATGCGGAGAATCTCTATATTCCTAATGTTCGCCTGTCATTCTGAGTGAATACGAAGAATCTCTATTCCTATTCTATTTTCATTAAATTCTTCCATTGCGGATTAAAATCAGAAATAATCACCAATTTTTTCGCCCGCAATACCCTTTTTAACTTTTTTTGTGCGTTCAACGCATCATTCACATATTTATATTCTTGAAAAAATACCAATTTATTCAAATTATACTTTGCAGAAAACGAATCTGTTACTTTAGATATATATTCAAAATATCTTCGGTTAAGATCATTGGTGACGCCGATGTAAAGAACTTTATTTCCTTTATTAGTAAGAATATAAATATAAATTTTTTTCATAAAAAGCCCAGAGATCCTTCGCATACGCTCAGGATGACAGAATATAAATGTTAAGTTTATATTATTTATACTTATGAAAAACAACGTATTGGAATACAAAAATCAATAAAGCATTTTAAAAACAAAAAAGACGCACTTTCATGCGTCTTTGTATTACAAATGAAGGTCTAATATTAGCTTCGTGGTCTGACGACTCCATCCAAGCCAAAATTGCTACCGTCCATACCGAAGTTTGATCCTGATGTCTTTGGACCGTTTTTCATAACTCTTTATATTAAAATAATTGTTCATTATAATTAAACTTTTTTACTTTTGCAAGAAGCAGAATAAAAGAAATTATGGTCTAATTATTGCCTTCATTAATCTATCCAGCTTCTGATTTATCTCAGCTAACTGAGCGCTCATATCGGAGCTACCACCACGATTTGACTCAAAGCTAGGTTTGCTGAAGCTGCGGGGAGCAAAATCTCGCGTATTACCGCCATCTTCATTGTGTTTACGAAAACAATCGTTACAGTAAACAGGTTTGCTGCCTGAAGGTCGGAATGGTACTCTACAGTTTTTACCGCATTCGTCACACGTCGCATCAAACATTTCCCCGCTACCAGAATCTCTGCCACCAAAGCTCTTTTTATCGCCATAGCTGCTGCGTCTGTCATCGCCTCGACCTCTATCGCTAGACTTGCCTTTATAACCACCTGATCTACCAGTTTTATCGTATCCGCCCATATTTTTGTTAAATGTAAAACCTAGTATAGTAGATTTGTCGTCAGAGAACAAATATTTATGGTTTCAAATAAGTAAATTTGAATATTAGCATGATATAATCCTACAATTTATTAACCATGATAAAAATAATGGGAGAAGGGAAAATAGCTAGAAAACCAATAGTAGTTCAATATTCAGACCTCATTGAATCAAGTGTAAAAGAACCGACAACACGAATTGGACTACCAGAAGATTGTGGTAAACCAGGAGATAAAATCGTAGAAATTCCTCATCCTAATCATGAAAACCGCTTTTGATTTTAGCCGGACAACAAATTCTGAAAAACGAAACTGTGGATTTTCGAAAATTGTTCTTGAACTAGAGACTGGCATAACAAAAAAAATCGTATCTGATTTTAAAATATTTAGTGATAAATTTTTAAAAGTTGAATGTTCTATCGTAAGTCCGGGGAAAACCCAAGATGAAGAAAAAGAATTTTTTGATTTAATACATTATGGAAATAATTTTGTGGTAGGTTCTTTATTATTGGTACTTATTGCATTCACAATACAATCTTTAGGCGGTAATAAATCCGGTTGGTATTCAACCGTGATCTATCCATGTGAAGATATGATACGGCAAGCTAATCCCGACGGAAAAGTAAAAAAAGGAAAAGAAACAGTCATTTTTTTGAAAGAAGCAGATTCCAGAAGTTACTCAAAATCCGGATTCACTTTTCTGCATTAATAAAACCGTCCAGAGACATCGTCATACCAGCTATTACTTTTGCCATAATGTAATAAATTTAATATTTAATGTTAATTCTGATTTGCTGAACTACTTTTTGTTTAATGAATTTTTATTCCTTCGACATTTATCGGAGCAATATTTAACCAGATCCCATTGTCCTCGACTTGACCACTTTTTTCTATTATTAAATGGCTTTTTACAAGTTAAACATATTTTGGATTCTAATATTTTATTCGCCATAAAATTTAAATTGTTAAATTTTATCTTCAGTAATTATTGGTTCTCGATTTGAGGCTTTCATTAGCTCTGAGTATACATTGATTAATGCCTCTCTGTCAGATTTCTTTTTTACTAATATTCCTTTTTTCAAAGCAATTTCTAATCTTATCCACTCATAATTTCTCAATCGATGCGGAGTTTTTCTACTACCTATTTTTGATCGCGAAGACTTACCTCTCGCAAGTCTTAGAATATCGTCTCTTAAATCAACGGCCATTTAATTATTTTATATTCGTTATTTAGAATGTTTTTGCAAAGACAAATATTTACTTACCTTTTTCTGTAAAATCGGTTCTATTGTTTTCCCTATTTATTACATTGCTTGAATGTAGATAAGCGACTAATTCGGTTGGAATTCAAAAATGTAAATTTTCATACATATCATCAAAACTCAGTACTCACTGATATTAATATATTGAATCAATAATTAATGAAAATTAGTTCTGGGGGACAGGGAGTCGAACCCCAATTAAAGGCTTCAAAGGCCTCTGTCCTACCATTAGACGATCCCCCAAGAAAACAATTGTCAGTTACTAATTGAGAATTACGAATAATATAGATCCGAATTCGTATTTCTTGATTAATAATTCGTAATTGAACTCCAGTATTATACCCGAAAGGTGAATATTACTAAATAGTTTACATTAAGATCTATTATGACAAGTTGGAAAATAAGGAGATGTAAGATAAAATCGGTCAAATATTAAGTTCGAAGTTCCTATTTCTATCTAATTAAGGTAATCTATAACATTAACATAGCAACACATGATTTTTATAAACTTTAAAACATATCAAAAAGGTACCGGCGAAGAAGCTCTGAAATTAATAAAACAAACCGAAAAATTATTTGATGAAATACAGACTCCGATTACAATTTTAGCTCAAGCTGTCGATATCAGACTTTTCGCACAGAATACGAAACTGCCAATCTGGGCTCAGCATATAGATAATGTGGATTATGGCAAATATACTGGCTGGACTCTCCCAGAAGCGATAAAAATAGCCGGTGCAAAAGGCACTATGATAAATCACGCCGAGCACAAAATTCCACTTGCTGACGTGTCCAATCTTTTAGATAAATTTAAAGAGCAAACATTCGAAATAATGGTTTCTACGACATCACCTGAGGAAGCACTAATCATGGACCAGCTTAAACCAAATTATGTAACCTACGAACCACAAGATTATATCGGTACAAAAATATCTGTGATCGATGTAGCTCCAGATATTATCAAATCTCTTACGACCCGTCTTTCTACTCCCTTGGTTATTGGCGCAGGCATTCACAAACCTGAACACATTACTCTGGGAGCGGCTCTTGGTGCAAAAGGTTTTTTAATTTCGTCGGATGTGTTACTCTCCGAATCTCCAGAGCAAAGACTGCGAGAATATATGTTAGCTCATAAAAATGCTTATAGTACCATCAGTTGATAGCCTTGATTCAAGAAAATGTGCAAATGTTTCCAGAATTTTGCGCGGATTCGTCAGTGTTATAAATTTAAAGTTATCACCAGAAACGAAAGACGTACAATCACTTTTACGAGTTTTTAATGGATTGACCGCGGAATTAGAAATAACTATCTTTGATAAAGATTATGATACCAAATTAGTGAATCTAGTTTCTGCTCACTCCGATGTGAATATTGGAAAAGTATTTTTTTTCACAAACGATCTAGCCGAAGTAGAACAGCAGATTACCAACGTGAGAATTTTTGGTATCCAACCAGGAATAATAGTGACTAAAGAAAATTTTAAAAATATAGGTGTCATAAATAAATTCGAGTATGGCGTAATCAATGCTATTGATAATGAAAATTATCTCGAAATATATAAAACCGTAAAGGAAAATGATTTCAAAGGCACATTATTACTAGATTTTGGTAATGTAAAAATTCCTATGGAAATGCTACAAAATGAATCTATCAATGGAGTATATATAAATGTCACTGATAATCCGGCTATTAAAGATACTATTTCCACGTACCGCCGAATAGCAAACAGTATTTATTGATATAAAATTGTTAAGGAGTTATAGCGTTCACGGGTTAACGTGTTGAAATACATTAACCACAAAGACACTAAGTCACAAAGGTCGGAATAGTGTCTTTACTTAGATAATATTATTAATCATCAATTCTGAAGCTTATCCTACTTATTCTCGAATATCAGCGCGTTTTCGGCTTGCGTCGTAGGATTGTGTATAGCAAACGACTCACGCACTGGAGTTTTCATTCAGTCCCGTTAGGGATTACTTTTTGCCACCAAAAAGTAAAAAGAAAATACAACCTAATAAGATTTAATTTAGCCGAAAGCAAAGAGAGGCGGGAACATTAAGCACAAGAAGGGAAAAATCTCCCAGACTAAATCCGGGATGACAACATGGGAAGAAACGAACATAAGAGACAGAAATGGATTCCCGTCTTTACGGGAATGACACAAAGGAAAGAGACAGGGATGACTTAAAAAGATATAATCAAATTATGATTATTCTTCTCGACAACATACGCTCAATATTCAACGTAGGTGCGATTTTTCGCACATGCGATGCCGTCGGTGCCGAAAAATTAATTTTATCCGGATACACGCCATATCCACCAGAACCAAAATTATTAAAAACATCTCTCGGCGCGATAGATTCCGTTGCGTGGGAAAATTTAAGTAATGAAGAGACATTAAATTTTTTACAAAAAAGGAAATCTGAGGGCTGGAAAATTATCGCGGTAGAGCAGAGCGAAAAATCCATCTGTTATACTAATTCGTTGTCGGAAAATCTGATGGGTTGGGATAAATATATCTATGTATTCGGCAATGAAATAGTCGGAGTACGAAAAGATATTTTAGACATTGCCGATGTAATAATAGATATCCCGATGCACGGGAAAAAGAACTCACTTAACGTATCTGTCACTGTAGGAATTATTGTATATGAAGCCGGTAAATTTAGACAATCAAAATAATGAAGGTCCCTTTCCTGTGCGTAAACAGGACTTTTTAGTAACTGCAAAAAATACGACATCAAAAAATTTTAAAATAGAGAAAGATATTTTCCCGACAAAAAAAGAATATTTAGAAGGAAGATTTTCAAAAATATTATCTTTGGTAATTTTATTACTTGCGGTTTTGTCCGCGACAGGATTCTACTTTTTTATTATTCAATCTGGCACATCAACAAAAAATACGCCAGATATTGCCGTAGGAAATAATAATTTCTTTAATAATAATGACATTATTTTCAAAGATACTTATGATAAAAAAATCTCCGCCAAATATACTTCACTTTTACCAGCAAATGGAATTGGAATTTATGAGTTAAATTCAGGCACGCCAGTGTATGAGCAAAGTGCTGATAAGAAATATCAATTTGCTAGTATCACAAAATTGTTCACAATTGCTACGATGCAGAGTTTTATGAATCAAGATATTGATATTCGGATGGATTCTCTGGGATACAATATTTTAGGATCGAAAGTTTCTATTCCCGCGGGAGAAATAGTTAATTACAATGATGCAATCTACGGTATGGTCATGGCGTCCGGAAATGATGTAGCCGTATCAGTAGCTCGTCAATTGGGTTATGAAGATTTTGTAAAAAATATGAATCTTGTTGCTCAATCAATGAATTTAACTACAACATCGTTAACTTCATCTGTTGGTTTTGACGATCCGAATAATTTTTCCACGGTAAAAGATATTTTTTCTATATCTAGATTTTTTTTGAGAAATGATATCAACCGTGTGGCTGCGAAAACAGTAGATTACACGATAAAAACTAACGTTGGCTCATATCCGATAACGAATACTAATGAACTTTTGAAACTGCCCGAAGTATATGGGCTCAAAACAGGCACCGACGATAAAGCCGGTCAATGCCTGGATTTGTATATCAAAATTCAGAATCGAGAATATGTAGCGATAATTCTCGGCAGCCAAGATAGGTGGAAAGAAGGAACAAATATTGTGAATTGGCTAAAAGCAAATGGGTAATAATTTAACCATAAAGTCCTGAGTGGTCGTGATCTCCTTTTTGGAAAGGAGACGCAAAAGGATTTTCCTTGTTTAGGATAGCAATCATTGGATACGAATATCTCAATTAGACTTTTTTTATTATAAATCTCAAATGTTATAATCTCCCCACGCGAGATTAGTTGATCGGTCCAACGTCACCTTCCCAAGGTGGAGAAACGGGTTCGACTCCCGTATCTCGCTTTTTTTTTACCTTGACTTTCTATTTGTAAAATATAATATTGTAAAGAATTATTATTAATTGTGACAAATTCTCTACAATCAAATCTTAAACAAGATTTACTAGTTCTTATTTTTCTTATATTTTTTAGTACATTTCTATGTCTGTTATTTAGGAATATTCCTATTCTTAACTCAACAATATATTTTACAATTACTGTGTTAATCCTCCCAGCGCTATATTTATGGTATAGAAAAAGAAAAAATTATAAGAAAATCTTAATCGGTTCTTTGGTATTAGGAATGTTATTCGGTTTCATACTTGAATTTACGGCAGAATTAAATAAAGATTGGACAATAGGTCAAATGATTTTTAATATAAAAATATTAGATATACTTCCTTTTGAAAACATTTTGGAATGACTTTTCTTGTTTTTACATTTTACCAACATTTTATTGATAGAAAAGAAAGTAAAAGAATTTCAAAAAATTTACCAAAAGCGTTATTTTTGGGATTTATAGTAAACACGATAATAATGATATTATTTTTTGTGAATAAAGATTTGTTAATTTTTGACCATTCATACTTGTATATGGGTATATTGGCAGTTATACCTTTGATCATTACATGTATTTTATATCCTAAACTATTGAATAAATTTTTATATATAACATTATTTTTTAGTGTTGTATTCTTTATGCTAGAAATTGTGGGGGTTTATAATCATTATTGGTCATTTAACGGATCCTTCCTACTTAGGAATCGTTACTATTGGAAATCTAAAATTTGCTTTTGATGATTTTATTTTTTGGGTAATGCTTTATCCTGCGACTGTAACTTGTTATTATGAATACTTTATTGATGACAGCAAATAAATTTAAATTTCATTCATGAGCCATCCATCAGAGATTCGAAATGATATTCAAAATGTCCTATAATCTCCTGTAATTATTTTCTAAAAAATCATGGCAATCATCGTCGCAAATTGTGGTATGGCAGGATCAGGAAAATCCGAAGTCACGTCTATATTTGAAGAAAAAAGTTTTATCAGAATTCATTTCGGTTCAACAGAAGAAACTATAAAAAGATTTGGCGTCGCCACGGAAGAAAAAGAAAGAGAAGTCAGACTAGAATTAAGACAAAAATATGGCATGGGCGCAATGGTCATCGTCGCTTTAGAAAAAATAAAATCGCTGCTGATGGATGGCAAAAACGTCGTCATAGATAATATGTATAGCTGGTCAGAATATAAAATATTGAAAGAAGAATTCGGCAAAGATTTTTTCACAATAGCAATTCATGCTAAACCAGAACTACGCTACGAACGCCTCGCCACTCGCGCTGAGAGACCACGTGACACGGTCACAAGTAAAAAAAGGGACTATGATGAGTTGGAGGAGTTAGAGAAGGGTGGTCCAATAGCTATGGGAGATTATAATATTATCAACGAAAGTACAACTGAAGAGCTGAGAAAGAACGTGGAGAAGATTTATTCTGTCATCATGAATTAAATATCGTTGTCATTGCGAGGAACGAAGCAATCCTTCACTATACTCGTATAAGAAACTACTTCATAATCTTTCCTTCGTTTACTCAGAAAAAGATTGCCGCACTAACGCTCGTAATGACCACAAATCTTCATGCCTTTGTAATGAATGTATCCCAAACCTGCGCATCGTAAATTCATTTACATTTCCCCACGTAAATATTTTTGCACAAATTCCTGCATATATTTTCCCAGCTGCTCTTGAATATTAGGGATTTTTTCTATAAAAAAAGTCTGAATCGCAGCGATGTTAGCACCATATTTCATTAGTGTATCTAGCTCAGTTTTTTGATCTTCCTGCAGCTGACTATACGCCGTATCGAATATTCCAGATTCAAGAATTTTGTAAAGTCGATCTTTTTCTGCAACGACTTGATCAGCAGCCATATTTGGATTTTTTGCAGGAATGACTTCATTTACTAGGTATTCCGCAATACGTGGATCCTGAGGGTATTCTTGCTCTTCTTCCATTGCAAGCGGAGTATTAACCTGAGCTTGACTAGGCATTTGGTAATTCTGATTTACTGGTGCTTGATTAAAATCTTGATTAGTATTTTGATCGATATCTTGAGACGAATTATCTGCTGGTGTAAAAGGATTTTGCAAATCGTTGTTATTTGGCATGGTTAGTTATCGATATGATTTATAGGACATTTTATCATAAAAAGTTTTATTGTCATGTTTTGGTTGTCATTGCGAAGAACGTTAGTGACGTGGCAATCCCGTCGAGTAAAGAACTAGTAAGATTTTCCGACGGGATTGCCACGTCGTTTTACAACTTCTCACAATGACAACCATACAACCCAATAACCTAAATACGCTATAATTCCCTATGACTTTCACTATCCCATACAAAAATTTAGATCTCTATCACACACTTATTTCTGGACAAACCTTTGAGTGGGATTTTGACGTAAGTGAAAATACTTGGTCTGGAAGTATTTATGAAAATGCTATTAAAATACAACAAATTGGAAATAATATTGAAGGTGAATTGAAATATGAGTCTGAAGAAAATCTTGATTCTGAAATTACAAAATATTTTGGGCTAGAAGATGATTACGAAGATTTAATTAATAAAATTTCATTTGACAAAAATATTGCACCAGCAATAGAAAAATTGTATGGACTAAGGGTGATCCAGCAAGATCCATGGCTATGTATAAATTCATTTATACTTTCGCAAAATAATACTGTAAAAAATATCCAGAATTCTTTGCGTAACATTTCGAATTTAGTTCGACAGAGAAATACTAATTCCACATTTACGTTTTACCCAAAATATGAAGACATCGTCATTTTAAGTAAGCAGGATTTGACTTTTTGCAAGACTGGATATCGTGCGGATTATCTACTAGATTTTTATTCTAAAATTGAGAATAACAATAATTGGCTCACAGACTTGAATAATTTAAATTACATCGATGCAAAAAATAAGTTAATAGAAGTAAAAGGTATCGGAGAAAAAGTCGCCGACTGTATTCTCCTCTATGCATACGGGAAATATGAAGCTTATCCCCTCGATACTCATCTTCGTCAGGCTACAAAAGAAATTTTCTTTTCTGATAGTGATAAAACTCCCTCCGACAAAGAGATAAGAAAATGGGCGAGTCAATATTGGGGCTCTGCGGCTGGCTTTGCTCACTTTTTCCTGTTCACGTATCATAGAATTTACGGAAGATTAAAATAATCGTTTCTAGAATTATATATTCCAAATATTATTTTATATTTTTGTAAAAATATTTTGAACACATAATATAAACATTTTTAATCAAGTCAGTGTATGACGACGGAATTAAGATTTTAAATTGAATGCATACTTTTAACGCCACGATTAATTTTCTCCATACCAGAAATAGATTTTTCAGATAATAGATTTTTTATAATTAGTTTTTAATTAAAAAATCCTGTCCATGAAATAGCTTCGTGATAGCTTAGTTTTTTGTCTTTATAATTTTTTGTGTATTTACTTTATGCTTTGAGAGAAAGAGTTTTATGATTGACGGATTACACTGTGACACAGTACAATCTTGTCCACATTCCATTTATTACTTATTCATAAAGCTTTTTCGATGTTTACTAATAATCGTAACAATGAGAGATTATCTGGTTTAGAGAAAACGAATCGAAAGAATATATTCGCTATACATCTAAATCGTAATTATATATAACTGCCCAAAAGATTATGAGTGAAATTGCAAGTTTAATTCAGGACGAAGTTCGTACAGAAGGTATCACTCAAATTGCCAGACCAGGCGTACATACCGGTGAATTGAATAGGAATAACACTCGAGGACTTTCTAAAACGGAATTTGACACCGTTTATAAGAGCTTGGTGAATATGTTATTAGATCAAAATATAAGAACCTTTCCAGATTTATTACGACTACAACATAGAGTGGATACTTCAACTTCACTACATAGTCACCGAGTCGCTGGAATGTCCGTTTTAATAGCAAAAACGGCTACTTTTTTAAAGCTTGGTAGACGTAGTGATTTTCAAAATGTTTTTCCTTCGGATACGGATAAAGAATTGTCAACTTCAAATGAAAACACACTTACTAATCTGGCTCGAGGGGCACTTATACATGACTTAGCTAAAATTATCGAAAGAATAAAATTTGCTGTTCATTCTAATAGACCTTTAACAATAGAAGAAAAAAATTTAATTAGTGCACATCCTGAATTAGCAGCAAAATTAGCTGAAGCAGTAAAATTATCTCCTGTAGCATGTGAAGCTATAGAACAACATCATCAACTAATAAATCCAAATTCTTTTGGCTCCTATGGTTATCCTGTACGAGAAGAAAGACGAAGTGTAAGTTTCGGCGCTACGGCCACTAGAATAGCGGATATTTCTGATGCCGAATCAACACCATGGTGGGAAGGAAGGCAATATAAAAGAGGCAGAGCTCAAAGATGTATCGAACAAATATTGAGTGAAAATATGACTATAAATGCAGAAGTATTTGGAACTGAATTTACACCGATATTACATGAAACATACGTAGAAACAAATCGTCGAATTTTAAATTTGCTATATTTGCGAAAAGATTTTCAAACAATGCAATCGACAACTATGTCTGGAGAAGAACTCATTAAACATCAGTTTGAAATATATTCACAAGTTGTAATTAGACTTATCCCGTATTTAGCTCTTGGAAACAGTATTCCATTAGATATTGAACGGCTGATTCAGAGTGCTGGTTATACAAGAACAACATCCGAACTTGTCGAAATCGCGAGTTAATCAGAATTCTTAAAATGTTATAATTAAAAAATATTTATAACATTTATCCCATGCGCCTCAGCGATCCGGTAACAGTATTGCCAAAAGTCGGCGGCATGATTCAAAAAAAACTTGAGCGTCTGGAAATTTTCAAATTAGAAGATTTGCTCTATCACTATCCATTTCGCTACGAAGACAGCTCTCAAACACTGAAAATAGCTGAAGTAGTAAATCATGTCGGCGAAAGTGTAGCTCTGCATGTGAAAATTCTCACTATCACGCAATTTCGCACTCGCTACGGGAAAATAATGGTCCAAGCAAAAATATATGACGACACCGGTCACATCGACGCGGTTTGGTTCAACATGAGTTACATAACCAATTATTTAAAAAACGGAACCGAGGCTATTTTTTTCGGTAAAATTTATGCCAAAGGTAAAAAATTATCTATCTCTAGTCCAAAATATGAGGTCGTAAATAGTGAAGGACAGACTAAATTTCTTGGGAACATCTCCGGCGTTTATCCAGAAACTTATGGAATCTCATCCAGATTTTTTAAAGATAAAATTTCACTAATTTTAGAAAATCTAAGTTATACAAAAATAAATGATGATTCAATAATTATTGAAGATAAGCTAGATGAAAGAATTCGTAAAAAATATAATCTAGAAGATATTATTTCCGCATTGAAACTTGTTCATTTGCCATCAACTCTGGAAGATGTCGAAAAAGGAAAAGAAAGATTAGCTTTTGACGAAATATTAGAAATCCAAAAAAGTGTTTTGAAAGCTAAAAAATTACGTGAGCAGCTAAAAAGTACAGGAATAAAATTTGATAAAACTTTACTCGAAGAATTTGAAAATAAAAGTGCCTTCACTCCAACAATCGCACAATTAAGATCTGTTAGAGAAATTTTAACCGATATGGAGAAAAATACACCGATGAACCGACTTTTGGAAGGAGATGTCGGATCGGGAAAAACATGGGTAGCAGCTGCCGCAAGTGCACAAGCTTTAAAGCATGGAATGAATGTAGCTTTTCTAGCCCCGACAGCTGTACTCGCGAAACAACACAGCGAGAGTCTAGTAAAAATGCTGTCTCCATATGGAATAAATGTAGTACTGGTGACAGCATCAACAAGAAAAAAATTAACAGAAGATTTTGATGAATCAAATTTATTTATAGGTACTCACGCTTTATTACACGACGAAAGATTCAGAAAAAATCTAGGTCTAGTGATCGTCGATGAGCAACATAGATTCGGGGTGAAACAACGTGAATATTTACTCGAGTTGGAAAATGAAAATGTAAAAACAGGTGAAAAAACTTCCCCTCACTTTTTATCTATGACAGCAACGCCGATCCCGCGAAGTATGGCCATGACAGTTTTTGGGGATCTAGATCTATCTATTCTCGATGAGCTACCAAAAGGTCGAGTAGAAGTCGAAACATTTCTGGTCAACGAAGATAAACGCCAAAGTGGCTACGAATGGGCAAAAAAACAATTACAAATGGATACTAAAAATTTAGTAACTAACCAAATGTTTGTTATATGTCCTCTGATCGAAGAAAGCGATAATCTACAAGCAAAATCCGCCGTAACTGAATTTGAAAAAATCAAATCAGAGTTTAGCGATTTCAAAGTAGAATTATTACACGGTCGAATGAAGGAAAAAGATAAAAACGATATCTTGGAAAGATTTGGCAGAAAAGAATTTGATATTCTTGTGGCGACCCCAGTCATCGAAGTCGGAATAGATATCAGAGATGCAACAATAATAATGATAGAATCTTCCGAGCGTTTTGGTTTGGCACAACTTCATCAATTACGAGGTCGAGTAGGGCGTAGCGACAAAAAATCTTATTGTATGCTATTTTCTACCAATGAAGTTTTTCCCGAAAGATTAAATTTCTTTGCTAAAACAAAACTGGGAATTAAACTTGCGGAATTCGATCTCGAAAATCGCGGTCCGGGCGAAGTGTACGGCACACGTCAAACAGGTATTCCAAAATTAAAAATGGCAAATATTATGGATTTGGAATTGGTTAAAAAAGCGAGAGAAGCGCTTGAGCAATTTTAAATTTCTTTATATATTCCAAAATCTTGATCCGGATTGAGTAACATGGATACATATCCACGTTGTTGCTCATAAAATTTATTAATACCAATTTGTTTTAAAAATGCTTTTAATTTTTTGTGTGCTGCAATAACATCTTCGACTTCTTCTTTTAGCTCTACTTCAACAAATATTCCTAAATTTTTAACTTCGTCAACTACAATTTCATATTCATTATGTTGAAATTTCTTACGAACTTTGTCAATAATGATTTTTTCTGTGTAACCAATATTTTGAAGAAGGGACAACATGTTTTCCCCGTCCGAGACATCGGTTTCGTACTCTTCACAATGTGAGTGATGTCCTGGATTATTTGGGTCTGGCTGCCACATTTTCAAGCAAACAGAATCTCCTTTCTCTGTTGTACGAACTCGGAGATAATTATCAGCATCTTTGTAACCATTTCGCTGAAAATAAAATGAGCTGGAAGGATTATTTAAATAATACTCGGTATGATGACTTTCACCTTTGAATTCTGCATTTTTTGCTAACCAACTATCCAAAAGTGAAAGCTGCTCTTTTGTGATAGATAGTTTGATTTCAATTTCTTTAGACATTTTTATAATTCAAAAATATTAGTCGATTCTGTTTTGGGAGCAATAATTTTTTCTGGGAGAATCTCTTTTTCAGAATCTGAAACAGAAGCAATAGGAATATCTTGGATTTTTTCTAAACGTCTCTGAATCACACGAGATTTTGAGCTGGCATCATCGATGACATTACTTGCTTCAGCCAATTTTTTACTTGTTTTCTCTAACAGATCCCCAAATTTAGAAAAATCTGTTTTAATTGCGCCAAGTAGACTCCAGACTTCGCTCGATCTTTTTTCGATAGTAAGAGTACGAAAACCCATTTGTAGACTATTTAAAAGTGCCATAATAGTATTGGGTCCTGCAACACTGACGCGATAATCTCTTTGAAGTTGCTCACATAATCCAATTCTTTGTGTGATCTCAGCGTATAAACCTTCTGTTGGTAGATAAAGAATACCGAAGTCAGTTGTATGCGGTGGATCAATATATTTATCATGAATATATTTTGCCTCTTGTTTTATTCTTGTCTCGATGGCTTTACTATATTGCTCGATTCCAGCTACATCGACTTTATCATGAGCTTCAATCAAACGATGATAATCTTCGATAGGAAATTTTGAGTCTATAGGCAACCATAAAATTTCATTATCATCGTTTTTACCAGGTAATTTGATAGCAAATTCAACTCTATCGTTTGAACCTTTTTTCGTAGCTACATTTTTGTCGTATTGCTCTTTACTTAGAACTTGTTCCAGTAAATTGCCAAGCTGAACTTCCCCCCAAGTACCACGAGTTTTTACATTTGTTAATACTTTCTTTAGATCACCCACACCAGATGCGAGCACCTGCATTTCACCTAGTCCTCGGTGAACTAATTCCAATCTCTCACTCACTAATTTGAACTTTTCACCTAGACGCTTATCTAGAGTTTCTGTCAATTTTTCATCGACAGTGGCACGCATTTGTTCTAGTTTTATACTATTATCTTTTTGTAAAGATTCAAGACGCTTCTCGAGAGTTTCGCGAATCAGATCAAATCTCTTTTCATTACGTTCTGTTAAATCAGATAATTTTTGCTCAAATGTTTCAAAGTTTTTTCGCTGATTATCAGCAAGATTGAAAATACGTTTATCTATAGTATCTCCAAAACTTTTAAAAGCATTGCTGACTTCTTCCCGAGTTTGTTTATTCATTTCAGTAGATTCGATACGCCCACGCGACATTTCGTCTTTTATATTTTTTTCTACTCGGTCCAGATTTTTTTCTATAATCAGAGTCATAGTTTCAAATTCTTTGGTCGAAGAATTATTTTTAGTCGGACGAAAGATATAAACTATTGTCAGTGTAGCTAAATTGATTATCAAAGTTATTACGAATATTATTTCTATCATAAAAAATTTTCAAGAAGATAATTTAACAGAATTTATTAAAAATGTCTAATGCATCGTTTGACAAGAGACAGGAATGATTGATTTTTTATTTGACTCTATTCTCCATTTATTTTAATCTGAAGTAAGTATAAAAATGTTGGATAATGAAAACAGATATTAAAAAAAAATTTTATAAATATAATTCTTCATTATCTGTTTTTCTTTTTTTTATTATTGCAGTCATATTCTGTATTTATACGTGGGGACCTCTAGTGAATTTAGTCACTATGCCTATTAATAAAGTTTCCGCATCCGGAACTTTTGTTCAAAGTAAAATGGCGTATTCATTGATTGAGGTTTTGAATAAAACGGTAATCCTAGATTCTAGCGTGGGTACTGGGAATTTAATCGTAGTCGGAATTACGGAATATAGAAATAATAATGGTATTGCCATTCAAGGACCAGGAGTACAGAGCGTTACCGATAATAAAGGCAATACTTATATTAAGGCTACTCAGCAACCTACCACACTAACAAATTCGGATACCACCATAACATCAATATGGTATGCAGAAAATGTGAGCGGAGGGAGTAGTTTTACTGTAACGGCTACTGCTACAGCACCCGTATTTACTAATCCGGATACATTTATTACTATAGCCGCGCATGAATATTCCGGTATGGTGACATCCGGAGCACTCGATCAAACAGGATTTGGAGTAGGCACTGGTACAGCAGCAGCAGCAGGAAATGTGACAATATCTCAGCCTGATGAAGTAATCTTCGGAAATTTTTTACCAGAATCAGATAATAATACGCCGACTGCTGGAAGTGGTTTTACAATTTATCATCAACAATTAAATGGTAATTATATGCAATTTGTTTCCGAAGGTAAGATTGTTTCTGCTGGTGGAAGCTATAATGCAAATTTGACCTGGACATCATCTACTTTTTGGCGCGGTGCTGTTGCTACTTTTAAAATAGCTGGATCCCCGACAACAACAGTGGCCACAACTACAGCTATCACGACGACTACGGCTACTACAACTGCTGCCACTTCAACCACTGCCACTTCAACCACTGC
>Ga0123336_10000703_pt1 | contig 32581 bp, 26 predicted proteins | sample SSSSmetaG_FD_96466 | JGI IMG/M metagenome (GOLD analysis project Ga0123336, IMG submission 96466) | Glacier valley bacterial and archeal communities from Borup Fiord, Nunavut, Canada, to study Microbial Dark Matter (Phase II) - ​SSSS metaG | ecosystem: Environmental > Aquatic > Freshwater > Ice...
AAGCGCGGGGGCGGCTTCAACCCGGCAGGCGCGATCGGCTGGGAGTTTTTTACGATCTTCATGACCAGTGGTGGTCAGCCGGTGGTCAGGTCGCGTGGTGAAAATCCCAGCGACGCCACACCGGGAGCGCACGGCTATCCGGCCGGCGATGGCACCATGCCCACGTGCAACCGGTGTCACGGCACCAACGCGGCCGCCACCGACGGGATTCTGAGCCCGGCGCTGCTGCCTACTCCGTAGCGAAGCGGAGGATGCCGGACTGGGTTGCGTCGTAGCCGGGGATGGCGTCGAGCCGGGCGCGAAAGCTCCGGCTCTGGGCGATCTCGCAGAGGCGTGCCGTCGCTGGCTCGCCCAGATCGGCGGCGCGGAGCAAGAGACCATAGGGCTCTTCGGTGAGCGCGCGGAAGCGAAGACCGAGGCGAGAGGCCCAGGCCTGTGACGCCAGGCCCACGTCGACTTGCTCGCGGGCCACGGCGAACACCACGTCGCGGTGGGAGCCGAGCAGCGTCGCCGAGCGGTGAATGCGGTCGGGATCGAGACGGGCTGCGCTTAGGGCGGTGTCGAGATGGACGCGCACGCCAGCGCTCTTGGGACGACTGCCGAGTCGTAAGCGGGCGAGCTCTGCCAGCGACGAGAGCGCACGGCCGCGAGTGCACAATCCCACCTGCCGGTTACACAGATGCAGCCAGACCAGGCGTTCTGCGCCGAGCTGGGCCGGGATGTGCTCGCCGTGACAGCCAGCGGCCATGATCGCGCCGTCCTCGAGCCAGGCCAAGGCGCTGGCGCGATCGGCCTGCACGAAACCGATGAGGGGTGGGCCGCGATCGCGGGCGGCGCTCAGCAGCTCCTCGATACAGAGATCGCCGTTGGCGGCGAGGAGTGCGCCATGCGTCGGCGCTGAAATTCTCGACGGTGGATCGGGTGCACGATGACCGCGCGCCGCCGCCCAGCGCAAGACTTCGTCGCGATCGAAGAGCCATTTGCCACCGGCGCGCTTGCCGGGTAATCCCTGTGCCAGCAGCCGATACACATGCTTCGGGTGAACGCGCAGCACCGCGGCGACCTCGCGGCTGGTGAGCAAGAGACTCTCCATGATGGGCGGCAGCTTAACGCGATAAGCTCACGATTCTCATGACCGACTTGCAGACGATCTTGTTGGTGCGGCATGCGCGCTCGTTGGCCAATGACGATCCGAGCATCTATCGGACGACTCCTGATCACGCCATCTCGCTGACGCGGCCCGACGACGATCCGGGTGCCTTGGCAGCGGGGCGGGCGGTGCAGGCGCTGGGCCTCGATCCGTCGCAGGTGACGAGCTGGTGCTCGACCTATTTGCGCTGCCAGCAGACGGAAGCTTTGGTGCTGGGTGAGGCGTTTGCCGACGGTGCGGCCAAGATCCGGCGGCGGATGTCGTTTCTGTTGCGTGAGCAAGAGTTCGGGGATTGGGACTCGATGACCGAGGCGGAAGTGGCCTCGACCGATCCGCTCCGCTATGCGCGCCGCAAGCTTCTCACCGACGCGCTGGGGCGCTTTTATTTTCGCTATCCGGGCGGCGAGAGCCGGGCCGATGTCACGCAGCGCTTGGCCGTCTTCATCGGCAAGATTCACCGCACCAGTCATCGCCACCACATCGTGTTTCTGCACGGCGTCACCCAGCGCGCCTTTCGCATGAGCTGGCTCGATCACTCGGTGGAATGGTTCGAAGCCGAGCCCAATCCGCCCAATGCGTCGGTGCTGTTGCTGGAGCGCAATGCGCCGAGCAGCGATGAACACGCGCCACGCTGGCACGAGCGCCTGTTGACCTGAGCGGGTAACAATTTGCTACATTCGTCTACAATTCCATTTCTTTAACTCTCCGTCGCTGTGGCCTGGACCATAGGCCCACGATTTGCTACATGAAGTCATGCTGAAACCTTTTTTGGGCTTGCTCGCCCTGGCCGGCGTTGCTGCGGCCCAGGTGTGTCCAGCCACGCCGGTGAGCTGCACTGACGCCAGCATCGTCAATCCGGTCTACGTCCTGTCCGGCGACACGCAGGTCCCCGTCCTTCACCGCGTCGGCAAGCTGCTCCGCGCCCAGCCGAGCCCGACGACGATCGTCTACATTCCCAACGGCTCCTGCACCAACCTGACCAACCTCTACACCAACAAGTTCACCGCCGGCACTGGCGGCGGGCCCTACTACATTCCGGCAGATCCCACCTTCGACGTCACCCAGAAGACGGCCTGCCCGTGCACGCTGGCGACGGCGATCGTGCCCGACGTCGCCAACTCGATCGTCTTCCCCGACGCCAAGAGTTGCCCGACTACACCGGTACGCCCAGGCACCATCGGCCAGTTCCAGGGCCCGGTGCAGGCGATGGTCTTTGCGGTCCCTTACGACGCCATCACGCACGCTGGCTCGTCGCAGCAGGCCATCACCGCCGAGGAAGCCTATCTGGTGCTCGGCATCGGGCCCACCGACGCCGCGGTGCCGCCGTGGAGCGATCCAGCTTTCATCTTTGGTCGGCCAGCGTCGAAGGGCACGCAGGTCAGCATCGGCGAAAACATCGGCGTCCCGGCCGCCAAATGGCGTCTCTTGGCCGACGCCCAGCACACCATCGATCAGTCGTCGGATCTGGCGGCAGCACTGGCCGCGCTGGCCAACGATCCCAGTGCCGAAAAGGCCCTTGGTATCCTCGGCGCCGAGATTTACGACAAGGCCGCCAACCGCAGCAAGATGCACGCGCTCGCCTTCCGCGCTTACCAGCAAAAGCGCGCCTACTGGCCGGATCGCACGTCGACCAGCTTCGAGAAACAGAACGTCCGCGACGGGCACTATGCGCTGTGGTCCTACGTACAATATCTCGCGCCCGTCGACGGTAGCGGCGTGCCGACCAAGCCGGGCGTGAAGCTGCTCATCGCTGCCATGCTGGGCGAGGCGACGGGCCTGGTGGCGGCGGCGAGCCTGCCGGCCGATTCTCTCGACGGTGTGGTCAAAAGTGGCCTGGTGCCCAACTGTGCGATGAAGGTCCAGCGCAGCAGCGAAGGCGGGCCGCTGTCCAAGTACGACGACCCCGCGCCCTGCGGTTGTTATTACGACGCTACCGTCGCTGCGCCTGGGTGTACCGCCTGTGACATTGCCACTCCCTGCGCGTCGGGCGTTTGCCGTCGCGGTTTCTGCGAGGTGCGGTAATGCGCGCTCTTTTGCTTTTCGGGTTGTTGATGGCGGCTTGTACGGACAAGTCTGCAGCGCCGCAGGGTACGCAAGACCTCAGTGTGCCGCCGGATATGGCGATGGATTGTGTGTCGAATCCGGTGACGTCGGTGGAGTTGCTCAACGCCTGCACCACTGCCGACAGCGTCGACAAGATGCCGTTCTATCCGACGCGCGCGCCCAATGGTCAATTGCCGCCGCTGCCTTAGCCTGCTCGTTGGGCTGCTTGCGTCACCGGCGTGGGCTGCGCCCACCGTCGACGAACAGCTGAGTGACTTGCGGCGTCGCCTCGACGAGCAGGGCGCCGAGCTGCAACAGTTACGCGCGGCGCCGCCCGGCGTTCGCATCGCGCTACACGGCTTCGTGCAAGCCGACGTGGTGGCCTTTCAGCAGGCGTCGGTCGACGAGCTCGATCCTTCGACGGGCGAGCCGCTCAATCTGACGCGGTTTTTGCTGCGCCGCGCCCGGCTGCGCGTCGAGGTCGAGCAGCGTTATGTGGGCGGTACGCTGGAATTCGACGGCAACACCGTGCGCGGGCCGGTGGCGCGGGTGACCAACGCCGAGGTGTGGGTGCGGCTGCCGTCGAGGACAGTGTTGCCTTGGCTGAGGCTGGTCGTGGGGCTCTTGCGCATTCCGTATGGCTTCGAGGTCCAGGAGCGCGACGACCAGCGACTGTTTCTGGAACGGTCGACGCTGGCGCGGGCGCTGTTTCCGGGCGAGTTCGATCTGGGTGCGCGGCTCGAGGGGAATTGGCGCTGGCTGCGGGTGCAGTGTGCGGTGCTCAATGGGCATCCGGCGGGCGACGCGCAGTTTGCGCTGCGGGATCCGACCGAGACCAAGGAGCTCGTCGGGCATGTCGGCGTCGACGCTGGCGGCGGGCGGGTGCGCGTGCAGGCCGGCGTCTCTGCCGTGTGGGGAACGGGGTTTCACGCGGGCACCGCAGCGACGAAAGACACCGTGATCTGGCGCGATGCCAACCTCGACGGACAGGTCGACGCCACCGAGCTGATTGGGGTGCCAGGTATGGCGGCCGTGGCGTCGCAGTCGTTCGGGCGCTGGGGTTTTGGCGGTGACGTGCGGCTCACCGTCGAGGTGCCGCGCCTCGGGCCGCTGGTTGTGGCGGGTGAATTGTCGGTGGCGTCGGATCTCGATCGGGCCATCGTGCCGGCGGATCCCGTCGCTGTCGGGCGTTCGGCGCGCGAGCTTGGCGGTTATGTGCTGGTGTCGCAGGCGCTGACCAAGTGGGCGGCGATTGGGTTTCGTTACGATCGGTATGATCCAGATGCCGACGCACAAGAGCGCGTGGCGGCCAACGTCGTGCCGCGGGATCTGAGTATCTCGACCTGGTCTGTCGTCGCTGCGGTGATGTATGCGCCGTGGGCGCGGCTGACGTTGCAATGGGATCGGCAGACCAATCCGTTCGGGCGCACTGCGGCTGGAGCGCCGACGACATTGGGTCGCGATGCCGTGACGCTGCGGGCGCAGGTGGTGTTTTGAGAGCGCTCTGGATCTTGTTGCTCGTCGCTGGTTGCAGCGCGGCGGATCCAGACCTCGGCCTGCGTGCGGCAGTGCGCGTCGAGGGCGCGCAGTTCGTTGCCGGTCCCATGCCGGGCGATAGTGGCGGGCCGTCGACCAGGGCGCTGAGCGCGGCGCGGCCCACCTTGCCACTCGGCGTCGTCGGCGTGGGCCTGTTTGTCACGCTGGGCCCAACAGCGACGGCGGCCTGGGTCGGTGTCGACGGCGATGCCGGCTATTTTGTCGTGCTGGCCGGCGCGCCCGACACCGAGACGCCGGATTCGCCGAGCCTGCGTGCGTCGCTGGCCGTGGCGCCGAATGCCGTCGCTGGGCCGCGTGTGCTGGCCGTGCGCGCCGTCGACGAAGCCGGTCATGCCGGGCCGCGTGCAGAGCTGGGGCTCGAGCTGTTGGCGCCGACGATCCCGATGGGGCTGGTGTTCGTCCTGGCCTGGGATGGGCCGGCGGATCTGGATCTGCATGTGGTCGATCCGCATGGCGACGAAGTCTGGGCGCGACATCCGGTCGTCAGCGACGGTGCGCTGATGATCGATGCCCACTCCGGCTGCGTCGACGACGGGCTGCAGAGTGAACAAGCCCAGTTTGCCGGCACTGGTCATTACATCGCGCGGGTGGACGCCTTTTCCCTGTGCGGCGCAGGCTCGGCGCCGTGGACGTTATCGGTGTATGTGGATGGAACGTTGCGTGATCGAGCGTCTGGCACGGCGCTGCCGACGGACACGCGTGGCCCACACGAGCGCGGCGCCGGGCTCTCTGCGCTGACGTTCGATTTACAGTGAAAGTCCTGGTGTGCTTGGCGCTGTTGGCTGCAACCGCCAGCGCCGACGAGCTGAGCCTCGAATCGACCGTGCGCAGCCCGACCCTGTCAGGCTCGGTCACCGTCGACAGCGCCGAAGCGAGACGCGTCCCAGGCGCGACTGGCGAAGCGCTCAAGGTCGTCGAAAGTCTGCCGGGCGTGGCGCGCCGGTCCTCGATCGGGACGAACGGCTTGGTGGTCTGGGGATCGGGCCCGGCCGACACCCGCGTTCTCGTCGACGACATGCCGTTGCCATCGCTGTATCACCTGGGCGGCGCACGCGCTCTCGTCGCCGGCGAGCTGGTCTCGCGCATCACGCTGACGCCAGGCGGCTATGGCGCGCCGTATGGCGGCGGCCTCGGCGGCCTCTTGCAAATAACCACCAAGTCGCTGCCCAGCGACGGGGTTCACGGCTCGATCGCGGTCGATCTACTCGATGCCTCCGCAAGCTTGTCGGCAGCGATCACACCGCGCTTGCGTGTCGCGGTGGCCGGGCGTTACGGCTATCTCGACCGGGTCTTGCCAGCGTTTTTGGATGCCGAGGCGGCGCTCAGAGTCCCCACGCCGGGTTATGCCGACTACCAGCTCAAGGCCGAGCTGAGCCTGCGCAGCGACGAGAGCCTCAGCCTCGTGTACCTAGGCGCCGACGACAAGCTGGCCCGCTCCGGCGCGTTGACGACCACGCCGTCGGCGGGCGTGACCGAGACCGAACGGCAAACGCGTCATACAGAGCGCTTACAGCTTCGCTATCGGCGTGTCACGACGGCGGGCACCCTCGATCTCAGCGCGTTTGGCGGCTGGGACAGCGACGGGCGAGAGACGACGTTTGCGACTGTTGTCACGGACCGCAGCGCACAGACCTGGCGCTATGGCCTGCGCGGATCGTATCGGTTTCGGCCGCATCGGCGCGTGACGCTCATGCTCGGCGTCGACGTGGAGGGCGCGCGCGGCTCGCTGTCGCGAAGTGGCTCGTTCACGCAGCCGCCGCGTGAAGGCGATCCGGTCGTCTTTGGTCGGCCGCCGGGCGCAGAGACAGCCTTCGAGCGCTATCGGGCCGGCTGGCTGCGTGCGGCTCTGTTCGTCGACGGTGAGCTGCGCTTTGGCGCCTTGACCGTCTCGCCCGGAGTCCGCGTCGAAGCGCTCATTCTCGACGGCGACCACGCCTTACCCGACGCGTCGCTGGGCCCGCCACGTGGCTGGCAGAAGCTGACGGGCGCGGTCGATCCACGGTTGACGGTGCGTCTCAAAGCCGATCGCCAGCTCACGTTGTTTGCGTCGGCGGGGCTCTATCACCAGTTGCCGGAGCTCGGCGATCTCGGGCCGGTGTTCGGCACTCCGACGCTGGGGCCGTCGCGCGCGGCGCAGATCACGGGCGGACTCGAAGCCCGACTACGCGAGGTCGCGACGGCCGAGGTCACGGCATTTTACAAGGAGCTTTCCGACCTCGTGACCCGCTCGCCGGCTTCGTCCCCGTCGGTGGCGGCGGCTTTGGCGCAAGATGGCCGTGGCCTCGTCTATGGCGGCCAGATCTTGCTGCGGCTGCAAGGCTGGCGAGGCTTGAGTGGTTGGGTGGCGTACACGTTGTCCCACACGACGCGGCAAGATCATCCTGGCTCGGTGCCGCGACCGTTCGACTGGGACCAGACCCATGTGCTCACCGTCGTCGCTGGCTGGAGCGGCCATGGTTGGTCGGTCGGGGCGCGGTTGCGTGTGGCCACCGGATCGCCGCGCACCGACGTCGTCGGTGCCTACTATGACGCGCACGCCGATCGTTTCGAGCCGCGTCTCGGGCCGACCAACGGAGCCCGGCTGCCGGACTTCGTGGCGCTCGATCTGCGCGTCGAGAAGACGTTCGTCCTGCGGCGCGCGCGGCTGACGCTGTCGCTAGACGTACAGAACGTGACCAACCACGCCAACGTCGAGGAATTCGTCTACAGCGCCGATTACAGCCAGCGCGCCGGGCTGACCGGTTTGCCCATCTTGGCGATCGCCGGAGCAGGAGCTCGGTTTTGAGATACGCGATGTTCCTGTTGGCGGTGATGGGCTGTCGGCCCGAAGTGGGTCTGCGCGCGTCGCTGGTCACGTCGACCAAGATCATTGCGGTCAGGGCCGAGCCGGCCGAGGTCAGCCTCGGCGAAGAGGTGGCGCTGTCGGCGCTGGTGGTGTCGCCGACTGGGCCGGTGATGCCGCCAATCGCCTGGTCGATGTGCCGTACGCCGAAGCCGTTTACGATCGACGACGTGATCGCGCCGGCCTGTCTCGGCGCGGGATCGGCAAGCCTTGGGCAGGCGACGTCCTTGACCGCCACGGTGCCGTTCGACGCTTGTCGGCTGTTTGGGCCCGACCTGCCACCGACGGGCGCAGACGGTCAGCGGGTCCGTCCGCGCGATCCCGATGCCACCGGCGGCTATTACCAGCCGTTCGTCCTCGACCTCGACGGAGCCCAGACTGCGATGCTGGAACGGATGCGTTGCGCGCTGGTGGGCGCGTCGGCGGCCGAGGCGGCGCTGTTCGCCATGCGCTATCAGCCGAATCAGAATCCAGAGCTGCGCGGGGTCAGCCTGTCGGTTGGCGGTGCGCCAGTGGATCCGGCCGCGATTCCCGTCGGTGCAGCAGTGACCATCGTGCCGCAATTGGGCGAGCTGGAATCCTACATACGCTTCGACCTCGCCTCGGGAAGCGTGGTCGACGAGCAAGAGACAGTGACCCTCTCGTACTTCATCACCGCCGGCGAGCTCGATGCCGATCGTGGCAGCACCAATGTCTGGCATGCGCCCCCGACCGCTGGCCCCGAGTGGCTCTGGTTGGTCGCGCGCGACAGCCGCGGGGGGACGTCGCATCTGACCGTCCCCGTCGCTCTTCGCTAAGGTGCGTCTAGCTCCTTGAGGCCTGCTTCCAGCGTGATGACCGGAATATAGCCGAGCTCGCGACGGGCTTTCTCGTCGCTGACGGTGACTTCTTCGCCGATGAGGCGGACGGCGGAGCGCGTGACCGGGGGCTCGCCGGCGATCCGAAACAACCTCCACGTCAGCTCGGCCAGGTAGGCCCCCACGCGGGCCACCCATCGCGGCAGGCTGCCGTTGCCAGGTGTGACGCCCGCGGTCCGCAGGAGCTGCGTCAAAAACCCCCGGACTTCGACCGGCTCGCCGTCGGTGAGAAAGTAGATCTGACCACCAGGCGACTTTTCGGCGGCGAGCAGCATGCCGGCGATGACGTTCTTCACGTGGCAGGTCGAGGTGAGATGGTGGCCGCCGCCGATCCATTTGAAGACGCCTTTTTTGACCGCCTCGACGATCACCGGCAGCACCGACGTGTCGCCTTCGCCCCAGATGAACCGTGGCCGCACGATCGCCGTCGAGAAACCGGGCGCATTGGCGGCCAGCACACGCGTCTCGGCCAGGCCTTTGGTGAGTGCGTACACGCCGATGGGATGCGACGGCAACGGCCAGCTCTCGTCGGCGCGCACGATGGGGCGGCCGCCGATGAGGACCGATTCGGTCGAGACATGGACGAACGTCTTCACGCCCGCCAGCTTGGCAGCGACGAGCGCGCGCTCGGTGCCGCCGACATTGATGTCTTTGATCTTGGCCAGATCGCCGAACTGCGCCGTCGACGCCGCGCAGTGAAAGACGACTTCACAATCGGCCATGCCTGCCGTCATGGCGGCGCTGTCGTCGAGATCGCCGCGAATGGCGCGGGCGCCGGCAGCCTCGACCGTGCGCACGGCTCCGTCTGATCGCGCCAGCGCCGACACCTCGTCGCCACGCGCACATAAAACTTCGATCAGCTTTTTGCCGAGAAAGCCCGATCCCCCCGTGACGAATGCACGCATCAGGATCGGGATACTGCCATGGCTGGTGGGGTTTTAGCGGAGGAGGGTGCTGAGGTGCTGCATGCGCGCCGAGGCTGGTGCGCGGGAGATCATGGCCCGGGTGTCTTTGTGGCCCACGCGGACGACGGCGGCTTCCATGGGCTGGACTGCTTCATTCGCAAACCGCCCGTAGTTGCGGACCAGCGCTTCGGCGGCCTGGGTGCGGACCGCGCTCTCGTCGCTGGTGGAGCCGAGCTTGCCAGTCTCCCACACCCACGCCGAGCCTGCTTCGGCGAGCGCATTGGCGATTTCCGCCGCTTCCTGCTCGGTGGTGGCCGCGTCGAGAAGTGCGGCCAGCGTGGCGGTCGCCGTCGGCTGGTGACTGGCGCCGAGACCCCGGAGGGCAGCGAAGTAACGCGCGTCGGTTGGCCGAGCATGCGCGGTCAACAGTGCGACCTCAGAGGCGCCGAGGCGACCCAGACCGACGGCAGAGACGCTCTGCAAGGCCGGGTTGGCCGAGCGCTCGAAGGTGACGCGCAACACCGGAGCGAGCTCCGGATCGGCTGCCACGCCGATGGCGTCGAGGAGACCCGCCTGCATGGCCTGCCAGGCGCGGTCGTCGAGGCCGTCGTGCGACGGCGCGTGAAACACGGCCAGGTCGACCAGCGCGAAGCGCGCCGTCGGGCCGAGGCGACGGAAGGCAAAGGCCGCGATCCCCGGGTTCTGCGAGCGGGAGCGCTTGTAGTACTCCGGGCGCTGCGGGTTGAGCTGCTGGATGGCGTCGAAGCTCGCCGCATCTCGGCTCCGCGCCGCAGCGACGAGCGTCGCGATGTGACTCTGCGCATTGCCGAGATCCTGCGCGCGCAACACGGCGCCATCAGCCAGGGCTAGCGACGGCGAAATCACCGACGCCACCAACATCACTGCCAGTTTGCGGCTCATCGTCCAGCCTCCCACCACTTCACGTTGGGCATCGAGTTGATCGAGGTGGTGCTGGCGCAGTGCACCTCGCCGTCGAGTGCATGATAGTCGTCCCAGTCTTCGACGAAGACGACCTTGAGTCCGTTGCCGTCGGTGCCGAGATGATTGACCGCGGTGCCGAGCCGGTCTTGCAGATCCTTCTCGAAGATATCGACGCCGCCGACTTGCGGGCCCCAGGGCTTGGGAATGCCGACCGCGCCGTTGAGCGCGCGCAGGTTGACCGTCCCCGGGGTGTGCGCGACGTATTCGAAGCCGGCGCCGTAGTCAGCGCGCTCGAACAGCGTCGGCATCTCGATGATTTCGTCGTCGGAGAGGCCGGCTGCGGCCTTGATCGCCGCCAGCACCGGCGCAATATTGGCCGCTGCGGCGTCGCTGGCGGCCATGATCTCGGTGTCGGCGAGGAGCGCGCTGACGGTGATGTCGGCCTTGACGTTGAGCTGCGAGCCCTGCTGATTGAGCCAGAACTTGCCGGGAAAGAGCACCGCAGAGCCGTTGCCATTGGTGTTGAGCGTGGTCAGCATGGTCTTGGCCAGCGCCGGCGAGGCGTAGAGCAGCTTCCAGCCGCGCGGGGTGTTGGCCGGCACGTAGCTCATGATCTCGTCGATGTGACCGACGACGAGCCAGGTGGTGTCGACGAGCAGCGGCGGACCCTGGGCAGCCTGTGCCTCATAGAAGGCTTTGACCACCGGGTCGATGTGGTGCTTGGTGTTGCCACCGTTGATGATACGGCCGAGCGGATAGCTGTCGGCGCCATTGGTGTACGGCGGCAGGGTGTCGTGGTTGCCGAACGAGTCGAGCGAGTAGCCTTTTCCGTCGGACTGGCCGTTGGGCTTGCCGAGGGTGTGCGGCCAGATGAAGCCGACATCGGGCCCGAGCTGCTCGGCCGCGAATGCGCCAGCCTCGCGGTCGGGCTGCGCCGAGCGCTGGGTCACGCGCATCATCTGGGTGGTGCCGTTGGGGCCCGGCATGTAGGTCACGCCGATCTGCCACCAGTCTTCGGCCCACTGATCGATGCCCTGGCTCGACGGCGGAGTGGCGTCGTCGAGCATGACGTTGACCATGCCGGCCAGCGTCATCATGCCGGCGTGAAACTGGTCGCCGGCCTTGTCGCCGGGGGCAGCATTCCACACGTCGGCGAGCGCCGAGGTGTTGCTGATCATGATGAACGGAGCGACGCGCAGCTTGACCGAATCGTCGACGACGGTCTTGGCGCCGTCGGTGACGATGAGGTGCAGCACCACGTAACCGTCCCAGCTGGTGGCGTCGGTGTTCTGCACGAAGTCTTTGGCTTCGATGCCGAGGTGCAAACCGGAGACGAGATCACGAGCGGAGAAGTTGCCGTCGACCACGGACCAGGTGTCGGAGTCGTTGCGGAAGACGCGGACGGCGCCGTCGGCGTTCTGGCCTTCGATGGTCAAAGTGCCCTTGGCCGTGGCGGGCGCGGCCTTCCACGGCATCAGGTTGATGCGGGCCAGGTCTTTGAGGTCTTCGGGGCCGTTGACGACCTCGTCGCTGGCGTCGTTGGCGCCCTTGCTGTCGTCATCGTCGACGTTGGCAAGGAAGATGGCGCCGCCCGAGGGTGACCAGGCGGCCTTACCGGGACGGTCGGTGTCGTCGATGACACCGTCTCGGTTGGTGTCGGCGAGCAGCGCGGATGTGGGCGTGCCGGAGTTGCAGCCGACCAACGCGGCCGCCAAGAACATCATTCGTTTCATCATGCAGGGTCCCTCGCGATTTCTACTTCGACCGCGAGGAGCGTCGGCTTCTGGCTAGGGACTGTCAACCGATCCGACACATGCGGACATGTCGGGTAACATGCGTGTGTCCGACGGCCGGTTGCGGCTAGACGCGGAACTGATCGACGTCGATTTCGAAGCGGTCGACGAGCCGGTAGACATGACTGCGGGCGAGGCCGAGCGCGACGCTGGCGCGACGCACGTTGCCGTGGCTGGCGCGCAAGGCAGCCTCGAGATCGGTGCGCCGGCTGGTCAGTGGACCAGGGGTTGCCGTCGAAGTTGGTGTGCTGCGCAGACAGATCATGGTGTCGCCGACCGTGATGACGCTGCCCGGACCGGCGAGTGCGCGGGTCACGCGCTGTCCGTCGACAAACGTGCCGTTGCGGCTGCCGAGGTCGGTGACCTCGATGCCGTTTCCGACGGGATGGAGACGTGCGTGCTCGCGGGAGACGATACTTTCATTGACGAGGATCTGGCAACCGCGGCCGCGGCCGATCGTGATCGGTCGATCGAGAGTCATGCTGGTCGGCGTGCGGGCCCCCTCGGCGAACACCAGGGCGAGAAGTGGTGTGGGCCGTTCCCCGGCATCGATGGCGCGGAGCGGCTGGCTGCGCCGTACCTGGGTGATCTCGGGGTCGAAGTCTTGGTTGAGGAAAATCGACGAGCCTGCGCGTGGGTTTGGTTCCATGTCGGGGGCTTTTGCAACTCGCGGTCCAGCCGCACATGTCGTCGCTGCGGGCAGAATCCCCAGGCGGTGCGCCATGGTCGGGCCATTGCTCGGCCGGTCTGGCTCGCGCCTGTCACCTCGAGTGAACAGGTGACCGTCTGTTCGAGGTGACATGTCACCTCTGGTATAACGCGGCGATGGGACCCAAGACCGACTCCACCGTGCTCGTCCAAGTTGCCGAGAGGGCCATGCTTGCCAAGGGGTTCGTGCCCCATCCGCCAGCGGAGGCGATGGCCGAGGCCGAGCGCGTCTCGCCGGCCGGCGCCGAGGCGGGCCTGCGTGATCTGCGTTCCTTGCCGTGGACGTCGATCGACAACATCGAGTCCCAGGATCTGGATCAGATCGAGGTCGCCGAAGAAGTCGCGGGCGGCGTGCGTTTGATGGTCGGGATCGCCGACGTCTCGCATTTCGTGCCGCCGGGATCGGCGATTGATATCTATGCGGCCAACAACACCGTCAGCGTGTACTCCGGCGTCAGGACGTTTCCCATGCTGCCCGAGCGCCTGTCGTTTCATCTGAGCTCGCTCCTGGCCCACGAGGTCCGGCCGGCGATCGTCATCGAGACCATCGTCGGCGACGACGGCGCCATTGGCGAAGCGAAGACTTACCTGGCGCTCGTCGAAAACCACGCCAAGCTCGATTATCCGTCGGTGTCGGCGTGGCTCGACGGCGGACCGCGGCCGGCGGTGCTCGATGATCCGGCGCTCGAGGCGCAAGTGCGCTTGCACGATCGGCTGTCGAAAACCCTCGGGGCGGCGCGCAAGAAAGCCGGCGCCATCGATGTCGACACGGCGGAGGTTCGCGCCGTCGTCGATGCGCACGGCCAGGTCACGCGTCTCGAGCAGCATGTCCAGGATCGCGCCGGCAAGATCATCGAAGAGCTGATGGTCGCGTCCAACCGCGCCGTGGCCCATATTCTCGATCAGGCGGGTTTGCCGTCCATCCGTCGTGTGGTGAAACGGCCGGAGCGCTGGGCACGCATCGTCAGCTACGCGGCCGAGCACGGCGCCACGTTGCCGGCCGTCGCCAGCTCGCTGTCCCTGGCTCAATTCGTCGACGAAATGCGCCGCACGCGGCCGGAGCAATTCGGTGAAATCTCGCTCGCGCTCGTCAAGCTCATGGGCCGCGGCGAATATGTCGCGCACGCGCCGCACGCACCCGACATCGGCCACTTTGGCCTGGCGACGGCGGAGTACACGCATGCCACCGCGCCCAACCGTCGCTATCCCGACCTCGTCACCCAGCGCAGCCTGCGCGCGCTCGCGTTGGGACAGGCGGCGCCCTACACGTTCGACGAGCTCAACACCATCGCCCAGCGCTGCTCCAAGATGGAAGCCGAGGCCGAAAAAGTGCAGCGCGCCGTGCAAAAGTCTGCCGCCGCACAACTGCTAGCCCCGTCGGTGGGTCACACATTCGACGGTGTGGTCACCGGCGCCGGCGACAAAGGCGTCTTCGTGCGCCTGTTGTCGCCGTGCGCCGAAGGCAAGATCGTCAAGCACCAGGAAGGCCTGGCTGTCGGCCAATCGGTGCGCGTCCGTTTGCTAGATGTCAGCGTCGAGAAAGGCTTCATCGACTTCGACGCCATACGCTGAGCATTCGCGCGCAGTGGGGCATTTTGTGACGGCGGACTCGACGGGAAATGGACGATCTTTGGGCATGCGGCTTGCCTGTTCTCTCGACGAGGAGGTTCTATGTCCACTCGAATGGAGAAGGCTGCTTCGAAGGCGATGGGTGCGCTCAAGGTCGCCAAGGCCGGGTTGAATGGGATTCATGGCGTGTTTCGGACGCTCATGAAAGAGCACGGTGAGGCGACCGTGTTGGTCAGAGGGCTGACGGTCGCCGACGAGGAAGTCCGCCGTGAGCTTTATCCGAAGGTGCGACAAGAGCTGTTGTCGCACGAGCGCGCCGAGCGGGCGGTGGTGTATGCCGAGCTCGGTCGGTATGAAGAGACGCGCGCCATCGTCGATACCCACAACCGCGAGGCGGGTGAGCTCGAAGAGGCCATTCGCGCCGTCGATCGGCTGGAGTTTTCCGACGCGGGCTGGCAGCCCGCTTTCGTGCGCGTGGCCGAGATGGTGACCCAGCATGTCGAGGAAGAAGAGGGCGAATTCTTCCCGATGGGGCAGCGCGTGATGGGACGCATCCTGTCGGAGGCGCTCGATAGCCGCTATCGGACGGCCAAGGAACGCATCGTCTCGGAGCTAGCGGGACGCGCGGGTATTCACTGAAGGGCGGCGAAAAACTTGGCGTGATTGGTGAGCACGCGTTCTTCGGCGACGGGATTCGGCTCCAGCGTCGACACATGGCGCTCGAAGGTGCCGCCGAGAACGATGCCGTCTTTGCGCGGGAACATATACAGATCGGGCGGTAGGGTCACGTAGTCCACTTCTGGCTGCGGCTGCAGAATCGTAAGCTGGCCTTTTATTGGATACATCTCTGCATCGGGAAAGAGCACCGTCGATCCCAGTCCCAGACAATTGACGATGACCGGTTCCTCGAGGCTGGCGAGCTCGGCCACAGCCTCGAAGTCGCGCACGACGATCTTGCCGCCGGCCTTGTGAAAGTCACGGATGACGGCAGGTAAATAAATCCCCGGTTCGATCATCAGTGTTTCGAATGTCCGGACAATGGGATACGGAAATGGGCTTTCGCCACGCGACATATCGCGCAAGCCCGGCAAGAGATCGTGCACCGGACTATCGAAATTGAGCAGCGACTCTTTGGGAAACGGCGTATTGCGACAGGCGTAGGTGGGATGACGATATATGCCGTACTCGGCGGCGGGCAGCTGGGTAAAGGCGGCGTAGGCGACGCGGCTGACACGCCACAGCTCGTCGAGAAACTGCTGCGTGGCCACCTTGCGATCAAAGACGTCGAAGGGATACCAGCGCGCGCCAGCGACGTCAGAAAGCGTGTGCGGCGGCCGATCGCGAGTGTAGATGGTGGCCGAGATGCCGCGTGATTGTAAGACGCGCGCCGTGGCCAGGCCCACCGCGCCGCAGCCGAGGATGGCCACGCGCTTGGCACCCGTCGGCACCACCTGATTCGCCGCCAGCTCGGCCGTGCCCCACGACAGCGTCACCCCCGCGCCGCCGTGGCCGTAGTGGTGGACGACCGTTTTCGCGCCCAGCTTTTCGCCGCGCACCAGATATCCCGACGGACGAAAGGGTCTGAGGCCGACGATGGTCCGCAAGATGCGCGATCGGTCGACCTTGACCGCGGCCAGCTTGGGCTTTTTCTCGTCGCTGCGGCCGATGCGCGGCATGAGGGCCAGCGCGCCGAGCGCGAGCATCGTGCGCCGGGTGATCATTCGTGGGTGTGCGCGAGCAGCCAGGCGTAAATATCGTTGCCCGACGACAGATTGTAAGTCTGGTCCCAGCTATCGTGACCGACGCCGGGATAGATGGTCTTGGTGGCTTCTTTACGCGGCGGCGACGGACAAGTGGCGAGACCATCCATGGGGACATTGGTGCCGCTGACGTTGACGGTGGGATCCATGTCGCCGTGAAAGGCCCAGATGGGCACCTTGCCGAGCGCGCACTTTTGCTTGTTCCAGGCGTTTTTCCCGTCGCCGGCGATGGGGACCATGGCCGCGATCTGGCTGTCGAGCTCCTGGCCGAGATAGGCCCAGGCGCCGATACCGCCGCAGCTGAGGCCGGTGAGATACACGCGCTTGGGGTCGATATCGTAATTGGCCATGCCCCAGGTGATGAAGGCTTTGATCTCATCTGCCGACGGACAATCGCCGCCCGAATGTTGTGGCATCAACACCACGAACGGTCGGGTATTGGGCCAGTTTTTGTTGTTTTTCACCAGATTGGCGATGCTGGTGTTGAGGACTTTGACCAGCTCGTCGGTCTGGTTGCCGTTTTCGCCGATGCCGTGCAGCGCGACGAGCAGCGGCCATTTGTTGCCGCCTGGATACGCGGCGGGGACATATGAATAATATCCCGACGGCGACGAGTCGGAGCCTTTCTGATGCTCGACCAGACGCGTGGACGGTGCGCCAGCGTCGGGCGGCGGCAAGGGATCGCCGTGGGGGCCGCTCGTACAGCCGATGGACAAAATCAGGCCGACAAAGAGAATCCGCATCGCTCGACTATATCAGTTGTGCACCTGCGTGAGCATCCAGGTGTAGATATCGTGGCCGGACGACAAGTCACAGGCATCAGTCGAAAATCTTGCCGGGATTGAGCAGGCCGCGTGGGTCGAGAGCGGCTTTGACGGCTCTGAGCACGGCGAGCTCGGCGGGTGTCCGTGAGTAGGACAGGTAGGCTTTCTTGAGCAGGCCAATACCGTGCTCGGCGGAGATGCTGCCGTGGTGGGCTTGCACCAAGGCGAACAGATCGCGGTCGGCGACGGAGGTACGGGCGCGAAAGGCGTCTTTGTCGAGGTGATCCGGCTTCATGACATTGACGTGCAGGTTGCCGTCGCCGATGTGGCCAAAGATGCACAGCTCGAAGTCGGGATAGTCGCGGGCGAAGAGGCCATCGAGCTCGGCGCAGAAAGCTTCCAGGCCGGCCACTGGCAGTGAGATGTCGTTTTTGTGCGGAAACCCCGTCGCTGACAAGCTTTCGGAGATGCCTTCGCGCAGGGACCACAGCTCGGCTGCTTGTCCCGCGTTCTGGGCATGTGTGCCGTCGAGACAGAGGCCGTTCTCATAAAGTCCGCCGATCCAGTCTTCGAGCGGGCCGGCGCCTTCGGCTTCCAGAAGCACATAGTGCGTCGACGGCGTGCGGAGCGGCATGGCGATCTTGCGATGCGAGGCCAGGCGGCGCATGCATTTGTCGGTGAAGAACTCGAACGCGGCCAGCGTGAACGGTCCGCGTTGCGCGGCGCGGAACAGCCGCAAGACCGCGGCGAGATCTTGTACGGCGAACAAGAACACATCGGCGCGGCCCGGCAGCCGCGTGAGCTTGAGCGTGGCCTCGGTGATGATGCCGAGCGTGCCCTCCGAGCCGATGAAGAGCTGGCGTAGATCGAAGCCGGTGTTGTTCTTCTCGAGCGCGCCGTTGAGCTCGAGGACCGTGCCGTCGGCGAGCACGACTTGCAGGCCGAGGACCCACTGGCGAGTGAGCCCGTAGCGGATGACGCGCACGCCGCCGGCGTTGGTGGCGATGTTGCCGCCGACCTGGCTCGATCCCTTGCTGGCAAAGTCGACAGGCCAGGTCAGGCCTTCCGTCGCTGCGTGCTGGTGGACGGCCTCGGTGACTGCGCCGGCTTGCACCCGCACCGTCGAGCCGAGGGTGTCGATGGGGTCCATGCGGCGCATACGCGACAACGACAGGACCAATTCGCCGTGCGCCGCGATGGCGCCGCCGGCCAGACCCGTGCGGCCGCCCGAGGGGACGACCGACACGCGATGGGCCTGGCACAGCGCCATCAGTCGGGACACCTCGTCGGTGCTGCGCGGAAAGGCGACGGCGGCGGCGTCGGGTGCGACGACCCGCGTCCAGTCGCGGCCGTATTCGGCGCGGTCGCTCTCGTCGAGGCTCAGGAGCTCTGGCGGTAGCTCGCGAGCCACGGCAGCGAGAAATTCGGGGGGCAAGGCAGCCATGGCCGGATGCTAACCCAGGTCCGCGTTTCTGGCGGCTACTTCAGCGTCGGCAATTCTTGGCGCACCTCGTCGATGCCAGCCCAGGGATCGCGCTTTCGTTGCGCGAGTTTTTGGAGCGCGCTCTGCAGCGAAAACGCGCGCGGTCCCTCGATCTTGCCGAGCTCGGACCATTCGACCGGCATGGCCACGGATGCCTCGGCATTCTTGCGTAGCGAGTAGCTGACGACGCTGGTGGCGCCGCGGCCATTGCGCAAATAGTCGACGAAGATCTTGCCGGCGCGCCGCGCCTTGGTCATGACCTCGATGAACTCGGCGGGTCGGCCGGCCGCGAGAACATGGGCCACATGCTGGGTAAATTGCTTGGCCGCATCCCACGGTGCCGGCGGATGGATGGGGACCACGATGTGGAAGCCTTTGCCGCCGCTGAGCCGCGCGAAAGATTGCAGGCCCACGCTCTCCAGGAGATCATGCACGATGCGCGCCGCGTCGGTGACGCGCTGCCAAGGGACGTCATCGGCGGGATCGAGATCGATCACCAGCCGATCGGCCAGGTCGGGGTCGGCGATATGCGAGCCCCAGGCATGCAATTCGATGACGTTCATTTGCGCCATTTCGAGGAGGCCTTCTTCGCTGTCGATATACAGCGTGTCCTCGATGGTACCGTCGGAGTGGGCGATGGGTGAGCCGAGCACATGCGGGCCCCAGCCCTTCATGGGATGCTTTTGAAAAAAGGACGGACCGGCCACGCCTTTGGGACAGCGGACCACCGACATCGGCCGGTTTTCGAGCTCCGGTAAGATGAGCGGTGCGACCGCGTGGTAGTAGGCGAAGACCTCGGCCTTGGTGAGGCCAAGCGCGGGATACACCACGCGCTCGCCGTGCGTCAGTCGCACCGTCGGTGCGGGACGATTGGCCGCCCGGTTGGAATGCCAGATCCGGGTGCGCGGCGGCTCCGCCTCGGGATCGCCCAGGAGATCATCGGCTTCGAAGTTGCCCGCTTCGTCGTCATCGACTTTTTTGAGGAGCCACTGCGGCTTATTGTCTTTGGGACGCGTTCTGATCAAGTCCCAATCGCCGCGTAGTTTTTCGCCCACCAGCGAAAAGCGGAGATGGCCCGTGGCGAGCTGCGCATTGGCGTCACCTTTGTCCAGCACCGGCGCCCAGAAACCATGATCGAAGATGGCCACGTCGCCGGCGCCGTAGTTGCCTTCCGGGATCTGACCCTCGAAGTCGGCGTAGTCGAGTGGATGGTCTTCGACCTCGACGGCAAGCCGCTTCACGCTGGGGTCGAAGCTCGGCCCTTTGGGCACCGCCCAGCTCTTCAAGGTGTCGCCGACTTGCAGCCGAAAATCGTAATGCCGTCGCCGCGCATGATGGAGCTGCACCACGAAGATGGGATGTTTCGACGCCTCCGCCGACGAGCCATCAGGCTCCGGGGTGGCATCGAAATGCCGCATCTTGCGATAGCGCTTGAGACTCATGAGATCAACCGGTCCGTCGGTGTGCGGCGCGTTTACGCGGCGTGCGCCGGGGTTTGGCGCGCACGGTGGGATGGCCGTGCTTGGCCAGGCTTTCTTGCAGGAGCGCGACCAAATCCTTCACCTTGGTGTGCGCCACGGGCTTGGTCTTGGGCTCGGGCTCTTTGTCGGCATGCTTGGCCCGTTTCTCGAGCGCCTGGCGCAGCTTGGTGCGGAATTCTTCCTTGTAATCGCTCGGCTTCCACCGCTGCGACATCGACGACAGAAGCTGCTCCGCCATGTGATGCTCGGCGGCGGAGATCTTGGGCTTGGCTTTGACCCCGAGGCCTTTGGCGTCCACGATCTCCTCGGCAAACCGCATCAGCGTGAGCATCAGTGTATCGCCGCGCGCCCCGAGTGCGGCCAGGTATTGATGCGTGCGAATGACCACCCGCGCGATGCCCACCTTGCCGGTCTTGGCCAGCGTATCGCGCAGCAGCACATAGCCTTTTTCGGCGCGTTTGCCGGGCACCACGAAATACGGCTTGTGAAAATAAATGGGATCGATATCGCAATGATCGACGAAGGTCTCGATATCGATGGTTTGCGTCTGTTCCGGCGCCGCCGCCTTGAGCTCTTTGTCGTCGACGACGAGGAACGACCCCTTGCGATATTGATACGCTTTGACGATCTCGCTCCACGGTACTTCTTCACCGGTGTCGGTATTGATGCGCTGGTATTTTACCGGCTTTTTGTCGCGCCCATCGAGCAGCCGAAAATGCAGATCGATGTCGCGGGTGGCGCCATAGAGCTGCACCGGGATTTGCAATAGACCAAACGAGAGCGAGCCAGACCACGTAGGACGCATGGCTGTTGTTTAGGCATGGACACGAAGAGTGTACCTGATAAGGTGTTCAGTGTGATCGGGTCCACGTTTCAACTGGTGAGCGGCCTCGGCAAAAAGCATGAGCGCCGGCTGTGGCGGGACGGTGTCGTCGCCTGGGATGTCGACGCGGCCTTTCCCGGAGTGCCGGCACCGACGGTGGAGCGGTTACGGCCGGCGATGGCGGAGGCACAAGCGGCGCTCGGCCGACGAGATGTCGCCGCCCTGGCCGCCCGCATTCCTTCCGGCGAGCACTGGCGCCTGTTCGCCGAATTTGGCGACGACGCCGCCTATCTCGACATCGAGACCGGCGACGATGTAGTCGGCTTTGCCGGCATCTCCGCCATCGGCATTCTCGATCGCCACGGGCCCCATCTGTGGCTCGCCGACGACCTAGAGTCGTTTCCCGAGCGCGCGCAGCAGTGGTCGATGCTGGTCACCTTCAACGGTCTGTCGTTCGACGTGCCCATCTTGCGACAAGCCTTTCCCGACTGGCAGCCGCCGACGTGCCATGTGGATCTGCGCCATGTGCTGCAGCGGCTGGGCCTCGGCGGCGGGCTCAAGGCCATCGAGCGCCGCTTGCCGTCGCTGCACCTGTCGCGGCCGGCGCATCTGGCGGGGATGGGCGGCTGGGACGCGTGCTCCCTGTTCCGCCGTGGCCGCGATGGCGATGTGGCTGCCTTGCGCCGCTTCGCCGAATACAACCTCTACGACGCGATCAATCTGCGCACGCTGATGGCCTATGCCTACAACTCCCTCGTCGACGCCGAGGCGGAAGAGGCGCCGGCACTGCGTGAGGCGACGCGGGCGCTGGCCATTCCCGAGCGCGGCGAGGTCTTGTACGACGTCTCCAAGATCTTATTGTCGCTTTGACAAGAAGTCGTCCCTGACAATCAGAGCGTGTTCAGGTAGTCGACCAGATCCGACTTTTCTCCGTCGCTGAGCACGGCCGAGGTGGGCAGTCGGTCAACGACGTCGCGGAGGGTGGCGGCGCTGCCGTCGTGGAAGTAGGGGGGCGTGGCGAAGATGCCGCGCAGGGTGGGGGTGTCGAAGTCGCAGGCGGTGCGCGGTTTGCCGAGCACATCGTCGACGGCGGGTTTGTCGTCGAAGCCGGTGCCGGTGACGCAGGTGCCCACGTCGTGCAGGACGATGGTGCCGGCGAGGTCGAGGGTGGGATTGTTGGCGCCGCTGTCGGTGAAGTACGGGCCCGCATGGCAAGTCGCGCAGCGGTCGACGAAGAGCGACTGGCCTCGGGTCTGGCCGGCGGTGAGCCCGTTGGGCGAGAGATACGGGTTGCGCGGCAGCGGGATGGCCTGGTTGACAAAGGCGGTGAGCGCGTCGAGGAGTGGGCGCTGGGTGGGCGAGTCTTTGTGGAAGGCGCCGCCTTGCTCGACATTGATGGTCTTGTCGTACTCGACGACGCTGTCGCGCAATGCCTGGCGAAAGAGAAAGCCGGTGTGGCTGGGGCCGCCAGCGTTGGACGGCGTGTCGCGTGGGCCGGTCACGAAGCGCCAGGTGACCGCGTCGGTGCCGCCTTCGAGATGGCAGCTCGAGCAAGAGACCCAGAAGTTGGCGGTGATGGGATAGGCCGACGAGTTGGCGGTGAAAAAGAGGCGCTGGCCGAGGCGCAGATCGGCCGGCATGGGGTCGGCTTGCAGTCGCTCGATGGCGGGTCCGTCGACGGTAACGGGCGCGATGCGGTCAGTCGGGTGCAGGGCGAGCACGGTGAGATCGTGGCTGGAGCGGCCGTCGACATAGGCGAAGGTGCCGGCGTGGTCGACGGCGATGCCCTCCGGCGTGGTCGACGGCAGCGGGCGCACGAGGCCGAGCTCATTGCCGGTGGCGCCGTCGAAGACCATGACGTCTTCGCTGCCCGAATTGGCCAGGAGCGCCAGCTTGCCGTCGGGGCTGAAGGCCAGATCGCGGGGACCGGAGACGACGTCGGTGAAGGCGCCGCCGGCACCAGCGACGGCGAGCGGCGAAAACAGGAGACGGCGGGTGCTGGCGTCGCTGCTGACGGTGGTGATCGTGGCAAAGACGGTCGACTCGAAGTCCAGCGTCGGCTGCGCGGTGCCGACTGCGAGCAAGAGATGCGGCAACCACAGCTCGTCGGTGTTGGGTCGTGGGGTGGCGGTGTAGACGCCGCGCGGCAGACCATTGGGCAAGAGCTTGCTACGTGCGTCGGCGGGTTGCTCGGCAAGCTCGATCGATCGACGGATGGTGAAGGTCGCGGTGTCGACGACGGTGACGCCGGCGTGGAGCAGCAGATGGGTGACATACAGCGCGCTGCCGTCGGCGCTGAGCGATGCGCCCCAGGGGTGCTCCGCCACCGTTATTGTCGAAATGACACGATCTGTGGCCGGATCGATCTGGGTCACCGTGGCCGCCTGGTGGTCGACGGCATACACCGCATGGGCGCCAGCGACGACCGCGACGGGCTCGGCGCCGATGGCGATGCGGGTGCGGATGGTGCGGCTGGCGACGTCGACGACGATCACCTCGCCCGAGCCCTGGCAGGCGACATAGAGCTTGCGGTCGCCGGGGAGCAGCGCCAGCGCGCGCGGACGGATGAGCGGATCGTAGCGATCACCGAGCAGCGATGGTGGCGTGGTGCCAAGTGGCAGCTCTTGGACCAGTTTCCGGCTCGGTAGATCGATGACCGAGAGCGAGTCCGCCTCGGGGTTGACGACAAAGAGCGTGCGGTCGTCGGCGCTGATGGCGATGGACGTCGAGCGTGTGGGGACCTGCGGGATCGGCGCATTGCACGCAGCGACGAGAACGAGCACGGCGATCGGTCTCATCGTGCGCGTCCTGGCAAGGTGTAGCGAAACAGTTGCAGGCAAGGTTGTGCGCGGTCGAGGCGGGCATCGCGGCAGAAGGTGGGGCCCGCTGTGAGGCGGGAAGCGCGGGCGGCGTCGATGCTGACCTCGGAGGTCACCCAGATCGTCCGGGGCAGGATCTGAAAGCGGGCCAGGTCGACCTCGATCTCGGCGAGCCAGGTGCGCTCGCGCAGCTCCAGCGTCGGGTCGTCACGGAAAAAGCGTAGGGAGCGTCCGCCGAAGACGGCCACGGGCGGCGGATCAGTTGCCGCTGACACCCAGGCTGCTGCCGTCGCTGCGGCGGGCGCTTCGGTCGCGTGCGCGCGCGCCAGCGGCAGCGATCCGGCGAGCAAGAGGGCCACGGCCCCGAGCGCCCACAGCGGCTGGGCTTGCGTGGCACAACCGAGCAGCGCGGCCAGCCCGACGACCAACGGCAGCATATGGCGCGGCTGATCGAGGATGTTCTGGCCGAACAGCACCCACAACAGATACGGCGTCGCGACGAGGGCGACCAGGAGAGTCTTTTGTCGTGAGGGCCGGACGCCGCGCCAGGCGATCAAGACCAAGGCCGCCGCAGCGACGAGAAACCACGACGGGGATAGGCCGTCCCAGAACAGGGCGCGCAGAGCGGCCCCAGTGCGCATGCCAAGGCCCGGCCGGGTGGCGATGCTGCCGCCCCATTCCGTGAAGTGACCATGGAGATGTGTGCGGCCCAAGCGAAACAGCGGCCGCCCGACGACGAGCGCAAACGGCACCAGCCAGGCCGCCAGACCCAGCATGGATCCAGCCAGCGCGCGCAAAGGCTCGCGATAGAACGCCAGGCCAAAACCCACGAGGCCGAGCGGCCAGTACGACGCGCGCGCGCCCAACATCAGCGAAAACGACGCCGCTCCGATAAAGGCGCCGAGCGGCCCGCCACGCAGCAGCGCCGCGAATGCAAACGCGGCCAGCGCCGTCGCGGTCATGTCGCTCAGCGCCGCCCCGCCCAGCAGCCACGGCAGCGACGCGACACTGTAGAACGCGACCGCCAGCCAGGCCGCGCGCTCACTCACCGTCCGCGCCCCAAGCCAGACGGCGATCACCGTGGCCCCCGCCGCCAAAGCCGACGCTCCCGTCGCTGCAGCGAGCGGAGAAGGCACGATCCAATGCAGACCACGGGTCAGCCCGACATACACGGGATACCCCGGAAAATGCGGCTGCAGGCGCGCCAGGTCAAAGTCGGTGACGGCGCGCATGAAGCCGATGGAGTCGTAGTCATCGGGCACACGTGCCGCACACAGCCAGCGACTGAGCGCGACCGTGAGGGCGGCTGTACCAAGCGCTATTCGTCTGGCGGTCACGGCCGCCGGGTCAGGACCAGCAGCGCGCCCAGCGACGCGGGATGCTTGGCGGCGGCGATGTCCTTGACGCAGTCGTGGTCGCGATCGTCGGTGCCGCCGAGCTCGCCGGTGAGCGCGCGCTCGCCCATTTGCAGGCCCGCGCCGGTGCACTCGTCGGGATACTTCATGACGTCGTCGCCGTTGGCGTCGTCCCAGCCGTTGAGCACCAGCTTGATGGAGCGTTTGAGCCGCTCGAGGAGCTCGTTGGCCTCGCGCTCGCTTCCGGGCCGGCGCGACACCAGCTTCCAGTACTGGCGTAGCGCACCTTGCAAAGCGCCGAACGCGCCCGGCGTATAGCGCAGCTCGTTGTCGATCCCGGCGGTGGTCCGATAGGCGCGCACGTCGCTCATCCAGAATCGCGTGTCCAGATCGGCATAGACGCGCACCGCGGCCTGGCGAAAGCGCTCGTCGCCGCCCGAGGCCAGATACGCCTCGAGCAGGCCCCGAATGGCGGCGGATTCTGCCTCCAGCGTGGTGGGTGAGTCATCGATCTTGCCAGTGGCAAGATCGTAGCCATTGGCCACCTTGCCGTTGCTGTCGACGAGCTGATCGGCCAAAAAGGCGGCCTCGGCGGCGATGAGCTGGTTGAGGCGTAACGAGATCGTTCCAGCACCGCCACGCAGCCGGGCGGAGTCGAGCACACCGACGGCGCCAAACGCATCGGGCGTATCGTTGGAGTAGAGCGTGAGCGTCGACTGCAGCGCGCGATTGGCCGTGCGCAAGGCCACGATGGTGTAGGCGGTCTCGACGGTGCTGACCTTGGTGCCACGGGTTACGGCGCCGCCAGAGATGGTCGACTCGTCGACGAGGACGGCGTGGTTGGCATCGAAATGCAGCCGGTCGAGATTGACGATGGCCATCTTCAAGATACCGAGCGCCCGATCATGTGGCGAGTCTTCGCCGTCGGCAATCTGGTTGTCGGCGGCAAACGGCTCGCCATCGAACGTCGCGCGCGGCCCGACCGTGCCGCCCACATCGGCGTTGTTGGCGTCGGTGAGCGCATAGAGCTCGGAGAAGCCGCCAGCCAGCGAGCTCAAGTCCCGCATCGTGCTCCTGGCGTCCTTGACGGTGAGCTGGGTCGGCTGCGGAAAGTGCTTCCACGCCTCACCGGCCGCCGGCGTGCCCGAGCTGTCCTCGACGACAGCGATGCCATGGGGCCACCAGCGGAGCGGCGCCAGGTAGTCATAGTCGATGGCATCCTGCACGGTGCCGAAACCGCTGAGCGTGCTGCCGTCGGTGGTGGTGAGCTTCTGCAGCAGCATGACGGTCTTGTTGTCCAGCTCCTCGAGCATGGTGAGGCCCTGCCAGCCCTCGATGGCGATGGCGCCGAAGTAGACGCCGGGCGCGCCGTCGAGGAGCGTGTTGCCGGTGCGGTCGCCGGGATCGGGATAGCGGCCGACGATGACGTTGCCGCGCTGGCCAACGGTCGGTATGTCGGCATCGTTCACGTCGGTGATGGCGTTGTTCTGCGTGTCGTGGAGCGACTGCCAGTAGTTGATGACCCACAGACCTTGCTTCCAGGCTGCCTGGCCGAGCGCGGCGGGCTCGAGGACTTTTTCGACCTGCGCGTCGCGGTTGGGCAGGTTGAGCGAGACATAGCCGCACTCGTACGTTCCGACGGTGCGCGCGCCGGCCGAGGCCGCGGCGTAGCCGGCTTCGAGTGCGCAACCGCGGGTGGCGCCGCCGGTGGGCTCGATGTCGGTGGCGTAGGAGCGGAACTCGGCAAACACCGGCCAGTAGCCCGGCCAGCCATAGACATTGAGCGGATTGTCGACGGGGACGGGCACGCTGACGAAGGCCGAGCCGACTGGGCCGCCGGCATTGCTGAGGTCGGCGAGGTGGACCAACCGATCGAGCAAGAGCTGGTAGGCCGGGTCGCCGTTGACCTGGGTCGGGTTGAGGAGCGGGCCGTACATCAGCGACAAGCCGCCGCCAGCCTCGAAAGACAGCTGGTTCATCGGCTGCTTGGAATATTCGTAGGACTCGATGGCGGTGGAGTAGCCGAGCACGTCATTGCGGGGCTCGTTGGTCCCCGGAATGAAATACAGATTCGACTCGCGGTTGAAGCGATCGTAGCCGGCCAGATCTCGGCCGAGGAGCTGCGCAAAGGGCTCGCCGGTGATCTGCATTTCCATCGAGGCCCGCATGTGCTCAGCGACGACAAAATGCGAGTCGGCAAGCGTGGCGGTGAAGTAGGTGCTCGGAGTGGCGGCACCGGTCGGCAACGTGGCCGCAATGTGATGACAAGACGCCGACAGCGCGGCGATGAATAGCAGGTTCGTTTTCATGCAGTGATCGCCTGGACCTCGATGAGTCGTCGTTCGGAGTCGAGCTCGCTGATCTTGGTCATGGCCGCGCCACCAGCGACGCGGCGCGCGGCGGCGAGGCCCATCTCCATGGCGGTATCCATGAAGATGTAGCGAAAGGCGCCCTGCCGACCGCAGCTGACGAGGTCGTCGCGCTCGCCGACAAAGCCGAGCAGCGCTTGTCGATCGCGCTGATAGTCCAGGTGATAGACGGGATAGCCTTCTTCGACATAGCTCGAAAAATAGTCGAGCGTGCGCGTGCCGATGTCGGGAAAGCCAAGATGGCGCAGGTCTTCGAGACAGCGCGCGTAGAGCTCGGCGTCGGGCGCCGACCAAACAGGCCCACCGACCTCGCAGGGAATCTCCAGCATCAGCGACGTCTGGCCCGTCGGTGCCATGTGTGGGCTGCGCTGCCGCGGCTCCTGGATCCGGGCCGCCAGATAGCGCGGCTCCGACACATACATCCAGGTGTGCGGCGAGACCTGTGGCTGATCGAGCAAGATATTCATGAGGCGAATGCCGCGAAACCGGAGGCGCGTTGCTGCACCCTCGAGCGCTCGGGGCAGGCCTTGTTTCGCCAGCATGCGGGCGACGAGCGGCAGCGGGATCGTGGAGATGACCGCATCACAGCCGCGCTCGTGCGCTTGCCCTTGGGCATCGACCCAGCCCACTGAAACGACCTTGCCCCGTCGCTGCGTGAGGCTCACCACGCGTGCGCCGAGCTGCAAGACGCCGCCTCGAAGCGCGGTCTCTTCGGCCATGCGCTCGAAGATCTGACCGATGCCGAGCCGCGGGTAAAGATAGCGCCGCGCATACGTCCGCGCCCCACCCCGACGCAGGCCCAACAGGCGCAGGCCCACATCGCCCAGCGACAGCAGCGAAATGCGCTGCGCGGCCCAATCCGCCGAGATCTGCGACGGCGGGATGCCCCAGAGCTTCTCGGTGTACGGGCCAAAAAACGAGTCATAGAGCACGCGTCCAAAGCGCTTCGTGACCCACTCTTCGAAGCTGTGCTCGGGTTGTGACGGCTTGAGCCGCTCCGAGACGTAGCTGGCCAGCATGGCTGCACCGCGACGGAGACCGCCTTGTCGCAAGACATCGTCGAGCTCGAGCGGATAGCGATAGCGCTTACCGCCGTTGAGGACCACGCTCGACCGCGTCCGCAAAAGCAGGTCTTCACCGACGAGAGAACGCACCAGCCCGGCCAGCTCGCTCGACCTGCTCAGGAAGCGATGCCCACCGAGATCGAAGCGAAAACCGCGTCGCTCGAGGGTGCCACACAGGCCGCCCGGGCGATCTTCACGCTCGAGGACGGTGACCTCGTGGCCCTGGTCACAGAGCGCGTGTGCAGCGGTCATGCCGGTGGCACCGCCGCCGAGCACGACCACCCGCTTCACCCGCCGTCTCCAGTCGACATGTCGACCGAGACCGACAGATCCGGCGGCGGCGCCCCCTTCGTCGGCGGGCACACCGACGGCGGAATGCGCTGGGTGATCGGCGGCAGACTGCGCAGGTAGGCGACGATCGCGTTGGCCTCGAGGTCACTCAGGGCGTCGAGGTGCGGCATGGTGGGACACAGTTTCTCGTCGTCGAGGTCGGTGCCGGCACGCAGGGCGCGGATGATCTGGATGTCGGCCCAGGTGCCTAGGCCGGTGCGCGGATCCGGCGTCAGATTGCTGCCGTATTGCCTCGTGCCGTTGGCCGACGAGGGCGCCGTCGTCGTTTGACCGGCCAGGGTGCCCGCCGCCGAGTCATGGCATTGGCCACACTGCCGTTTCTCGACGAAGGCCTTGCCCAACAGAACCTGATCCTTGGGATCGATCTGGTCCTGCACGTCACAGCCAGCGACGGCAAGTGTGACGCAGAACACCCAGATCCAGCCACCCTGGCGCATGTGAACCCGAAGCTAGCACAACCCCGAAATCCGAGTGCTCACGTGCGTGTCCGCCGCGAGCCTAACGCCAACATTAATCATACATTAAGATGGAGCCTCCGACGCGCACGAGGCAGACAAGCGGCTAAGCTAGCCATCGACCGCGATGCTTGAAGCCCTCATTGATTTAGCCGTCAAACGGCGAGTTGCTACGTTGGTTTTGTCTTTCGCCTTCGTGGTATTTGGCATTCACACCTTCTCCAAGCTCAAGATCGAGGCCTTTCCCGACGTCACCAACGTCCAGGTCATGGTCATCACGCTCTTCCCGGGGCAGGCCGCCGAGGAAGTCGAAAAGCAGGTGACGATTCCCGTCGAGCGGGCCCTCACTGGCGCGCCCAATGTCTTGGTCCAGCGGTCGATCACCTCGTTTGGCTTGTCGCAGGTCATCGTCACCTTCGAGGACGGCGTCGACATCTATTTCGCGCGGCAGCAGATCGACGAGCGGCTGGATGACGCCGAGGTCCCCGACGGTGTCAAGCCGTCACTCGGGCCCAACGACACGCCTGTCGGTCAGGTGTATCAGTACACGCTCGACAGCGATCATCATTCGCCGTCGGAGCTGCGGGGCTGGCAGGACTGGGTCGTCGAGAAACGGCTCAAGCGTGTGGCTGGCGTCGCTGACGTGGTCTCGTTTGGCGGCTATCAGAAGGAATATCATGTCCTCGCCGACCCCTTGAAGCTGCGCAACAACGGCCTCGCGCTCAAGGATTTGATGGCCGCAGTGTCGTCGTCGAACGGGGCGACCTCGGGCGGCTATCTGCAGCATGGTGAGTCGGAGTTCGTGGTGCGCGGCCGCGGCTATTTGCGCAACAAAGCCGACATCGAAAAGACGGTGGTGCGGGCGCAAAACGGCACGCCGGTGCTGGTGCGCAATGTGGCCACTGTCGTCGAGGGCTTCATCCCGCGGCGCGGCGCCGTCGCGCGTGGCGACGCGATCGATTCGGTCGAAGGCACCATCCTGCTCCGTCGCGGTGAGAACCCCAAAGACGTGCTGGAAGGCGTGCACGCCGAGGTCGAGCGCATCAACAAAGACGTGTTGCCGAAGGGCATGCAGATCGTGCCGTTCTACGATCGCACGCGGCTCGTCGACACCACGCTCAAGACGGTGTCGCACAACATGATGGAAGGCGCGGTGCTGGTCACGCTGGTGTTGTGGTTGTTCCTGCGCGCCATCTCGGGATCGATTGCCGTCGCTGTGACCATGCCGCTGGCGTTGCTGGCGGCGTTCGTCGGGCTCTACTATGCCGGCGTCCCCGCGAACTTGTTGTCGATGGGGGCCATCGATTTTGGCATCTTGCTCGACGGGGCGGTCATCCTCGTGGAGAACGCCTATCGACATCTTGGCGAGAAACAACCGCCACCCGAGGAAGTCCCGAGGGTGGTGGCCGAGGCGGCCAAGGAAATGGTGCGGCCGATCTTGTTCTCGATGTCGATCATCGGCGCGGCCATGATGCCCATCTTCACGCTCGAGCGCGTCGAGGGTCGGATCTTTCGGCCGGTGGCGTTGACTTACGGCTTTGCGTTGCTCGGCGCGCTGTTGTTCACGTTCACGACGGTGCCGGCGCTGACGGCGGTGCTGCTCAAGAACCGCAAGGTGACCGATCACGATCCGGGCTTCTTGGTCTTTCTCCGGAAGCACTATCTGTCGGCGTTGCGGGTCGCGCTCAAATATCCGTTTGCGCCGCCCTTGGCTGGGCTCGGCGTGCTGGTGCTGGCGGTGCTGGTGACGGGCAAGCTCGGCACCGAGTTCCTGCCGGAGATGAACGAAGGCGACATCCACGTCACGGTGACCATGCCGAGTGCCATCTCGCTCGAGCGGGGCGGCCAGGTGATGCGCGAAACGAGACAAGCCTTAATGAAATTTCCCGAGGTGCGTGACGTACTGTCTGAACAGGGTCACCCCGAGGACGGCACCGATGATGAAGCGCCCAATCAGGCCGAAACGTTCGTGCTGATGAAGTCCCAGGATGACTGGCATACCGGCCGCAGCAAAGAGCAGGTCGTCGACGCCATGCGCACCGAGCTCGAAAAGCGTCCGGGCGTCATCTACAATTTTTCGCAGCCGATCAAAGACCGCGTCGAGGAATCGATATCCGGCATCCGCGGGCAGATCGTGGTCAAGATCTACGGGACCAATTTGCAGTTGATGCAGGAGAAGCTGGAGCTGGTCCGGCATATCTTGGACAACGTGCGCGGTGCGCGCGACGTCGAGATTTATCGATCGGGGTCGGCGCAGCATGTCGTCGCCGACATCGACCGCGATTCGACCTCGCGCCTCGGCATACAGATCCGCGACGTCGAGGACACACTCGAGACGTCTTTCGGCGGCAAGCTGGCGACGGCGATGTGGGAAGAGGAGCGCAAGGTCGGCGTGCGGGTCAAGCTGCCTTCGCCGTCGGAAGGCGATGTGTTTTCGGTGGGGCGGTTGGAGATTCCCATCGACAAGATCCGCGTGCCGTTGTCGTCGCTGGCACGGGTGCACATGGATCTGGGGCGGACGCAGATCAACCGGGAGCAGGGTGGGCGCTTTTTGGCCATCAAGTGCAATATCGAAGGCCGCGATATGGGGTCTTTCGTCGACGAAGCGCAGGATAAAGTGGGCAAGAGCGTGACCTTGCCGGAGGGATATTTCTTTACCTGGGGCGGCGAGTTCGAGAACCAGCGACGGGCGATGCGGCGGTTGTCGGTGATCGTACCGATTTCGGTGCTGATGATCTTCTTCCTGTTGTTCATGACGTTCCGGGCGGTGCTGCCGGCGGTCGTGGTGTTACTCGACGTGCCATTTGCCACCGTCGGTGGGATTTTCGCGCTGTACATCACGCATACGGGCCTGTCGGTGTCGGCGGCGGTGGGGTTCATCACGCTGTTTGGCGTGGCGGTCATGGACGGCGTGCTCTTGGTGACCTATGTGCGGGCGGCCATGGAAAAGCATGGCAGCGATAGCAAAGACGCCATCTTGGAAGCGGTGTCGCAGCGGTTGCGGCCCGTGTTGATGACGGCGCTCTTGGCGTCGCTGGGGTTGGTGCCGGCGGCGATGTCGCATGCGATTGGGTCGGATACGCAGCGGCCGTTTGCGATTGTCATCATCGGCGGGCTGATCTCGTCGACGCTGTTGACGATGTTGTTGTTGCCGACGCTGTATGAGCTGGCCGACCGCTGGTTTGGGACGGGGCGGGCGCGGCGTCGTGCGGCGCGGTTGGATCTGGCCTCTGCCACGCGAAAGGATCCGTCGTGAGATCGTTGTTGATGTTGTTGATGTTGTTGGTGTCATCGGTGGCTGTTGCGGCTGGGCCCGCTTCGGAAGAATTGACGATGTCGCAAGCGGTGGCCATCGCGTTGAGTCGCAATCATGATGCGATTGCCGCGGCGCTCGATATCGATACGGCGCAGCTCGATCGGGTCCAGGCTGGGCTTTATCCCAATCCGATCTTGAGCTACACCCTCGGGAATATCGTTTTGGGGACGGCCAA
>Ga0123336_10000704_pt1 | contig 32473 bp, 28 predicted proteins | sample SSSSmetaG_FD_96466 | JGI IMG/M metagenome (GOLD analysis project Ga0123336, IMG submission 96466) | Glacier valley bacterial and archeal communities from Borup Fiord, Nunavut, Canada, to study Microbial Dark Matter (Phase II) - ​SSSS metaG | ecosystem: Environmental > Aquatic > Freshwater > Ice...
CGAGCGCACGCGCGCCGACAGCCTCGCCACGGTGCGCGACGAGCGGGACGGGCTGGCGCGCGAGCTTGCCGCGCTCACCGCCGGATCGGCGGCGCGCGAGGTGGCGCTTGGCGCGCGGGAGGCCGATCTCCGGCAGCAGTTCGACAGCCTCGCCCAAGCCGCGCTCCAGGGCGCGCAGGCACGGTTCGAGGCGCTGTCCGCCGCCGCGCTCGCGCAGCACCGCGCCGCCGCCGATACCGGGCTGAAGGAATTGCTCACCCCGGTCGCCGATACCCTCAAGCGCTACGAGGAGGGGCTGAAGGGCATCGAGACCGCGCGCGAGCAGGCCTATGGCGGGATCGCGGCGCAGATCGAGGCGATGCGGCTGGAAACGGTGGAAACGCGCGGCGAAACGCGCAAGCTCGCCAATGTGCTGCGCGCCAGCCCCAAGGCGCGCGGCCGCTGGGGGGAGATGGCGCTGCGCAACGTGCTCGAACGCGCTGGCCTGAGCGAACATTGCGATTTCGCGCGCGAGGTGAGTGTGAGCGGCGAGGACGGACGCCTGCGCCCCGACGTGATCGTGCGCCTCCCCGGCGGGCGGCAACTGATCGTGGACGCCAAATGCGCGTTCAACGCCTATGAGGATGCGGCGAACGCGCCCGATGAAGACAGCCGCGCCGCCCACCTAAAGGCGCACGCGCAATCGATGCGCCGCCACGCCGAGCAACTGGGGCGCAAGGCCTATTGGGACCAGTTCGACGACGCGCCCGATTACGTCGTGATGTTCGTCAGCGGGGAGCAGTTCCTCTCGGCCGCGATGGAGGCGGACGCGTTGCTGTGGGAAGATGCATTCGAAAAGCGCGTGCTGATGGCCGGGCCGATGCATCTGGTCGGCATCGCGCGCACGGTCGCGGCGGTGTGGCGGCAGGAGCGCGTGCAACGCGAAGCCGCCGAAATCGGTGCCGCCGCGCGCGAACTCTACGAGCGGCTGGCGACGATGGGCGAACACGTCCGCAAACTGGGCGCGGGGCTGAAATCGAGCGTCGACAATTACAACGCCTTCGTCGGCTCGCTGGAAACCAAGGTCATCCCCAAGGCGCGCGCGATCCGCGCGATGAACATCGAACCGCCCAAAAGCGAAATCCCCGACCTCGCGCCGCTGGAAGCGATCCCACGCGCGGTAACACGGGAGGAACTCCTGCCAAGGCTGGAGATCGCGGCGGAGTAGCTGCGGACCTGCCATACCGCAGGCCGCAGGACCGCGCATTGCATTGTAGGATCGATGCGCGCAGCCCGGCACGCATGACCCGTCCGCCCCCCCCCCGCCGCGCGCGCCCGAACCCCATCCGCATCGCGCGCAGAATATCGCGCTGAGCCAAGCGTTTTGAACTTCGTGAACTTCGATCAGATGACAGGGTCGCCGCCGCGCCCCTGCCCGAGCACCTCATAAAGCAACACCGCCGCCGCCACCGCCACGTTCAGGCTATCCGCCTTGCCCAGCATGGGTATCCCCACCCGCACATCGCACGCCGCAGCATAATCCGCGGGCAACCCCGATTGCTCGTTGCCCATGAACAGGAAGGTCGGCACCGCCCAGCGCACCGCGCGATAGTCCACCGTGTCCGGCCCCAGCACCGCCCCCGCCAGCATCCCCGGACCGGCGCGCAGCCACGCGAAAAACTCGGCCCCGTCCGCCTGCGCGACGCGGCGCGTGAACAGCGCCCCCATGCTCGCGCGCACCGCCTCCACGCCGAACGGATCGCAGCTGTGATCGAGCAATATCACGCCTCCCGCCCCGGTCGCATCGCAGGTGCGCAATATGGTGCCCAGATTGCCGGGGTCCTTCAGCCCCTCGCACACCACCCACATCGCGGCGGTGGTGCGGTCGATCGCGGCCAGCGGGGTGGGCCACACCGCGAACGCCGCAGCAACCGCGCCCGGATTGTCCTTCCCCGTCACCTTGGCGAGGATTTCGCGCGTGGCGATCAGAACCTCGCCGCCCGCGTCGCGCGTTGCCGCCGCCGCCGCCACGCTCAGCGGATGCGCCGCCGCCTCCTCGCTCACCAGCAGCACCTTGGGCGCGCGCCCCGCGTCCACCGCCTCGGTCACCAGCCGCAGCCCTTCCACGAGGAACAGCCCCTCCGCGCGCCGCCCCTTGCGGTCGTGCAGCGAGCGCAGGCGCTTGACGGTGTCGTTGGAAAAGCTGGTGATCGTCGGCCGCATCCGCCCCGGCTACGCGCGCGCGTGCAGCCCCTCAACCCCGCGCACGATCCCGTCGAGCACCAGCCCGAATACGATATGGCTCGCCAGTCCGCGCGCGTGTTCGGGCCACGGATAGTCGCGCGGATCGCCGCTCAGCCCGGTGGCGGTATTCACCCCCTCATCGAGCAGCAGCCACAGCCCCGCACCGAAAAGCGCCCCGCGCCCGGCACCCAGCCACGGTGCCGAAGGCCGCAGCGCCGCATATGCCGCCGCCGGAGCTATACCGAGCGCGTAATGCACCGCCGTCCCCGCCCACGCGTGCTGGCTTTTGCTCAGGTCCGCCCCCACCACATTCTGTATCTTCGTGGCGATCCCCTGCGGCGGCGATTCGCGACCGCCCGCCGCCGCCTTCGCCGCCTCGCGCTGCGCATCGGTTTCCGCGCCCTGGAGCGCGTAGTCGAGCCGATCCATCAGAAACACGGCCACCAGCCCCGCCGCTGCCCCGAGGGCGAAGCTGGCGGCAGGGGTGATCGGCGGGCGGGCGGTGGGCATTGCAAGGTCTCCGGGCGAATGTTGCCGGACCAATCCCTCCCTGCCCCACGCGTTCCGTCCGCCCCTGCACGTGTCACCCGGCCGCGCGCCCGCGCACCAGCGCCGCGGTCACCTCGGCCACATGCCGACCCTGATGCCGCGCGCCATCCAGTTCGGTATCGCTCGGCTGCCGCGATCCGTCCCCGCCCGCGATCGTCGTCGCACCATAAGGGGAGCCGCCCGTCACCTCGTCCAGCCGCATCATGCCCTTAAAAGTATACGGCAGCCCCACCACGATCATCCCCAGATGGAACAGCACGGTGTGGAACGAGGTGAGCGTCGTCTCTTGCCCGCCATGCTGGGTGGCAGTCGAGGTGAAGACCGATCCCACCTTGCCCACCAGCTTGTCGCCGAACCAAAGCCCGCCCGTCTGATCGATGAAATTCTTCATCTGTGCGGCCATGTTGCCGTAGCGCGTGGGCGTGCCGAACACGATCGCATCATAGTCCGGCAGCTCGTCCACCGTTGCGACCGGCGCGGCCTGGTCGAGCTTGTAATGCGACTTCTCGGCAATCTCGCGGGGGGTAATCTCCGCCACGCGCTTCACCGCCACCTCCACCCCGGCGATCCCGCGCGCACCCTCGGCGACCGCGTTCGCCATCGCCTCGGTATGGCCGTAGCTGGAATAATAAAGCACCAGAATCTTCGTCATCGTCGCCTCTATCCGGGGAGCGGGGCACATAGGGTGCGGCGCGTGCGTCGCCAGAGCTGCAGAGCTCAGCCGGTTGCGATCCCCCGGGCGCGCAGCACGTCGGGGATCGCCGCGCGCACCTGGAAGAAGCCTTTGGTCGCACGCGGCCAGACCGCGCTGTCCCAGTCCCGGCGCACCCGGTGCACTCCCGACGGCAGCGCGCTCGCGGACGGGCCGACGGGTGCCCACGCGCTCACCACCGGCAGGCCGTCCGCCCAGCCCGCGTCGGCGGCCCCGGCATCGCAGCCGAAATGCGCCGCCGCGCGCGCGAGGGCGTCCGCCATCGCCGCGCGGTCCGCCGCCCTGATTGCGGTGGCTGCGCCCGGAGCATGCGCCAGCAGCCCGCCCACGCGCGTCACCTTGGCGGTGCCCAGCGGCAGGCTCTCGGGATGCAGATCGTCCAGATGCAGCAGCAGCGCCACCTCGCCCACGGCCAGCGGACCGGCCAGAGCGAGCGCGCGCGGACCCGGCCCATCGGCTTCGCTGAGCGCGACCGGGCTTTCGTTCAGACCGCGCGGATCGTAGCGCCCCTCGGTGTAGCGGCGGATATTCTCCGCGCGCGCCGCATAGGCCTTGCCCTTGGTGTGCAGCCCCGCCACCCAGCGCCACGAGAGCGTGTTCGATGCCGGATCGCCGTCGATCAGATGGGCGAGGAAGTGCGCCGCTCCAAGCGCCCACGGCAGGCGCAGCGTGAAAATCCAGATGCTCGCAAACCACATCCGCGTGTGATTGTGCAGCCAATTGCCCCCGGTCAGTGCGCGCGCCCAGTCATCGAAGCCGTCGATGCCGGTGCGCCCTTTGATCGCGGCGTCATAGGCGCTCCGCAGCCCGGCGTTGGCCGCCATCGCAGCCTCGCCTTCGCGCACCAGCCGCAGATAGTCGGTCCAGATCGCGGGGCGGGTTTCGAGATAGCCCTTGAAGTAGGTGCGCCAGAACACCTCGCTCACGAACTTGTCCGCCGCCGCCGCGCCGTGCGCGCCGAGTGCGGCCGATACCGCTTCCGCCTCCAGCACCAGCCGCCGCCGCAGCCATGGCGAGAGCGCCGAGGTGGTGGGCACCGCATCCGGCCCCCGATCGGTGTTGCGCGTGCCTTCGTAAGTGCGGCCCATGCGCGGCGCGAAGGCCGCGAGCCGGTCGAGACCCTCGGCGCGGGTGAGCGGGACGAAATTCATCGTGCGCCTATGCGCCCCCACGGCTCGCCCGCCCGCGCGGCCTAAAGTCCCATCAGCGCCATCACTTCGCGCCGGGAGCGCGCGTCGTCGCGGAACACGCCCATCATGCGACTGGTGGTCATCGTCACGCCCGGCGTCATCACCCCGCGCGCGGTCATGCAGCCGTGGCTCGCCTCGATCACCACCGCCACGCCTTGCGGCTTGAGCTTGTCCCAGATGCAATTCGCCACCTCGGCAGTGAGGCGCTCCTGCACCTGCAACCGGCGCGCATAGCCGTGCATCACCCGCGCGAGCTTGCTAATGCCCACCACCCAATGCTGCGGCAGATAGGCGATATGCGCCTTGCCCACGATGGGGGCCATGTGATGCTCGCAGTGGCTCTGGAACGGGATGTCGCGCAGCAATACGATCTCGTCGTAACCGCCCACTTCCTCGAACACGCGGTCGAGATGGCGGCCCGGATCGTCCTCATAGCCGCGGAAATATTCGCGGTAGGCGCGCGCCACGCGGCCCGGCGTATCGCGCAGGACCTCGCGCGCCGGATCGTCCCCTGCCCAGCCGATCAGCGTGCGCACCGCTGCGAGAACCTCGGGCGGGATCGCCACATCGCGCGACGGTTCCTCCACCAGATCGCCATTGCTTGCCGCGTCATAGGGTTCATCCAAACCGGGTCTCCTTTGTCGGCAGATATCGTGCGAACGCACGGCGCACCACACAAGAGGGCGCTCCCCGCAGCGGGGAGCGCCCTCCTTCACTGTCGCTGACCGGCGGGACTATTTCTTGTCCGAACCCCCCGCCGATGCGCCATGGTCAGACGCGCTCGCGCCACCGGTGCCGCCGCTTGTGCCGCTGCCCGAACCAGATACGAAATAGCTCGTCGAGCCGCTCGAACCGGCTCCGCCCGCGCCCGAACTGCCCGAACCCGCCGTCGTCCCGGCCATCGTGTTCGTCGGCGAAGATGCAGCCGCACCGGCTCCCGAACCCATACTGCCGCCTGCCCCGCCCGTGGGGGCTGTGCCCGCTGCGGTGCCGTGCGATGCCGAGACGCCCGTCTGCGCGCTGCCCGCAGGCTGCGCGCCATGCTGACCGGTTTGCCCGGACTGCGACCCTGTGCCGCTCATACCCGCGCCCGACTGGCCCGAATTCGACTGGCCCGAATGCGACTGGCCCGAATTCGACTGGCCGATCGCGCCCTGCTGGCCACCCTGCTGGCCTTGACGCGATTGCCGCCACTGCTCGAAATCGTCGTGGAACGTCTTCTGCTTGTGGTTGCGATACTCCTCGTAATCGCGGTCGTGGTTGGAGAGCTGCTGGTCGCGCCACGCCTTATAATGGTCGTCGTAGTGATAGACGCTGCCGTCCTGGCTGTAGCCCTGGTAGCTGCCCTGGCCCGCCTTGGCGTAGCCGGAAGACTGGCCATAGCCGCCCTGCGTGTAGCCGGAGGACTGAGCGTAGCCGCCCTGACCCTGCCGGCCGTAACCGCCATGGCTCTGGTCGGTGGTAGGCTGCTGGCCATAGCCGCCCTGCTGGCCGTAACCGCTGCCCCGCTGGCTATAGTCACTGCCCTGCTGGCCGCGCGCCTGCGTTCCTGCCTGGCCATCATCGGCCGTCTGCCCATAGCCATAACCGCCCTGTGCATAGCCCTGACCTCGATCGCCCTGCGCGCTCTGGCCGTAGCGCTGCCCACCACGGTTTTGCTGATCGTTCATCGCGTTTCCTCCTCGGGAATGCCCGGACGCCCGCGCTGCGAGCCGTCCTACCCAGATGAACAAACGGAGAGAAAGGCTGTTCCGGCCTTCCTCTCCGCTGTTTCGCCGCCGGACGCAGCCCGGCGGCGCTTCGTCGTTCGGTTGCGGGCGCGATTACGCCTGCGTCTTGGGAGCCTCGTCGGCGACGCGCCATTGCTTCATGGCCTCGTCGCTCGTCTTGTTGAGCATCACCTTGTTGCCCGTTACCGACGCGATCCACGCGAGCGGGATAAGGTGGTGCTTGTTATCGATCGAATCATGCTTCGTCAGCTTGATGTCGGTCCCGGTCACATGGTCCACCTTGCCCACACCCTGACCGTCCGACCCATCGACGACCATCTGCTCGCGCACCTGCGCGGCGGCGCCGGTGAGGGTGCCCGTTGCTGCCGTCGTCGCACCCATCGCCGCGCCGACGCTCGAAGAAGTCGCATTCGCCGTCGAAGTCCCCATCCCGCCGCTCATCTTGCTCGTGCGGAAATTGTGGAAATCGTCGTGGAATTCCTTCTGCTTTGTCTGCTTGTATTCGTGATAGTCGCGGTCGTATTCGTCCATGCGCGCCTTGCGATACTCGGCATAGTGCGGATCGTGCGGCGTGGACGCGGCCGAAGTCGCAGCCGTCGTGCCCGTATAGCCCAGGCTCTGCGTGTCGCTGCGCCCGAACGCCTGGCCCGCATCGTCGCGCGACGCGTCCATCTGACGGCGACGCTCGGCCTCCTCATCGCCGAACCAGCTCTTCACCTCGTCGCCCGCCTTCGACAGGAAGCCGCGATCGTCGGGGTAATAGTCGGTCACCGGCGCGCGGTTCTGCGCATTGCGATCGTCGTAGGCCGAGTAGCTCGAGGGCGTGTAGCTCGACGAGCGCGCGGCATAGCCCTGATCGTAGCGCGGCGCGCCATAGGCACCCGGACCGCGACCCTGACCGTAATCATTGTTGCTGTAATCGTCGTAAGAACCACGCGTCTGGCCGCTGGTGGGCGCAGTGCGCGCGCCATAGCCTTGGCCCTCGCTATAGCGCGCCGAACCATAGTCGCCGCGCCCATAGGCGGACGAGCCGTAAGACTGCGCACCCGCCGTCGTCGGACCGTAACCGCCCGACTGGCCGTAGTTGCCGCCCTGCTGGCCGTAGCTGCTGCCGCGTGATCCCGCGCCATAGCGCGTCTCGCCGCGATCCTCGCCGGGGTAGCGGCCCACCGTTTGCCGGTCCATCTCGCGCTTGCGCTCGGCCTCGTCGTCGCCGACCCAGCTCTTCACTTCGTCGCCCGCACGCTCGGCCCAGTTGCGGCCCTGATAGCCGTCGCCCTGCACCGTGCGGCCGCCCTGCGCGCCGCGATCGCCGTAGCGATCCGAATAGTCCCGGCCCTCGTAGCCGGTGTAACCCCGGCGCGTATCGGAATCATTGCCGTAGCCCGCGCTGCGCGTGCCGGCCTCGCCATAGCCATACTGGCCACGATCATCGTTGCGTTGGCGGTTCGCGTCCTGCGAACCGTAGCTCTCGCGGAAATAATTGGTGTCGCGGTCGTCGCGGTAGCGGTCTGCCATGGGAAGGCTCCTTGCGGATGGGAAAATGGTGCAGCGCGGCAGGCGCTGTCGTCGGCCGCGTGACGCATGAACAAGCTGCCATGCGGCCGGTTCCGTTTTCCTCTCGCCACACGCGTCAAGCCGGTTAGATAGGCGGATGAGCCTTGCAGCCCCTGCCGCATGACCGTCGCCTGGACCGGCCGCTACCTCGAAGCGGTGGACGACGACGGTTGGGAATATGTCCGCCGCGTCAGCGGCATGTCCGCCGCCGTGATCCTAGCAATCACCGACGATGGCGAGGTTGTTCTGGTCGAGCAGCACCGTCCCGCGCTCGGCGCACCCGCGATCGAATTTCCGGCAGGGCTGATCGGAGACGAAGACGGAGCCGGAGAAAGTCCGGGCGCCACCGCCGAGCGCGAACTGCTCGAGGAAACCGGCTACACGGCGCGCAACTGGCGCGCGCTCGGCGAATTTGCCACATCGCCGGGTATGAGCGCGGAAACCTTTCACCTCTTCCTGGCCACCGGCCTCGAAGCGCGTCACGCAGGAGGGGGGATCGGAAACGAGAAGATCGTCGTCCATCGCGTGAAACTGGAAGAAATAGCCGCGTTCGCCGACGCAGCCCGCGCGCGTGGCTGCGCGATCGACTGCCGCCTGATCGCCTTTCTGCCGTGGGTCAGCCTCGCATGACGCCTGGAAAGGCTAAGGTCGCCCGCGTCTGGACCGCGTGCCTGCTGATCATCGGCGACGAGATTCTCTCGGGCCGCACGCAGGACCGCAACCTCGCCACGCTCGCCAAATGGCTGAACGCAGCCGGAATCCGCCTGCGCGAAGTGCGCGTGGTGCCCGACGACATGGCCGCGATCGGCACCGCGCTGAACGCGGTGCGCGTCGCCCACGATTATGTCTTCACCACCGGCGGCATCGGCCCCACGCACGACGACATCTCGGTCGATGCGGTCGCGGCTGCGCTAGGGGTTCCCGTCATCCAGCACCCCCGCGCCGAAGCCATCCTGCGCGAATATTACAAGGAGCGGATCACCGACGCGCGGCTGCGCATGGCGCGCGTGCCGCAGGGTGCCGAGCTGATCGAGAACGCGCGCACCGGCGCGCCCGGCATCCGCGTGGGCAATATCTACATGCTCGCCGGCGTCCCCGCGATCATGCAGACGATGCTCGATGCGCTCGAAGGCACGCTCGAAGGTGGCAAGCCGATGCTGAGCCACGCGGTCGGCGCGTGGACGCACGAAAGCGCGGTCGCCGATCTGCTGCGCGAGACCGAGAAGGCGTGGAACGGCCTCGCGGTCGGCTCCTACCCATTCTGGCGCGAAGGCCGGGCGGGGGCCAACTTCGTGTTGCGCCATGTCGATGCGGACGTGCTCGCGCGCGCAGTCGCCGATCTGCGCGAGCGCTTGAGCGCGCTGGGCGTCGAGACGGTCGATGGCGAAATCTAGCGAGACGTTGCCCCGTGCCGGACGCAGTCCCATCTGGCGGCGCAACGGAGCATAATTTGGCCGATACCCAACTCCTCGATTCCCCCGCGCTCGCCAAGGACATCGCCGCGCCCGGTGCCGGCCTCGCGGTCGCCGCGCCCGTTGCCGGCCTCGCGGTCGCCGCGCCCGGCGACGGCCTCGCGGTCGCCTCGATCGGCAAGCGCTACGGCGCGCGCATCGTGCTCGCCGACGTATCGCTCACCGTCCGGCGCGGCGAGGTGGTGGGGCTGCTCGGCCCCAACGGAGCGGGCAAGACCACCTGCTTTTACTCGATCATGGGCCTTTCCGAGCCCGATCAGGGGCGCATCCTGCTCGACGGGCAGGATATCACCCGCCTGCCCATGTATCGCCGCGCGATCCTGGGACTGGGCTACCTTCCGCAGGAAACCTCGATCTTCCGGGGCCTGTCGGTTGCGGAAAATATCATGGCGGTGCTCGAAATCGCCGAACCCGACAAACGCCGACGCCGCGAACGCCTCGACCAGTTGCTCGACGAATTCCACATCGCCCGCCTGCGCGATGCGCCCGCGATGGCGCTCTCGGGCGGCGAGCGGCGGCGTTGCGAAATCGCGCGCGCGCTCGCCGCCAATCCGTCGATCATGCTGCTCGACGAACCCTTCGCGGGCATCGATCCGATCTCGATCAACGACATCCGCGAGCTGGTGCTGCAACTCAAAACGCGCGGCATCGGTGTGCTTATCACCGACCATAATGTGCGCGAGACGCTGGGCATCGTCGACCGCGCTTGCATAATTTACGATGGCCGCGTGCTGTTCGAGGGCACTCCGGAGGCACTTGTGGCCAATGAGGACGTCCGCCGGGTCTATCTAGGCGAGGCCTTTAGCCGCTAGACTGGCGACCGGATGAGCCTCGCCCCCCGCCTCGACCTTCGCCAGTCGCAGCAGCTGGTGATGACACCGCAACTGCAGCAGGCAATCAAGCTGCTGCAACTCAACAACATCGAACTCGAAGCCCATGTGCTGGCCGAGATCGAGGCCAATCCGCTGATCGAGCTCGAAGGCGGTGAGGCAACGGCACCCGACGAGCCCGCTGCGGCCACGCCGTCCGAATCATCGGAAATCAGCACCGACGAGCTGATGGCGCGCGGCGAGGGGATGGGAGACACACCGCTCGACGCCGACTACGTCGGCGAGACCTTTCACCACGCCTCGGACGAACCCACGACCGGCCCGGCGGGCGCGTCCGCAGGCAGCGGGACGGGCGAAGCGCTCGGCGATATCGATTCTCTCGGCGAGACCGCTCTGGGCCTGCGCGATCACCTCGAGGCGCAAGCCTGCGCGCAACTGACGGGCACCAACCTCGCGGTCGCGCGCTACCTGATCGATCAGATCGACGACGCAGGCTATCTGCGCGCAAACCTCGACGAGGTCGCCAGCGCGCTCGGCGTGACGCGTGCACGCGTGGAGGCGATCCTGCGCATGGCGCAGTGCTTCGATCCGACCGGCGTGGGCGCGCGCACGCTCGCCGAATGCCTGCTACTGCAGGCACGCGAGGCGGGCGTGCTCGATCGGCGCATGCGGCTGCTGCTCAAGAACCTCGACGTGCTCGCGCGCGGCGACATGGGCACTCTCCGGCGCATCTGCGGCGCGGGCAGCGAGGAACTCGCCGCGCTGATCCGAACGCTGCGCAGCTTCGATCCCAAGCCCGGTATGCGCTTCGGCGGCGAACCCGCCACCCCGGTTGCGCCGGATGTGCTCGTGCGGCGCAGCGCGGCAGGGTGGTCGATCGAACTCAACAGCGCCACCCTGCCGCGCGTCCTCGTCAACCATCGCTATCACATGCAGCTCGCACGCGACGCGAAGGGACCCGCCAAGGCGTTCCTGAGCGAATGCATGAGCTCGGCCAACTGGCTGTCCAAGGCACTCGACCAGCGCGCGCGCACGATCGTCACGGTGGCGACCGAGATCGTGCGCCAGCAGGAAAAGTTCTTCGAGCACGGCGTGCGCCACATGCGCCCGCTCAATCTGCGCACGATCGCCACCGCTGTGGGCATGCACGAATCGACGATCAGCCGCGTCACCTCGAACAAATATCTCGAATGCGAGCGCGGGCTGTTCGAGCTCAAATTCTTCTTCGCGCCAGCCTTGCAGGTGGTGGGCGGGACCGCCGAGGATGTGGTTTCGACCACAGCCGTTAAGCGCCGCATCCGCGAACTGATCGATGCCGAAACACCCGATACCGTCGCGTCGGACGATACGATCGTCGAAACCCTGCGCGCCGAGAGCTACGATGTCGCGCGCCGCACAGTGGCCAAATATCGCGAAGGGATGGGCATCGGCTCGAGCGTGGCCAGGCGGCGACGCTTTGCGATGGACGCCTGAGCGCACCCGCAAGCCTGCAACGCGGCGGCCGTCTCCCCCGCCAGTTGTGTTGTTGCGTATTTGTTCGAGGGTGTTGCCATGCCGCTTGCCGGTCCGGTTTTCCTGCGCGCGGGCGTGCTTGCCCCCGTGCGCGTCTCGTTCGGCGCAAACGGCGTGGCGGCCAATGGCGCCAGCCAGAACGCAAGCTTCTCGCCCGACGGACGCACGATCCTGTTCGAGAGCCTCGCGAGCAATCTCGGCAGCGGCGACACCAACGGCCAGTGGGATGTGTTTACGCGCGATCTTGCCAGCGGGGCGGTCACGCGTGTTTCCACCTCGGCCAGCGGCGGGCAGGCGAACGGTTCCTCTCTGGACGCGCATTTCGATGCGAGCGGAACGCGCGTGGTGTTCGACAGCAGCGCGCCCGATCTGGTGCTGAGCGGCGACAGCAACGGCGCGCGCGACGTGTTCGTGAAGAACCTTGCAACGGGCGCGGTTACGCTCGTCTCGAGCGCACCCGTCGGGCTGGTGGGTAATGGCGATTCGACCCTCGGCGCGATCGCGCCCGATGGCGGGCGCGTCGCCTTCCAGAGCCTCGCCACCAACCTGATCGGCGCGGACACCAACCACGCGAGCGATATCTATATCAAGGACCTGGCGAGCGGCCAGGTGATCCGCGCGTCCACCGACAGCAAAGGCGGCGAGGCGAACGGCCAATCGGCGGACGTGGCGTGGTCCCCCGATGGCACGAAGGTCGTGTTCGAGAGCAATGCATCGAACCTCGTGGCAGGGGACACGAACGGGTCCTACGACATCTTCGTCAAGGACCTGACTACCGGCGCGATTGCGCGCGTCTCGACGGCGACCGATGGCAGCCAAGCCAACGGCCACAGTTTCCACGCGCATTTCAGCGCGGACGGGCAATCGGTGGTGTTCGAGAGCCTCGCCTCGAACCTCGTCCCCGGGGACACCAACGGCGCACGAGACGTGTTCTCCAAAAATCTCGCAACGGGGGCAGTCACGCTGCTCTCGACCGATCTCGCGGGCGGCCAGTCGAACGGCAACAGCTATGCCCCCACGCAGGCGGCGGGGTGGACCGCGTTCGAAAGCAACGCGGACCTCGCGGGCGGGGACACCAACGCAAGGCGGGACATTTATCTGCACGATGACGCCAGCGGCACGGACGTGCGCGTGTCGATCGGCGCAGGGGCAACGCAGGGAAACGCGGACGCATTCGCCCCCGCACTCGCAGCGGACGGATCGGCGGTGTTGTTCGAGAGTGCCGCCTCGAATCTGGTAGCGGGGGACACGAACGCCGCGCGCGATGTGTTTCTGGCGAAGCTCGCGCCGTCGGTTACCACGGGAGCGGTGACGGAGAATGGCGCGGCGGCAACGGGTAGCCTGTGGTTCGACGATGGCAACCCTGCGGCCGCACACAGCGTGAGCGTGACGCCGCCGGCGGGCGCGCTCGGCCACCTCGACGCAACGCTCGCGATCGATGCGACCGGCGGCGGCACCGGGCGCATCGACTGGCGTGTGGGCGGCGACGGGTTCGACGCGCTCGCCGCCGGGGAGACGGTGACGCAAACGTGGCAGGTTACGGTGAGCGACGGCGCGGGGCATAGCGCGGTGCAGCCCGTCACGCTGACGTTGACCGGCGTGAACGACGCCCCGGTTGCGGCGGCGGATGCGTTCCATGTGGATGCAGGCGCGGTGAGCGCGGACCTGTCCGGGCTACTGCTAACGAACGACCGTGACGTCGATCACGGCGACATGCTCGCCATCGGCAGCATCGATACCACGGGCACGCTCGGCCACGCGGCGATCGATCCGGTGACGCACGCGCTGACCTACACCGCCGATGCAACCGCCTTTGCCGGGCTGCTCGTGGGGCAGAGCGCGACCGACAGCTTCGCCTACACCGTCCACGATCTCGCGGGCGCAACCTCCACCGCTACGGTCACGGTCACCATCGACGGCATCGTGCCGCCCGGCCCGCAACCGCTGACGCTGCACGCCGCACCAGGCGGAGACATCGTGCAGGGCGGCGATCTGGGCGACACGCTCTACGGCGGCACCGGCCCCGATACGCTGATCGGCGGCAAGGGCGCGGACACGCTGATCGGCGGGACGGGCGATACGATCTATTCGGTCGACAACCCCGGCGACCAGGTGATTGCGCCTGCCAACGCGGGCCATCAGACGGTGATCGCCAGCATCGATTACACGCTCCCCGCCAATGTGCACGAACTCGTGCTCGTCGGCGGCGATCTGAACGGCACCGGCAACGCGCTCGACAACCGTCTCAGCGGGACCGACGGCAACAATGTGCTCGATGGCGGCCCCGGCGCGGACATGATGGCGGGCGGGCTCGGCAACGACACCTATCTCGTCGACAACCCCGGCGACCAGGTGATCGAGGCCCCCGGCGCCGGAAACGATCTCGTCCGCACCACGCTCGCCACCTACACCCTGCCCGACAATGTGGAGAACCTCGCCTTCGAGGGCGCGGCGGGCGTGACCGGCACCGGCAACGCATCCGCAAACTGGATCGTCGGCACGGCGGGCGACGATGTGCTGAATGGGCTGGCCGGAAACGACTATCTGACCGGCGGCGCGGGAAACGATATTCTGGACGGTGGCCCCGGCGCGGACATGCTGCGCGGCGGCACCGGCGCGAACACATTCGTCGAACGGCGCGGCGAGGCGCAGGGCGACACCATCCTCGATTTCAACACCTCCTCCACCGGAGACACGCTGCTGCTGGCGGGCTGGGGCGCGGGCACGAGCGTGTCGCAAACCGGCGAGGGCCACTGGGCGATCCGCGACGGCGTCGACGGGCATGTGGAAACGCTGACGATCATCGGCGACGTCCAACCCGCCGACATCAAGTTCGGCTAGGCGGACACCTCTATCCCGCCGCGCCGGATGCGCGCGCGCTGCGTGATCGCCACCAGCAGCAGCGCGCCGAAGCCGGCGGTGACATACCAGGCGAACCACGGCCCGTGGCCGGCGTTGGCGAATTGCAGCGCGATCCATTCGGTGGTTCCGCCGAACAGCGCGACGCCGATGCTGTGACCGATGGCGACGCCGGTCGCGCGTTCGGGTGCGGCAAACAGTTCGGCCTTCACCAGCCCCGAGATCGCAGTAACGAAGCTGACCACGCCGAGTGCGCCAAGCATCGGCGGCAGCGCCTGCTGCCAGGTTTGTGCAGCCGCGATGGCGTGCATCAGCGGCGCGGTGAAGACAAGGCCGAGCACGCCGCAGATCAGCAGCATGTTCAATCGTCCGATCCGGTCCGACAGCGCACCGTAAAAGGGCTGTGCGATCACATACAGCACCAGCGCCACCGCGACGATCTCGCTCGCGCCCACCTTGGTCCAATGGCCTGCATTGACCAGATATTTCTGCATGTAGGTGGTGAAACTGTAAAAGCCGATCGTGCCGCCCGCGGTGATGCCGATCACGGTCAGCAACGCACCGGGCTGCGCAAGCAGCGTGGCGGCCCATTTCTGCCGCGCTTCGGGCACCATCGCTTCGAACACCGGCGTTTCGAGCGCGGCGCGGCGGACATACATGCCCACCAAGGCCAGCACCGCGCCGAGCGCGAACGGAATGCGCCAGCCCCATGCGGCGAGTTCGGCCTCGGTAAGCAGGCGCTGAAGGATCAGCAGCACGCCCAGCGCGAGGATCTGCCCGCCTGCCAGCGTGCAATACTGAAAGCTCGCCCAGAAGCCGCGATGCTTGGGCGAGGCGATTTCAGACATGTAGGTCGCCGAAGCGCCGAACTCGCCGCCGACGCTCAGCCCTTGGCACAGGCGCGCGAGCACGAGGATGATGGGGGCGGCCACGCCGATCCGGTCCGCGCCGGGCGTCAGCGCGATCACCAGCGATCCCGCGCACATCAGCAATATGGAGGCGAGCAGCCCCGCCTTGCGCCCCTTGCGGTCTGAAAGCCGCCCCAGCCACAGCCCGCCCAGAGGCCGCGCGAGCGTGCCCACCGCGAAGATCGCCGCCGTATCGAGCTGCTGCGCGATGGCGTCGCCTCTGGGGAAGAACACCGGCGCGAAATACAGCGCGAGCACGGTGTAGGCGTACCAATCATACCATTCGACCAGATTGCCCACCGATCCCGAGACGATCGAGCGCAGGCGCTGGCGGGTATTAAGCTGGGCGATCATTGCGCTCACACTCAAAGCGCCTCGCGCCCCTTCCGGCAAGCCGCGCGCGCGTCTAAGGCGTGGCCCATGCAAATCCGCGTGACGATCAACGGCGACGGCCGCGCCGCCGAAATGCCCCCGGCCACGCTGCTGGTCGAATGGCTGCGCGACGGGCTTGGGCTGACGGGCACGCACATCGGCTGCGATACCAGCCAGTGCGGGGCCTGCACCGTGCTGATGGACGGCGAGGCGGTGAAGGCGTGCACGCTGCTGGCGGTGCAGGCGGACGGCCATGCGCTGACCACGATCGAGGGACTGGCAAAGGACGGCGCGCTTCACCCGATGCAGGCGGCCTTCAGTGCGCACCACGGGCTGCAATGCGGCTTTTGCACGCCGGGCATGATCCTGGCGGGCATCGCGATGGCCAGGCGCCACGGCGGCGTGCTGGATGCAGCCACGATCCGGCACGAGCTGGAGGGCAATCTGTGCCGCTGCACGGGGTATCTGAACATCGTCACCGCGATTGCGGCGGGCGCAGCGGAGAGCGTGCATGCAGGCGTTTGACTGGCACCGCCCGGCTTCGCTGGCGGAGGCGCGCGCGCTACTGGGCGCGGGCGGCGGCGATGCGGCGCTGATCGCGGGCGGGCACACGCTGCTGCCCGCGATGAAATCGGGGCTGCGCGTGCCAAGCGCGCTGATCGATCTGAGCGGCGTGCCGGGGCTGGATGGCATCGCGATCGAGGGCGACCGGCTGGTGGTGGGCGCGATGACGCGCCACCGCGCGATCGAGACGAGCACGCTCGTGCGCGAACGCCTGCCGATGCTGGCCGATATGGCCGCGCTGGTGGGCGATCCCGCCGTGCGCGCGCGCGGCACGCTGGGCGGCGCGCTCGCCAACAACGATCCGGCGGCGGACTATCCGGCAGCGGTGCTGGCACTCGCCGCCGAAGTGCACACCGATCGCCGCACGATCGCAGCGGACGATTTCTTCGAGGGCATGTTCGCGACCGCGCTCGCCGAAGACGAGATCGTAACGGCGGTGGTTTTCCCCTGCGTTCCCTCGGCCTATGCCAAATATCGTCACCCGATTTCGCGCTATGCGCTGGCCGGCGTGTGCGTGGCGCGGCACCCGGGCAACGTGCGCGTGGCGGTGACGGGCGCGGGATCGGGCGTGTTCCGCTGGAGCGCGGCGGAGACGGCGCTGGACGCAGCTTTCGACGTGGCGGCGATAGAAGCGCTCCGGCCCGATCCGGGCGACCTCAGCAGCGATCTGCATGCGTCGGCCGGATACCGCGCGCAGCTCTGTTCGGTGATGCTCGCACAGGCGGTCCACAACCTATCCACAGCTTAATGCACAAAGCGTCCTCGTGTCGCGCAATCCGGCCAAGATCGTCATACCAATGCAACACTTCCCGGTGTAAGAGGCTGCCAACTGGAATTCAGACGGACCGCCCCGGCGCGTCCGCCTTGAGTGCGACAGGGCGAACTCACCGGTGCGGCTCCGACGAAGCGGAGCGCCAATGCTGGATATGTCTCTCCTTGTCCCCCCCGAATCCTGCCCCGCGCTCGTGCTGAACGCGGACTATACGCCGCTGTCCTATTACCCGCTCTCGCTGTGGGGCTGGCAGACCTCGGTCAAGGCCGTGTTCCTCGACCGGGTAGACATCGTGGCGGAATATGCGCGCGAGATCCATTCGCCCAGCTTCACGATGCGGCTGCCCAGCGTGATCGCGCTCAAGCAATATGTGAAGCCCGCGAGCCATCCCGCCTTCACGCGCTTCAACCTGTTCCTGCGCGACAAGTTCGCGTGCCAATATTGCGGCGTGCCGAGCGACCTCACCTTCGATCACGTGGTGCCGCGCGCCTACGGCGGCCGCACCACATGGGAAAATGTGACGACCGCGTGTGCGCCGTGCAATTTGCGCAAGGGCGGCCGCACGCCCGCTGAAGCGCATATGATGCCGAGGCAGCGACCGTTCCAGCCGACAACGCACCATCTGCAGGAAAACGGCCGCGCATTCCCGCCGCATTATCTGCACGAGACGTGGCGGGACTATCTGTATTGGGATATCGAGCTGGAGGCGTAATTTCCGTTCTTGATGTCGCAAATCGCGACATCAAGAACGGGACGGTTCGAGATCGGCTACCGCGCAAACCGGCGGAAGAAGCTGTCCGCGTTCCATGTCGGCCGCGCGGGCGCGTCGGCGATGTCTTCGATCAGGTTGACCAGATAGACGTTGAACTTCGCAGCCGCCGGCTTGTCCACCGGTTGCGCGATATCGTCCGAAGGGGCGTGGTAGCGGTTGGCGAGGAAGCCGCTCTCGAGCGCCTTTTGCGCGGGCGTGGCGGGCTCGAACTTGAGGCTGAGCGAAGGGACGCCGGTGCGGATGAAGCTATACTGGTCCGAACGCACGAACAGGTTGCGATCGGGGGCGGGATCGGGGGCGAGCGTCACGCCCGCGCTTGTCGCGGCGGATTGCGCGGCGGCACCCAGGCTGCTCTGATCCGCGCCGTAGGCGACCATTTTCGTGAGCGGAAAGATCGGCAGGAACATATCCATGTTCACGTCCGCCGCGATGCTTGCGGGCGGGACTGTCGGCCGGTTGGCGTAGTAGCGCGAGCCCAGAAGGCCCTTTTCCTCCGCGGTGACCGCGAGGAAGATCACCGAGCGTTTGGGCGGGTGCGCCGCAAGCGCACGCGCGCATTCGAGCATCGAGGCAATGCCCGACGCATTGTCCATCGCGCCATTGTAGATGCGATCGCCGCCGATCGGCTCGCCGATGCCCAGATGATCGAGGTGCGCGGAGACGATCACATACTCGCCGCCAAGCGCGGGATCGGTGCCCTGCAATCGGGCGACCACATTGGGTGCGCTCACGGGGTGGCTTTCCGCGACGATCGTACCGCTCAGCCGCTGCCCCAGATCGAAGCGCGGCATCGCTGCACCCGCGTCCGCAAGCGCCAGCAGATCGGCGAAGCGGTGGCCCGCGGGCGCGAAGAGCTTGTCCGCCTCCGCCGGATTGAGCGCGGCGCTGAACATCGGCCGGTGCACATCGCGCAGCGCCTGATCGGCGAGCTGCATCCCGGGCTGCGACCCCGACAGGCGGATGCGCGACCAGGGGATGTCCATCGATTTGGGGTTGGCGATGCTGATCACGCCGACCGCGCCCGCACGTTCGAGCGCCGGCCCGAACGCAGCCGCGCGGCTGTGCGACTTGAGCGCGGCGGACAGGTTTGCCGGGCCCCCGTTCAGATAGACGACGATCTTGCCCTTGAGATCGAGGCCCGCGAAGTCGTCCGCCCCCGCTTCGGGCAGCGCTAAGCCGTAGCCGATGAACACCAGCGGCGCATCGACGGTGGCGGGCTGTGTGAATCGCGTGCCGAGCAACGCCTCGTCCCCGATCGCGAGCGGGCGCGCGCCGCCCGCGCCGCTTAGCGCAAGGCGCGACGCGGCCTGATCGACGTGCTGCTCGACGAACGCGACCGGTTGCAGATAGCCCTGCGTTCCCGCCTCGCGCAGGCCGAGTTCGCGGAACTGGCCCGCCACATAGGCGGCGGCGCGATCGTAGCCCGGCGTGCCGGTGAGGCGGCCTTCGTAGCGGTCCGACGCGATCTCGGCGATGTGGCTCCACCAGCGCTCGCCCGAAGGATCGGGCGCGGGCGCGGCGGCAACGGTGGTCAGCAGCAGGGCGGCAAGGGCGAAGGCGCGCATCGAAGGACTCCGGCGGTTCGGAACGGGTATATGCGAGGATGGCGCGCGGGCAGCGCGCTGTCCACCATGTGGTGCGGCAGGGTGGCGCGGGAACATGTCGGCGTGCGCGGGCCTTATCCCGGTTTCCCCAACATCGAAGAACGAATGCCATGGCACGCTATGCGGCTACCCAACATGCGATCGAAAAGGGCCTCGATCAGGTCGCGCCCGAGGCGGGCGTCACGCTGCTGGACGATTGGATCGAACAGCTCAACGGTGCGAACAAGCCCGGCGTCGCGGGAGTGGCGAAGAATTTGGAGCGACTGAAGGCCGAACTTGGCAAAGGCGCGCCCAAGGCGGACGCGGTGCTCAAGCTGGTCCACAAACCGGGCGCGGCGACGACCAAGCTCGCCGATGCAGCCGAGGGCACGAACGGCGAGAAGCTGCGCACGCTCGGCGAGGCGCTGACCAATGCGGGCCAGCCGCACGACGCGGAGGAGGGCGAAGCGAACGACTGAGCTTGACGGCTGAGCCCAGCTGATTCATGCTATGTTCCGCTTATCGCGAGGACGGGCATGGTAGCGCGCGCATATCGGCGACAGTCTGAAATCGCAGCCCTGCCCGCGCGGTTGACAGGCGGCTTGGCGGCAGCGGCGGGTCTTCTGCTGCTGATTCTGCTGGCAAGCTACGACCGCGCGGACCCGTCATGGAACGTGGCGAGCGGGCGCGGGACGGCCAACGTCGGCGGGGTGCCGGGCGCGATGCTCGCCGATGTCGCGCTGCAATTGCTGGGCTATGCAGCAGCGATCCCGGCGCTGCTGGCGATGTTGGCGGGGCTGCGCGTCGCGCTCGGCGGTGCGCTAACGCACCGCGCCCTGCGGTTGCCAATCGCGGTGCTCGCGGTGCTCGCGGCTGCCGTAGCGCTGGCGGGGCTGGCAGTTCCGGGTGCCGCGCTCCCGGCGGGGGCAGGCGGACTGGTCGGCGCATCGCTCGATCGAGCGCTAGCGTGGCTCGGCGATGCTGCGAAAATGCCCGCCGCGCTGGACTGGATGCCGGCCGCAGCGTGCGCGATTCTGGCGGGGTTGGTGCTGCCCTTTGCTGCGGGGCTGCGCCGGGCGGACCTTCGTCTTTTGCGTGCGCAGCCGCGTGCCGCGATGCCGCTTGGACGCGTGCCGCAACCGACCGCGCCACCCGTGCCAGTCCCCGCGTCGGGCGCAGCTAAACCGCAGCCGTCCGCGCCTGCCCCGCGCGGCACCGGCGTGCAAGTCACCGCCCAGCGCCCGCGCGAGCAATTGCCCCTGCCGCTCGATGGTGCGCCCAAGGGCAAGCTGCCCGCGATGGGCCTGCTGCGCGCCCCGCCCGCGAGCACGGTGCCGGTGGATCAGGCGCAGCTTGCGCAGAACGCCTCGCAACTCGTGCAGGTGCTCGACGATTACGGGGTGGAGGGCGAGATCGGCCACGTCCGCGCCGGGCCGGTCGTAACAATGTACGAACTCGAACCGGCGGCGGGCACCAAGGCCGCGCGCGTGATCGCGCTCGCGGACGATATCGCGCGCTCGATGTCGGCGATTTCCGCGCGCGTGGCGGTGGTGCCGGGGCGCACGATCATCGGCATCGAACTCCCCAACGCACACCGGGAGACGGTGGTCCTGCGCGAACTGCTCGAAAGTGCGGCCTATGGGGACAGCAAGCATGTGCTGCCGCTGATACTGGGCAAGAATATCGCGGGCGATCCTGTGGTGGCCGATCTCGCCCCGATGCCGCACCTGCTGATCGCGGGCACCACGGGCGCGGGCAAGTCGGTCGGCCTTAACGCGATGATCCTGTCGATCCTTTACAAGCTGACGCCCGAGCAGGTGCGGCTGATCATGATCGATCCCAAGATGCTCGAACTGTCGGTCTACGACGGTATTCCGCATCTGCTCGCGCCCGTGGTGACCGATCCGCCCAAGGCGATCCGTGCCTTGAAGTGGGCAGTCGAGCAGATGGAGGACCGCTACCGGATGATGTCCACCATCGGCGTGCGCAATCTGGCAGGCTTCAACCAGCGCGTGCGCGATGCGCGCGTCGACGGGAAACCCTTCTCGCGGCGCGTGCAGGTGGGCTTCGACGAGGTGACCGGCCTGCCCGCCTATGAGGAGCAGAGCCACGATTACGAGCCGCTGCCGCACATCGTGGTGGTGGTGGACGAGCTCGCCGATCTTATGATGACGGCGGGCAAGGAAGTGGAGTTCCTGATCCAGCGTCTCGCACAAAAAGCGCGCGCGGCGGGCATCCACCTGATCATGGCAACGCAGCGACCCTCGGTGGACGTGATCACCGGTGTCATAAAGGCGAACCTGCCCACGCGGATCAGTTTTCAGGTGACCTCGAAGATCGACAGCCGCACGATCCTTGGCGAGCAGGGCGCCGAGCAACTGCTGGGGCGCGGCGACATGCTGTATATGCCCGGCGGCAAGCAGGTGGTGCGCGTCCACGGACCGTTCGTCAGCGACGAGGAGGTGGAGGCGGTCGCGGACCATTGGCGCGCGCAAGGCAAGCCCGATTACATTGATGCCGTCACGCAGGACCCCGCACCCGGCGACGATCTGCTCGGGCTGGATTTCGGCGGAACGGCGGCGGACAACGAGGCAGACGATTACCGGCGCGCGATCGAGGTTGTGGCGCAGTCGCAAAAGGGCAGCACGAGCTATGTCCAGCGCCAGCTTCGCATCGGCTACAACAACGCCGCCCGCCTGATCGAGCGGATGGAGAAAGACGGGATCCTCAGCCCCGCAGATCATGTCGGCCGGCGCGAGGTGCTGGTGGACCGCGACGGCAACCGGCTGTAGCGCTTCGGGGCTGCCCTGGAGGGATGGGTGCCCATGATCGAGTTTCTGAAGCGTTTTTTCGGCGAGGGCGGCTACGCTCCGCACGGCTATTGCCTGCTGTGGCGGCCCGAGCTGGTCTGGACGCATGCGGTCTCGGACGCACTGATCGGGCTCGCATATTTCTCGATCCCGATCGCGCTCGCCACGTTCCTCACGCGGCGGCGCGACATGGTGTTCAGCAGCCTGATCTGGCTGTTCGCTGCCTTCATCATGGCGTGCGGCCTGACCCACTTCATGTCGATCTGGACGCTGTGGCACCCCGATTACGGCTGGGAAGCGGCGCTGAAGGCGTTTACAGCCGTTGTGTCGGTGTTGACCGCCGTGGCGTTATGGCCGCTGATCCCGCGTGCGCTGGCGCTGCCCAGCCCCGCGCAATTGCAGGCCGCCAACGCCGAACTGCGTCACCGGATCGACGAGCGGGATAGCGCGCTCGCAGCGTTGCGCCGCGAACAGGCCGAGCGCGAGCGCGCCGAGGCAATGCTGCGCCAGAGCCAGAAGATGGAGGCGATCGGACAACTGACCGGCGGCATCGCGCATGATTTCAATAATCTGCTGATGGTGGTGAGCGGCAATCTGGAGCGATCCAGACGCCTGCTCGGCGACGCGCTGCCCGACGTCGAACGCGCGCTCGGCCGCGCGACCGAAGGCGCGGAGCGCGCGGCGAAGCTGACGCAACAGCTGCTGGCCTTCGCGAGGCGCGCACCCCTGGTGGAGGAGCGCCACGATCTGAACACGCTGGTGGGCGCGACACTCGATCTGGTGCGTCCCACATTGCGCGGTGTGGCGTTCGATCTGGAGCTCGCGCCCGATCTGTGGCCGGTGGAGGTCGATCCGAACCAGACCCAGAATGCACTCCTCAACCTGCTCGTCAACGCGCGCGACGCAATGCCGGCCGGCGGGCGCATCGGCATCGTAACGCGCAATGTCCCGGCCACGGAGGACTTGGGCGAAGCTGTGGAACTGGTAGTGAGCGATAGCGGGCTCGGCATGAGCGAGGCGGTGCGCGCGCAGGCGTTCGAGCCCTTCTTCACCACCAAGCCGGTCGGCAAGGGGACAGGAATGGGGCTGGCGCAAGTCTACGGCTTTGTTACCCAATCCCGAGGCATTGCCCACTTGACGAGCGCGCCCAACGAAGGGACGAGCGTAACGATTCTGTTACCGCGAGCCGCTGGATGACCGACGTTGCCCCGCTGATCCTGTATGTCGAAGACGAACCGCTGGTGCGCGAGATCGTGGCGCTGGAGTTCGAGGATGCGGGGTTCCGTGTGCGCGAGGCGGAAGACGGCGTGTCTGCGCTGGCCATCATCGACGCCGGCACCCGCTTCGATGCGCTGGTGACCGATATCCACATGCCGGGCGGTGTGGACGGGCTGCGCGTCGCCGAGCACGCACGCGCTGCATATCCCTCGCTGCCGGTGCTGTATGCGACCGGCTTCGCGCCCGATCCGCTGCGAATCGTGCCGGGCGGGCGGTTGCTCGCCAAGCCCGTCGGGGTGGCCGCAATGATAACCGCGCTGGGCGAGCTGGGCGTGCGGCCCTGATCCGGGCGGCCCGCGCCTTCAGCACGGGTTCAACGCGCGCGTCCGAACCGGTTTGAATGAAACAATTCCTGATTGCCGCCGTGCTGCTCGCCTTCCCCGCGTCCGCGCACGCCTCGCTTGCCGAGGTCGCGGCGCATCTTCGGGCAACGCGCACTTTCGTGGCCGAATTCACCCAGACCGCGCAGAGCGGCGCGGTGGAGCACGGCCGCGTCACGCTGGCGCGGCCCGGGCGCGTGCGCTTTCAGTTCGACAAGGCCCCCATTCTGGTCGTCGCGGACGGGCGCGCGCTCAACTATATCGACTACAAGGTCTCGCAAGTAAGCGTGTTTCCGATTCGCGGGCCGCTGCGGCTGCTGCTCGACGATCCCGGCGATCTGGCGCGCTACGCACGCGTCACCGCCGAAAATGCGAACGGCATCATCGTAGAAGCCGCCGATCCCGAGCATCCCCAATATGGCGTGCTGACGATCGATTTCACGCGCGACTCGGGTGCACCGGGGGGTCTGCGCGAGGCCGGATGGCAGGTCCGCGACGCGCAGGGCAATCTCACGCGCGTGGCTCTCTCGATTCCGGTGTATAATTTGCCCGTGGATTCCGCACTTTTCCGCTTTCGTGACCCCCGGCCGCGCAAAATCCCCGGAAAGGGATGATTCCATTCATTGCAATGCAAGATCGCCTGCCGTATATCGGTGAGGCTGAAGGAGCGGACGGGATTTGCCCCCTGTTGCCCGTTCGTTCGCCAGCTGCGTGACGAGCGCAAACCGGCCCCCGCTCCATGCCCCCGGAGCGGGGGCCAACTTGTGTCTGGGCCCTAGTCCGGCGAGACGCAGGCAGGCCCTCAAACAACCCCGTGCGCGCGCATGTGCGCCAGCATCCGCGCCCAGCCGTCCTTCGCGTCCGCCTCCACATAGCTCGCGCGATAGTCTGCGTGGAAGCCGTGGCCTGCATCCGGGTAGACGTGGATCGACGAACCGGTCTTGCCCGCCGCCGCCAGCGCGGCACCCATCGCAGCCACATCCTCCTGCGGGATGCCCTGATCGTGCGCTCCATACAGCCCCAGCACCGGCGCGCGCAACTCGCCCGCGCGCGCGATCAACGGCTTGAGCTGGCCATACCATGCCACCCCCGCTCGGATATCGGGATCGACCATCGCCGAGCGCCACACCACCGCGCCGCCCCAGCAGAAGCCGGTGATGCCGATGCGGTCCGCGTGCACAAAGGATTGCGCCTTCAGCCATTCGGACGTGGCGCGGACGTCCGCGTCCACCTGCGCGGGCGTCGCCTGCTTTACGACGGGGATGATCTTGTCGATATCGGTCAACGCGGGCAGATCGACGCCCGAGCGGTAAAAGAAATCGGGCGCGATCGCGACATAGCCCTCGCGCGCGAGGCGGCGGCAGATGTCGCGGATATATTCGTGGATGCCGAAGATTTCGTTGACCACGATGATCGCTGCGTGGCGGCCCTGCCCCGAAGGGCGCGCCACATAGGCCGGGAGCGGCGCGGGCGCGCCGTTGGGGATCGTCGCCGGGCCGATCGCCAGCCCATCCCCGGGGGTCGTCACCGGCGCAGCATCCGCCGACAGCGCCGCGAGCGCATAGCCCGCGACGACCAGCCCGGCAGCGGCGCGGCGGGTGACCCCGGTATCGAAGGGCGAGGGAGCTTGGGGCGCTGCGGGTCCGGTCACGGGGCTTCTCCATCGGGCGGGTGTCCCGACGATAGCGCGCCGCGCCGTCACGTGACAGCCGCGCGCGGCGAGTGCCGGTTCGGTTTTCCGCAGTGGCTCGCTACATGCGCACCATGCCGTCGCTCACCATCGCATCGTGGAACATCAACTCGGTCCGCGCGCGTCTGCCCATCGTCGAGCGCTTTCTGGTGGAGCACGCGCCCGACGTGCTGTGCCTCCAGGAAACCAAGGTCGAGAACGCTGCCTTCCCGCGCGATCTGTTCCAGCGGCACGGCTATGTGCACCAAGCGCTGCACGGCCAGCGGATGCACCACGGCGTCGCCACGCTCAGCCGTGTGCCCTTCGTCGAGGAGGTGCGCGCCGACTGGCAGGCCAATGGCGAGGCGCGGCACATCGGCGTGCTGCTCGCAAACGGCGTGCGTGTGGAGAATGTCTATGTGCCCGCCGGGGGGGACGTGCCCGATCCGGAGATGAACCCCAAGTTCGCGCAGAAGCTCGCATTTCTGCAACGCATGACCGATTGGTCGTCGGACGTGCGCGTGCCCTCGATCCTTGTGGGCGATCTCAACATCGCGCCGCTCGAATGCGATGTGTGGAGCCACAAGGCGCTGATCGATGTGGTGAGCCACACACCCGTTGAGGTCGAAGCGCTGGCGGGGCTGTCGGCGGCGCACGGGTGGATCGATCTGGGTCGGCGCTTCACGCCGCCGCCGGGGCGGGCCTTCACCTGGTGGAGCTACCGCGCGAAGGACTGGGCGGCGAGCGACCGGGGGCGGCGGCTCGATCATATCTGGGCAAGCCCGCAGGTCGCCACCGCCGCCACCGGAACCCGCGCGATCGAACCCGTGCGCGGCTGGGAACGCCCTTCGGACCATGTGCCTCTGCTGGCGAGCTTCAACCTGTGAGCCCCGCCGAACAGGCCGCGCGCGCGCTGCGGCGCGGCGATCCCGTGCGCGTCGAAGGGCTCGCCGTGCGCGCCGTGGAGACCGCGCGCGAAAGCGGCCGAACACTGCTCCTCACCTGCGAACGCGCCGCCGCGCTCAAGCTCGGCAACCAGCTCGCCGCCGCGACCGAACTCGCGCGCGGCCGCGCGGTCGCGCTCGCGGGGCCGTTGACCGCCGCTGCCGCGCGCGACATCGCCGACCCCACGCGCGATCTGGCCGAACCGCTCAAGGGCCCGTTCCGCACCGTCCCGGTCGAACACCCCGCACAGGCGGCCGCCGCACTGCGCCTCGCCAAGATCGCCGGCCTGCTCCCCGCCGTGTTCGCCGACGAGGACGCGGATACCGCCGTGTCGGTGACGATCGCCGAGGTCGAAGCCTTCGATCGCGCGCCGACGCTGCGCATCGTCGGCCGCGCGCGGCTCCCGGTGGAGGAAGGCCCGGGCGAGCTGATCGCCTTCCGCAGCGATGGCGGCGGCCCCGAGCATCTGGCGCTGTTGCTGGGCGCACCGGACCTCTCCGCGCCCGTGCTCACCCGGCTGCACAGTAGCTGCCTCACCGGCGACATCCTCGGCTCGCGCCGCTGCGATTGCGGCCCGCAGCTCCACGCCGCCATGGCGCGGCTGTCAGCCGAGGGCGGCGTGCTCCTCTATCTGCAGCAGGAAGGGCGCGGCATCGGCCTGATCAACAAGCTGCGCGCCTACGAATTGCAGGACCAGGGGTTCGATACGCTCGACGCGAACGAACGGCTGGGCTTCGCGCGCGACGAGCGCGATTTTCGCCTCGCCGCCGCGATGCTGCGCGCGCTCGGTGTAGGCGCGGTGCGGCTTCTGACGAACAACCCGGAAAAGGTGCGCGCGCTGGAAGCGGCGGGGGTGGCAGTGGCCGAGCGCGTGCCGCTCGCGGTGGGCGAGGGGACGGACAACGCCGCGTATCTGGCAACCAAGCGCGTGCGCGCGGGGCATCTGTTCTAGGCCCGATATCCGACCGTCATCCCGGCCTCGTGCCGGGACCCCAAGACAATGCGGCCCCGCCCGCCGAGCGCGCTCCGTTCTGCTCGGGGTCCCGGGACAAGCCCGGGATGACGGGAGATGACGCGCAGCACTGGCGCACGCGCGCCGCGTCGGTAGAAGGCTCCCGCACAGGAGACCCACCCCATGTCCGACGATCCCGGCAACAGCACACTGCACTTCACCGATCGCGAGGCGCTGCTGTTCCATTCGCAGGGGCGGCCGGGCAAGATCGAGATCGTCGCGTCGAAACCGATGGCCACCCAGCGCGATCTTTCGCTGGCCTATTCGCCCGGCGTCGCGGTGCCGGTGCGCGCGATCGCGGCGGACCCCGATGCGGCTTACGATTACACGATCAAGGGCAATCTGGTCGCGGTGATCTCGAACGGCACCGCGATCCTGGGGCTGGGCAATCTGGGCGCGCTGGCGAGCAAGCCGGTGATGGAAGGCAAGGCGGTGCTGTTCAAGCGCTTCGCCGACGTCGATTCGATCGATCTGGAGCTGGATACCGAGGACGTGGACCGCTTCTGCGATGCGGTCGCGCTGATGGAGCCGAGCTTCGGCGGGATAAACCTCGAGGATATCAAGGCGCCCGAATGCTTCATCATCGAGAGCAATCTGCGCGCGCGGATGAACATCCCCGTGTTCCACGACGATCAGCACGGCACCGCGATCATCAGCGCGGCGGGGCTGATCAACGCGATGCGGCTGACAGGCCGGACGCCGCGCGATGTGAAGCTGGTGGTGAACGGCGCGGGGGCGGCGGCGATTTCGTGCATCGAACTGGCAAAGGCGATGGGCGTGCCGAGCGATCAGGTGATCCTCGTCGATAGCAAGGGCGTCATCTACCAGGGCCGCACCGAGGGCATGAACCAGTGGAAGACCGCGCACGCCGCGCCTACCGAGGCGCGCACGCTGGCTGAGGCGCTGGTGGGGGCGGACGTGCTATACGGGCTGAGCGTAGCGGGTGCGGTGACGCCCGCGATGGTGGCGACAATGGCGCCCAGGCCGATCATCTTCGCGATGGCCAACCCCGATCCCGAAATCACGCCCGAGCAAATCCGCTCGGTCCGCCACGATGCGATCGTGGCAACCGGGCGCAGCGATTACCCGAACCAGATCAATAATGTGCTCGGCTTCCCCTACATTTTCCGCGGTGCGCTCGACGTGCGCGCGACGACGATCAACGAGGAGATGAAGCTCGCCGCCGCGCACGCGCTCGCCGATCTCGCGCGCCAGACGGTGCCCGACGAGGTGGCCGCCGCCTATGGCAAGCAGCCGATCTTCGGGCCGGAATATATCATCCCCGCCCCTTTCGATCCGCGCCTGATCGTGGCGGTGCCGATGGCGGTCGCGCGCGCGGCGATGAAATCGGGCGTCGCGCGGCGCCCCATCATTGACGAGCGCGCCTATGCGCGCGATCTGCGCGCGCGGCTCGATCCATCCACCAGCGTGCTCAGCCATAGCTACACCCTTGCGCAGGGCTCCCCCAAGCGTGCGATCTTCGCGGAGGCCGAGGAGGAGACCGTGCTGCGCGCCGCAATCGCGTATGAAGACGCGGGCTACGGCAAGGCGCTACTCGTAGGCCGCGACGCGGCGGTGCGCGCGAGCCTCGAGCGGATGGGCTTCGAAGACAGCGCGCGCTTCGAAATCCATAACAGCCGAACCTCCCCGCACGTGCCCGAGATGACCGCGCGGCTGTATGCGCGCCTCCAGCGCCACGGCTTCCTCGAGCGCGATTGCCTGCGGCTGGTGAACAACGATCGCAACGTGTTCGCCGCCTCGCTGCTCGCGCTCGGGCTGGGCGATGTGGTGGTGACCGGGGTGACGCGGAGCTTTTCGAGTTCGCTGACCCAGATCAGCCTCGCGCTCGATCGCGCGCCCGGCGCGGAGCCGTTCGGCATCCACGTCGTGATCGGGCGCGGGCAGACCGTCTTCATCGCGGACACCGCCGTCCACGAACGCCCCACCGCCGCAATGCTCGCGCGCTTCGCCGAGGGCACGGCGGCGGTCGCGCGGCGGATGGGGCAGGAACCGCGTGTCGCGTTCCTGAGCTACTCCAACTTCGGCGATCCAACCGGCTCGATCACCGACGTTCTGCGCGAGGCGGTGGCGATCCTCGATCAGCGGCGCGCGGGGTTCGAATATGAGGGCGAAATGTCCGCCGATGTGGCGCTCTCGCCCGAAATGGCGCGGCGCTACCCGTTCACCCGGCTGACCGGCCCGGCAAATGTGCTGATCATGCCCGGGCTGCATGCGGCGAACATCTCGGCCAAGCTGCTCAAGGAACTGGGCGGCGGCCGCGTGATCGGCCCGCTGCTCGTCGGCATGGCCGCGCCGGTGCAGATCGCCCCCATGACCGCAAGCGCGGGCGATCTGGTGACGTTGGCGGTTCTGGCGGCGAGCGGGGCGGTGGTGTAAGACCCGCCGATGGCAACCGTGCTCGATCGACCCGCCGCGCGCGGTGCTGCATTCGCGCGGATCACTGCGGATCAGTTCGCGGGTGCCATTGCTGCGGGCGTTTACGACTATCGTCGCGTCGAGCTGCTGAACGGCTATGTGGTGGAAATGGGCGGACCGCACATACCCCATGCGTGGGCCAAGGATAATTTGCTGTTCGCGCTAAGGGCCGCGCTGCTGGGCGCGGGCAGCAAGCTCGCGGCTAACAGCGATGTCGCGCTGCGCGTCTCGCAGTGGGACGAGCCGGTTCCCGATCTGCTTGTCTGGGATGCGATCCGCGCGAGCGGGCCGGTCCCGCTCGCAAGGGCACGCATCGTCATCGAAATCGCTGATACCTCGCTCGAAAAGGATCTCGGTCCCAAAGCCGAACTCTATGCGGCGGCGATGATCGGCGAATATTGGGTCGTCGATCTGGACGGCGGCCGCATCTACCAGTTCTGGGCTCCTGCGGGCGGGCTGTATCGCAAGGACCGGGAAATCGCGTTCGGGGATACGATCCTTGCGGAGACGCTAACCAATATCGCGATCGATACGGTCACGCTGGGCTGACCGCACCGCCTCACGGCAGCAGCGCGTAGACCACGCACGCCTCGCGCTGGAGCGCTTCGATCGGCGGCTGGAGCGACACGCTGATCGAGTCCGCGCCCGGTGCGGGCGGCGGCGGCGGCGGCGCGAGCGCGGGCGCGGCGGCGTAGGCGGATGCTACCATCGCTCGGTTGCCGAACGTGGGGGCTTGCACCGTCGTCGGCACCGTCCCCCCCACATAGCTCGGCCAGCCCGCCAGCACCTGCGTCTGGCAGACGCCACCGCTCGGATCGATCACCTTGGGCGCGCCGAGCCTGCTACCCGCCGCTACCGCCGCCACCCTCGCCCGCGCCGCCGCGTCCTTGACCGCCTGCTCGAACATCCAGCTCTTCAGCTCATTGCCCGGCTCCAGACGGAAGAACACCTGCCCAACCGAGGTCGGCCGCGCGCCCAGCACGCGCGCATAAACCCGTTCGAGCACCGCCAGATCGCGCACCTCGATCTGCACATTGGCTTCCACTTGATAGCGATCGATCTTGTCCGCCCGGCGGTTTTCCTGAAGGTTGCCCTCTTTGTCCTTATACTGGTCGTAGAGCGGCTGCGTGTTGAAGGTGGTCGTCAGCCGCGCGCGTTCGGCCCCGAACGCGCGCAGTTCGGAATCGAGTTCGCGCACGCGTTCGGCCGCTCGGCGTGTCGCGTCGGGCGCGGTCTTCGCCACTTCGGAGAAGCTGGCCGAGAAGCCCGCCCGGTTCGCGGGCACTTCGGCGCGTACCGATCCCATCGAAGCGATCACCGGCTCGCGCATCCACCACGGTGCCGGAACATTGCGCTGCCCAAGCTCGGCGGGCGGCACCTGCGCCGGGGCGATCGCGGGCAGCATCGCCGCGCTGATGAAGGCAAGGGCGAACAGGCGCATTATTTCCTCCCGGATCGTGCTCCGAGGCATAAGGCATCGGGCGGACGAGCGCAGCCGTTAATGCTTCCCATCCTGCCGCCTCGCTTCCTTGTGCGAGATGGTGCGCTGCGCGTCCGCGTGCGCGCCCGCGAGCAGCGGCCCACACGCGCTCGATTTGCCGTCGCCCAGATCGATGAAGGGGGCGAGCGCGGCGAACGGCGTGGCGACCACGCCCAGAACCACCGCCGCTCCGACGCGCGTGAGCAATTGTCCGCTGATCGGATGGACCGCAGGCTTGGCGAAATAGCCGCCCAGCCCGATGGGAGACTGGCCCGAGAACAGGCTGAAGCGCTTGCTGTCCGCCTTGATCTGCATGCGCAGCGATTCGTCGGTGAAGCTGAAGCCGCCGGTCGCCCGGATCGCGGTGCGGTCCGCATCGATCAGCACCGGATCGGCGGTGGCCTGCCCGCCGCGCACGGTAAACGCGACCAGCCCGCAACGCAGGTTGGCGGGTTTCTTGAGCGTCTTGCCGATGAAGGATTCCAGATAGCGCCCGACATTCAGCTCGACCAGTTCGGATTGCCCCAGCGCGATCGTGCCCGAAGGCAGCACGAAGGCGATGCGGCCGTTCGAGGTCGCGAGCGACCGGCGCATCGTGTTGCCCGTGCCGCGCAACTGTACACGGCCGCGGATCAGCACGCTGGTTCCCGTCATCGGGGTGCCGAGCGAGGCCATCATGCGGCCGAGCGGGACGGTCGACAGCCGCAGATCGTAATCGGTCACCACCGGATCGCGGCGCGCGTTCAGCGTCACCGCGCCGTTCAGTCGCCCGCCCACCACGTCCAGATCGAACGGCGCGAGCTTGAGCAGGCTGTGGTTCAGATCGACCCCCAGATGCAGATTGGCCAGCGGAATATTGCCGGTGCGGATGGCGGCGGCGTGGTAATCGATGCGCGCATCGAACCGGTCGATACTGTC
>Ga0123336_10000707_pt1 | contig 32422 bp, 27 predicted proteins | sample SSSSmetaG_FD_96466 | JGI IMG/M metagenome (GOLD analysis project Ga0123336, IMG submission 96466) | Glacier valley bacterial and archeal communities from Borup Fiord, Nunavut, Canada, to study Microbial Dark Matter (Phase II) - ​SSSS metaG | ecosystem: Environmental > Aquatic > Freshwater > Ice...
AGCATGGCGGATAAGTATCGCCCGGTGGGTTAAGCCTTTAGCCTGGGCCGTTTTGATGTAATCCTGGTTCATTACTTCCAAAAGCTCCGCTTTTACCACCCGTGAGAGCAAAGCTCCTGAAACCAGACCCAAACTGAGGGCCGGTAAGATTAGTTGTACCAGCGGGTTGTCGCTCAAGACCGGTAGCCAGCCCAACTGAAGGCTAAACCAATCCAGTAATAATAAGCCCAGCCAGAAGGAAGGCATCGAAAGTAAAACCACATTCAGCGCAGTTAAGCCGGTGTTAAGCACCCGGTTTTTAATCCAGACCGCCACCACCCCACTTCCTATGCCAAATATCAAGGCTATAGTTAGCCCCACCCCTGCCAGTAACACCGTCTTGAGGTAGCGTTCGCTAATTTCACTCAGCACCGGACGGCGGGTTATCAGCGACTTTCCCAAATCTCCCTGCACCACGTTAGCCAGGTAGTTGAAATATTGGATCGGTAAAGGCTGGTCTAAGCCAAGCTCGTGTCGTACCTCGGCGATTACTTCGGCGGTAGCTGGTTGTTGGGCGAAAAGCGTCTCAACCGGGTCACCCGGTATTAATAGCCGCATCCCAAAGGTAAGCGTTATAAGAGCCAGCCATAGCCCAGGTAGCCGTATCAAGCGTTTGAGAAGGTAAATAAGCACAGGTGATAATCTTCAATTCTAATTTTAGAGTAACAGAAAAGCTCGCTAATTATCATAGCAGATTAGCTGCTGAAGGACGAGCTTTTAGTCCATGCCTGCCGAGCAGCTAATTTCCAGCCGTTAGGGAAGGGAAGTAAAGTGAATTGAAATGGAAGGTAAGGTGCGAACTGATGGTTGGTGCTTTCTTCCCGGTATCCTTCTATACTTTTACTCAGAGATTGCAAATGTCAATGTAATGACCAGTCGGTTTTTTAAAAAGCTCTTAATAACTGTAAAGGAGACAAATTATGACAAATACAACTATTGTCCTGGTTCACGGGGCCTTCGCGGAGTCGGCCAGTTGGAACAGTACCATTAGCAAATTACAAGCTCAGGGTTATTCGGCAATCGCTCTGGCTAACCCGCTTCGCAGTGTCCAGACGGATGCGGCTTACCTCGCTGCCCTGCTGGAGACTATCCAGGGGCCTATTATTCTCGTTGGTCATTCCTACGGGGGTATGGTTATTACTAACGCTGCCACTGGCAACCGCAATGTCAAAGCCCTGGTTTATGTGGCAGGCTTTGCCCCCGAAAAAGGGGAAAGCGCGGTGGCACTCTCCAATCGCTATCCGGGTAGTACGCTTGGCCCGACACTGGCCTCCCCGGTGGCTCTGCCCGAAGGTGGCAAGGATCTCTATATCCAGCCGGATAAGTTTTGGTTACAATTTGCGGCGGATGTCAGCGAAGATGAGAGTAAACTAATGGCTGCTACCCAGCGTCCCTGTACCGAAGCCGCCCTTAATGAACTCGCTTCTAGCGAACCGGCCTGGAAAGCGATCCCCTCCTGGTTCATCTTTGGCGAACTCGACAAAAATATCCCCGCCGCCGCCCACTCCTTTATGGCCGAGCGAGCGGAGGCCAGGGAAACAGTCCAAATCAAGGGTGCGTCACACGTCGTGATGATTTCACATCCAAATGAGGTCGCGCAGATGATTGGGGCGGCGGCAGAGGCAAGCTAGTTTAATCAGGGGTGGACTGGTCGTCTAGTGAAATAGACTGAGGCGACCAGAGTGGAACCAGTCACTTATTGGGGCAGGGTAGGCAGCTATGGCCGCTTTCAAACGAAACTAAATAAAGGAGTGACTATATTAAAATGCAAATAAACATAAAGCAAAATTTCGGTGGATGGCACAAACCGGCTATTTTAACTGTTTCGGTCATAATACTAACTGGCCTGTTGGTCGCCTGCGGTGACTCTACTAACACACCTGCTTCTGCAACTGCCGTTGCTACCACTATAGCCGCTCCAACCACTCAACCCACTCAACCCACCACCATCGCTCCGGCCACCACCCGAATTGCGGTTACTACTGTTACTATCATTCCAGCAAATACAACGGCGGCGGCACCCACCACCCAGGCCGCCGGTAGCGGCCAGGCTGTACCACTTTTTGAAGATCGTACCACGCCCCCGAATCTAGTAAAAACCTTTTACAATGCGATTAATCGTAAGGAATATCAACGGGCCTACGGTTACTGGCAAGTTACTGGCGCAGCCAACACCCCGGTCAGTTACGAGCAGTTTGCTAAAGGTTACGCCGATACAGCCTCGGTAAGCTTTTCCCTCGGTCAGGTTGTGCAGGATGCCGGGGCGGGTCAGCTTTACGCTAAAATCCCGACGGTGCTGACGGCTACTCATATCAACGGCAAGCAGGAAACCTTTGCCGGTTGTTACATTGCCCACCGGGTAAATGCGGGCATTTCGGCCAATCCTGCGGATGAATTGTGGGGCTTTAGTAGTGGTACGCTGGCGGTGGCGACGGCAGGAACGCAGCCAAACCCCAGTAGCTGTAATTTACCCGGTGATGGCCGCCTGACCGGTGCGTTTGCCGATCAAAGTAACCCGGAAAATCTGGTCAAGTCTTACTACAACGCGATCAGCCTGAACGATTATCCGCGAGCTTACGCCTACTGGGAAAATCCTGGCAAGGGCAATCCCAACACCCCTGGCCCACTTGACCAGTTTGCTAAAGGCTATGCCGATACAGCTATGGTGTCCTATACCCTCGGCCAGATCGCATCAGAGGCCGGAGCGGGCCAGCTTTACGCCAATATTCCCATCGTGCTGACCTCCGTCCACACTGATGGCTCGAAAACGGTCTTCGCCGGTTGTTATATCGCTCATCGAGTTAACGACGGCATTTCAAGTAATCCGGCGGATAGCCTGTGGCGTTTCCGTAGCGGCACGCTGGCGGCAGCTTCGGCTAATGCCCAGCCTGACCCGAAAAGCTGCAAACCCTGAATTGAGAAATTTGTTTCCACGAGGGTAGAATTTGCCTTTTATTGAAACGGTAAGATTTATTATGCTTTTGAAGGGAGAAGTTAACTTATGAGTACGGATACCATGACGAAACCGAAATCGAATACCATCACTACCAGAGATGGCGTTACGCTCTATTACAAGGACTGGGGGAAGGGACAGCCGGTGGTCTTCAGTCACGGCTGGCCGCTTAATTCCGATACCTGGGACGAGCAACTGTTCTTCATGGCCGCTAACGGCTACCGCGCTATTGCCCATGACCGACGCGGTCACGGACGATCCAGCCAACCCTGGGACGGCAACGATATGGATCATTATGCCGACGACCTGGCCGAGGTAATTGAAGCCCTTGATTTAAAAGACGTGATGCTGGTCGGTCACTCTACGGGGGGCGGCGAAGTAACTCGCTATATTGGTCGGCACGGCACTTCACGGGTTTCAAAGGCAGTGCTGGTGGATGCGATTCCTCCCCTGATGCTCAAGACCCCCGCCAATCCGGGCGGCCTGCCCCTCGAAGTGTTCGACGAATTCCGCCGCCGCATGGTTGAGGATCGCTCTCAGTTCTACAAAGACACCAGCATTCCCTTCTATGGCGCTAACCGGGAAGGTTCTAAGGTTTCGCAAGGTATTTTGGATCAGTGGTGGTGGTTGAGTATGCAAGCCGGTTTCGTTGGAGCTTATGATTGCATCAAGGTTTTTTCCGAGACAGATTTGACGGAAGACCTCAAAAAGTTCGACATTCCAACGCTCATCATTCACGGTGACGATGACCAAATCGTGCCGATAGCTGATTCAGCGATGCTCTCCTCGAAGCTCGTCAAGGGTGCCATTTTGAAGGTTTATCCAGGTGCGCCTCACGGTCTTACTGCTACCCATAGTGAACAGTTCAATGCCGATCTGCTGGCCTTTTTGAAATCCTAGCCCGTTTAGCGTATCGTCTAAGGTAGAGACCCTTCTAAGTCGGCATAGGTGTTTTATACCTCGAAATTGAAAGGTCTCTTTTATTAAACTGTGGTGCTGAAATGTTTTTAAATATTCCAAGACATTTCAGTTTCTGCCAATTTTCAAAAAAGGAGACAGCCTGATGACTATAGATACTACCCCAAGTTTTAGTCCGGCCCCATTGGTTGCACTAACCTCACAGCCGCCGGCGCGACTGATCGTGGATGAACCGCTTCCCGAACTATTGGCACTGGGTCGGGTGGTGGTCGTCCGTTACCGAACGGAGAACCTGCGGATCGTGCCAGTTTTTGGTTCGGCGGCACTGGCGGTTTCTCCCCGGATCGGACACTTGCACATCACCGTTGATGATGCGTCCTGGCATTGGGTAGATGCCAGTGGTGAACCGCTCATTATTACCGGGCTGCTTCCGGGGCCACACAAGCTTCTGGTCGAACTCGCCGATCCGACCCACCGGGTTATGGACAGCGCGACCCTTACTTTTGTAGTTCCAGTTCCACCCCAGGCTGCGCCCCAGCATTGATTTTCTTGATCTGATTTTATTGAACAGCCTGGGGGTGGGGTTGGTTGACGCAGATTAGGAATAGGGAATAGGAAGAAAAAACAAATGTTTGAGAATTTTGAACGGAAGGTGCTTGACACCAGTGGCGCAAGTATAAATCTGGTACAAGGGGGCAAAGGCTACCCGCTTTTGCTGCTCCACGGCTACCCGCAAACTCATGTGATGTGGCATAAAATAGCCCCTCACCTGGCCGAACATTTCAGGCTGGTTATTCCTGATTTGCGCGGCTATGGCGATAGCTCCAAACCCGAAGGTGGCCCCGACCATATCAATTATTCCAAACGAGCGATGGCCCTGGATCAGGTCGAGGTTATGGCCCAACTAGGGTACGATGAGTTTTACCTGGTCGGTCACGATCGGGGTGCGCGGGTCGGGCACCGCATGGCCCTGGATTATCCTGAAAAAGTAAAAAAATTAGCGGTGCTGGACATTGCTCCCACTTACAAAATGTACACGACCACCGATATGGAGTTTGCTACAGCCTACTACCATTGGTTTTTCTTAATCCAGCCCTATCCTCTCCCGGAACACCTGATTGGGGCCGATTATGAGTTTTATATGCGTAGTGAGTTAGGCCCTCGGAGTGCGGATTCCACCGTCTTTACCCCTGAAGCGATGGCTGAATACTTGCGTTGCTTTAGGCTTCCGGCCACTATTCACGCCATTTGTGAAGATTACCGGGCGGCAGCCAGCATAGACTTACGCCACGATGAAGCCGATATGACCCAGAAAGTGCAATGCCCGCTGTTGGCTTTATGGGGTAGCAAGGGGGTGGTAGCCCGCAAATATGATGTGCTGGCAACCTGGCGAGAACGGGCCGAAAAAGTAAGCGGCCAGCCCTTGCCATCCGGCCATCATTTAGCCGCAGAAGCTCCCGATCAAACTTTTGAGGCTTTGATGGCCTTTCTGAAATCCTAGAAATGTACAGAACTCAATAAAAAGGACGAGGTAAATAAAATGTTGTGGAATGTTACGGGTAACTGGTGGGCCGTCGGTTTACCAGGTTTGTGCGCCATTTTATTCGCAATAAGGGCCTAGTTTACACAAATCTAGTAACCAAAAAGATGAAGATAACCCCGGCATAGGTTAATAACAAAGCCTGCCTGGAAGGTCTGGGACTGTGGGCCTGGGGTAAAATGTCCGAACCGGCAATATAAAACAGAAAACCGGCAAAGAATCCCAGATAAAGTATTTGAAACTGCATTGGGAAATGAAAGGCAAAAGTTGAGAGAACCCCTGCAACCGGGGCCAACGCATCCAGCAGCAACAAAATAAGCGAGCGTTTGATCGAATTGTGATTTACCAGCATCAAGCCAGTAGTGTTCAACCCGTCGGCGAAATCATGAGAAATCACTGCAATTGCTACTATTAGCCCCAGTTTATTATCTACTTGAAAACCCAGGCCAATCCCTACCCCATCCATAAAACTATGTCCGCTTAAAGCCAGGGCCGAAAGTATGCCCACCTTCGGGTGTTTATGCTCGGCATAGTCTTTCTCATGGCAAGAATGAATCAACACAAGTTTTTCGAGAGTATGAAAAAGAAGAAAACCTATCGCCAGGGCGAGCATTGGCTCGATGGCTGCAAAATGGCCTTGTTCCACCAGTTCCATAATTTCTGGCAGAATCTCAAGGGCAGCGACCCCTAGCAGTACGCCACCTGTAAAACCCATCAAAAGAGGTATTCGGTCTTTGAAGCGCAGTGCAAACAAGCCGCCTAAAATAGTGGAAGTAAACGCAGCCAGTGCCACTAAAATTTGTTCCATCTTCGGTTACACTCCCTTTATTGCTTAATATTTACGGTTCGGAGGTTTATTTGTTGGTTCGCGCATGGCTGCCTCACAAAGCTGCTATAGGGTTCACCCCAATCTATGCTTCGAGCCGTTCCAGAAAATACTCCTTCCAGCTATCAGGTAGTGCCTCAACCTGGATTACCCGTTTTATTTCTGCCAGGTCACGCTTACGGCTACTAAAAAGGCTTACTATGTCAGAAACTTTAACTTCGTTTTTATCTTTATTAAGCAAGTGAATCTTGTCACCTGTCCCAATATCGCCTTCCTGTATAACCGCCAGGTAAAATCCGGTATAAGCCTGCTTCGCAAATCGTTTGATTATATCGTTTCGGCCAAACCGCAGTCCCAACTTGTAACAGGGCAAGCGCGGTTGAGTAACTACGAGTGCGGTTGTGCCAATCTGAAAATGGTCGCCAATGTTTACTGTATCATCCCGTAACCCGCTAACGGTCAGGTTTTCGCCAAACATACCCCACTTGAAGGTTATTTCAGGGTACTCATGTTGCCAAAAATCGTAATATTGGGCCGAGTAAACGTAAATTGCCTTATCTGGCCCGCCGTGAACTGATAGGTCAGCTTGCTGATCGCCCTCAAGGTTAAGCTTGTCTATCCTGATGCGCCCCTCTACCGGCTCCTTGAATATACCTGTAGAAACTAAACGGCCTTTCCATTCAACCGTGCAAGGTAGCCCAACATTCACCGAAAGAACTTCACCGATTATATCTGGTTGCATATTTTCCCCTGGTTTTATTGATACTAAATTTTTGATAGATTAGTTGAAAGTATAAAAGGTTATTGTGAAAAAAGCACTATCCCTCAGTTCTCACTTCACCTTCCATCACACCTGCCATCCATTATAAGCAGCGCAGAGTACGTTTAGGCGAATTATGCCCAGGTAAATGACCTGCCAAGAAATCTTGCTATGGAGGCATTTGTAGAAGTCCACTGGGAACTGAGGTGGCAGGTGAAATGTAAGCCAATGTCAGCTGACTTGTTACTTCCAATTTTCTATACTTTTTATAGCAACACGGCGATACCAAATTGCCAGTTAGCAAACGTTTTGCGGGAAGTATGTCAAATGCCAGAAGAACCAACTACTCCATCAAGTGATTGGCGTGAAGACCGACGACTACGGGCCTGGAAACTCCATCAGCAAGGCTGGTCGCAGCGTCAGATTGCCGAGGAAGTTGGGGTCACTCAGGGGGCGGTTAGCCAGTGGCTTGCCCGCGCCCGCCAGAGTGGGGGCGTGGAAAGCTTGCGTCGTCACCCTGCACCTGGTCGCAGCCCTGCTCTCAGTGCGGAGCAACTCGGTCAGCTTCCGGCGTTGCTGGCACCTGGGGCTGAAGCTTTTGGCTTCCAGGACAATCATTGGACTACCCGGCGGATTGCCGTTGTTTTGAAGGAGGTTTTTGGCGTGTCATATCATCCGGCTCACGTCAGCCGCCTGTTACGCAAACATTACCCCGGCTGGCGCAGCGAATGAGCAGGAAACTTGAGACGACCTAAAGTTAATTTATTGGCTAATAAAAATGTGAAGGGAGAATGACTATGCTTTTAGATAATCGTGCCTGAGTGTTTTGCCACCAAAGTCCAGGCGGCGGCCTGGCAAGAATTACCCTCCTGGTTTCTGGTTTCAAAAAATGATAGGTCAATCAATCCCGATTTAGAACGCTTCATGGCAAAACGGAGCGGGGCACCTACCATTGAGGTAGATTCCAGCCACGTTTCACCCGTCTCCCACCCTCGCCAGGTGGCAGGTTTGATTGAGGCCGCCATTAAGCATTACAAAAAGGCGTAGTCACAAGGTAGCTGCGAACTTGTTATCTGGAATACGGGTCTGGGGTCTCTCCAGCCATCGCCCCTGATGCACCTGTCTAAATCATGGGGTGTTTTCTTCCAGAAGTTGGGCAGCAAGAAGGACGCTTGATAAGAAGTAAGGACAAACAATAGATGGGAACCGAAATGCCGACTTGGGTAGAAGGAATTGTGACCAGACCTAGCCCTTTTTCAGCAGGGGAAACCACAAAACGTCTGAGAGATACCTTGCAAAGTCACAATCTTACTATTTTTGCCCAGATTGACCACAGTGACGAAGCCGAGCGGGTGGGTCTCAAGATGCAAGAAGCGCATGTCCTGATTTTTGGCAATCCAAAGGCGGGTACGCCCCTGATGGTGGCTTCCCCGTTGCTTGCGCTCGATTTGCCCTTTAAAGTGCTGGTCTGGCAGGGTGAGGATGGGCGGGTTTGGGTTAGTTCTACCAGTAGTAGCTACCTTAAAGACCGTTATGCGATACCCGAAAACCTAATCGGCAACATTGCTGGCACTGATAACTTAATTAAGCAGACGCTGCAAGTGGCTCGCCCTTCGTAAGTATAGATATTAAGGCTTAAAGGGCGATTACCTGAAAGAAGGGAAAGAAAATCATGATCCAAAAACATGCATCTTTAATCAGTGAACTTGATTTGAAAGGGCTTCGCTCACACCTTGAAGGTGAGGCTTTTGTGCCAGGTGATGCCGGATATGAGCAAGCCCGTCTGACCTGGGAAACCCCGTTTCGGCAACAACCTGCGATGGTCGTATTACCAGCTACTACCGCCGATGTCGTTGCCGCAGTTCGGTTCGCCCGCCAACAGCATTTACCTATTGGAATACAGGGCGGTGGTCATGGACATCCTTTCCAGGCGGAGGCTCTGCAAAGAGATCAGGCGATGTTACTAAATTTTGGCCGCATGAAAAGCATGCAGCTAGACCCACAACAAGCCACCGCCCGTGTCGAGCCGGGTGTATTGTGGTCAGAAGTGATTTCACTCGCCAGTGAACATGGCTTGGCTCCCCTCAGTGGGTTTGCATCAGGTGTAGGAGTAACCGGCTACTTGCTTGGCGGCGGATTTGGCTGGCTGGTGCGCCAGTATGGTCTGGGAGCCGGGAGTATCCGTTCACTGGAAATGGTAACAGCCGAGGGCTACGTCTTACAGGTCAGCCAGAATAATCACTCCGACCTCTTCTGGGGATTGCGGGGTGGCGGCGGTAATTTCGGTATTGTGACTTCGGTTGAATTTGCCTTATACCCGGTCAAAGAAGTATTTGGCGGTCAGGTGATTTATCCAATTGAAGAAAGCTGGAAAGTTTTCCCGGCCTATCTGGAGTGGCTTAAAACTGTGCCTGAAACGCTCACCTCTACCTTTCGCACCTTGCAATTTCCGCTAGTCCCCGAAGTTCCGCCAGCATTGCAGGGAAAAACAGTAGCGATGGTGTTAGGCTGTTACAATGGGTCAGAGGCCGATGGTGTTAAGCTCTTTCAACCAATGCGGACTCTCGCAACACCGCTACTCGATACTTTTACCCGGCTACCTTATTCACAAATTGCTACCATCTCGAATGACCCGGACGCTGCACCTCCCTTGCAATTCTACAATTCGCATACTGTCCTGCGAGATTTCAGTCCCGCTAAAGTCAAGCTGTTTCTGGAAATAATCACCAACCCTGGGTCTGGTCTATTTGAGGTCGAGCTACGCCATCTGGGGGGAGTTCTGGCGCGTATTCCCGAAGACGAAATGGCAGCCAGCCTCAGCGACGTAATTTTTTCGCTGTACGCGCTGGCAGCGGCTCCCACCGCCGAGTTACTTGGGAAGGGGCGGCAATCAGTCGCAAAAATGATGCAAGCAATTCCCTCCAATGCCAGTGTCACTGTACTTTTCAACGCTCTGGCCTTCAACGATATTGGCCCTGAGCGCACCCGCGAGGCTTTTACACCCAACAACTATCGGCGGTTGGTGGCCTTAAAGAACCGCTACGACCCTTACAATGTTTTTCACTTCAACAATAATATCTTGCCTTAGTCCTAAAACAGGTCGGCTAAGGCTCAGTTCCAACAAATTTTGGTGTCCAAGAAAATCTTTTACACTTAAATTAGATTAGACAGTATGCAACTAATTTGAAAGCAAGGGAGGTCTATAAAACGCATGATTACTCTTCGTAAGGCTAAGGAACGGGGCCATTTCAACTATGGCTGGCTTAATACCTACCACACTTTCTCTTTTGCCCGTTATTACAATCCCAAATATCTGGGTTATAGCGATTTACTTGTGATAAACGAAGACCGGGTTAAACCAGGGCAAGGATTTCCAACTCACCCTCATAAAGATATGGAAATAATCAGTTATGTGTTGGAAGGTGCTTTGGAACATAAGGACAGTCTGGGCAACGGTTCGGTAATTGTACCAGGCGAGGTGCAGCGCATGAGTGCTGGACGAGGAGTTACTCATAGCGAGTATAACCATTCCAAAACCGAATTGGTGCATTTCCTTCAAATCTGGCTTGTCCCAAACGTCGAGGGAATTGAACCAGGCTATGAGCAGAAGACTTATTCGGACGCGGAAAAACTGGGCCGCTTACGGTTGGTAGCCTCCCCGGATGGCAGCCAAGGGTCGGTTACGATTTATCAAGATGCTCGTCTATTTGCCACTCTGCTCGAAACCGGGCAAGCCGTTACTTATCAGTTAGCCGTCGGAAGGCACGCCTGGGTTCACGTGGCAAGGGGCAGTATTATCCTTAACGGTCAACCGCTTGAAGAAAGCGATGGAGCCGCAATTGAGGATGAAACTACTGTGCAAATCGTAGGTAACAGCCCGGTTGGGGGGCGGGCAGATGTCTTGCTATTTGACCTGGTGTAATTCGAGGACGAAATAAACCGGGGGGAGTAATTGAAACGACGAGTTTATTGAGACTATTAAAGACGGGGCGGGCCTAAAGTAAGGGCGGTAGGGGTGCGGCTTGCCGCACCCGGTGGAGTGGGAAGGGCGCAGCCAGCAATGGTATGCTTCCAAAAACCAGACCACAAAAAGCAGCGGCGAAATGAGGTAAAATAGCCCCAGTAAATGGAATGGAAAGAGGAAGCAAAAATGAAGGGTCGCGTTTTTATGCCAGAAGAGAATGTCAATACTCTGGTGTAAACGAGTATGTCAGTATTTATGAATAGATCGAAAATCTGCCCTCGAAACGGATGGCTAACTGGTTAAGAACATTGGCCCAGTTAGGCACCGGCATGGTCCATTTCTGGGTAAGGTCCCGGTCGGCCAAAAACCTTATCTTTTTGACTGCATCCGCTGTCGGAAACGAAGACTTTGTCTTTATGACCTTTTGAATTTGGCGATGGTACCCTTCCACCGAGTTAGTGGTGTAGATCAGCCGCCGGATTTCCTGGGGGAAATCGAAGAAGGTCGCCAGATCTTCCTAATTGTTCTCCCAGCATTTGACCGCCATCGGCTAGTGTTTGTTCCACTTCTCGGCTACCCCCAGTAAGGCCAGTTCGCCAGCCTCCCGGTTGATGGCCGTGTAGACCGTTTTGAGGTCTGCGGCGAACTCTTTGCGCTCGCGCCAGCTCACATACTTCAAGGAATTTCTGATCTGGTGAATGATGCAACGCTGGATCAGGACCCGAGAAAATATCGCGTGGATCGCTTCCTTGAAACCACTCAGACCGTCGATACAGGCGATAAAGATGTCCTTGACCCCGCGTGCCTGTAAATCCTTAACCACCGAGAGCCAGAAATTGGGGGTTTTTGCATACCCCCCCGGTTTGGTGTACTGCCACAAACCAGTTAATTGTGTGTCTCAAAAGATTTTAGATGTTATGATAAAGGCATTATGAGACAAGTTTTGAGACTGGTCAAGGATAAGGTCTCAAAAAGTATAGTTTTTGAGACTGAGCGGCTAGGCTGAGGTATGAGAAGGGATGACCCGTCCAGATGTCATTACACCACCAAAGCGACTACATATTCACGGCGATGCGGAAATCGAGGCTATCTACCTCGAAACCTTAGCGCAGTAACCCTATCCTATCGATTGTGAATGAGGGAGAGGCATAATTGAAGCCGCGTACACCGTTTCGGGGGGTTATGCAAAAACCCCCTTAATCGTACTCAATGACCATTATTGACCGATAGTATATAATTATGACAAAGTGTATTTGTGTATTGGTACATTGATAGTTTCGCGTTGTATCAACAAACTTGTGACTAGCCGGTTCTAATTGATTAGAAATCGTTCTTAAGCACGCCAAAACCAAAAATTGTCAATTTAATAAACGCTCGGCTGCTCAACTCCACCAATAATAGTGGATAGCCTCAGCCTGGTTAAGTGACGAGTTCTTCTTTTACTTCGAGGCACGCTTAACAGGACATCTTCTGCATAGATACTGGCAGAAAGTATAAGTAGCTATGAACCCAATTTCCTTACAACCCATCATCGAACTCGAAGACAAATTGCCCGGTTCCTTTTCTTCATCTATATCACCCTACCTTCTGGAGCAAGCTCTTGGTGCGGCCACCAATGGTATTGTTCTTACCGATTGTACCCAGCCGGATAATCCCATAATCTATGTTAATCCCGGCTTTGAACGAATGACTGGCTACCTTGCTGGAGAAGTGTTGGGCCGTAACTGCCGTTTTTTACAGGGTGCAGATACTAACCAGCCTGGACTGGCCGAGTTGAGAGAGGCAGTTGCTGCTGGGCGTTCGGCCACACTGGTTTTACGCAACTATCGCAAAGATGGCACTTCCTTCTATAACGAATTATTTATTTCTCCGGTCTATGACCCACAAAACCGTCTGAGCCATTATGTCGGCATTCAGACCGATATAACCGCCCGCAAAGAAGCCGAGAGCCAATTGATACGCAACGAGCAAAAGTTTAGAGCACTTATTGAAAACAGTGCCGAGATGATTACTATGACTGGGTCCAGAGGCGAGGTGCTGTACCAGAGTCCCTCGATAGACGCTATTTTGGGCTACACCGAAGAAGAATTGGGTGGAAAGAACAGCTTTGATTTTGTCCATCCTGACGACTTACCTCACTTAATAAGCCAGCAGAGAAGGCTGTTAGCCGAGCCAGGGTTGCGCCATCAGAACGAGTTCCGCTTCCGGCATCAGGACGGCACCTGGCATTACATGGAAACTGATGCCCGAAACCTGCTACATGTACCGGGCATCGAGGCGATTATTGTAAACGGACACGATGTAACGGCTCGTAAACAGATCGAACTGGCCCTGCGCCGGAGTGAGGAAATACTAAACTTTGCCCTGGAGGCTGCCAGGGTCGGTACCTGGGACTACGAAGTACGCACAGGCCGAATTGAATGGTCGGCCCAGGTAGAGGGACTGTTGGGTTTTAAGCCAGGTAACTTTGACCAAACCTACCGCATGCTCAAAAAAAGAATCTGGCCTGCTGACCGGAGAATTCTGGTACAAGCGTTCAAGAAAGCACCAGAGGACGGCCTGGATTACCACCTGGAATTTCGGCTGGTAAACTCGGATAGCCAGGCGAGTTGGTTGGAATGGCGGGGCCGGTCTTACTATGACCGGCAGACCCAGTCCTTTCGGATTAGTGGAGTGCTGCAGGATATTACCTCGCGCAAACAAACCGAAGCGGCTTTGCATGAGAGCGAGGCCCAACTGCGACAATCTCACAAGATGGAGGCAGTCGGGCAACTTGCGGGGGGAGTAGCCCACGATTTCAACAACCTGCTTACCGCCATTATGGGCTACAGCGAAATAATTCTGTCCGAGCTGAATGAACAAGACCCGCTGTATGAGGATGTCGGTGAAATACTAGGGGCAGCGCAACGGGCTTCTAATCTTACCCAGCAATTGCTGGCTTTCAGCCGGCGGCAGGTTTTACAGCCTGGTTTGCTCGATCTTAATGAGGTAGTCAGCGAGATGAACCGGATGCTCCGGCGACTTATCGGTGAAAACATCGAGCTAGTGACCTTCCTGGGTGGGAAATTAGCTCCGGTGCTGGCAGACCGAGGCCAATTAGAACAAGTTATTGTAAACCTGGCGGTTAATGCGCGGGACGCTATGCCGGGCGGCGGGACGCTTAAATTTGAGACCTGTAATAACGAGTTGACGGACGATTACATCCGTAATCATTCCGACCTTGCAGCGGGTAGTTACGTGCAGTTGACGGTGAGCGATACCGGACACGGCATGAGTGAGACGGTGCGCTCACGGCTGTTCGAGCCGTTTTTTACCACCAAGGAGCGAGGTCGCGGCACCGGTCTGGGCCTTTCGATGGTATACGGTATTATAAAGCAGAGCGGCGGCAACATCGAGGTGTATAGCGAGGAAGGACACGGCGCGACCTTCAATATTTATCTACCAGTGGCGGCGAATGGCACTGTAGAAAGCCGGGTGTTTGGTAGGAAGGAAAACGTTCTACACAAACCAGGCCCGGTCTGCGAAACGGTGATGCTGGTAGAAGATGAGGATGGGGTACGTCATCTGGCCGTGCGGATTTTAGAGCAGCACGGCTACCATGTGATTGCAGCCTGTCACGGCGGCGAGGCACTGCTTTTGTGCGAACGCTATGAGGGTAAGATTGACCTTTTGATTACCGATATGGTAATGCCACAATTGGGTGGAAAGGAGCTACGGCAGCAGCTGGCTCCTTTGCAACCGGACATGGAGGTGCTGTACATATCTGGATACACCGACGAGTTAGTGTTAGAACAAAGCACGTTAACTCAGTCGGAGATGCTACATAATTTTCTGCACAAGCCATTCAGCCCACAAAGCCTGATTGGTAAGGTTTGCGAAATACTGGATCGGAAAAGCTGAGACTATTAACTTCAGTTTCTCCCGGCCATTGGAGTTTTTCCTGGACAGGTTTTGCCTTATTTTGTCTCCAGGCAATGTTCTTGTTAGGAAGGTTCTAAGCTACCGGAGTTAACAAACGATTCTCCTCATATCTGGGCTGTTTTTTGACAAGGCCGATACTGAGTTTATTGTGGGTAAGTTTACTTTGTCCGGGTCTAAAGCTCTGGTTTAGCAAGTGAGCGGGATTGTCTCGCACAGACTCGTCCGCTCCCGCCGCTACTAACTGAGCAGTCACATATTCCAGCACTACCGATTGTACTGTAAAACTTCCCGGCTTTTCCCCACGCTCAATTAATGAGCGACGGTGCAAAGATTCCACCGCTTCCAACAACCGGACTCGTGGGGTGGGTCTGCCCACTACCGTCAGCAGTTCATCTAAAGTGGCCGGTTCACTTATGCTCGCCAACCGCCCCAACACGGTTTGTTCCAGGGGAGAAAGCCGGGCAAATTGCTGGTCAAATAATTCTCTCACTTCCCCAAAGATAATCTCCCCTTGCTCCAAAAATGGTGCAATCTCCCCATCGAAAAGGTTTACAATGGTCTGGGCAACCATTTTCAAGGCCAAAGGATTGCCCGCGAAGACTGCGCTCAACTGCATTCGTTGTGAGGAAGTACCACCCACATCTTTGGCTATTAACAACTGTTCACACGCACCGCTATCCAGTTGAGTAAGGCGCTGGACGCGCACGGGTGACAAACTGCCTTCCATTGGAGCGAGATCAACCAGCTTCTCCCGGCTGGTCAGAAGTAAACAACTCTGATGACTGGTTTCGGCTATTCTCCGCAACACCCGCCCGTAACTCTCGTAGCCCCTCTGTAGATAGCCAGTATCCTGACCTTCCTGTAACAAAGTTTCCAAATTATCCAACACCACTAAAACTCGGCGGCTTCGCAATTGTTCGAGCAGCAGGCTAAGTTGTTGCTCGAAACTAAAAGACCTTTCACTAAGCACTTCTGGTGCGAGTATCTGGAGGCACCCATTGAGCAGAGTTTCACAGTCGGGGGCATCTCGCACAGAACGCCAGATTACTACCTCGAAACGCTCGGCCACCTGGTGCATAAAACTGACTGCCAGAGCCGATTTGCCAATACCGCCTAAACCCAGCAAACTGACCACCCGACATTGTTCCTCGACTATCCACTTTTTTAACTCGCTAAATTCCGCTTCACGTCCGTAAAAAGTGGGGACGCTGGGAGCCTCTCCCCAATCTAGCTTCGGCCCTTCCTTTACCTTTACCATCACAGGGGAAGAAACAGCCACAGGAACAGTCGTCTGATTTAGCGGTGGAATTCTAGCATTCGATACCAATTCGGTGAGCGTAGCTTCATCCAGCTGCGTTTTTTGGCGAGTGGCTCGCCAGAGCGAGCGAATTTCTTCGGCTTCACGTCCGGCTTCAAAAGCCTGATGCTTAATGGCAAAGGCGATAAACTGCTTAAGATTAGCGGCTTTAGGATACTTGTTACCTGCCTCCCAATCTCCCACTGCCCGTCGAGAGACCCCCAGGTATTCGGCCAGGCTGGACTGGGTCAAATTGATAACAGTACGCAGGCTTAACATAGTTTGCCCAAAGGCAAAATCAGGCTCATTATACGAAAATTCTCTCACGAAATTACTCCTTGCTACCCGATACTCTAAAATGCGGCGGTGGGAAGTAAGTTAAAACTAAAGCTTGCTAATCTAAGGTTGCCCCGGTCTTTTAGATAGTTATTTGGCCTTAAGTTGGGCCGGGTCAAAATTTGGCAGCACCAGCTTTTGGATCGTGCCGGACGAAATATCTCTGGCAAGAGCCTTGTTATAACGCGCTGTTAGATCACTCAGCAGCTTATCCAGGTCAGGGCTGAGACCAAAAACATAGTCGGCAAACATCACACTGAAATCTTTACCTTCGATCTTGCTAACCGTCGGCGGAATCGGCCAGACAGCATCCGCGTTTTTGAAATCGGGCAAAAAATAGCTGCTGCCGACCTCGGTAGGTGCTTTGGCAATCTTGGACAGACCCGGTAGCACCAGATTGCCATAGCCCTGCTCCTGGTACTTGATTAGAAATTCGGGTCGGTAGAACCACTGCATCACCTTCCAGGCGGCCGCTTTGTTCTTACTCCGGCCATTCATTGCCAACCAGTCGGTACGGCCCAGCAAGCTACCGCTTTTGGTCGGGCTATCCACAGTTGGGACAGGCGCGGCAGCCCACTCAATTTTGGGTTTAAACTGGTTGATATACACCCCTACTTCTGCCGAAACCGACATATACATCCCGATTTTGCCATCGGCAAACTGACTTCGCAACGGGTCAATGTCCAACGAGCGATAACTGGGGAACATACTGCCATCCGTTACAATCTGCCGGAAGGCTTGCAAAATTGGCTTGTCTACCGCAAAGTCATACTGGCCGGTTTTATAATCGTAATCACGAAAGCCACTACGAGTAGCTACTGGGGATAGCGTTCGGTTCCAGGCATTGGAGGGGGTTTTCAGATTGATCGCGAAACCGTAAGCACCATCGGCTTTACCGACCTCGGTCAGCTTTTTGGCATCCTCCACTAACTCGCTCAACGTAACGGGTGGAGCGGTCAGGCCGGCCTTTTTGAACAAATCTTTGTTGTAAAGCAACCGGAAAGTCGAGGCAAAGGTCGGCAAGCTGTATAATTTACCGTTGAACACGGTCATCCCCTCGGCAAAATTGACCTGACCGATTTGGTCTTTAATATCCTGAGTCACATAGTTATCCAGAGGTTCCACGTAACCAGTTTTGACCAGACTTGGCATATTTTCAAGTGAGCGGCTGATAAAAATGTCTGGCCCCTGGTTAGATTGCCAGGCCAATTGCAGCAAATTTGGATAATCGTCGGTAAAAACCTGATAGTCAATTTCCACCTTATCGGCGTTCTCCCGGTTGAATTGCTCAACCTGGGCTTTCATCAAAGGCTGGTCGTGGCGTTGGTTTGACCAGAAAACCACTTTAGTTTTGGAGCTTCCCCCATTACTAATGGCAGTTGTATTTGCGGAAGTCATACTGCCGTTAGCCGCAGTCGTAACGTTAGTTATTGAGGCAGCTGGCGGCTGAGTAGGATTGGCATTATCGCCGCAGGCAGTCATCACCAAAGTCAGACCTACTAACAAAAAGCTAAAAATCCGTAGCCGATTTAGAGATAAAGAAATTAACCTCATCACCTTTGCTCCTCTTTAACTTAAAAGGGTAAGAAGCTAATTTGATTGGCCTCATCCCCAATTTTGATTAGGAAAGTTTGTTAGCTTAAGGATAACTCAATTAACGAATAATGTTAATGGGGGATTTTTGTTCAATAGGGAGACTATCTTGGGCAGTCGGTTCGGCCTGGCCGGGTACCCGAATTTCAAGACAGGTTCGTTCGTAGGGCCGGCTCGCCATTTCTAGCCGGTAGGCCGGGCCATAATGTAATTGCAAGCGAGCGTGGACATTGCGGAGAGCGTACCCATGTTCACCTTCGGGACCAGTTTCCGACCCGATTTCACTATGGGCTAGTTTTTCGCGAAGTTCGGCTATGTCAAAGCCACCCCCATTGTCACAAACACTCAGGCAAAGCTGGCTGGTAGTGCTGTCGAAGCAAGCAGCAATCTCAATCTGGCCTCGCGCCGAACGACCTTCTTTTCCCTGGAGAGCGGCAAAACCGTGCAGCAGCGAATTTTCGACCAGGGGTTGTAAGATTAGCTTGACAACCTTTAGCTCGGCTACGCCCGGCTCGACCTTGATAGAATAAGTGAAGGTGTCGCCATAACACAACTGCTGAATTTCGAGGTAATTGCGAACGTGTTCAAGTTCTTTGGCTACCGTAGTAATCTCATAGCCCGAATTGAGACCAAGCCGGAACAAATTTGAAAGCGACACCGCCATCTCAGAAACTGCCTCGGTCTCCTTCATCATCGCTTTCCAATAAATCGAATCGAGCGTATTATAGAGAAAATGGGGGTTAATCTGGGCCTGTAAAGCCCGCAATTCCGCCAGGCGTTTGGCACTTTGCTCGGTTTTTACCTGAGCCAGCAATTGTTGGATTTGTTCAATCATCGAATTAAAGCTTTGACCCAAATCACCAATTTCGTTTTTAGCGGACGAGTTAAAGGGGGTGGCAAAATCACCGACCTCCGCCCGGCGCATCAAGTTTTGTAGAACTCCTATCGGGCGGGTAATGGTAGCCGCCAGCCAGGAAGATAGTACCAGGGAAAGCAGCAAACAGATAAAGCCAACCAGCATCGTGAAGCGTTGAATATCGCCCAGCCCGGCCAGTAGCTCGGATTTTAGTTGCAAGCTGACTATTTTCCAATCGTTGATGCCCAGATCAGCGTAGTTGATGTAAAGCACCTGATCTCCCTGACCATACTCAAAATTCTTTGGCAACTGACGCTCACTATTTAGTCGGGCTTGAAAATCGGGTGAGTGCAAAAGGTTTTGATAGCGCGACTCAGACCAGCTAAAAGGTTGACCCTGAGTGGTGGCGATATAAATCATACTCTGACGTGAAAGATTAAGGCTTTGCAAATAGGCCAGAATAGCACTCTCATCCAGGTTGATAAGCAAAAAATTGCGGTCATCGCTCGAAACGACCTGATTAAACAAATTAAACGGTACGACCAGGGGAATAACTCGTTTGCCACTGCCAAAAACTTCGTCGAGGCGGGGCGTGAGAAAGCGATCCTCGGTTTTGATCTGCTCGGCTTCCTGATAAGTACGAGTGTGTATAAAGTCTGGGTTTGGTTGAACCAGAAAATCGTAATACTGATAGGTCGGGTGATAGATATAAGCACTCAGAATGAGTGGCTCACGCAAGCGCACAGAGGCTAAACCGGGTTGAAGTAACGAGGAAATGCGAGCGTGGTCACTATTTGTCAAATTACCCTCGTCGCTGATCGCCTCGATAATAGGGTCGCGGCTGCTGGTTTCCAGGTTTATAACCTGGGACAACACGTTGCGAAGCCGGTCATTCAAATTGATGGCAGCCTGATTCACGGTATTGCTGGCCTCGTGATAAGCCTGGTTCTGGACAAGTTCGCTGGCCCGACTGTACGAAAAAAAAGCCATCAATCCGGTGGAGCTAACTGCGATCAATAAACATACCGCGATCATGCGGGTACGCAGTGTCCGATTATTGATTACAGCGGCTAACCTTTTCACGATTGTCTCCGACCAAGCCAGAAACGCTCACGATATTCGCTGGGGGTGCAGCCAAACTTGCGCCGGAAAAGCTCGCTAAAATAACGCCGATCATTGTAGCCAAGCACCTGCGCAACCGTGGCTATTTTGCTGTCGGGGTCGCAGACCAGTTCCGCTGCCCGCTCCATTTTTAGCCGACTGATATATTCTACCACTGTTTCGCCGGTGGCCTTCTTAAACAGATTCGCCAGATAGCTTGGGGTAAAATGGAGTTGTTCGGCTACATCGTCCAGCGAGATTTCGCGGTGCAAATTGGCCTGGATAAAATCAGTCGCTCGCTCTACCGCACTTTTGTTTTTGGTCTGGCGTTGCGCCACGATCTGATCGGCCTGCTCAGTGATGAGAACACTCAACCGGGCTTCCAACTCGGCCCGGTGGCGGCTTTCCTCGGTTGGCAAGCCATAAATAGGAGCCAGTGGGTTTTCAAGACCTTGCTCGCTCAACACTCGACCACATTCTGCCAGCAAGCGCAGGCCAATAGCGCGGGCCTCGGTCTGGTCGAGTAGCCCACTCGCGCTGGCCTCCCGATAAAATTTTTTGACCAAACCTGGTATTACCGCGCCTAGTCCAACCCGCAGACACTGGCTTATTTCACGTTCCACCGCAACTGGATAAGTTAGGGCTGAACGAGCTAATTGTTCTGAACTTATAAGCAACTCAGTTACTTCCGCCTGGTTGAATTCGACTAATTCCAGACTGTCCAAAAGCGCGGCATAAAGTTGGGGGAGTTCGCCGGGGTGGTTGACTGGCCGGCTTAGAATTAAATGACTACCAGGCCGGCGTGGTTGCTCCCAGCTTTCGGTGAGCCTGATAGCTTCTGCTTCGTCGGTTACAGTCAAGCCGTAACGGTCTTTTTCTACCATCAATCGCTCTGGCGCATTAGTCTGCTGCCAGAACTGCTCTACAGGTACGATTAAATCGGTTGGTGTGAATAACATCAGTCGTAGGTCTGACGACCACCTGACCAGCCCCAACCGATTTAAGAGCGTCTCGGCTTCAGCTTCACACAGGGTCGCCCAACGTTCCGGCTGCTCGATAAACCCATCAACCTCGCGCTGCCATTCGCTTTTCTGAGTGTTCCGGCGAAGGGTCAGTAATTCCTGGGCCGCATTTTCTTCGGCTTTTAGTACGGCCCTGGCCCGCTCGACGGCGGCTACAATCTGTTCAATCTTTACCGGCTTGAGTAAATAATCCATAACTCCCAGCCGCAAGGCTTGCCGGGCGTAATCAAACTGGTCGTAGCCGCTCAATATGATAATTTTTAGATGAGGGAGAATTTTATGAGCTTGTTCAGTGAAGGCCAAACCATCCAGTAAGGGCATGGCTATATCGGTCAGGGCTATATCGGGCCGGGTCTTCTCAATCAGTTTCAAAGCTTCCAAACCATTCGAGGCATCCCCAACTACCTCGATCCCTCGTTCAACCCAATTGCCAAACCGCCGAATACCTTCGATCACATTAGGTTTATCATCTATAATTACTAATTTGTACATGCTGATGTAGTCTTTCAACTCGTAAAAGTCAGGTTACGAGCGACCCTCAAGCTCAGGAAATCACCCAACCGCCCAGGCTTATAAGCCCATATTCAGGTGCATTATTATTTAGCTTCATTCGTAGAATATCACCCAAGTCCTCAATTATCAAATCTGTTAAATTTATCCCCTCCCACCGATTTTTCAATTTCTTTTTGTAAAAAGTAGTTCAAGGCCGTTCTGAGGACTACAATTGCGGCTAACTGGCCTATTTCAGTCCAACTAGGCGTAATTGCAGTACGCAAAATGTCGGCGGCCAGTTCAAATTCGAGGGCCAGGGTTAGCCAGCGTCCCAGGCGCAAGCGAATAAAATCTTTGGTTTCTTCGGGGGAATTTCGCTCAAAGAAAAAAAGCCCAATGGTTTTAATAATACCTTCGGTTGCTCCGAAAGCAATCACTAACCCGGCAGCCACTTCGACTGCTGAGGCCAGATAAAAAGTCAATTGTTTAAATAATTCTTCCATTCTGAAGTATCCACATTTAACCTGAAGTAACCAATTGCAAAGACATTGGTGGCAGAGGCGACCCACGTAGCTCGCCCCTGAACAGTTTGCACAATCTTCTAATGCGGACTTCCTAGATACGGAAAGGTCACGAGCAGGTCGGTATGGGGGCCAACCCCATCGCTGACCGGGGTGTTCTTCACCAGACTCAAGACAATATTTACAATATCATCGGTCAAATTTCGACCATTAGGGAAACCATCTGAACTTGAGTAATCATAGCGCAATACGTCGGGTAGCAATTGCTCCACTAACGCCTGGGATTCGGGCCTGGCCCGCCCGGACTCCTCTAGTAGAGCTACAAACTTGCCAGCGAACAGAGCGGCTTGCTGCGGAGGCAGCGTCCGGTTAAAGAGGTTTTTGTCCCCCTCTTTGGTGAAAATGATATTGGTAAGAGGGCGACCCATCTGGTCAATCTGCACCAGGTGGGCCTCAGCTTTTAAAGTTGTAGCCGATTGATCAGCTTTCTCGTAGCCATTGTGACCTTCAGGAACTAATACTCGGCCCCAGACTGCCACCTGCGAGTTAGTACCCAGAGCTTGATTTGGCACTTCCAGCACCATGCTGAAGACGTTTTTGTCAATAAAAAGGTCAGTGCCGGTAAATTTGCCACCATCTAAAAATCCTTGCAAGTCAAAGAAGAACGGGTCACTTCGCATCCCGGCATAGAACTGATAATCCTGGTTTGCAACCGATTGCACCTCATGACCAAAACAGACCGGGATATTTTCAAATAATACTTCGCCAGAAGGTTTCATTTCTGCGGCCTGCTTACCAGTGGCCTTGAACACGGTAACACTTTGATGCCCCTGGTCGAAAGGCGAGAACTGGAACCGAAAAGTAATTTCCTCGACGGCATCCCTATTAGTATCTACCTTTATCTCATAAAGGGCTTGAGGGTCAAACTGGTCGGCCAGAGTAGGGGCCATAGGGTTCACATTGAGAATTAGTAACGACTTACCGGGTTCACCCGGTTTTTGGAACGCAAAGATGTCCGTAATATCAATCTTGGCGTTCAGGTTAGGGGATTTAAAGCCCGGCGCATCCAAATGATCTGCCATAATTTGTGCCTCCTTGTTAATTAGTCTCGACCAGACCTTTGCCAATCGAGAGTAGTTTATGGTTGCCTTGTGAGCAACTTGTTCAACTATTTGAGTTTAGACCGGAAGCTGAGAATTATCATTACTCCAAAGAAGTAGGTTAAGCCTGACAACTTATTATTACTACTTTAGAGTAAGCCGATAGCCAATTAAGGATTAATCAATAATTCACCAGTTCACCTCACCTTCATTAACAATGTGAATTGTGATGCGAAGTGAGATGGGAACTAATGTCGGCTGACTAACTACGCCTTGCTACTTATACTGCTATATGTAACTCATCGCTAAATTAATTGCTACTTAGCAAAAAGTTAGAGGCAGGATTTAAGTTGAAAATAGTAGAGAAGGGAGACCCAACAATGCTTTTCGAGAAACAACCAGTATCCTCGAAAGAGGAAGAAAATATTCAACCGGTTACTACTTCATTAAATCGTCGCACAATGATTAAGCGACTTGGGATAGCGGCTGCCACTGGTACATTGGCCCTATCCATTTCTCCAGCTTTGGTGTTAGCTGATAATGATAATCGTTCGGATGATACCTCGCCCAGGCGCAAACCTTCCGGGTTTAATGTCTTGTTGGTACATGGAGCTTTTGCCGATGCCTCTAGTTGGAACCAGGTCATCAGTCTGCTGCAAAAAGAAGGTCACAATGTTCTGGCCGTACAACTACCCTTGACCTCGCTTGCGGATGACGTAGCGGTTACTCAGCAAGCTCTGGCCTCAGCCACTCTCACTGGCCCAACCGTTTTGGCGGGACATTCTTACGGCGGAGCAGTGATAACGGGTGCGGCTACCGGTGCCGCCAATGCTATCGGCCTGGTTTATGCTTCGGCCTTTGCCCCGGCGGAAGGTGAAAGCTTGCTGGATGTGAGTGCTAACGCTGCCCCACCCCAAGCGATTAGCCATACTATTCCATCTTATCGCAATGGCTTCGCCTGGATTGACCCGGCCTACTACCCGCAAGCCTTTGCCGCCGATGTAGACCCGGCGCAAGCCCGCGTTATGGCGGTTACTCAAAAACCGATTGCTTTTAAATGCTTTGTCGAAAAATCAGGGCCAGCCGCCTGGCAAAAGTTGCCCTCCTGGTATCTGGTTTCCAAACAGGATAAGGAGATTAACCCGGATTTGGAACGGTTTATGGCGAACCGAATTGGGGCTACTACTATCGAGCTAAATTCAAGTCATGCTTCGCCGGTGGTGCATCCCCACGCGATAGCTGGCCTGATTGAGGCAGCGATCAAGCATTATAAGAAAGCTTAAACTGGAAACCAGGATAGGGAAAAAGATATGGCTGCTACTACTAATATTAGGCACGGCACATTGGCCGACAGCCCAAGTTGGGTGAGCATTACGGCTATCGTCCAAAAATCGCCCTCGGCAATCATTTGTAGGGCCAAAACGGGAAAACCAATCTGGCAATCATTGCCTTGCTGGTATCTGGTTTGTGAAAACGACCTGATGAGCCAGCCAGAAGCGGAAGGGTGTGGTGACACCAGGCACTCTATCCCGGCCAACCTCCCGCCGCTGGTTTCACCTTCGTATGGAGTGGCTGATTTAATTTTGGTGGCATTAGGGTTATAAGTTTTATTCAGCCAGTTTTAATCTGAGAACTGACTGTGGATTAAATGTAGAAGGAGAATAATTAGTATGACTAAGAATATTGTGTTTATTCACGGAGCCTGGCTAACCTCGCTTTCCTGGGAAAAATTCGTAGCCTATTTTGAGCAGAAAGGCTATGCTTGTAGTGCCCCAGAGTGGCCTTACCGGGACAAATCGGTTTCGGAGCTAAAGGAGAACACCCCACCCGAACTGGCCCAGATTGGAGCCAAAGAACTCACCGACCATTTTGAGAGCATTATCAGGGCAATGAGTGAGCCGCCAATCTTGATAGGACATTCCTTTGGCGGGCTGATTGTGCAGCAATTGCTAGACCGGGGAGTAGGTAGTGCCGGAGTTACTCTGGATTCGGTAGCACCAGAGGGTGTACTGGCCCTGGATTGGACGGTCTTAAAAGCAAATTCAAGCGTATTGTTCAAGTGGATGGGCTGGGAGAAAGTGCAGACGATGACCTTTCCCGAATTCCAGTATTCTTTCACCAACACTTTCCCGCTAGAGCAGCAGCAAACCTATTATGACCGCTATGTCGTACCGGAGACTGGTCGCATCTTTTTCCAGATCGCTTTCTCGCAGCTAGACCCGCACCACGTTATCCGGGTGAATTTCGAGAACAATGACCGCCCCCCTCTTTTACTGATTGCGGGCGAAAAAGACCACCTGGTTCCGGCTCACATCAGCAAGTCCAACTATGCCCACTACAAAAATTCCCAGGCCCAAACTGATTTCCACGAATTTGAGGGACGGGCGCACCTGCTTATGGCTCAGGATGGCTGGGAAGAAATAGCCGAATATATTGCAAACTGGCTCGAACAGCTTTCAAACCAATCGTTAGAACAGCTTCTACACCCGGTGGCAAAATAGCAAGCTAAGACATCAAGCCGGGTTGCAACTTTCGCTCTAGGGATAAATTCAGTAGAGGGAGGTAGCTACCCGGCAAATTTCAACATCACGAAGGAGGATTATTGTTATGAAAACGAACAGACGGCCTTATGGCTTAATGGTACTGACCTTGCTGGCAGGCATTAGCTTGAGTAGTTTGGGCGACGTTAGGTTAGCGCAAGCGGCTGAAACCACCCGGTTCTTTCCCGAAACTGGTCACAGTGTAAGCGGCAAGTTCTTGGATTATTGGAATAATAACGGTGGTCTGGCCGCTTTCGGCTATCCGATTACTGACGCGGCTAACGAGAACGACTCGGAAACGGGCAAGGTTTACTTAACCCAGTGGTTTGAACGAAATAATTTCCAGCTTCACCCGGAGTTGGCCGGGACCAAGTATGAGGTAGAACTGGGTCTATTGTCCAAACGCTTCACTTCCAACCGCCTGAAAAACGACCCGGCTTTTCAACCTGGCGCGGTTAAGGCCGGTTATTCCTACTTTCCACAGACCCGTCATTATGTTAGCCAGTTGTTTTACCTCTACTGGCAAAATAACGGTAGTTTGGATCGGTTGGGTTTCCCAATTGCGGAAGAACAGCCAGAAACCGACCCTGCTACTGGCAAAGTTTTTCTGATGCAGTGGTTCGAGCGGGCCAGGTTCGAGTATCACCCTGAAAACCCTGGTATTTACAATGTTGAATTGGGCTTGCTCGGAAACGAAATAAAATCTTCTTCTCCAATTCGGGTGCTAGACCTGTTCTATAAGTCCATTAACAATAAGACTTACCAGCAGGCGTACAACTATTGGGATACGCCGACCCAAAGTTTGCCCGCTTACAGCCAATGGGTTCAGGGTTATGCTAATCTGGCTTCCGTAACGTTTGCCGCTGGTAACTACGAAATCGGTGGAGGAGCAGGTCAGGCTTATGCCGGAGTGCCTTCAGTCATCAGTGCAATGAATAAAAATGGGACAAAGCAGACCTTTTATGGTTGCTACATTACCCATAAAATCAATATTGAACCCGACCAACCCTGGTTTATCTCAAAAGGCCTTATTCAGGAAGATACCTCTGGCGCAACCCTGACCGCCCTTCTCAGTAAGGGGTCTGCTATCTGTGCTAACGCCAGTTAAAAAGAAACCAGGCTAATAGTTGGCCCTCCAATGGTGGGCCAACCCTTTAAAGCTTGTTAAATAAGGGTTAATCTGATAGGGAGGATAAATATGTGGTTGGAGATATAGCCTGGGCTTTCGATGCTGCTACTGAGGCACCGACACCTCTCACCGCCCAGGCTTGTGAATACGAAGGTGTTTATATATCGCAAAGGCACTGGTCGGACGACTTAAAGGGCAAGCGGTCGAGCCTTCTATATTTAGACCACGCGGGCATTTAGCCTTGCTTGGTAAGCGCACCTCAGTTCAAGTCAAGTGATATTCACAGGATTACTGGCCTGGCTAATCTGGCATGCTTATTACCTTTTTGGCCTGGCGTAACCGGTTGCAACTTTTAACCAACTGGCTTTTAACCGCTTTGCCAGGCCCAAAACGAGCCAATTACGGCTTGAGTAATCTTATTTACGTGATTACAGGAGGATTCAGGTTATGGAAAAGGAAAGCTTTTTGCAAAACATCGTGGTGGGTACCAAGCTCTTTGTACCAGTCTTCTCACACCACCTGATCCCCCGCCCTCGTTTGATGGACATTTTGAATCAAGGTTTAGAACGTAAATTGACTATGGTCTCAGCCCCGGCGGGGTTCGGTAAAACAACCTTGCTGGCGCAATGGCTGCATCTAAATAAAGAAATCGGCTCAGAACATACTTACGCATTCAAAGCTAGTACCCCTCTTGTCAAAGTGGCCTGGGTTTCGCTGGACGAAAGCGATAATGCGCTAAATTTATTTTGGAAGTATGTCATAACGGCCCTGGAATATGCTCAACCGGGCCTGGGCGCACCGCTCCTCGCCCAACTGCAAAGTGCTATTGACCGACCTATTCAGCCCATTTTAACTGTCCTGATTAATCGTGTGTTGGAGTCTGACCAGCATTTTATTCTAGTGCTGGACGATTATCACTTTATTACCGAACCAACTATTCATTTCTCACTAGGCTATTTATTAGACCATTTGCCTTCACAGTTGCATATTTTTGTGATAACCCGCAGTGAGCCATCTTTACCGCTTTCCCGGTTGCGGGCGCGGGGGCAAATGTTAGAATTAGATGCTAATTTGCTAGGCTGTACCCTGGAGGAAACCGGTGAGTTTCTTAGAGAAGTGATGGAAGTCAATTTACCTGACAGAGTAATAGGTGAGGTATTTAACCGCACCGAGGGCTGGCTGGTCGGTTTGCAACTGTTGGGGCTTTCTTTGCGACAACAGCCTGCGTATACCGAAGCACTGGAAGAGTTAGGTGGTACCCAACGCTATATTCTGGACTATCTGACCCAGGAAGTATTGTACCAACAATCGCCTGAAGTACAAACTTTTCTTTTGCATACTTCTACATTGCCGCAATTTTGTGCCTCATTATGTAATGCTGTACTGGACAGAACCGATAGCCAGGCGGTACTCAATTACCTGGAATTAGCCAATCTATTTGTAGTAAAGCTGGCGGGACAACGGGGCTGGTATCGTTATCATAGTCTCTTTGCTGAGGCTTTACGCTATCATCTGAGCGAGCTTGGTTTGGAAATCGCGCACAACATTCACGAGCAGGCCAGCCGATGGTACGCCGAACAAGAACAAAAACGTAAAGCTATCAAATATACTGAAAACCAATCACAAATCACAGACAGGTCAGAACCTTGTTACAGCACTTTTTGGCGGGCCAACCATAGCGCATTAGAAATAAAACAAAAAACTGTAGCCCAGGCTGTAGTCATGCCACTCTCCCCAGCCGTATCAAATCATTTACCAATGCTTATAGAATCGCTGAGTGAGCGAGAATTAGAAGTGCTTAATTTACTAACTCTGGGAACAGCAAATCAGGACATAGCCACCCAACTGACGGTTTCCCTCAATACAGTTAAAAAACATACCAGTAATATCTTTTCCAAACTAGGCGTTCCCAACCGCACCCAGGCGGTCTATCTAGCCCGTAAGCTAGGTTTAATTTTAGAATAACTACAACAGTACACCACAAAAAAGTAATCCCAGTATCTACGTACAAATGCTGGGAGTTGGATAAAAAATGAGGGGTATGTAAAGCTGGCGGTTGATACAGAGGGAGGTTGGATGGCAACGGCTTGGCTACCATCCTAATAACTTTTAAGTCGATCCCTGTTAGAGTGAACTAACTGGTTATGCAAGTGATAGAACTGAAAAGCCAACTCTATCAGCATAATGCCGAAGAAAATGGCATAGAAACCACTCAACCAGACCAAAGTTAATAAACCACTATCCGGCCAGACCAAAAGCAAGAAACCAAAAATAATGGAGAATACGCCACTCAGCCTGAAAAACCAGCCGTTACCTTGTAAACGACTAAATTGAAAAGCGACAGCAAGCTCGAAAATGCCGGTTATAATAGCGTAAGCTGCGATAAGAAGCAGCATCGAGAGAGCGGTAATACCCGGCCAGGCTAAAGCTACTAGACCGGTAATAATGCTTAAAATACCCTCAAATAGCATCCAAACCCAGCGGCTGCCCGAAATAGCTGAAATCCCTGCTGTTACAAGGGCAAAACCCCCATCTAAAATGGCGTAAGCTCCAAACACATAAATTAGTGCCTCTAAAGTAATCCCCGGCCAGACAAAGGCACTGATCCCCAGCAAAATAGCGAGTATGCCGCGTAACCCGACGGCCCACCAATTACGAGTAAGTTGTTCGAGCATGAAAGCCACCTCTTTCTTTTCCTAATAAATTTAACAAGTTTAGCTAAATCCTAAACCTTCAGTTCGCTTGAGGAACCTGTTCAAGCAGGCTTTGAGGCTTGGTCTCAGGTGTCCCACTCAGAGTATCGGTAATCCTTAGCTGTAAAGAATTACACACTGACTCCGGTGAGACCGAATTACTCTTACCCCTTTCGGGCCACAAACTCTTCAGCCAACGCTCTGGTTAGATTTGTGATGGCGGCCTTCCCTGGGTAAGCCTTCGGTAGATTGCCAAACCAATCCCCTTAGTGGCTCCTGTTACAATTGGTATGTTGCCGTTTAGATCAGCTTCATAACTCTTTCTCCGGCTTAGTAACCAGTGGCCCAAGTTGCCTACGTATAAATATAATAAACGCGAAATTTTAAGTCAGCCGACATAAGTTCCCATTTCAATTCCCATTTGAGTTCTGCTTTCTTTATTTTTGAGATCAGGCAGCCTACCGCTTTCTAACAAAACCACCTAATATTTTGTGAACATAATTACAAAGTATTAGTATATCCGACCTGGATTTTAGCTTTTAATCCACTTACAATTCCTCTTTCGAGTAATGACAGCCAGGGCTATCTAATTTATAGTAAAGACAAATGTTTTGGGTCAATTTTGCTTTAATTTTAATAAAGTACAAGCCTGATGTTAGATCAGCATCGGTAAAAACTAAAAGAAAGGTCTTGCTAAAATGAAAGCTATTAGAATACACGCTCCTGGTGGTCTGGCAGGCATAAGTTACGACGAGATTCCCCAACCACAAGTCGCTCCCGGCGAAGTGCTGGTGCGGGTCTATGCCAGTGGCCTTTCCCCAAAGGAAATAACCTGGACTACCAGCACCGGGCAGTTACGTCCGCTCCCGGCTACGTTGGGTTTTGAATTTTCTGGCGTGGTGGCAGCCCTGGGCGAAGGTGTAACAAATTTGAGTATTGGTTCCGAAGTGTATGGTAAGCCTGATTTCAAAAAAGGCGGTACTCAAGCCGAATATCTAACCATCCAGGCTGACGAACTAGCTCTCAAGCCGGTTTCAATCGGTCACCTGGAGGCCAGTGCTATACCATTATCCGGCCTAACCGCCTGGCAAGCTCTATTCGAGCAGGCCCATATTTTGCCGGGTCAAACTGTGCTGATCCACGGTGCTGCCGGGGGAGTAGGTATGTTTGCAGTACAACTGGCGCATTGGGCCCAGGCAAAAATAATTGCAACCGCTTCTACCGACAACCAGGCTTTTGTAGCAGGGCTGGGTGCAGACGAACTAATTGACTATAACCGCACTCGGTTTGAAGAAGTAGTGCATGGGGTAGATGTAGTAATAGATATGGTAGGTGGAGATGCCCTAAACCGTTCATGGGGTGTCCTCAAGCCGGGCGGTATTTTGGTTACAGTTGCCGATGTCAACATAGGAGACCTGAAAACTAAAGCGATTGAATGGGGTGTCCAGGCAGTCTGGTTTCTTGTAACATCCAACTCGGCGCAATTGAAGCAGATAGCTGAACTAATTGATGCAGGTCACTTGAAGCCCCAAATCGAGACGGTATTTCCACTTTCCCAGGCTCTTCAAGCCTATGAGGAAGGCTTAAAAGGTCACAATCGGGGAAAGCTAGTTTTACAGATAGTGAGCTAAAACTTCAGCTCTCGGAAATTAAATGTCCAAGAAAGCCAGATTATTTCTATGAAGTGGACACTTAATCCACTACATATCAGGAAAAGGAATGATGCAAAATGGAAACTCGACCTAATCGTAGCGGGCATTTTTTACACGGCACGCTACAGACCTTTGAATGGCACGAGGTAATTAATTGGCTAAGAGCCGAAACTCAATCTCGACAGAAGAACCATAACGCCCTGACCCTGGTAAAAAATGAGGCACTAAGCGTCGTAATGCTCTATTTTCAAAAAGAGGCTCAGATGCACGAACACCATGCTCCCGGCCAGTTTACTTTAACGGTACTGGAAGGCCGGATTAACTTTTTGTTGTATCTGAAAAGTGAAACTATTAGCACTGAACTAAGCCAGGGCCAGTTGTTAGTCCTGGAAGAACCTACCCCGCACGCCATAATAGCCCTGGAAGAAAGTGCTTTTCTACTAACTATTATAGCTGCCAGGTAAATGTTAACTTATTCTAAAAGCTAGTTAAAGCTGAAGGAGGCTTTTTATGAACCAGACAGTCAATCCAAAAAAGGCGGCCTCAGCCGAGAGGTGTTTGGAGTGTGAGGAGAATGAAACCTGGATATATTCTTATGAGGAGGTGCTAAATAAATTGGCTGAAGAAAGCCACCGAGCGATCCAATCTTATTATAGTCCCACCCTAAAAGGTTCTAGCTCTCATCTTCATTATCCAAACGTCAAGTATCATAACTTGAAAGTAGACGAGTACGAGGTTGAAATAATGCTTCACGAGCAGTTATATGACCTTAAAATTCTCAAAGGAACAAAGGAAGCCCGAATAATACTCTGGGGCATTAAGCCAGCTGAGGCGGTCAATTTGGTAAACCAGTTGATAAGCAAACTTGAAAACTTTAATAATTGACCAAAGCAACAATCTTTTAACCACGTCTTAAAGTAATTGGCCCATTGCGACCAACAGTAAAAAGAAGCCAGTTTAAGGCAGTGGGAAAGAAGCTGACCGTCTATCTAGCCAGCTTACAGCTGGCAAGGTTATGATAAAAAAATTCACAAGTCCTTTAGTTTTGATACTAAGGCCTGGCAGCCACCAAGTTGCCCGGAAAAGTGCGGAGTTGCTTGTTTAGGAAGCGGGTCAGTTGATCTAGGAACGCACCAGAGTGCCAAATGGTTTGGCCTGACCCGTTCACC
>Ga0123336_10000714_pt1 | contig 32277 bp, 29 predicted proteins | sample SSSSmetaG_FD_96466 | JGI IMG/M metagenome (GOLD analysis project Ga0123336, IMG submission 96466) | Glacier valley bacterial and archeal communities from Borup Fiord, Nunavut, Canada, to study Microbial Dark Matter (Phase II) - ​SSSS metaG | ecosystem: Environmental > Aquatic > Freshwater > Ice...
AAGCCCGAACCCAGCCTGCCCATCCCGAAGAATGCGATCATGGGCGGACTCTAACCGCACCCCGTAAAATGGCCCACCCCGGCCGCCTCCGGTACCGTCTCGCTTCATGAACAGCGAGGCATTGATCGGCCGCACGATCGCCGGGAAATACGAGGTCGAGACCCTCGTCGGCCAGGGCGCGATGGGGTGCGTCTACCGCGCTCGGCAGTGTGCGCTCGGCACCACGCTCGCGCTCAAGGTGCTGCATCGCCAGCTCGCGGGCGAGCCGATGTTCGCGGCGCGGTTCCTGAGAGAGGCGCAGGCCGCGTCGCGCGTCGACCACCCGAGCTCGATGCGCGTCGTCGACTTCGGCGAGGAGCCGGACGGCCTCCTCTACATCGCGATGGAGTATGTCGACGGCAAGACGCTCGCGCAGATCATCGAGCAGGACTCGCCGCTGCCCGTGGCGCGCATCGTCGACATCGCCTCGCAGGCGCTCGCGGCGCTCGCCGTCGCGCACGACCTCGGCGTGATCCATCGGGACCTCAAGCCCGAGAACATCATGGTCATCGAGGGGCAGGACGACGAAGGCCGCACCCACGACATCGTGAAGGTCTGCGATTTCGGCGTCGCGAAGCTGCTCGAGGGCGGCGCGCGCGGGCCGAGCGTGACCGCGCAGGGCGTGGTGGTCGGCACGCCCGAGTACATGTCGCCGGAGCAGGCGCGCGGCGAGACGCTCGACATCCGCAGCGACATCTACGCGATGGGCGTGCTGCTCTTCCACATGATGACGGGCAAGGTGCCCTTCGATTCGTCCACGGCGTTCGGCACGGCGCTGATGCACGTGAACGACGAGCCCACGCGCCCGCGGCTGCTGAACCCGCGCGCCTCGTCGCGGCTCGAGAAGATCTGTCTGAAGGCGATGCGGAAGAAGCCCGATGACCGACATGCGTCGGCGCGCGAGCTCCGCGCCGAGCTGCGCGCGCTCCTGGGACACGAGGACGAAGAGGAGGACGAGATGAACGAGACGAACGCGCGACGCAGCGGGTCCGACGAAGAAGCGGTGCCCGCGAGCCTGCTGGCGCAGATCGAGGCGCGACCGCGTCGCTCGGGGTTGCTCGTCGCGGCCGCGGTCTGCGCCATCACGGTGGCGGCCGCCGGGTACCTCTACCACCGGCCGGCGCCGCAGGCGGCGGTTCACCACGAGCCGGTGCAGACGACGACCATCACGTCGGCGGCGCTGCCGGTCTCGCCGCGCGCCATCCCGGCGCCCGAGGCCGCGACGAACGCGTCGCCCACGCCCGCGGCGGCGGTGACCGCGGAGGAGACCGCGCGCGCGCCGCGCGCGCATGCTGCGCCGAAGACGAATGCGCGCCGCACGAAGGGCCACGGCGGGGGCGCCGCGCCGATCGCCATCGGCGAGGAAGGCGCTCCGGCGGCGGCCGACCCGAAGGGCGCCGGCAAGGCGAAGTCGACGGCGGAGGCGGAGGCGGACGCGCGGGTGGACGCGGACGCGAAGGCGATCGCGAAGCCCGACGCCGCGAAGCCCGCGGCCAAGGCCGACCCGGCCGACGCGCCGCTGCCGGTGTTCCCCGTGCCCTCGACGGAGGCGCCGCCGCCGAAGGTGCCGCAGCTCCCGTCCGCGCCCTGAGCGCGCGCGCTTGGCGGGGCGCGCGCTGCGTGAGACCCTGCGTGAGCAGAAGGGAAAGTCGTGCGACCCGGCATCGTCGGCAACCTGCACGAGTGGACGGCCGACCCGAAGGGGCACTTCCGCGGCGGCTACTGCGTCGACACGTGGGACGACTCGACCGGCTTCCGCTGCTGCGCTGATGTGGGCGCGCACGCCCCCGCGCCCAGACCCTGAGCCTCCGCGCGCGGTGCGTCTCTTGCACCCGCTCCCGTCCATGCGCGAGCCCGCCCCGCCGTACGCGTCGAATCCCGCAGATCCCGGCGCGGCTGGGCCGGCTGGCGTATCCACCCCGGATCGCCGACGCATCGACAGCGATGTGCGCGCATTCCTACGCGAGCCCTCCACCCCCTGGATCGTCTTCGACCAGGACGTGCGGCCGCCGTCGCAGCTCGCCGTCGGCGAGGTGCTGCCGTGGCGGAGCGCGCTGAGCTCGGTGATGCCGGAGCACGGCTTCTTCCCGGCGACCACCATCGTCGATAGGCATGCGCAGGCGCACGCCGCGGCGCTCGAGCCGAGCTCGCTCGCCGTCGCCGCCGACCTCGCGGACGAGCCGTCCGCGCTCGACCCGTCCGCGCTCGACCCGTCCGCGCTGGATCACGGGCCGTCACCGATCCCGATGCGTGGTCTCCGCCGCCGCGTGCTCGGAGCTGCGGCAGGCGGCGCGGCGATGCTCGCGGTGGTGGCGCTGGGGCTTGCCTCGCTCGGCGCCACGCCTTCGCCCCTCGCGGAGCGCGCTCCGGCCGCCGCGAACGCGCCAGCGGCCGGCGATCTCCTCCCGCCCGATCTCGACGCCAAGCGCTCGGCGCGCGTCCCGGTCACGCCGGTCACGCCGGTCACGCCGGTCACGCCGGCCCCGCTGGCCCCGCCCGAGAGCCGCCCGCTCGCGCAGCGCTTCGGTCGCCTCTCGATCGTCGGCGATGCCCGCGGTCGTGACGTGTTCCTCGACGGCAAGCGCCTGCTCGGCAAGGGCACGCGCAGCTTCACCGTCGTGTGCGGCACGCACTCGATCGCCATCGGCACGCGCGCCGACGCGCACGACCTCGACGTGCCGTGCAACGCGGAGCTCACCCTGGGGAAGTAGAGCGCGCTCCGCCCGCGCGGGCGCGCTCTTACTCGGTCCGTTCCGCTCGGGGCGCTCCGGGCGCGCCCTCGGTGGCTTCGATGGTGGTGCGCGCGACGCGCATGCTGCGCTGCGCGATGAACAGCATCAGCGCCGCGAGCGCGACGGCGATCCAACCTTCCCGTCTGCCCCGGCTGATCAGGGCGAAGCCCCCGAACGAGAGGGAGATGCCGACGGCGAGCAGCGCGAGCACGAACGCTTCTTTCTTCATCATGACGAGACTCCGCAACCGCCGGCACACAGTCGAAGCGCTCGTCGATCACGATCCCCTTCGGCACCCCGCGTGAGGAGTCGCGCGTGCGTCGCGTGCTTGTTGTGGAGGGCGAAGTTCACGCCGCCTTCCTCGCGCGTCGCGCCCAGCGGATAGAAGCGTCCCGCCTCCGTCGTCCGCCCCATGGGCGCGCTGCTACGAGAGGCGAGAATCCAGCGGCTCCGGCAAAATTCCCGCCTCGCTGAAACGAAAAGAGCTCAAAAAGCAGGGGAACCTCGAATGTGGGTTGCACGACCACACGCCAGCCGTAAGGTCCGGCCATGCGATTTCTCCTTGCCGCTGTGCTTTCCGCAACGTGCGCCCTCCAGGGCTGTGCGAGCAACACGTCGAGCGATCCCGCACCCGCGCCCATCGTCGTCAACGAGTCGGACGGCGCGAGCCTCCGCGCCGCGACGGACGTCGAGGGAACCCTCGCCGTCGGCGAGGCGATCACGCTGACCTACGAGCGCAAGACCGAATACAAGACGATCCCGTACCTCGCTGTCGACGTCATCGCCGACGCGACGAAGAAAAACGTCACGCCGATGCAGTCGATCTCGGTCCACGGCAAGTTCCCCGGCACGCCGCGCATCCTGGTCGTCGACGAGCACTACGCGATCGTCGCGCAGTCGACGACGTCGTCGCTCCAGGACGACGGCACCTCGATCGCGACCGTGGAGTCCCCGCGCGCGGGAACGCGCACGGTGCTCGTGATCGACAAGCTCTGGTCGCTTCCGATGAGCTTCGAGGTCAAGGTCGGCGAGTAGCCGCGGTCACTCACGCGAGGCGCGCGGCAAGCGGCTCCGTGCCCGCGCCGTGGATCAAGCGGTCGGCGATCGACTCGGCGACCGCCGCGATCGTGAGCGAAGGATTGACGCCCAGCGCCGCCGGGATCGCCGAGGCGTCGACCACGAAGAGGCTGCGGTTGCGCAGTGATTCGCCGAATGCGTCGACCAGGCCCGCGCCCTCGGTGCGCTCCGTCATGCGTGCTCCGCCGAGCGGGTGCGCGGTGTTGACGGTGCCGTCCTTGCGATAGTCGTCGAGGTACATCTCGCCGCCCAGCGCCTCGTAGATGCGGCGCATCGCATTGCACGCCGCGCTCCAGCGCTGCTCGGTGAGCGCGCTCGTCTCGCGCCACGAGACGTCGCAGCCGGTGCCCGAGCGGGCGAGCGTGATCTCGCCCTCGCACTGGTCGATGGCGAGGCAGCCCATCGTCAGCATGCGCGAGCCGAACGTCGCGAGGCGCTGCTTGTAGGCGAGGCCCCAGTCGCGCTGGGCCTCGCCCGCGCCGTCCTTCGCGGGTACCGTGGAGGCGCGGCCCACCGCGGCGGGATCCGCGGGGCGCAGCAGCGTCGACGGCTGGTTCAGCGAGAGGTAGAGCGGCGCGGCATAGAAGGGGATGAGCACGAACTTGTGCTCGGCGAAGAACGTGGGGCAGAAGCTCGACATGGGCTTGCCCTTGTGGGCCTCCACCTCGAGCTCGTAGTCCTTGCCCACGCTGCCGGTCACGCCGTAGTCGCCGTTCGCCGAGACCTGCTTGCCGAGGAGGTTCGCGGGATCGAGCGAGCGCGCGTCGCCGAAGGCGTCGACCGAGCGAAGCAGCACGCCCGTCGAGCCCACGGCGCCGCCGGCCATGACGAGCACGCGGCACTCGACCTCGAACGGCACCTTGCCGCCGCCGCGTCGATCGCTGCCCTTCACGACGTAGCCGTCCTTCGTGGGCGCGACGCTCTCGATCTCGCAGCCCGACCACATGAGCACGCCCGCGGCCTGCGCATCGAGGAGATAGTTCTTGGTGAGGTTCTGCCGGCCCTCGAAGCGCTGGCCCTGGTTCCACCAGCCCTCGTTCGCATCGCCCCCGTCCGCGAGCTTGAGCGGCGCCGCGGCGGCCCCGATGCGGCGGCAGCCCTCGGCGAAGACGTAGTCCCGCTTCGTCGCGAGCTGGGAGTGGGGGACCTGCTGGTCGGTCCACGCGAGGCGGCGCACGCCGAGGCGCTGCTCGACGGTCGCGTAGTACGGGTTCAGCGCGGCGCGCGAGTAGAACGCGGGCCAGAGTCGCCGGCCGTCGCGCAGCTGCTCGAACGACTCGGTGGGCGCGCGCAGGCTGACGCCGTCGTAGACGTTCGAGCCGCCGCCGAAGCCCTTGCCGGCGATGATGTTCATGCTCGGCACGCCGCGTCGGTACGTGCCGCGGGGATCGGTGAAGAGCTGCGAGACCTTCGACGTGTAGTCGGGCCCGAGATCATGGCGATAGCGATTGCCCTGCGCGTTGACGGGACCGCCGTCGGACCGCGGATCGAGCTGGCCGCTGCCGTCCCAGCCCTTCTCGAGGACGAGCACGCTCGCTTTCTTCGGGAGCGTCTTCACGTGGGCACCGAGGCGCGCCGCCATCACCGCGCCGCCGAAGCCCGAACCGATGATCACGATGTCCTGGAACATCAGAGGAGATCTCCCGCAGCGTCGAGGATCGTGGCGAGCGGATCGCCGGGCGTAGCCGCGGGCGCGCGGTTGTACGTGTAGTCGTCGAGGTCGCCCTCGCGGGCGAGCGCGGCGAGGTCTTCCTTCGTCGCATCGACGAGGCGGCCGCTCTTCGTGCGCGGGTAGCCGGACACCGCGAGGCCGTCCGCGAAGCTCTCGAACGGAGGGAAGCCGACCGCCCGGAGCCCCACGTCGTTCGTGACCGCGCCGAGGTACGCGAGCATGGTCGCCGCGCGCAGCACCACGAGCAGGGGCTTCTGGGCGTCGTCCTCGAACGCGTCACGCACGATCGTCTCCTGCAGAGCGCGCGACAGATCGCGGAACGCGGTGAGCGGTCGATGGCGCGAGGCGAGCGCTGCGAGCTCGGCGTTTGCCGCCGCCCGGAAGCCCTCTGCGGCGACCGAGAAGCGCGCGACGAACGAATCGGGCAGGGGAGGGAGGAGGCCTTGGGCAATTGCCAGCGCGACGAAGTCCTGGATCCTCAGCACTCCATCCACGTTCGCCTCCGCGGCGCCGGGCGAGACGATCGCACCGGTCCGATCGCGTTCGGTGGGGAGCAGCACGTCGCACAAGGCCGCGACGTCGTCGGCGTGCGGCGTGGTCGGCGCCTCGCCGCCTGGCACCTGTTCGGCCATTTTCAGGCCCTTTGCGGCCTGGTCATCCCCTGCCGCCGCGCAGCCCGCGGCCAGGAGGCCGAGCCCGAACAGCGCCTCGAGGGCCTGCCTTCGCGTGAGCGATCCCGTCATCTCGAGGCATGGCGTACCCCTCTCCTCTCGGAGGGGCCGTAGACGTTTTGGAAAGTCCCCCTTTCCACAGGTCGTACGGCGCGTGCCGATCCGCTGCGTCATACCGCTCGCCATGTTCGGCTCGACCACGTCACGCGGCCTGCTCCTGGCGGCCGCCGTTGCCTTCACCGCGGTGCTCCCGCAGTGCCGGGCCACGAGTGATGCGGCGACCGCGCCCGACAGCGCTGCTCGGGGCTACGAGTACATCGTCGTGGGCTCGGGGGCCGGCGGCGGTCCGCTCGCCGCGCGCCTCGCGCTCGCGGGCAAGCGCGTGCTCCTCCTCGAGGCGGGCGACGACGTCGGCGCGAGCCTCAGGTACCAGGTGCCCGCGATGCACGCGCTCGCCACCGAGGACCCCGCGATGGCGTGGTGGTACTTCGTGCAGCACCACCGGGACGTCGCCATCGACCGCACCGACTCCAAGTGGACCGAGCAGGGCATCCTCTATCCGCGCGGCAGCGCGCTCGGCGGTTCGACCGCCGTGAACGCGATGGTCACTGTGCTCCCCTCGCGCTCCGACTGGAACCGCATCGCGGAGCTCACCGGCGACCGGTCGTGGCGGGCCGACGCGATGGATCGCTACTACGATCGCGTCCGCGAGTGGCTCGGCGTCGAGCTGCCCGACCCGAACCTCGCGCTGCGCGACGGGACGGTCGCGAGCTTCCTGGGCGCCGCCGCGATCGCCGCGCAGCCCGACAACGCGGGCACCGCCTCCGGCCTCGCGAGCCTCCTCGGCCACGACGTCAACGAGGCGCTCCGCGCCGGCGAGGCCACGGGCCTCTACCGCTTGCCGCTGGCCACCAAGCACGGCCAGCGCAACGGCGCGCGCGAGCGCATCGTCGACACCGTCGCGAGCGGCGCGCCGCTCACCGTCGTGACCGGCGCGTTCGTGACGAAGGTGCTGTGGGACGAGGGCCGGCAGGTGCCGACGGCGCGCGGGGTCGAGTACGTCGTGCAGTCGGCGGTCTACCAGGCGAGCCTGAAGCCGCAGGCGCCCGCGAGCGAACCCGTGCAGGCCTTCGCCTCGGCCGAGATCATCCTCGCGGCCGGCACGTTCAACTCGCCGCAGCTCCTGATGCTCTCGGGCATCGGAGAGGACGCGCAGCTCGCGAAGCACGGGATCCCTTCCGTGGTGTCGCTGCCGGGCGTCGGCGAGAACCTCCAGGATCGCTACGAGGCGCCGGTGGTCAGCGAGCTTTCGGCGCCGCTCGAGGTGGTCGCGCCGTGCAAGCTCGGTCAGGACGGCGTCGACGACCCGTGCCTCGATGCCTGGCGCGAGTCGTCGGGCGTTTACCAGACCCCCGGGTTCCTCGCCTCGGTGCTCGCGCGCTCCTCGGCCAGCGTGCCGCTCGCCGACCTCCAGATCTTCGCCGTGCCGACCGACGCGCGCGGCTACTACCCGGGCTACGCGAAGGACAGCGCGGCCTCGAAGAGCCGCTTCACCTGGCTCCTGCTCAAGGCGCACACGAACAACCACGACGGCACGGTGCGCCTCACGAGCGCGAGCCCGTTCCAGAGGCCTGCCATCGCGTTCAACTCGTACGACGAGAAGGACCCGCTGCACGATCCCGATCTGCGCGCGCTCGTCGAGGGCGTGAAGCTCGCGCGGTCCATCGCCAGGGAGATGCGCGCGCTCGTGCCGAGCGATCCGGTTCGCGAGGTGTGGCCTGGCCCGTCGAGGTCGAGCGACGACGAGCTCGCTGCCTGGATCCACAAGGAGTCATGGGGCCATCACGCGTGCTGCACGAGCAAGATGGGCCGCGCGGACGACGCCACTGCGGTGGTCGACTCCGAGTTCCGCGTGCTCGGCACGCGCGGGCTGCGCGTCGTCGATGCCTCGGTGTTCCCCGAGATCCCCGGCACGTTCATCGCGCTGCCCACGTACATGATCGCCGAGAAGGCCGCGGACGCGATCCTCGGGAGCGTCCGATGAGCGCCAGGGCTCGGCGTGGCGCGGTGCTGGGCGCGCTCGTGCTCGTGCTCGTGGCCGCGCCCAGCGCGGGCTGCTCGGCGCCCCAGGACACCTGCGCCGAGCTCCGCTCGAACCTCGAGAAGTGCGGCCTCTCGGCGACGAGCCTCGATTGCACCCGCGTCGACACCTCGACGCTCGAGTCGATGGTGTCTCGCTTCTCGACCGACGGCTGTGACGGCGCGAAGGAGGCCACGAGCACCGACAGCGCCGTCGACCCGCGCCTCTGTCAAGCGGCGGGCTGGCGCTGCCCCGAGCCTCCCACGCCCGACGGCGCGACGCGCCCGCGCTACCCGCTCGTCTTCGTCAGCGGCATCGACGAGAGCGCGATCTTCGACTGGAACCCGCGCATCGTGTCCTCGCTGGTCAGCATGTTCGGCGAAGGCGCGGCGGTTCACGTGAAGGTCCGCGGCTGGGCGACCACGCCCGAGCGCACCGCCGATCTGTGGGATTCGCTCGCCGAGCTGCACGCGCGCACCGGGACGAAGCTGAACCTCGTCTGCTACGCGGTGGCTGGCCTCGACTGCCGCTACCTCGTCAGCCCGCGCGGGCTCTTCGCCAGCGACAGGGCTTCGTACGCCGAGGTGCTCGACACCGTCGCGTCGATCACCACCGTCTCCACGCCCCACCGCGGCACGCGGGTCGCCGACGCCGCCCTCGCGGCGCTCGGGAGCGGCACCGCGCAGGATCTGCTCGGCGCGCTCGCTGGCTCGGCGGATGCCTCGGTGCTCCCCAGCGGCGGCGCGCTCCAGCGCACGCTCGAGGGGCTCACGATGGACGCCTCGCTCGCCTTCAACGAGAAGGTGACCGACGCCGAGGGCATCACCTACCAGTCGTGGGCCGGCGTCAGTCACGTGCTCGGCAGGTCCTCGGCCGCGACCGAGGCGTCGATCCGGAAGTACTGCACCGGCGACGACGGCGCGCTCCGCCTGTTCCGCCACGACGGCGACAACGATGCGCTGAACGAGGTCCTCTGGATCACCGCGCCCTGGTCCAGCACCTCGCGCAGCGCAAACGGCGCGGTGGTGGCGAGCCCCTCCGACGGCATGGTCTCGGTGGCGAGCGCGAAGTGGGGCGAGTTCCGCGGTTGCGTGCCGGCCGATCACTACGACGTGATCGGTCAGATCGGTCACTCCACGCGCGACGGGCTGAGCGGCTTCGATGCGCCGCGCTTTTACCGCTGGATCGCCTCCGATCTCGCCGCGAGGGGGCTGTGATGAGGCGCTGTGATCGGGCGTTCGCGGTGTTCGCGGCGCTCGCGGCGTTCGCGGCGGCGTGCACAAGCGAGGAGGCGCGCGGGGACCACTGCGAGCGCGTGCTCGCGAAGCTCGACGACTGCGCGGGGACGCGGCTCGCGCGCATCGACTGCAGCGCGGTCAGCACCGCGGACCTGAACCGCCTCGACGATCTCGGCCAGGGCCTCGCGTGCCAGGCGCTCCAGGGCGTCGTGCCCACGGACGGCGACCCCCTCAGCGCGACGTGTCGCCTGCTCGGCGTCGGATGCGTGGCCGCGGTGACGCCCGTGCCCACGCGCACGCCCGCGCGCTATCCGGTGCTGCTCGTGAACGGGATCGATACGTCGCCGCTGTTCCGCTACAGCACGCGCATCGTCTCCACCATGCGCGAGGCCGGGGGCCACCAGGTGTACCTCGCGACGCTCACGCCCTACGAGACCACGCGCGTGCGCACGCCCGAGCTGTGGAAGCGCATCGGCGAGGTGCTTGCGGAGACCGGCGCCACGAAGGTGAACCTGATCTGCCACTCGCTGGGCGGGCTCGATTGCCGCTACCTCGTGAGCCCCGCCGGCCTCGCCGCCGATCTCGACGTGTCGCGCGGGACGATGGCGGCGCGGGTCGCGTCGATCACCACCATCGGTACCGCGCATCGCGGGACGCGCGTCGCCGACGTGCTGCTCGGCGCGCTGCCCGACGGTGATCGCGGGGCGCTGGTGAACGACTTCGCGACGCTCGCCGGCGACGCCTTCGCGCCGGCTCGCATCGACGGTGACGTCCACCTGCGCGACGCGCTGCGCGCGCTGAGCGTGGCCGCCGCGCCGGCGTTCAACGACGAGATCACCAACGCCGAGGGCGTGCTCTACCAGTCGTGGGCCGGGTACAGCCGCCCCATGGGAACCGCCACCGCCGAGCACGACGCGCTGCTTGCCGCGGCGTGCCGCACCGAGGACGGCGCGAGCGGCCTGCCCACGGCGGGCAAGCACGACTTCATGGCGCTGATCCTCCTGCCGTTCGCGAGCGTCGCGGGCGATCAGGGCGCCGACCGTCCGGGCCTTCCGAACGACGGCCTGGCGACGGTGGAGTCGGCGAAGTGGGGGACGTTCAAGGGCTGCATCCCGGCCGATCACATGGAGCAGCTCGGCCAGAAGAGCCTGCCCGACGTGAACGTGCGCACCGGCTTCGACGTGGCGTGGTTCTACACGAACGTCGCCGGCGACCTGGCGGGGCAGGGGCTGTGAGGAAGACGAGATCACACGGAGCCTGGGAGGCTCGGAGCATGTTCGAACGGGCGCCGCGCTGCGCGGTGAGAGCCCTTCTCGAACGCTCCGTTGCGCTGATCCTCCGTGTGAATCTCGCGCTTGCGTTCGCTGCCGCGCTTGGGGCGTGCTCGACGGGGTCCCCCGTGGCCGCGGACGTCTGCGCCGAGGCCACGCATCGCTTCAACGCGTGCGGGACCAGCCTGCCGCTCCTCTCGGATGGGCCGTGCTCGGGGACCACGAAGATCGTCGCGCGGTGCGTCGTGAGCCACGCGCACGACTGCGACGAGCTCGCGACGCTCTTCGGGCGGCTCGATGCGTGCGTCGCCGACATGCTCGACGGTGGCGATGCGCTGCTCCCGCCCGCCAGCGACCTGCCCGTGCCGTACCGTGACGGCGGACCCAGCAGCGGCACGGACGCCGGGCCTGCGCTGCCCAGGGATGCAGGCACCGACGCGGCGCCCGTGATCGATGGCGGCGCCGACGCCGGGTCCGTCGCCTGGCCAGGCCTCGACGCCACCGGGGTCGTGAAATCCAGCGAGGAGCAGCGCTTCCAGACCCCCACGCTGCCCGCGGGCAACTACACGTTCACGATGACGGGTAGCGGCGACGCTGACCTCTACGTTCGCAAGACCGCCGCGCCCACCACCACCACCTACGACTGCCGCCCGTTCGCGAACGGCAGCACCGAGTCCTGCGCCGTGACGCTGACGGCGCCCGCGATCATCCATGTCATGGTCCGGGGCGCCGCAGCGTCGTCGGACTTCACGCTCAAGGGACGCCCATGAAGACTGACCACGACCGAGGTGCGGGGCCCGCGGCGCCGAAGCCGACGATGTTCGAGCGCGGCGGCCGCGCCGTCGGGCACGCCGTGGTCGGCCGGCCGAAGACCACGCTGCTGATCGGGCTCGCGGTGTTCCTCGCCGTGGCCTTCGGGCTCTCGATGGCGCGCTTCTCCACCGACTACCGCATCTTCTTCTCCAAGGACGACCCCGGCCTGAAGGCCTTCGAGCATCTCGAGAGCACGTTCACCAAGACCGACAACGTCCTGTTCGTGGTGAAGGCGCGCCAGGGCGAGATCTTCCAGCAGGACGCGCTGGAGGCCATCCAGGAGCTCACCGTCATCGGATGGACCCTGCCGCATGCTTCGCGCGTCGATTCGCTCACGAACTTCCAGCACCCCGAGTCGAAGGGCGACGACATCGTCGTCGGCGAGCTCGTGCCGCGCCCCGCCCGCACGCTCGACGCCGCGGATCTCGCCCGCGTTCGCGCCGCCGCGGCCTCGGAGCCGCTGCTCCGCGGGAGTCTCCTCGCGCGCGACAGCCGCACTGCCGCGGTGAACGTCACGCTCCGCCTGCCGGGCAAGGAACCCACCGAGGTCACCGAGTCGGCGAACGCCGCGCGCCAGGCGGTCGAGACGCTGCGTGCCAAGCATCCCGGGCTGGACATCCGCGGCTCGGGCATGGCGTTCATGAACGACGCCTTCATGCAGGCCTCGATGCGTGACCTGGGCGTGATGATGCCGCTCATGCTGCTGGTCATGCTCTTGGGCATGGTGTTCATCATGCGCAGCGCCCTGGCGACGATCGCGGTGGCGACGGTCATCGCCGTCTCCGCCGCGATGTCGATGGCCGTTGCCGGCTGGCTCCACTACCCGCTGACGCCGCCCGCGATCGCCGCGCCGATCATCGTGCTCACGGTGGCGGTGGCGGACGGCGTGCACATCGTGCTCGCCGCGATGGAAGCCATGCGCGAGGGCCGAACGCGAGCGCAGGCGATGATCCTCTCGCTCGAGAAGAACCTCGAGGCCATCACCTACACCTGGCTCACCACCCTCGTGGGCTTCGTGTGCCTCAACTACTCGGAGGCGCCGCCCGTCACCCATCTCGCGAACATGACGTGCTTCGGCGTGACGGTGGCGTTCGTCTACTCGTTCACGGTGCTGCCGGCGCTCTTCGTGCTGCTGCCGGTGAAGGCGCGGGGCGTCGCCAAGTCCTCGCCGCGCGCTGCCGATGTGCCACCCACGGCGATGGAACGGGTCGCCGCGTTCGTGGTGAAGCGCCGCGTGCCGCTGCTGGTCGGCACCGTCATCGTCACGGTGGCGGCGGGCTTCCAGGCCTCGCGCCTCGAGACCAACGACCAGTTCGTGAAGTACTTCGACGCGTCGATCCCGTTCCGGCGCGACGTCGACTTCACGATGAAGAACCTCTCGGGGATCTATCGCCTCGAGTATCAGGTGGGGAGCGGCGAGCCCTCGGGCATCGTGGAGCCCGCGTACCTCGGGCGCCTCGACGCGTTCGGCAGCTGGCTGCGGGAACAGCCGGAGGTCGAGCACGTCTACAGCGTCGCCGACGTGGTGAAGCGCGTGAACCAGGTGATCTCGGCCGACGACCCGGCCGCGTATCGCATCCCGGCGTCGCGCGCGGCGGTCAGCGAGGCGCTGCTCGTCTACGAGATGGGGCTGCCCCAGGGCCTCGACCTCACCGACCGCGTGAACGTCGACCGGTCGGCGGCGCGCCTCACCGTCACCGTGAAGGATGTCTCGAGCAAGCAGATGACCACGTTCACCGGTCGCTCCGAGGCCTGGCTGCGCGCCAATGCCCCGAAGGCGATGTGGGCCGAGGCCACGGGGCCGGTCGTGATCTTCTCGCAGCTCGGCGATCGCAACGCGAGGAGCATGGTGCAAGGCGACTTCGTCTCGCTCGCGCTCATCTCGCTTTGCATGATCGTGGTGCTCCGGAGCTTCCGCCTCGGCCTCCTCAGCGTGCTGCCCAACGTCATCCCCATCGTGGTCGGATACGGCCTGTGGCGGGTCTTCGTGGGCCAGATGAACATCGTCGCGTCGGTCGCGGGGAGCATCAGCCTCGGCATCATCGTGGACGACACCATCCATTTTCTCACACGCTACAAGGCGATGAAGGCCAAGGGCTACGACGCCGAGACGGCCATGACGAAGACGCTCACCCACGTCGGTCCGGCGATGCTCGGCACGAGCGTAATCCTCGTCCTTGGCTTCGGCGTGCTCACGCTCTCGTCGTTCCAGATGACCAGCTACCTCGGCTGGCTGAGCGTGATCATCGTCGCCGTCGCTCCACTCACCGATCTCGTCCTCGCTCCGGCGCTGGTCCTCATGTTCAACAAGGATCCGGAGGCCAAGCGCTCCCGGACCACCAACGAAAGCGGAAGTCCCATGAAAGCTGCGGCCTCGTTCATCCTCGGTCTCTTCTCCTTCGGGCTCGTGGTGAGCGCCGCCTCGGACGCGAATGCGAAGACCGCAGACGAAATCCTCAAGGCCGGCACTCCCGACCAGAAGGGGCAGGCGGTGGCCCTCGAGCTCGCCACGCGCAACGCCGGCTACAAGGACCTCGGCGGCGACGTGGAGATGACGCTGCGTGACGCCGGCGGCGGCGAGGCGAAGCGCCGCTTCAGCATCAAGGTGCTGGAGAAGCCCGTCGCCAACGCCGGGGACTACTCGCTCATCATGTTCGACGCTCCGGCGGACGTGAAGGGGACCGCCGTGCTCTCGCACGCGCAGATCGACGGCGACGACGAGCAGTGGCTCTACCTCCCCTCGGCGCACCGCACGCGCCGCATCTCCTCCTCGAACCGGACGGGTGCCTTCGCGGGCAGCGAGTTCTCGTTCGAGGATCTCACGGGCAACGACGGTCGGAAGTACGACTGGAAGCTCGCGGGCAACGAGGCGTGTGGCGCCCTGACCTGTTTCGTGGTGGAGGCGACTCCCAGGGATCCGGCCAGCGCCTATTCCAGGCGCGTCCTGCGTATCGACAATGCCGAGTTTCGTATCCAGACGATCGAGTTCTTCGATCGCAAGAATGCCAAGCTAAAGACGCTCTCCTACGATAATTACAAGAAGCTGAACGAGAAGTTCTGGCGCTCGCAGTCGTGGACGATGAAGAACCACCAGTCGGGCAAGTCGACGGTCATCAGCTTCTCGTCGATGAAGGTCGGGAACGGTTTCACCGTCAACGACTTCGCGACGGGGAAGCTCGGCGGGTGACGTGATCTTGCGCGCCGCGCTGGGTCTCCTGGCGGCGCTCGCTCTGCTGGGCAGTACGGGCTGCACCCCGGGCGTGAAGGCGAGCGGCCTCGTCGCGGCCGACGCTCGAGGCTTCGCGCGCGACGCGAAGTACCCCGGGCAGAGGCGCGGTGACGGCGTTTCACTGGTGGCCGAGCCGCAGCTCGAGCTGAAGAGCGAGGATGGCGTGCACGACGCCGTGCTTCATCCGTTCTACCGGCTCGACCCCAACGACGAGAAGCGTTCGCACGCCGATCTGCGCGAGGGCGCGTACAAGCTGGCGGTCGGGAAATTCCAGGCGAGCGTGGGCGCCGGCATCTTCACCTGGGGCGTGCTGGAGTCGTACAAGCCGACCGACGTGATGAACCAGACGGACTTCGTGGAGGCCACGGATGGCTCGGCGAAGCTCGGTCAGCCGTACGCCTCGGTGGGGTGGGTCGGTGATTCGGCGGCGCTGAAGCTCTATTACCTACCGTATTTCCGCGAACGCACCTTCCAGGGGCTGCGCGGGCGCCCGCGCTTCTCGGTGCCCATCGATACCGATGATCCGATCTTCGCGAACCGGAACGAGCGCTGGCAGCCGAGCGGCGCGGCGCGCTTCACGCTGAATCTCGGCGACTTCGATCTCGGCGCCGGCCTCTTCACCGGGCTCTCGCGCGAGCCTCGCTTCGTGGGAGAGCTGACCACCGGGCAGATCTCGCCGCGCTACGACGTCATGCAGCAGGGTTCGCTCGACGCGTCCTGGACGCTCGGCGCGCTGGTGCTCAAGGCAGAGGGCTTCGCGCGCCTCTGGGGCGAACGGCTCCACTTCTTCGCGGGCGGCGGCGGAGGTGCAGACTACACGTTCTTCAAGGTGGCGGGCGACGCGGACCTGAGCCTGGCCGCCGAGTTTCTCTTCGACACGCGGCCCATCGACGCCGCGCCGACGTTCTTCAACCACGATGCGTTCGGCGGGATCCGCTTTGCGTTCAACGACACGTCGAGCACCGAGGTCCTGGTGGGCGGCCTGGTCGACGTGGTGGACCAGAGCACGTTCGTGAAGGCGGGCATCAGCCGCCGCTTCGGCGACCACTGGCGCGTATCGGGCGACGTGAACGTCTTCCTGGGCCCGCCAGGAAAGCTGGAGAGCGCGTTCCTGCGCGATGACTACGCGCATGTGCGCGTGGCGTACTTCTTCTAGCCAGGTGACGAGGTGAGCGAGCGCCCGGCGACGGCGCGCGCCGCGCGCGCCGCGAAGGGCGGACCCGCCGGCCTCGTTCATCGCGACGTCGCCCCGCGGAACGTCATCGTGACCACCGACGGCATCGGCAAGGTCCTCGACTGTCGGCGCAGTGGCGACCTTTGCGTTCTGCATCCTTCGTGCAGCAGTCGCGGGCCGCCGCCTCCGCCGTCTGCGGGGTCGGCTGACGTGCCGCTGCTCGAGTGACGGCCAGCCCTGGCGCTCAGGGCCCGCAGCAGCGGACCCCCCGATCCTCGCCGTCCTCGCTCTCGCATGCATCGACCCACTCGGCCACGCCGCCCGCCATCGCCGTGACGCCCGTGACGCCCTGACGCCCGTGACGCGCACGCGCTCGCCCATTCGCTGGCGCTCGGACCTGCGGCATTGCTCCGGCGCGGCGCGCGTCCTGCTCGGCGGAATTGAAAGGGTCGGCCGGTGCGCTCGACGTCTTGACGTTGCACGCGTCGGGCGTCGCTGGGCGCTCGCCCGCGGTCTCGCGGAGAAAGCTCGCGTACTGCGCGTTCGTGGCCTCGATCGCGTCGATGCAGAGCGCGCTCCTCTGCACCATCACCGCGCCCTTGTCCACCGGGCAGGGCCGCGCCCCTGCCTCGACCGGCTCGCGGCGCCCGCGGCGCTCGCGGGCCCGGGGCTGATCAGCGCCGCCAGCGACAGAGCCCGAGCCACGGGCGAGCTTCACTCGGCTTGGCGGGCCAACTCTCGCTTTGCTACGACTGAAGGGATGGCCGGGCCGCGCGTGACCGCAGGGAGCCTCGCGCGCGAGGTCGTCTGGGGGCAGCGCAGGAAGCTCGCGCTCGGGCTCGCCCTCCTGTTCGTCGACCGCGCGGCGGGGTTCGTGATCCCGTTCGCCCCGAAGATCCTGCTCGACGAGGTGGTCGGCCATCGCCGCGGCGAGCTCCTCCCGTGGCTCGCGGCCGCGGTGGTCGGCGCGGCGGTGGTGCAGGCGGTGGCGGTGTTCGCGCTCTCGCGCGTGCTCGGGCTCTCGGCGGAGCGCGTGGTGCTCGGCTGGCGACGCCGCATCATGGCGCACGTCACCCGGCTGCCCGCCTCCGACCTCGACGACGCGCAATCGGGCGCGCTCGCCTCGCGCGTGATGGACGACGCGACCACGATGCAGAACCTCGTGGGCTGGGAGCTCGCCCGCTGGACGAGCAACGTCGTGACCGCGCTCTTCGCGCTCGTGGCGCTCTTCGTGATCGACTGGCGCATCACCCTCGCCGCGCTCGCCTTCGCGGCGCTCCCGGGCTTCGGCCTCGACTTCGCGCATCGCAAGATGCGCCCGCTGTTCCGCGAGCGCGCGCGGCTACGCTCCGAGGTGGCGGGCCGTCTCACGCAGACGCTCGGGGGCATCCGCATCGTCAAGGCGTACGGGGCGGAGCGGCGCGAGCAGCTCGTGTTCACGCAGGGGCTGCATCGCCTCTTCCGCATCCTCTCGCGCACCACCACGCGCTCGTCGGTGATGAACGGCCTCGCGGTGGTGATCTCGGCAGGGGTCATCGCGATCGTCGTGGTGCTGGGCGGGCGCGCCATCCTCGACGGCCGGATGACCCTCGGCGACTTCGGCAGCTACGTGGCCTTCGCCTTGATGTTCGCCGCGCCGCTCGGCGACCTCCCGCAGATCGCCACGCGCGTCAGCGAGACGCTCGCGGATCTCGATCGCCTGCGCGAGATGGTGGCGACGCCGCGCGAGGACGTCGATGACGCCGCGCGCGCGCCGATCGGCGAGGTGGCGGGGGACGTCGCCTTCGAGGGCGTCTCCTTCGCGTACCGCCCCGGCGTGCCGGTGCTCAGGGACGTGTCGTTCACGGCGCCGGCGGGCACCACCACCGCCATCGTCGGGCCGAGCGGGGCAGGCAAGAGCACCATGCTCTCGCTGCTCATGGCGTTTCATCGGCCCACGGAGGGCCGCGTGACCCTCGACGGCCGCGACCTCGCCGGCCTCCGCCTCCGCGACTACCGCCGGAAGCTCGGGGTGGTGCTCCAGGACGAGTACCTCTTCGACGGCACCATCGCCGACAACATCGCCTTCGCGCGGCCGCGCGCCACCCGCGCCGAGATCGCCGAGGCGAGCCGCATCGCCCACTGCGACGAGTTCGTGAGCGGCTTTGCGGACGGGCTCGACACGATGGTCGGCGAGCGGGGCGTCAAGCTCTCGGGCGGGCAGCGGCAGCGCGTGGCCATCGCGCGCGCGGTCCTCGCCGATGCGCCGATCCTCCTCCTCGACGAGGCCACCTCCAGTCTCGACAGCGAGAGCGAGTCCGCCATCCGCGACGCGCTCGGCACGCTCCGGGAGGGGCGCACGGTGTTCGTCATCGCCCATCGCCTCTCCACGATCCGCTCCGTCGACCAGATCCTCGTCGTCGAGGGCGGCGCGATCGTCGAGCGGGGCACGCACGCCGAGCTGCTGGCGCGGGCCGGCCGCTACCGCCAGCTCCACGAGGCCCAGTTCGGCGTCGAGGCGCCGGCCGCGGTCGATCGGACCCTTCCGCCGCCCCAGCGCGTAGCGTAAGACGAGGAGATGGGGGACAAGGGGATGGAGAGCGACGGTCGTCTCGAGCTGGATGCGATCTCGGTCCGTCAGATTACCGCGAGGCAGCGGGCCACGTGGGCGCGCGGCGACTTCCATGTACTGGCGCTCCAGGTGCTCGGCGCGAGCGAGGCGCTCGTCCAGGCCATGGATCCGCACGCCGGCGACCGCGTCCTCGACGTTGCGTGCGGCAGCGGGAACGCAGCGCTCATCGCGGCGCGCCGCTACTGCGAGGTGACCGGCATCGACTACGTGCCGGCGCTCCTCGAGCGCGCCACGATGCGCGCGGCCGCCGAGGGGACCACGATTCGCTTCGAGGTCGCCGACGCGCAGGCCTTGCCGTTCGAGGACCAGAGCTTCGACGCGCTCACCTCGGTTTTCGGGGTGATGTTCGCGCCGAGCCAGCCGCAGGCCGCCGCCGAGATGGTGCGCGTCTGCCGGCCGGGCGGCACGATCGGCCTCGCCTCGTGGACCCCGGCGGGCTTCGCGGGCCAGTTCTTCCGCGCGCACGCCAAGCACCTCCCCCCGCCGCCGCCGGGGCTCGCCGACCCGACGCGCTGGGGGACCGAGGCGGGGCTCCGCGAGCTCTTCGGCGACCGCGTCGCCTTCCGCTTCGAGCGGCGCGACGTCTTCCAGTACTTCCGCACCACCGAGCATGCGCTCGACGTGTTCCAGCGCTACTTCGGCCCCACGAACGGCGCCTTCGAGGCGGTGGGCGCCGCGGGGCGTGAGGCCCTCACACGCGACCTCCTCGCGGTGCTGGAGAGCGTCAACGTCGCCAGCGACGGCACCGTGGTCCTGAAGGGCGAATACCTCCAGGCCATCGGCATTCGCGCGGCGTGACATTGACAGTGCGCACTGTCACAGTTACAACTGACGCACCAAGGAGCGTTGCATCATTGCCGCTCGGGAAGGAAACCGATGGAGGTCATCGAGAGGCCCGGCTCCGATTTTCGTGCGTTCGGCGAGGAGATCGACGATCTCAAGCGCCGCACCCTCGCCCGCATCGGGCCGGAGGACGTCGCGTACGTGAAGCGCGTCAACCGGTTCTCGCGGGTGATGGAGATCGCGGGCCGACTGCTCATCCACTTCAGCCCGGAGCCCATCACGTTCGGGCTGGGCGTCTTCTCGCTCTGGATCCACAAGCAGCTCCAGGCGACGGAGGTCGGACACACCGCGCTGCACGGCGCGTACGACAAGTTGGAGGGCGGCGAGCGCTTCGCCTCGCGCACGTTCCGCTGGGACACGCCCATCGACGAGGAGTCGTGGCGCGAGGGTCACAACATCCGCCACCACGGCAACACCAACGTGGCGGGCAAGGACCCCGACATCCACTTCGGTCCGGCGCGCCTCACCGCGCAGACGCCGCACCGCGCGAGCAATCGCTTCCAGCTGCCCTTCATGGTGGCGGTGCTCGCGCCGAACTTCGCGTTCCTGATGAACACGCACTTCACCGGGCTGAACGACGTCTTCTTCGACAACGGGCTCGACCAGAAGCTCGACGTCCTCCCCGATCGCTCCCCCGAGAGCGTGCGCGGGGCGTGGAAGAAGGCGCTCCGCAAGTGGGTGCCGTACTACCTGAAGAACTACGTCCTCTTCCCGCTGCTCGCGGGCCCCTTCTTCTGGAAGGTGCTGCTCGGCAACTGGCTCGCCGAGGTGATGCGTGACGTCTACTCGGCGGCCACGATCTACTGCGGGCACGTGGGCGAGGACGTCAAGAGCTACGCGGTGGGCACGCGCGCTCGCGGCCGCGGCCAGTGGTACGCGATGCAGGTCGAGGCCACGAACAACTACGAGGTCAGCCGGCCCATCTCGATCCTCTGCGGCGGCCTCGATCGCCAGATCGAGCACCACCTGTTCCCCACGTTCCCGCCCGAGCGGCTGCGCGAGATCGCCCCCGAGGTGCGCGCCATCTGCGAGCGTCACGGCGTCGCCTACAAGACCGACACCTGGGGCCGCACCCTGAAGAAGGCGCTCGCCCACGTCGGAAACCTCGCGCGCGCCGGCGGGATGCGAGAGGTCATGCGTGAGATGGCGTAGAATCCGTCCGTCATGACGAGCGAGGCGTCCGAGGGAGCGACCGAGCACACGATCGACGAGATCGCGACGGTCGCTCGCGTCCCGAGCCGGACCATCCGCTTCTACCAGGCGCGCGGCGCGCTCATGCCCCCCGAGATCCGCGGGCGCGTCGCGTACTACGGCGACAAGCACCTCGAGCGCCTGCGTCTCATCGCGCAGCTCCAGGACCGCGGGCTCAGCATCAACGCCATCCGCGATCTCCTCGCGAGCATCGACAAGGGCGAGACCGACCTCGCGGAGTGGCTGGGCGTCGAGTCCGCGCTCCAGGCCTCCTGGGCGAACGATCATCCGCGCACCGTCACCGAGGCGGAGCTCTACGAGCTCGCGGGCACGACGCGCCCGGGCCTCCTCGCCGACCTCCTGCGCGCGAAGCTGCTCGAGCGGCGCGGCGAGGTGCTGTTGCTGCTCAGCCCCGCGCTGCTCGGCGTGGCGATGAAGCTGGAGAGCGCGGGCGTCGATCTCGAGACCGCGCTGCGTGCCGCCGAGATCGTGAAGAAGCACATGGCGCGCGCCGCGAGCGACCTCGTCGAGCTCTTCGTGAAGCGCGCGCAGGACGGCGCCATCGAGACCTCGGACGCCGCCGAGCTGTTCCAGGCGCTCCGGCCCACCGGCCTCGAGGCGGTGCGGGTCATCTTCGGACGCGAGATGGAGCGGTCCCTGCGCAAGCTGCTCGAGTCGGGCAAGATCGCGACCCTCCCGGGAAAGGTCCGGAAGGGCCGATCGAAGAAGCGCTGATCAGGGACCGAAGTCGTCGTCCTCGGGCTCGAGCAGCGGGCGATGGCCCATGCCGCCGCGCTTCGGGAGATGCGGCGACGGCCCCGTGGGCCCGCGCTCCATCTTCGCCGCGAGCTTCTCTCGCTGCTCCGGCTTCAGGATGGGCAGGATCTGCGTGAGGAGCTTCGTCTCGTCCTCGAGCGCGGCGCGGCTCTTCTTCACGTCGAAGGAGTCGGCCTTCTTCGCGTCGAAGCCGTCCTCCTCGAACGCCGTGAGGAGCGTCTCGGTGCGCTTCTTCATGTCTGCTTGGAGGTCGGCGGTCTTCGCGTCGTCGCGGCCGTTGGGGGGAACGACGGCGTCGACCTTCTTCTGCTGCTCGGCGTCGAGCTCGAGGCCGCGGGTGAGCCGGTCGATGCGCATCTTGCCCATGTTGGAGCGCCCGGCGTCGGCCCCGCCCGCATCCAGCATGCCGCCCTTCATCCTCAGGAGGCGCTCGTCACGCTTCGCCTGCTTCGCGCGCACCGAGGTGACGACCGCCTTGCGCTGCGTCGGGTCGAGCGCGGCGTAGAGGCCATTCAGCGCGGCGACCTCCTTGTCGTGCTCGGCGGTCGCGATCTTCTCGAGCGCCACGTACTTCGGCTCGAGCTTCGCGCTCTCGATCTTGCCCGCCTTGATGCCCGCGATGAGCTCGGTGTGGAGCTCCTTCGCCGCCTCCTTCGCGGCGTTGTCGGCGGGCGGGGCGTCGAGCGCCTCGGCGTCGTCGATCTTCTTCTTCACCTCGGCGGCCGGCGCGGGCTCGAGGGTGCGCGCCGACTGGAAGAACGCAGCGCTCACGCCGCGGTGACCGCCCCGCCGTCCGCCTCCCAGCTCCGCCGCCGTGGCCGCCGCCGTGGCCGCCGACGAGGCCGGCGTCGCCGATGCGGCGGAAGCGGCATCCACCGCGTTGTCCGCCGGCTTGTCGCAACCGGAGCAGCCGGACGCAAGCGGAACGCCAGCGAGGAGCGCGAGAAGGACCAGCCGAAGCGTGGTAGAGCGACTCATGGCGCGCAGGGTGCCATGCTTGGTCGAAGGAGACTAGCTTGAGCGCCGTGCCGCATCTGTTCGACGACGTGACGGAGTCCACGCTGCGCCGCCGCCAGAGCGTGAAGTGGACGCTGTACGCGGGCGACGTGCTCCCGGCCTGGGTGGCGGAGATGGATTACCCGCTCGCCGAGCCGATCCGCGCGGTGCTCCGCGCCGCGATCGACGACGACGATTGCGGCTACGCCGATCCGCGCGGGCTGGGCGCGGCCTTCGCGCCGTGGGCGAAGCTGCGATGGGGCTGGGACGTCGCGCGTGAGGACGTGCACGTCGTCGCGGACGTCGTGACCGGCATCGCGGAGCTCCTCCGCGTCACCACCAAGCCGGGGGACGGCGTGGTGATCGAGCCGCCGGTGTATCCGCCGTTCGCGGCCACCATCCGCCAGCTCGAGCGCGTGGTGGTGGAGGCGCCGCTGGTGCGCACCAGCGCCGGGTATGCGCCGGATCTGGATGCGCTCGAGCGCGCGTACGCCGGCGGCGCGCGCGTGCATGTCCTCTGCTCGCCGCACAACCCCACGGGCATCGTGTACCCGCGCGAGGCGCTAGCGCGCATCGCGGAGCTCGCCGACCGGCACGACGTGCTCGTCCTGTCCGACGAGATCCACGCGCCGCTCACGCTCCCGGGCGCGAGCCACGTGCCCTTCCCCACGGTGTCGGAGGCCGCGGCGCGGCGGTCGATCGTGCTCGCTTCGGCCTCGAAGAGCTGGAACCTCGCCGGCCTGAAGGCGGCGATGATGGTGGCCTCCTCCGCGGAGGGGCGCGCCGTCCTCGAACGCCTGCCGCGCGATCTCCCGTACCACGCCGGGCACCTGGGGATCCTCGCGGCGCGTGCGGCCTTCGCGGAGGGCGATGCGTGGCTGGCGAACGCGGTCTCGATCCTCGATCGCAACCGAGCGCTGCTCGGCGAGCTGCTGCGCCAGCACCTGCCCGCGGTGACGTGGGTGCCGCCGCAGGCCGGCTACCTCGTGTGGCTCGACTGCACGGCGCTCGCCCTCGGCGACGATCCGGCGCGCGCGTTCCTCGAGCGCGGCCGCGTGGCGCTGTCCGCGGGGCCAACCTTCGGGACGCAAGGCCTCGGCTTCGCGCGGCTGAACATGGCGACCACCGCCTCACTCCTCGAGGAGGCGGTGCTGCGCATGGCGCGCGCCTGCGCGGCCACGCCGACGTGAGCACGCGGCGGGCGCGCGGGGACTGGCAGACGCCCGCAGGCCTCGCGCGCGCCGTGCTCGCGAAGGTGATCGATCGGCGCCGTCCGCCTCGCACGATCCTCGAGACCACGTGCGGGGAGGGCTCGTTCCTCGTGGCGGCTGCCGAGCTCGCGCCGCGCGCGCGGCTGCTCGGCTGGGACCTCGACCCACGCTACGTGCGGAAGGCGCGGCGGGCGCTCGCCGGGAGCGGCGCGACGGTCACGGCCGCCGACTTCTTCACCGTGCCCTGGGAGGCGGCGCTCGCCGACCTCGCGGAGCCCATCCTCGTCGCCGGCAATCCGCCGTGGGTCACGAGCGCCGAGCTCGGCGCGCTGCGCTCCGCGAATGCGCCGGTGAAGCGCAACGAGGCGGGGCTGCGCGGGCTCGATGCCATCACGGGCAAGAGCAACTTCGACGTCTCGGAGTGGATGATCGTGCGGCTCCTCGAGGCGCTGCGCGGGCGCGACGCCACGCTGGCGGTGCTGTGCAAGGCGGCGGTAGCGCGCAAGGTGATCGAGACCGCGGCGCGGCGCGATCTGCCGCTGGCGCCGGGCGGCCTGTGGCGTATCGACGCGCGCTCGCACTTCGACGCCGCCGTCGACGCGGTGCTGTTCGTGGCGCGCACGAAGCGTGCAGAATGCACGACGTGGCCGGTCCACGCCGCGCTCGAGGCGCCGGAGCCCGAGGCCGCGCTCGCGATGGTGGAGGGCGCGCTCGTCGCCGACGCGCGGGCGTACGCGCGGACGCGCTCGCTCGCCGGGGTGTGCGCGCCGGAGTGGCGTTCGGGGCTGAAGCACGACTGCGCGCGCGTGATGGAGCTCACGCGCAGCCCGCCGGGCGCGTCCGGCCCGTGGCGCAACGGGCTCGGAGAGGTCGTCGACGTGGAGGCCGTCGTCGTGCACCCGCTCCTCAAGAGCTCCGACATCGCGAACCGCCGCAGCGCGCCGCAGCGCGCGGTGATCGTCCCGCAGCGCGCCCTCCGCGAGGACACGGCGCGCCTGAAGCGCCTCGCGCCGAAGGCGTTCCGCTACCTCACGCGCCATCGCGCGCTGCTCGATGCGCGGCAGAGCGCGATCTACAGGGGGCAGCCGCCGTTCGCGATCTTCGGGATCGGTCCCTACTCGTTCGCGCCGTGGAAGGTCGCGATCTCGGGCCTCTACAAGCGCGCGGTCTTCACGCTCGTCGGCCCCCACGAGGGCCGGCCGGTCGTGCTCGACGACACCTGCTACTTCCTCGCGTTCGACGACGCTGCCGCCGCGGAGCACGCCGCGGAGGTGCTGGGCTCGGAGCTGGCACACGATTTCCTCCGCGGGCGCATCTTCTGGGACAACAAGCGCCCCATCACGAAGGCCATCCTCCAGTCGCTCGACCTCACGGCCCTGAGCCTGGCGCTCGCGTCGCGGGCTGCGCTGGATGCGCCGTGAAGAACGCCCACATCGCCTGCGTCGCGTCGACGTCGCGGTTGACCGACCCCACGATGGGGCGCGGCAGGTACTGCCAGCCGTTCGGCCACGTGTGCCCGCCGCCGAGCAGCGTGTACGCATGCACGGCGCCACCGTCCGGGCACGCGTAGGCGTCGAGGCGCGCGGTCGAACCGTCGTCGGGGTCGCGGTCGGGCAGCAGCGTGCGCTCCGCGGGCGACGTGCAGCCGAAGCGATCCACCCACAGGCGCGTCGTGTCGTCGAACGACGCGGCCTTGCCGCGCACCACGATGCCGAGGCGGACGAAGCCGCCGGCGTAGGGAACGAGCGGATCGTTCGTGCCGCCGAAGCTGATCACCGAGAACGGGCGCGCGGGGCGGCAGGTGGCGAGCACGTCGGGCCCGATGGTGCCGACCACGAGGCCGATGGCGGCGACGAGGTCGGCGCGCTCGCAGGCGAAGCGCGCGGTCATGAAGGCGCCGTTCGACATGCCGTTCACGTAGACGCGCTGGCGGTCGATGGGCGTGCGGCGCGCGACGTCCTCGATGAGCGCGGCGAGGAATCCGACGTCGTCGACGTGCTCCTTCACCGAGCGCGAGGGGGTATCGGCGCGGCCGTCGTTCCAGGTCTTGCCGGTGCCGTCGGGGAACGCGACCACGAAGCCCTCGCGGTCGGCGAGCGCGCCCCAGCCGCTCTGGTGCTCGACGCCCTGCGCGCTGCCGCCCGCGCCGTGCAGCGACACCACGAGCGGACGCGGACCGGGGCGCGCGGCCGGGACGTGCAGGACGTAGTCGCGGGGTCGGCCGCCCGCGTCGAGCGTGAGACTCTCGCTGGCCACCGCGGGACGCGGCTCCCGGCGCGGCTCGCCGGGCGGCCCATCCGGGGCGTGCCGCGTGCAGGCGGCGAGCAGCGTCACGAGCGCCGCGAGCGTCGATGCAGCGAGGGCGGGAACGAGCACGCGCATCGCCCTCGAGAGTACCCGAAGGTTGCCCGCGCGCCGTCGGGGATGCGATGAGATCCCGTGGACCTCGCCTCGATCCCGCGCGAGACGCTCGCGCTCCTGACCGTGGCGGCGGTGTCGGGCCTGCTCCTCCAGACGCTCGTGCTCGCCTCGCGGCGCTGGCTGCGACGCCGGCGGATGACGGTGCGCATGCAGCGCGCGCAGCGCGGAGAGGCGCGCGCCGCTGGGCAGCTGGAGGCGCTCGGCTACGCGGTCCTGGGCGCGCAGGTCGAGGCGGTGCACGAGGTGCACGTCGACGATCGCGTCGTGAATGTCACCTTGCGGGCCGACTACCTGGTGGAGCGCGGGCGCGCGCGCTACGTGGTCGAGGTGAAGACGGGCGCGCTGGCGCCGAAGATCGAGACGAGCGCGACGCGCCGCCAGATGCTGGAGTACCGCGTCGCGTTCGATGTCGATGGGGTGCTCCTGGTCGACGGAGAAACGGGGGTCGTGCACGCGATCACGTTCCCCTCGCTCGGCGCCCCGGAGCCGCCGCGCCGCTCCTGGGGCATGGTGGCGGTCGTGGTGCTGGCCGCGAGCGCCGCTCTGGCGGTCGCGCTCCTCCGCGGTGGGTGACTCAGAGCTCGTCGTCGTCGAACGCGCGCCGCGTGAGAGCGGCTGCGTCGTGGACCGACGTCACGCTGCGTGCGAGCTCCTTGGCGAAGAGCGGTGAGCGCGCCAGGACCTCGTCGAGCGCCGCGTCCGCCTCGCGCGGGACGGCCCTGCGGCCGTTCCAGAGATCCTCGAACATCATCTCGGTCGCCGAGACCGCGAGGGACGGGAAGGCGCCGTCCGCCACCTCGCCGGTGCCGACGATGAGCAGCCGCGCCCACAGCGCCTTCATGGCGTGCGTGAACGTGCTCTGGAACGGCTTGCCCTTCAGGCCGACCTCGGCGCGCAGCTCCTTCGTGCTGCGCGGCGAGATCTCGCGCAGGCGCTCCAGCAGCTCGATCGACTCCGGAGGCAAGCCCACCATCGGGTTGCCGGCCTTCGCCAGGCGCCCCAGCACCGCCTGGAAGACGGGCAGCGAGAAGAACGTCGCGCGTCCGCGGAACCACTTCGCATACGCCACCTCGCTCGAGCTCGCGAGGCGCGCTCGCAGGTGCCAGACCTCGGCGACGCGCGGATCGGAGTCCTCGTTCCACGACCACGCCATCTCGCTGCGCGGGTACGCCGCGGACCACAGCGAGGGCGGCTCGGGTTTGTTGTCGATCGGGTAAACGAGCGCGATGCCCAGGCGATCGACGATCGAGACGGCGCGCGCGAGCTTCACCCGACGCTCCAGATCTCGGTCCCCGCGGGGACGTCCTCCGGCGTCACGCCGTGCAACCGGTACATCGCGAACGGCGGGAGCGGCCCGCGCATGTGCGCGACCTCCACCTCCGCCTGCACCTCGCGGCGCGTGCCGTCGGGGAGGTGGAGCTCGACCGCGAACTTCCCGCGGGGCGGGCTGGCGGCCGTGAAACGGGGCATCACCATGACGCCGTGACCCTTGGCGACGAAGGCGTCCTCGACGGAGAGCAGGCGCTCGCTCATGGTTCGATTGTAGTGCAAGCGCGATGAGCGCATGCTGCTCGCTTGCCATCGCTCACTCCCGGGAAGCTGCCGCGTTCATGGATCGACGGGACCGGCGGGCCCGAGCCCAAGGTGCAGGCCTGGGCCTACGAGCCGCAGACCCACGTGTTCCGGCAGTCTCTCCAGACGCACTTCGAGGGGCCGTTCGTCTATCTGCTCGTCGGCTCGACGCACGCGCTGCTCGTGGACAGCGGGACCGGCGACGCCGACCTGCGCGCGGTCATCGATACTGCGCTCCTCGATCGCGACGTGCAGCTCCTCGTGACGCACACCCACGGGCACTCGGATCACATCGGCGGCGCGGCGCAGCTGGCGGAGCGGCCGCGCACCAAGCTGCTCGATCCTGCGGGAAAGTCAGTGATCGATCTCGGCGGTCGCCTCGTCGACGTGCTGCCGATCCCCGGGCACGAGGCCATGCACGTCGCCTTCTACGATCGCCGGACGGGCCTCCTGCTCACGGGTGACTCGCTGTATCCGGGGCGCATCTACGTGCGTGATCTGCCGGCATTCTGCGAGAGCATCGATCGCCTCGTGGCGTTCGTGAAGGCGGGTCATCCCGTCAGCCACGTGCTCGGTTCGCACATCGAGATCACTGCCGACGGCGTGGAGTTCCCCGACCAAGCGGTGGCGCATCCTCGCGAGCACGAGCTCGCGCTCGCGAGCGACCAGCTCCAGGATCTCCAGACGACGCTGAAGGCGATGGGCGGCGTCGTGGTCCGCACGTCACGCCCGCACTACGTCATCGTCCCCGCCTGAGCGCTACTTCTTCTTCGGCGCAGGCGCAGGCGCAGGCGCAGGCGCAGGCGCGGTCTTCTTGAGGGGCGTCTTCCACAGGTAGACGTAGTGCTCGCGGTTCTTCGGCTCGCGGTGGTCGCGGGCGATGACCGTCCAGGTGGTCTCCGGCTCGACGCCCTCCATGTCGAGGTCGTGCGAGACGATGCGCGAGCCCGGCTTCAGCTTCTCCAGCTGCGGGATGAGGCGCACGTTCAGCTCGGGCAGGAGGTAGAGCGTGACCACCGAGGCCGGCGAGAGATCGACCGTGAGGATGTCCTTCTGCTCGATGGTGACGAGGTGCTCCACCTTGTTGCGCTTCACGTTATCCTTCGACTCGGCGACCCGCTTCGGGTCGATGTCGTAGCCGACGGCCTTGATGCCGAAGCGCTTGGCGGCGTTGATGACGATGCGGCCGTCGCCGCAGCCGAGATCGTAGAGCACGTCGGTCTTCTGGATCTTCGCGGCGTCGAGCAGCTTGTCGACCACGTTCTGCGGCGTGGGCACGTACTCGATGTCGGGGACCTGGTGGTCGAGGTCGACGGCAGCGGCGGCGGGCGCGGGCGCGGCGGCCGCGGCGGCCGCGGCGGTGACGACGGGCGCCGGTGCCTCCGGCTTCGCGGGCGCCACGGGCGCCACGGGCGCCACGGGCGCCACGGGCGTCGCGGCCGGGGGCTCGGCGGCGGGGGAGCACGCGAGGAGGGCGCTACAGGCGACGAGACGAAGGAGAGCTCTCATGGGCGCGCACGGTATCACTCGTACTCGGGCTCGTACTCGCCGCCGTACTCGGGCTCGTACTCGCCGCCGTACTCGGCCTATGCTCGTCCCTGGATGCGTTGCGCCCTCCTCGTTGCCTCGCTCCTCGCGAGCGCGTGCGGTCCTTCACCACCGCCGCGGCCCGTGCCGCCCGCTCGCCCGCCGCCGGTGGCCGAGACCTGCGCGACCCGCTTGCCGCCGCGCGCCTCCGCCGCTGCCGCCGCGCCGCCGGCGCTCCCGCCGCTGCCCGGGCCCGCGGGGACGCCGCTCGCGCTGCGCTCGCAGCTGATCGTGAACGTCGACCTCCCGCTCGCCGGCGTTCGCCAGGCGATCGAGGCAAAGGTGCCGCGCCGCGTCGCCGAGGAGCGCGATCACGATCTCGGGGTCGCCGGGCACCTCGAGTACACGGTCGATCGCGGGCCGTTCGCCTTGCGCATCGAGAACGACACGCTGGTCGTCGAGTCGAACCTCCAGGGCCACGCCCAGGCGTGCGCCAAGGGCCGCTGCTACGCGGGATGCGCGCCCGAGGCGCGGGCGACGGCGCGCGTGCCGCTGCATCTCGGTGCAGACTACAAGCTCCACGCGTCGGACGTGCGGGTCGAGGTCACGCGCGGCTGCGAGGTGAAGGCGCTGGGCGGTTTCCTCACCATCGACGTGACGCCCATCCTGCGCGGCGCGCTCGAAGGTCAGTCGCGGATGATCCAGGCCTCGATCGATCGCGAGCTACCGGACCTGCGGGGCGAGGCGACGCGCCTGTGGAGCGAGCTCGAGAAGCCGAAGGCGCTGCCGCTCGGCGCGTGCGTGCTGCTCGAGCCCGAGGAGATCGTGCAGGGGCCGGCGAGCGGCACCGTGGAGCTCGCGCACCTGCGCTTCGGGCTCCTCGCGCGGCCCGAGATCCGCATGAAGTGCGGCCTGGAGGGAGCGGCGCCGTCGAAGGCGCGGCCGCTGCCGCCGCTGCGCGACGATCGCGCGCTACCCACGCTGGGCGCCGTGCATCTCGCGATCGTGCTCGCGCCCGAGGCGACGGCGCGCGCGCTGGAGGGCAGCGATCCCTTCGAGCTCGGGGCGCAGCGCACCCAGGTGCGGAGGGCCGGGGGCGAGCCAATGGCGGGCCTCGACCTCGAGCTCGGCGGGGAGATCTGCGGAGCGGTGACGATGAGGGCGGCGGGCGTCACCTGGAACGATCCGCAGTCGCTGCATCTCACCGGGGTCACGCCGCTGCTCGAGGAGGCCGAGCGCCTCGCGGCCGCGGGGATCGACGGCGCGCGCCTCGCGGCGGGGATCGAGCGCGCGCCGATCCCGTTGCCGCTGGCCGTGCCGGCGCTGGGGACGCTGCTCCCCGAGCTCGCGAGTGGCCTCTCCGATGACCGCGTGACGATCGCCGCCGCGGTGGAGAGCGCGCTCCCCGAGACCGCGGGCCTGCGCGGCAACGACGTCGTGGCGGTCGCGCTGCTGCGCGGCGCGGTCACGCTCCGCGCGAAGTGACGCAGCTCGGGGGCGCGCTACTCGCCCGAGCCGCGCAGCTCCTCGTTCTCGGCGGTCAGCTTTGAGACCTTGGCCCTCAGCTCCTCGAGCTCCGCGAAGAGCCCCGGCGCGAGGCTCGCGAGGCGATCACGGCCCGGCGGCTGGCTCGGTCCGCTGCTGTTGCGGGGTGGCGCGAAGGAGCGCGGCGTGTCGCGGCGTGGGCGCACCGAGTCGCGGGCCCGCGCGTCGAGCGTGAGGACGCGCTCCGTCATCGTGCCGAGCCGCACCTCGAGCTCCTTCACGTGGGCCTCGGCGAGATCGCGGGCGCGAGCCTCGGTGCTGAGCGCGGAGCGGAGCGCGCCGAGCTGACGTTCGAGCTCGTCGTCGGGCGGCGGAACGGTCGCCGCGGCGGCGGAGATCCGGGGATCCGAGTCGTCCTCGCGTCGCGGATCGCGCTTCGGCGCCTGGGAGGGTGAGACGGACCCGGGCGGCGCGGGCGTGACGTGACGCGGCGCGGGCGTCACGTGGTGGACGCGCGGCTGTTCGGGCGTGACCATCTCGATCTCGATCGTCCCGAGCGGCGTGGGCGTGGGCGTGGGCGTGGGCGCGGGCGTGGGCGCTGGCCTGGGCGCGGGCGGCGTCGGTGCGCCCGACGTCTCGGCCGGCGCCTCCTTCCCGAGGAGCCCGCTGCGCGCCAGGAAGTAGCCCGTCGCGGTGAAGCCCGCGGCGCCGAGGACCGAGGTGAAGCCGAGTGCAACGAGTGCGTCCATGTCACCGATCTCCGTCGTCAGGAGCGTTCGGAAGCCAGCGGGCCTCGACGCGTCGATTGCTCGCGACCGCGGCGTCTTCGGGGCCGTCGCTCAGGGGTCGGTCGGCGCCGTGAGCGATGACCTCGATGCGCCTTGCGTCAACCCCCAGCTCGGCGAGCCGGCTCTGTGTCCAGCGCGCGCGCTCGAAGCTCAGCGTGCGGTTGTAGACGCGGTCACCCTTGCGGTCGGCGTGCCCTTCCAGCACGACGCGCCGCTGCGGATCGGCCCTCATGGTCGCGGCGAGGAACGCGAGATCGTCCCAGCTAGCGTTGGGCTGATCGATCTCGAAGCGCGCCACCACCATCGGCGCCGCGCTCTCGACGGCGCCCGCACTTGCCCCTGCGGCTGCGCCCGTCGGACGCGCCGGCGGTGGGGAGGCCGCCTCGGCGTCCGGCGCGAGCGCTACCAGGGGGTAGGCCTCTGCCCCACCGCTCCCCGCGGCGCCGAACGCCATCGGCCCCAGCACGAGATTCACGACGAGCAGGGCCACCGTGCTTGCCGGGAGGCAAGCGGCGAACAGGTACCTCGCGGCCGTCGTTCCGCGCATGATGCAGCCATCCTACGCTGCTACGCGGCGCGTTGCTAAGCTCGCTCCCGTGTACCACCCCGAAGGGCCCACCTTCCTCGAGCTGATGCGCCAGGCCCTCGCGTCCACGGAGCGCGGCTACGATCTGCTCGCGCCGAAGTTCGATCGCACGCCGTTCCGCACGCCGGAGTGCGTGCTCGAGGCGATGGTGAAGGCGATCGGGCCCGCGCCCGTCCGAGCCGCGCTCGACGTCTGCTGCGGGACCGGCGCCGCGATGCAGCACCTGCGTGCACTCTGCACGGAACGGGTGGTGGGGCTGGATTTCAGCCAGGG